>Ga0306921_10002766_pt1 | contig 17630 bp, 15 predicted proteins | sample sta12Cox44000080_FD_203760 | JGI IMG/M metagenome (GOLD analysis project Ga0306921, IMG submission 203760) | Lab enrichment of tropical soil microbial communities from Luquillo Experimental Forest, Puerto Rico - statoxic.12C.oxic.44.000.080 (v2)... | ecosystem: Environmental > Terrestrial >... | reverse complement strand
GCCGGGCATGCTGTACGGCAAGATCTTTCGCAGCACGCTGGCGCATGGCCGCATCAGATCGATCGATACCGGCGCGGCGAAGAAATTTCCCGGCGTCTATCGGGTCGTCACCGCCGACGATATCCGCAAGATTATTCCGGACCCCTATTACGGACCCGCCTTCCACGACCAGCCGATCCTGGCAATCGACAAGGTGCGCTTCGTCGGCGAGCCGGTTGCCGTCGTGCTGGCGGGCGAACCGCACGTCGCCGAGGCGGCCGCCCAGGAGATCGTCGCGCAATACGAGGAGCTGCCCGCCGTCTACGATGAAGTGGAGGCGATGACGTCGGGCGTGACCGTGCACGAGGAGCTGCGGCCGGCCGGCAGCTTTGCCGACCTCAAGCATCTCAAGGGACGCAAGAACACCAACCTCGCGCTCGACGCGCGGCTGCGGCGCGGCGACGCGGACGCGGCTTTCGCAGCGGCCGCGCATGTGTTCGAGCACACCTTCCGCACGCAGAAATGCCTTCACCTTGCATTCGAGCCGTTTGCATCGATCGCTGATGCGCGCAATTGCGCCATTACTATCTATACCAGCTCGCAGGGTCCGTCGTTTCTGCGCAGCGAGATCGCGCGGCTCCTGCGCTGGCCGGAGAACCGCGTGCGCATCAAGGTGCCGTTCGTCGGCGGCGGCTATGGCTCGAAGCTCTACATCAAGCTCGAAGCCCTGGTTGCCGCTCTTTCCCTCCTCGCGCGGCGGCCGGTGAAGATCGCGCTCACCATGGAGGAGCAGTTCTATCAGATCACCAAGCATCCGAGCACGCTTCGCATCAAGACCGGGCTGACCCGCGACGGCCGCATCACCGCCCGCAAATGCGAGGTATTCTGGAACGGCGGCGCCTACGCCGATATCGGGCCGCGCGTGACGCAGAAATCGGGCTTCGTCGCGGCCGGACCCTACGACATCGAGAACGTCGCAATAGATTCATACGCGCTCTACACCAACCTGACTCCCGCCGGCGCGTTGCGCGGCTTCGGTCTTCCCCAGCTCGCCTTCGCCTACGAGAGCCATGCCGACATGATTGCGCGCGCGCTCGGCATCGAGCCGGTCGAGTTCCGGCGCAAGAACCTGCTGCGCGAAGGCCGACCGCAGGCGAGCGGCACCATCCTGCGCGACGCTCCCGTCGAGGCGGTGCTCGACCATGTGTGCGAGCGCATGCGCTGGCACGCCCCGTTCGACCGCGGCAACGGGGTCATCCAGCGCGGACGCGGTCTCGCCATCGCGCTCAAGGCCGCGATCTCGCCGACCAGCTCGGTCGCCGTTCTCATCGTGTCGGCCGACGGCAGCGTCACGCTCCACTGCGGCACGGTCGACATGGGGCAAGGCTCCGACACGGCGATGGCGCAGATGGTGGGCGAGCTGCTCAACGTCCCGGCCGAGACGGTCAGGGTCGTGGCGCGCGACACCGATGTCACGCCCTACGACATGGGCACGCTCGGCTCACGCTCGCTGTTTCACATGGGTCATGCCGTGCGCATCGCGGCCGAGGAAGTGCGCGGCAAGCTCGCGGCGCTGGCGCGCGAGGTTGGAGAGCCCGAGGGCAGCAACATCCCCATTTCCGAGCTGTTCAGGAAAAAATTCGGGATGCAGGCCGGCAATATCGTCGGCAGCGGCAGCTACAAGCCGGATTATGTGCCGGCCGAGCCCGCAACCGGCTTCACGCCCAATATCACGCCGTTCTGGATGGCGGCCGGAGCTGGCGTCGAAGTCGAGGTCGATACTGAGACCGGTCACGTGCGGGTCACACGGATCGTCAACGTCATCGACTGCGGCCGGCGGATCAATCCTCGCATCGTGGAAACGCAGATTTCCGGCGCCTCGCTGATGCAGCTCGGTTTCACCATGTTCGAGAAAATGCACCTTGACGGTGGCCAGGTGACGAACGCGTCGCTCGCCGACTACAAGATCCCGGCCATGCGGGACGTGCCAGCCGTGATGGTGAACGAGGCGATCGATGCCTATCAGCACAATGGACCGTTCGGAGCAAAGGGTGCCGGCGAGTCCGCAACGCTCTGCCTGTCGCCGGCCGTCGCCAACGCCATCGACGATGCCGTCGGCATTCGCCTCACCGAATTGCCGCTCACTCCCGAGGCGGTGCTGCGGGCGCTGCGCGAGAAGCAGGGCCGGCCGCTGGAGGCGTGATCCGATCGGGAGCGCGCGGTGGCGGGAGCAGCACCTGCGGTAGCGATCATTGGCGCCGGCATAGCCGGGCTCACGGCCGCCGCCACGCTGCGCAAAGTCGGCTTGCGGGCCCAGATTTACGAGCAGGCCGAGGCATTCGCGCGCGTGGGCGCCGGGATTCAAATGAATCCCAATGCGATGAAGGTCCTGCGCGGGCTCGGGCTCGAAGAGCGCATCCGACGGGCCGGCTTTGCGCCGCAGCTTGGCTACAATCGCGAGTGGGACTCGGGCGAGATCACCTATCTGCATCCCATGGGGGCCGAGATCGAGCGGCGCTTCGGCGCCCCCGACATCTCGCTGCATCGCGCCGAGCTGCATGCCGCGCTGCTGTCAGTCAATGCGCCCGGGATCATTCATTTCAACAAGAAGCTTGCCGGCCTCGAGCGCGCCGGCGGCGCCCTGCGGCTCGCATTCGCGGACGAAAGCGAGGCCCGCGCCGACGCCGTGATCGGGGCGGACGGCGTCCATTCCACGGTATTGGAAATCCTGTTCGGCAGCGGCGAGCCGCGCTTTACCGGGCAGGTCGCCTATCGCGCGATCTATCGCAGCGCGCTGCTCGGCACCGAGGTCGACGATCGGGTCAAGTGGTGGGGACCGGGCCGACACATCGTCAGCTACAAGGTCGACCCGCGCCGCGACGAGCTCTATTTCCTCGCCCGCACGCCCGAGCCCGAATTCAGGATCGAGTCCTGGTCGGGGCATGGCGACCTCACGCAACTGCGGGCGGCCTTCGCCGGCTTTCACCCCAATGCGCGCATCATCCTCGATCGTTGTCCCGAAGTGCGCAAATGGGCGCTGGTGGAGCGCGATCCGCTGCCGCGATGGTGCAAAGACAATGTTGTCCTGATCGGCGACGCATGTCACCCCATGCTGCCCTACATGGCGCAAGGTGCGGGCTCATCCATGGAGGACGCCGTCGTTCTGGCGCGCTGCCTTGACGGATGCGAACCTGACGGATTCGGCGCGGCATTCCGTAGATTCGAGCGCAACCGCAAGGAGCGCACGTCGCGCATTCAGCTCGGCGCCCGGAAGAACGCCTGGATGCGCACCGCGACCGACACGGATACCGCGTGGCTCTACGATTATGACGCCTGGACGGTGCCGCTGATCTGATGCGCTTGGCCGACGCCTATCGCAGGACCACGACGGGGGTGCCGATCCGCACGCGCTGATAAAGGTCGAGCACGTCGCGATTGTGCATGCGGATGCAGCCGAAGGAGACAAATCCACCGATCGAATCGGGCCGGTTGGTGCCGTGGATGGCGTATTGATCGACGCTGAGCGTCATCGCCGCGGCTCCCATCGGGTTTTGGGCGTTGCCTGCGGGAATGACGTCGGGCAGGCTCGGCTTCTCCCGGCGCACCTCGTCGGGAGGCGACCACGCCGGGCGCAGGAACTTGCCGTTGATGTAGCTCACCCCGGTCCACGTCTTTCCGGCCTTGCCGACCCCGACGGGATAGGAAATGGTTTCGCCGTTCTCCAGCACGAAATAGAGCTTGCGCTCGTTCGTCTTGACGGTGACGGTGCCCGGCTCGTAGCCGGAGATGCCGCTCGCGCGCGCGTGGGCCGCAAGTGGCGCGCCCGCCAGCATCGCCGGCAAGGCGGCAACCGCGATCAGCGATCGAAATTGGGTGCGCATTGGTACCCCCAAAAGATCCAGCACCGCCCAGGAACGCTTGCCCCCGGGCCGGTCGCCTTTCTTTGTCGCCAACTCGGGGCTTCTGGTTCACCAGGCAGGAGGCATGCGGCGTCGGTCCCGCCATGCCCGAAAACATGGCTAACAAAGGTTCAAAGCAAAGGGAAAAATATATCGAGCCTCCAGTGGCAGAGAATGCATTGTCATTTTGCTCATCTTCACACATGCTTGTTGCGGGGATGGGATTGCCCAGGGGCACCAACGGAGAGGCTCAATTGCATCGGATGATTTCGCAGCTCGCCATTGCCGCCGGCATGATCGTCGCCGTTCTCGGCGCCTTCGCTGACGCCGCTCGCGCCCAGGTTCCGACCATCAACATCCAGGAGACCTGCAAGGCGGCGGCGGGCGTGATGGTCAATCTGATGGGCGGCAGCACCAGCCAGAACGACGTGCAGATCTGCCTGGAGACCGAGAACAAGGCCCGCGACCAGCTCGCCAAGGACTGGGCGACGTTCAAGCCGTCCGACCGCGAGGGCTGCATCCAGGCCAATCAGTACCTGCCGAGCTATGTCGAGTGGCTCACCTGCTTCGAGATGAACAAGGTCGTGCGTGAGGCAAGGCAGCAGGGGCGCGCCATCAGCGGCATCACCAACGCCGATGGGTCCGTCACCTTGCCGCGGGTGCGCGCCGGCAAGTTCTATTAGGACGGCGGCGGGACGGCGTCGATCTCGCGGCCGCGCGGCCTGCCCGGCACGAGCAATGAAGCATCCACCTTGAGCGCAGGCGTGGCAGGGACGGCTGCATAGAGCGGGCTTGCATAATACTGCCGCAGCGCAAAGCGCGTGAGCACGCCGATGGCGGCTGCCAGCGGCACCGCAATCAGAAGCCCGACGAAGCCGAACAGATAACCGAAGGAGAACAGCGCGAACATCACCCAGACCGGACCGAGATGGACGCGCCGGCCGACAAAATACGGGGAGAGCACATAGTCCCCCAGCGACTGCCCGATGAAGAAGACGGCAGGCACCAGCAGTATCGAGGTCCAGCTCGGCCAGAATTGCGCGATCGCGACGCACGTGGCGATCACCAGGCCGGAGAGCGAGCCGACGTAGGGGATGAAGCTCAACAGGCCCGCGGCAAAGCCGATGAGCTCGCCGTGCTTGAGCCCGACGAGCCACAGCGCCGTCCCATAATACACCGCAAGGATGAGGCAGAGCGCGCACTGGCCGCGCACGAAGCCGCCAATGGTATCGTCGATCTCGCGGGCGAGCGCGCGCACGGTCTCGCGGCGCACGGGCGGCACCCAGTTGTCGACGGCCGCGATCATCCGGTTCCAGTCGTAGATGAGGTAGCAGGCAACGATCGGCGTGACGATTGCAAGCGAGAAGACCGAGATCAGCGCCCGCCCGCCCGACCACGCCGAGCGCAGGAAGGAGCCGACCCAGCTGCTCGCGAGCTTCGTGAGCTCGCCCAGCGACTGCTCGGCCTGCGCCAGGCCATCGCCCACGATCTTGCTCAGCCAGGGATGAGCGGGATCGGTCGCCATCGAATGCAGCCGTTCGATGTAGCGCGGGAAGCTCTCGATGAAATCCGCAAGCTCGCGCACGATGATGGGGACGCTCAGAAGCAGGAGAACGGCGATGGCGACAACGACCACGACAATGATGGCAAGCGTCGACACCAGCCGGTTCATGCCGAGCCGCTCCATCCGGTTGGCAAGCGGATCGAGCAGATAGGCGAGCACCATGCCGGCGACGAAGGGGAGCAGGACCTCGCGCAGCAGGATGACGACCGCCAGCAGCGCCGCGAGCATCGCAATCCAGAACGTGACCGGCCGCGTGAAGTTCATGACGGCCGGCAGTCTGACGGCAAGCGGCGCGGAGTGTCAAAGCGCGGGCGGATGGAACTTTGGGTTCGTTCCGCAAAAACGGGGATGCCGGAGTGCATCCCGAAGATTTTACAACTATAGATTGCGCGGCCGACCGCTCACCGTATGAAGGGATTACGACTGGCACGGCGCGGTCCCGGACGCGGAAGGTCGAGCACGCTCGGTTTCCGGCCGACGTGGGATCCGTGGTCGTGCAGATGACTTGACGACGATGGCGCCAGCCCGTATCTAGCCAGAATTTCTAGCTAGAAGGTAGGCCCATGGCCGTTCGCAGCTGGTCGGTCCAAGACGCAAAGAATCGATTCAGCGAAGTCGTCGAGGCCGCTCGACGCAAGCCCCAGATGGTCACCAAGCACGGCAAACCCGCCGTGGTGGTGGTTGCTGCGGAGGAATACGAGCGTTTGCGAAAGCTGCAACACCTCAAGGCACCGAGCTTCGCCCAGCTGCTTCTCGCAATGCCTACCGACGGCGAGGAATTCGAGCGCCTTGATGGTCGTATGCGGGAACCCGGCTTCTGATGTTTCTGCTCGACACTGTCGTGCTTTCAGAGCTGCGCAAACCGCCACGGCAGCGCAATCGCAATCTTATCCAGTGGATCGGCGAAGTGTCGTCGGCAGACCTGTTTATCAGCGTGCTCACCGTTGGCGAAATCGAGCGCGGTATCGAACGGCAGCGTGGCGCCAACCCGTCGTTCGCAGAAAGCATAGCGTCCTGGCTGGAGCTGGTTTTGCGCACCTATGAAGGTCGAATTCTTGCCGTCGATGTCGCTGTCGCGCGCCGGTGGGGTCGACTGTCTCATCGGATCGGCAACAAAGGGCTCGACCTTGCTGTTGCGGCGACGGCGCTCGAACACGGCCTCACCGTCGCGACCCGTAACGTGGCGCATTTCGAGCCAACGGGCGTGCCGGTGCTCAATCCGTTCAACCGGTCGCCGCGGACACGGTAGATGCGGATGGCTTCATCTTGCCGGGGCAAAGGCGCCGTCAATGGCCCGTGTTACCGCAGAATTGCAGATAGCTCTAGCTCCTTGCCTTGACGCTCGTGAAAGCGCGCAGGGCGCGGCTGCGGTCCCGCCACGCCCGTCGCTCGAAGCGCTCGAGGCGCTCGATCTCCGGCATTGCCTCCGTTATGGCATCGAACTCGACGCGCGGATCGACCGCCGGCCGTTGCCCCGGGCGCTTTGCCTTCTCCGCCGGCGGGTCAGGTGAAGCTGTGCGCGCGTCTTCATCCGTTGTGCCGCCACCTCTCAGGCGGCGCTCGATCGCATCGAGACGCGCCGCGCGCACGCGCGCGAGCAGGACATGGTTCTCGGCAATGATCAGTGCCTGCTCGCGCAGCAAGGGGTTCGTGTCGCCCGCGCAGAGCTTCGTCGCGATGGCCTCGATTCTCACCGTCGGTGCGAGTTCGTGGAGCTTGATTGCGTAGAGCCCGTGCCGCAGGGCATTGCGCGCCACCTTGGACTTGCCGGCCGCACTGCGCGGGCCGCGGCTCCTGCGGGCGTTGCTACGGTTGGCCGCAATTCTCTTCTGCGAGCTCATCGTGCCGGCTCGTCCGATGGAACGAGCGGGACTGCCGCGATCGGCCTGCGCTCTTCTGCGGGCGCATCGGGCGCGACCGCATCGGTGGCCTCGCGCGACCATTGCCCGAGGCCGATTCGGTAGCGCTCGATCGAGCCGAGCACTTCGCTGCGCCGGCCGACCGTCATGACCAGCAGCTTGTTGAAGCGCTCGTGAGTCTCGATGGCCCGGCCCAGCGCACGGGCATGGTCGAGCTCGAGCGCCTGCGTGTCCGGCTTCTCGACTGGCCCCACGGGCTGTTTGACCACCGTTTCGCCGGCTTGCTGCGCGCGGTATGCGTCGAGGTCCTCATGGGCCGGAAACCTGAAGTGCTCTGGAAGCCGCGCTCCATGGTGAGCGTCTTCTGCCGGGTGTAGCGCCTCACCTCCCAGAAGCAGTCGGCCACTTCCTTGACCAGGAGCTGCTCGACGAAGTCGCGCGGCGCAAGCGACTGCGTCACACCTCCCATGATGGCGTCGTAGGCGCGATCGTCCTCGGAGCCGAGCACCGGCGGCGGGCCAAGGAGCTCGCGAAGCTCGTCCGGGGTGGCGATGGAGGGGGACAACGGTGCAGGTTGCAGTGCCTGGGTCATGGTCGGATTTCCTTCCTTCTTGGAACAGAACATGAACAATACTACTACGTAATGAAGGACCAAGCAAAAAATTCAGGGCTGCTACAGCCTGCATTGTTCGAATCACCGGAAACGCCGACGAGCTTGCCTTGACGTGAGGTATGCCGTATCCTTATTGGCAGATAATTTCTATAAAGGTGCTATATTGGCGCTGAACATAAAGGACCCTGCCACAGAGAAATGCGTGCGCGAACTCGCATCGGTCACCGGCGAGACGGTGACTGCCGCCATCCGCCGCGCTGCCGAAGAGCGCCTGCAGCGTGTCCGGCGCAGGCAGGCGGGGCGATCTCTCGCGGACGAAATCATGGAGATCGCAGGGCGCTGTGCCGCGCTCCCGGATCAAGACACCCGAACGGCCGACGAAATTCTCGGCTACGACAGGCATGGCCTGCCCGGCTAGATGGTCATTGATACCTCGGTTCTCGTTGCCCTGCTTCTGAATGAAGCAGACGCAGGTCGCATGGCTGCCGCAATCGAGCTGGCGAGCGTGCGCCTTTTGTCGGCTGCCAGCTTCCTGGAAACCGCAATCGTCATCGAGACCCGAAAGGGCGAGATCGGCGGGCGCGAGCTCGAGCTGCTGCTCTATCGCGCGAGCATTGAAGTGGCCCCGGTTGACCACGACCAGGCAGAGATCGCGCGCCGGGCGTGGCGGCAGTTCGGGAAGGGCCGGCATCGAGCCGGACTCAACTATGGCGACTGCTTCGCATATGCGCTCGCGCGGCAGCGGCGCCTGCCCCTTCTGTTCACGGGCGATGATTTCGCGCGCACCGACATTGCCCGCGCAGCATTTTAGGCTCGCAATAGCTGTTCAGGACCGGAGCCGCTGTTCGCGCCGACCGTCCGGGACGTATGTGTAGGTTGGGTCGAGCTTGCGAGACCCAACGTCGAGCCGCAAAGTTGTTGGGTCTCGTAAGAACTCGACCCAACCTACACAGAAATCAGCTCGCAATGCGACGGAGGGAGAACGGTGGGTTTCCTGGTCGGAACCGATGTCGGCGGCACATTCACCGACCTTTGGGTGGCAGCCGATTCCGGCGACACGCGCGTCTTCAAGTCGCCCACCACGGACGACGTGCTCGGCGGCGTGCTCGCTACGATCGCGCTCGCCGCGGGCTCCTATGGGCTGAGCTTCGAGCAGTTCTGCGGCAGGATCGAGCGCTTCGGGCACGGCACGACCGTCGGCCTCAACGCGCTCCTCACCGGCAGCGCGGCCAAGACCGCCGTGCTCGCCACCAAGGGCTTCGGCGACACGCTCGAGATCGGCCGCCTGCGGCGCCAGACCTCGGGCATGAATGAGCTTGAGTGTACCGACGCCTACCTGCGCAATCGCGTTGCGCCACTGGTAGCGCGCGATCTCGTGATCGAGATCGACGAGCGCATCGATGCGAACGGCAAGGTCATCAGGGAGTTGAATGAAGCGCAGGCCCGCGCCGGAATTGGAAAGCTCAAGGACCGCGGCATCGAAGCCGTCGCCATCTGCACTTTGTGGTCGACGCAGAACCCGTCGCATGAGCGGCGGCTGCGCGACCTTGTTCTGCAGGAATTGCCCGGCGTTTTCGTCAGCATGTCGCACGAAATCTCCCCGGGGGTCGGCGAATACGCCCGCATGTCCACGACCGCCGGCAATGCCGCCATTGGCCCCCTCGCCGGCCGCTATCTCTCGGGCCTCGAAGCGAGGTTGCGGAAATCCGGCATGAAGGCGCCGGTGCTCATGATGACTTGCGCCGGCGGAGTGTTGCCGACGGCCGTGCTGAGCGAGCGCCCGGCTTATGCGCTGTTCTCGGGCCCGGCAGGCGGTGTGATGGGCTCGCGCGCAACCGGAGCGCAGGCGGGCTTCGACAACATCGTCACCATGGACATCGGCGGCACCAGCTTCGATGTGGGCGTGATCGTGTCGGGCAAGCCGATCATGCGTTCGGAGATTTCGGTTGCAGGCGCCGATATCCGCGTGCACTCGATTGACGTGCAATCGATCGGCGCCGGCGGCGGCTCCATCGCCGGCGTCGAGCTCGGCGAGCTGCGGGTGGGTCCGCGCAGCGCCGGCGCCAATCCGGGCCCGGCCTGCTACGGCCGCGGCGGCACACGAGCGACCGCGACCGACGCCGACCTCGTGCTCGGCGTGCTCGACCCCGACAATTTCATCGGCGGGCGCATGAAGCTCGATGTCGCGGCGGCGCGCCGCGCGATCGACGCGCACGTGGCAAAGCCGCTCGGGATGAGCATTGTCGAGGCGGCGTGGAGCATCCGTCAGATTCTCGACAGCCGCATGGCCGATCTCCTGCGGCGCATGACCATCGAGCGCGGCTACGATCCGCGCGATTTCACACTGCTCGCCAATGGCGGCGCCGGTCCCTCGCATGCCTGGGTGCTGTGCGAGGAGCTCGGCCTCGACGGCTTCATCGTGCCGGCGGCCGCCACCGCCGAGTCCGCCTACGGCACCGGCAATTCAGACCTTGGCTTTACCGCCGAGCGCCCCGCCTACGCCCGTGTCTCGCCGGGCGCCGCGCCAAACGCCGAGCAACTGGCAAGGATGACGGCCGCGCTTGCCTCAGCCGCGCAGGAAGTGCGCGATAACCTCGCGCTGGCCGGCCGCAAGGGCGCGGTTGCCCGCGAGCAGCTTGTCGCGATCAGGTTCCGCGGCCAGACCAATCATCTCGATATCCCCTTCCAGGGCGACCGCTTTACTCTCGATACGTTCCATGCGGTCACCCGCACCTTCGGGACGCAGTACGAGACCCTGTTCGGTCGCGGCACGGCGTTCGCCAATGCCGGATACGAGCTCATCGCCGTGCGAGTGATGGGCACCGGCGCCCTGCCCGCGCCCGCGCTCGCCACCAGGGGCGAAAGCTTCGAGCCCGCCGGCAAGCGCCCGGTCGTGTTCCGCGACGCCAACGCGCCGGTCGAGACCGCGATCTACCGCACCTCCTTCCCGAAGGACGGAGAAAGCGCGCAGGGCCCCGCCGTCATCGAATTTCCAGGCCACAGCGTGGTGGTGCCGCCCGGCGCCAGCGCCAGATCCGACCGCTTCGGCAATATCCATGTGAGGCTCGCGTCATGAGCGAGATCAATGCCGTGACCTTCGAGGTCATCCGCAACCGGCTGGTCTTGATCTCGGACGAGATGCGCATCGCGCTGCAGGCGGTGTCCGGCTCGCCGACCGTGACCGAGGCCTCCGACTTCTTCACCGGCCTGTTCCTGCCGGACGGCTCGATCGTGTCCATGGGCTTCCAGGTGTCGTTCCAGGCGCCGGTTTGCGGCCAGGTGATCCGCCACATCAACGGCAAGCCGCAGCTCAAGGTGAGGGACGGGGACATCTTTATCGGCAACGATCCGTACATCGGCGCGCTGCACCAGAACGACGTGCAGATGATCGGCCCGATCTATGCCGGCGGCGAGATCATCGCCTGGGCCGGCGTCGAGGCGCACGAGACCGACGTCGGCGGCATGGATTTCGCGAGCTGGTGCCCGAAGGCGCGCGAAGTGCATCAGGAAGGCATCCGTATCCCCTGCGTGAAGCTGATCGACCGGGGCGAGCTGCGCGAGGACGTGCTGGAGATGATCGTCACCGCCTCGCGCCTGCCCGATGCGCTCGGGCTAGACATCCGCGCGTTCATCGCTACGGTCAATGTTGCGCGCCGCCGGGTCGGCGAGCTCGTCACGCGCTACGGCGCAAGGACCGTCACCGAGGTCATGCGCCGCATGATTGCATCGTCGCAGGCGCGCCTGCGCGCGCGCTTGCGCGAATTGCCGGATGGCGTGGCGCACGCTGCCGACTTCATCGAGCACGACGGCCATCAGAACATCCTCTACAAGATCGACTGCCGGGCGACGAAGCGAGACGATACGCTCACGCTTGATTTCTCCGGCTCGAGCAGGCAGGCGCCCGGCTTCATCAATGCGACGCGCTCGGGCCTCCTTGGCGGCTGCGCGGGCGGCATCCTCACCACGCTCGGCTTCGACATCCAGTGGAATCAGGGCCTGCTTGATCCGGTGGCGATCGTGGCGCCGGACGGCTTGATCTGCACCGCGCAGTTTCCGGCGCCGGTCGGCTCGGCCACGGTCGAGACCATCTGGTCGGTCAGCAACGCGGTGATGGCGGCGCTCAACAAGCTCATCGCCGCGTCGCCCCGATACCGCCATCGCGCGCAGTGCATCAGCGACGGCTGCATGGCGACCTTCAATCTCGGCGGCATCAACCAATATGGCGAGCCGTTCGGCCTCCACCTCATGGATCCGCTGGCCGCGGGCTCCGGCGCTTTCGCCAGCAAGGACGGCATCGACGCCGGCGGCCCGATCACCTCGCCCGTCTCCTGCATCGCCGACGTGGAGCGCAACGAGCAGGCGGTGCCGCTGTTCTATCTGCACCGCAGGCTCACGCCCGACACCGGCGGCGCCGGCAAGTACCGCGGCGGCCTCTCCGGTGAAGTGGCGCTCACGCTTGGCGGCATCGACAAGGCGATGGCGCTGGTGATGACGCACGGTGCCGAGGTGCCAAACACGCAGGGTTTAGCCGGCGGCTGGCCGGGCGCGACCGTGGTGCAGTCGATGGGACGCAATGCCATCGAGAATGGCGTGGCGAGGAAAGGCGAATGGGAGCGCTTCGGCCCGAAGCCCGGCCTCATGGCCATGACCAGCCGCGATGTCTTTTCCGTGACCTGGCAGGGCGGCGGCGGCTGGGGCGATCCGCTGGAGCGCGAAGCGCACGCAGTCGCGCGCGACGTCGCCTCGGGCGCGGTCACCGTCGAGACCGCGCGCGAGATTTACGGCGTGGTCGTCGACGGCAGCGACCTCGACGAGGCTGCGACCGAGTGCCGGCGCGAGAGCATCCGAATGGCCTGCGTCGGCAATTTCGATGCCGATCCGGGCAAGCGCTCCGCCGCCAAGCCGATCGCTTCGCTCAGCGAAGGCCTGCTGATGACGCAGGACGAGCGCGGCACCCATGTCGTCACCCGCGCCGGTTACATCCTGTCGACCGGCGATACGGCCTGGCGCAAGGGAGCCAGGTCCGTCACCTATGACAAGCTGCCGGACCGTTACTGCATCGACCTGCACGCGGATCTGCGCTGCACCGTGCATTATTGTCCGGCCACCGGCGCGCAGCTCGCGGTCGATTTTCACCGCAAGGACGAGAAGCCGGCCGATGATCTGCTGCTCGATCTCACCTCGATTGCGGCCATCGCCTCATGAGCAAGGTGCCGACACCTTACCTCACCTCGAGGGGCGACGAGCTGCCGACGCAATATGACCGCGCGCCCGAATACGACGGATTCATCGAGCAGCGCGACATCCGCGTGGCGATGCGCGACGGCGTGCATCTGTCGGTCGATGTGTACCGGCCGGACACCACCAGAAAGCTCCCTGCCCTGCTCGCCTTTGCGATCTACAACAAGGACCTGCAGGGGCCCGACATCGCCGAGGCGCTCACGCCACAGCCGGCATGGTCGGCGGTGTGGACCGGCTGGCTGGAGGCCGGCGACACGCGTTTTCTTAACTCGCGCGGCTATGTGCATGTCATCGGCGCCCCGCGCGCCATCGGCAAGTCGGAAGGCGGTGGATCGCGCGAATTCGACAGCTACGACCTGATCGAGTGGATCGCGCGGCAGCCCTGGTGCGACGGCAAGGTCGGCATGGTCGGCATTTCCGGCTTCGGCGCCGAGCAGTTCCACGTCGCCAAGCAGCAGCCGCCTTCGCTCAAGGCGATCTTCCCGTTCGATCCGCGCGGCGCTTACGGCACGCTGGGCAGCTTCCGCGAGGAGTATCCAGGCGGCGTGCTGCATCTCTTCCGCTATCTTCTGTCGAGCAGCCTGGTTGCGCATCAGAGCAGAGGACAGCCCGGCACGCTTTCGCCGGAGCGCGAGGCGCTCTGGCGCGAGGCGATGAGCAATCCGGACTTCAAGATCTATCCGCACGTGTACAACATTCTGACCTTGAAGGGTCAGCACCTGCCGGCGATCTTCGACCTCCTGATCGATCCCTACGACAGGGAGGAAACGGCCGAGAAGGCGGAAGCCGACTTCAGGAAGGTCGGCATTCCCGCCTATACCGGCTCAGGCTGGTACGCCTACGGCTACAAGACGCACCTGAACGGCGCGCAGAACTGGTTCCGCAATATCGATGTGCCGAAGAAGATTGCGTTGGCCGGCCCGTCGCATCTCGAGCGGCCCTTTCATTCGTTCCATCGCGAAATCCTGCGCTGGTACGACCATTGGCTCAAGGACATCGACACCGGCATCATGAACGAGCCGCCGGTGAAATACTGGGTGATGGGAGCCAACGAGTGGCGCTACGGCGACGACTGGCCGCTGCCGCAGACGCAATGGACAAAGCTCTACCTATCGAGCTGGGGACGCCTGCGGCCCGAGCCGTTCCTGCCGGCGAGCGTCGACGGGCGGCTTGCCCCCGATGCCTTCGTTCAGATGCCGATCACCCAGACCAGCGAGGTGCAGCGCCTGCGCTACATGAGCGAGCCGCTGCCCAGCGATACCCTGGTTGCCGGCCCAATGGTGCTGAACCTGTTCGCTGCGATCGACCAGGACGATACCAACTGGATCGTCACGCTCAGCGATGTCGGTCCCGACGTGTCGGTGCGCACCGCCCGCGAGGGCGAGCGCGACGTGCCGCGCGGTCTGCCGGAGCGCGAGATCACCCGCGGCTGGCTCAAAGCCTCCATGCGCGAGACGGATCCCAAGCGCAGCAAGCCGTGGAAGCCCTGGCACAAGCTGACGCGCGCCGCAAGAAAGCCGGTCGTGCCGGGCGAAGTGACCCAATACGCAATTGAGCTGATGGCCGCGGCCAGCATGTTCAAGGCCGGTCACCGCATCTGTCTCGACATCAGCGCGCTCGACCTGCCGACCGGCGTGGGCGGCGCCACCAACGTCGAGTACATCCCCTATCACATCTGCTCGAGCCGCACCGTCCTGCACAGGATCCATCACGACGAACTGCATCCGTCGCATCTTCTGCTGCCGGTGATTCCCTGAGGGCGGCGCGTGGCTCTTCGCGACAAGCCCGCACCCCATGCCCTCGGTCGCGGCCAAGTTGCAACAGCGACGATCCCGATCGTCTTCGGTGCCGGAGCGCGATCAAGCCCACACAGTGATGATTGACCTCACAACCTCACTATCGTGCAGGCGGTCGAGCGATTGCGGCTGGACTATGCGTCATGGGCCACGCGCCGCATGCCGATCGAGCAGCAACAACGACAACGCCCTCTGCGGCTTGATCAGATCGGCCAGTGTATATCCGTCCAGGACGGCGAGAAACGCCTGAAGCGCATCGTGCATCACGCCGCGCAGCACGCAGACGCGCTCGATCGGGCAATAATCGCGCCGCCCCAGACAGCCGATAACATCGAGCTTGTCCTCGGTCTCGCGCACCACTTGGCCGATATTGATATCACGCGGCGGGCGACGCAGGCGCATGCCGCCCCCACGACCGCGCACGGTATCCAGATAGCCATTCCGACTGAGATTGTTCGCGACCTTCATCAAATGCTGCTTTGAGATGTCGAAGCTTTCCGCAATATCACTGATGGTTATCAGCTTGCCCTCTGCGATCGCGACGTGAATGAGGACGCGCAGAGCGTAATCGGTATGAAGCGTCAGCCGCATTTCCTTCTCCGTGAGGCCGGGTTCGGCCGCCGATCTATCGCACGACAGGATCAGTGGCGCGCGCCCGCGCGGACCAACTGCCCGGGTGGTGCCGCAGTGTGTAAATCTGCCTGCGCGCAGAAAATATTGCGGTCAACCCAGCAAAGTGTCCAACGCGGTCAATTCCTCGGTGGCCTTGCTCGGAATATGTCGAACCTGTTGGTAGCTCCACATGCCAATGAGAGAATTGAGCGTCTTCTCGCGCATGTAATAGTAGCGGCCATGGCGATCAATCAGGCCCCCGGAACACAACGTACCATTCGTTTCAGCGCAGTCTGCTGGCAGTAAGCAATAAGCTGATCAGGCAGAAGAGGCAGAAGAGCGCTACTGCAATCAGATAAGGGTCATTGAGCCTTGCAACTAAGGCGGACCACGTAGGGGCTGCCTTTTGAGCATACAGCTGATGTACCTTAGACATCGGAAGGGTCTCCTTTCCGACAGTCGTCCCTCCCACGATAATGCCGGAGGCGACGCGACCACGCTTTGAGCCGATCTTGATATTTCCTTGACACGGCTTTGATTTTGTTTGCGAGGTCCGGAGTTAATATCTGCGGCGAGAGGTAAGTAAGGAACGCGGCAGGGCGAAAACCCACGCTTTCGGGCCAAAAGTTGATTTTTGCTTTCGATAATTACGTCCTCGACACCGGGCGGCGCGAGCTCCGCCGCGGGCACACCGTTGTGTCCGTTCAGCCGCAGGTCTTCGATCTACTTGAATACCTGATCCGCAATCGCGGCCACGTCGTCAGCAGGGACGATCTGCTCGACGCTATCTGGGGCGGGCGCATCGTCTCCGAATCAACGCTCGCCACCCGCATCAACGCGGCCCGCAGCGCGATCGGTGATGATGGCGAAAGTCAACGCCTCATCCGCACGCTGCCGCGCAAGGGAATCCGCTTTGTCGGCGAGGTGCGGGAAGTGGAAGAGGAGGAGCAACCGCGGGCGCGGCGCGCGGCCGCCTCGCCATCGGGCGCCAGTGCGGCTGTCGCGCCAAGGGTCGAGGCCGAACGCCGCCACCTGACTGTCGTCTCGTGCGACTTCGTCGGACTGCGGGATCTTGCGACGCGGCTCGATCCGGAGGAATTGCGCAACGTATTTGGCGCGTGCCATGCCTGCTGCTACCAGGTGGCCGCCCGATGGGACGGCACAGTGGCGCAATTTGCCGACGACGGCGCAACCATTCACTTCTCTTATCCTCAGGCTCACGAAGACGATGCGGAACGAGCGGTACGCGCAGGGCTGGATCTCATCGCGCGGATAAAGCGGCTCGAAACCGGGCGGAGCATTGCGCTGGCGACGCGCATCGGCATCGCCACCGGTCTGGTGGTTCTTGGCGAGCTCAGCGGTACTTCGGGCAATGGTACGGCGCACGACAGAGCGGCGTTTGGCCAAGCTCCGGCATTGGCGGCGGCGTTGCGCTTAGTGACTGAACCTGACACCGTCCTGCTCGCGGCCAGCACGCGCGGCCTGTTGGGCGGACTGTTCGAATATGAGGCGGTTGGCCCGCTTGCGCTCGACGGCTTTCCTCACACAGTCCCAGCTTGGCTGATAGCCAGCACTAACGTCGCTGGGAGCCGGTTCGACGCGCTGCACAAGACACGACTTACACCGTTCTCCGGGCGCAAGGAGGAGCTGGCGCTGCTGCTACGCCAATGGTGCGAAGCCAGAGCTGGCACAGGCCAGGTTGTCCTGATCTCAGGCGAGCCCGGCATCGGAAAGTCGCGCATCGTAGCCCATCTTGCCGAATGCCTCGCTGAGCAAGGGCGCTACACCCGGCTGCTTTACCAATGCTCACCGTACTATCGCGACACCTCCCTGCATCCCTTCTCCGCGCAACTGGAGCAATACGCGGTGATCGCCTCGGACGATTCTGCTACCCGTCGGCTCGACAAGCTTGAAGCGATTGTCGCGATTCGAGGGTCGAGCAGACAGTCGGCCATGCCCTTGCTTGCCGCCCTCCTTGCGATTCCAACCGGCGGGCGTTATCCGCCAAGTACTCTCACTCCGATGCAACAGCGGCGCCAGACCCTCGCGGCGCTACTCGATCAGCTG
>Ga0306921_10002765_pt1 | contig 17630 bp, 14 predicted proteins | sample sta12Cox44000080_FD_203760 | JGI IMG/M metagenome (GOLD analysis project Ga0306921, IMG submission 203760) | Lab enrichment of tropical soil microbial communities from Luquillo Experimental Forest, Puerto Rico - statoxic.12C.oxic.44.000.080 (v2)... | ecosystem: Environmental > Terrestrial >... | reverse complement strand
GGGAGGGCGACGTCGAGATCACCAAGGAGGGTCGCGTCTTCGGCGAGGCTGACATTCAGAGGCAAAAAGAGATGTTCCGCGATGCCGCGCTGAAGAATGTGGCCATCCTGCGCCTCATCGAAAACACGCTGCATGCCAAGCGCGATCACGCCATCGGTGAAGAGTTTTTCCGCGACATCCTGGACGAGCATTTCAGCGCCGATGAAGTCGAGCGCCAGTTTGAAACCGTGCTGAACTGGGGCCGCTACGCGGAAATCTTCGACTACGACTCAGAAACCGGCCGCCTGTTCCACCGCGAAGAGGCCGATGCGGACGCGGTGCCGGTGACGGGCGAGGGCTAATGGGACGCCCGAGCTGGCAGCCAATCCGCATTCTTGGGAAGGGACCATGGTCTCTGCTTCCCGCGCAAACCTGGTCCGTCCTTACCGACCTCGTCATCTTCGCCGGTGGGCTGGCACTTTTCTATGCCGTGCTGATGCTGGCCAGAACCTGGTTCGGGCCATTCAATCCCCACGTCGAGATTTCACGTTCACCCTTGGCCCTGCCGATGTACGCGGCCTACTCGCTGCTGCGCATCACCGTGGCCTACGTTCTCTCGCTCGCATTCACGCTGGTGTATGGCTATATTGCCGCCTACAACCCGCGAGCCGAGCGCATCATGATTCCATTGCTTGACATCTTGCAGTCCATCCCTGTGCTCAGCTTCCTGCCTGGTGTGATGTTGGCGATGGTGGCCCTTTTCCCGCGCCACCAACTGGGGATAGAGTTGGGTGCAATTCTGCTCATCTTTACCGGGCAAGTATGGAACATGGCTTTCAGCTTCTATTCTTCGCTGAAAAGCATTCCACGCGAGATGCGCGAGGCCGCCAAGATCTATCGCTTCAACTGGTATCAGCGCTTTACAGAGTGCGAGCTGCCTTACGCGGCCATCGGGTTGGTTTGGAACTCCATGATGTCGGTGGCTGGCGGATGGTTTTTCCTGATGGCTTGCGAGATGTTTGTGCTCGGCTCGCGCGACTTCCGTTTGCCCGGCTTGGGATCGTACCTGCAGACAGCGGCCAGCGAGGGCGACATGCATTCGATCTTGTGGGGCGTTGGCGTGATGATCGCGCTCATCGTATTGCTCGACCAGATCGTGTGGCGTCCAGTGATTGCGTGGGCGGAAAAGTTCAAGGTAGAACAGGTCGAGAGTGCCGATGCGCCGCGCTCCTGGTTTCTGGACTTTATCCAGCACTCGCATGGCTTGATTCGGTTGCGCAAGAAAACCATTCGTCCGCTTCGTGAACGGCTCGCGCTTCACTTTGCGCGCCAGCATCACGCGGCTGCCGATCACCACCCAGCTGGGTGGAAAGTATGGACCGGCCGGGCGATTGGGTTGATTGTACTGTTGAGTGTGCTCTACGCCGTGGTGCGCGCTACCGGCATGCTGACCACCTTGGAGCGTGGAGAATATCGCGAGATCATAACCGGGGCAGCGGCGACATTCCTTCGTGTGCTCACGGCTTTGGCCGTCGGGGCGGCATGGACAATTCCGGTCGGCGTCGCCATCGGCTTCAATCCAAGGCTGGCGCGTATTGCCCAACCCCTGGCGCAGATTGCCGCGTCGGTTCCCGCCACCGCCCTGTTTCCCATTGTTATGCTGGCGCTGATCCGCATCGGTGGCGGACTAGGGTTGGGTTCCGTCGTGCTTCTGCTGCTGGGCACCCAGTGGTACATACTCTTCAATGTGATTGCAGGCGCAATGGCGATCCCGACTGACTTGAAGGAAGCTTCGGCGCTGTTCAAGTTCACGTCAGCACAACGCTGGAAGAGATTGATCCTGCCCGGAATTTTCCCCTATCTCGTGACCGGACTCGTAACCGCCTCCGGTGGTGCATGGAATGCCAGCATCGTCGCGGAATACCAGAACCTCAAGGATCATACCTATTCCACGGTTGGCCTGGGTGCGACGATTTCTCGTGCCACCGACGCGGGCAATTTTAACCTGCTGCTGGCCTCAACCGTCGTGATGGCCATCATTGTTGTCACCGTGAATCGCCTGGTTTGGCGAAGAATGTATCGGCTCGCTGCTTCGCGTTACACACTGGAAGTATAGGCAGCCCGGTCCTGGTACGCGCGGTCTCGACTGCCGCGCACGAAGACGCAGCACGATTCAGGCATATTGCGCCGCACCCTCTCATTGACTCTAACTCTTTGCTCCCGCAGGATTAAACGGCCGGCTCGGCAGCAAGCTGAAACCGCCCGGTTGCAATTTCCGCCAAGTCTCGAACCTGTAACCCCTTTTTGGGGAACGATTTGCACCGAGGTGCGTCCAATAGTTCAGGGGTGCCTGCCTGCAACCCGACTTGGTGCAGCTTTGATGAGATGGAAAACATTTGCGATTGGCTGGAGCCTGGCGCTGGCGCTATTGTTATTCGCGGCACGCAAATCCCCCATGCCCGAAGAGAATGCTCATCGCAACGTCATTGACTTGACTCACGGACTGAACGACCGCTCACCTAACTGGGAAGGAACGGAGGCGTCGCCATTCGAGGCGAAGGAACTGGGAAATATCGAGCGTGACGGCTACTACTCTCGCATCTTCACGACTCAGGAACATTACGGCACCCACCTCGACGCGCCGGCCCACTTTGCTCGTGGCATGTGGACCGTCGACGAAATTCCCACCGAACGCTTAGTACGTCCCTTAGTCGTTCTCGATGTGCAGCAGCAAGCCAGGACCAATCCTGACTATGAGGTAAGCGTACAAGACATCGCCGGCTGGGAGAGCGCGCACGGTGAGATCCCGTCTGGCGCGGTAGTAATGGCCTATACCGGTTGGGACTATCGCTGGAATCGGCCAAAGGAGTTTCACAATGTGGCCAGCGATGGCCTGCCTCACTTCCCAGGCTTCTCCCTCGAAGCGGCTGAGTTCCTGGTGAAAACCCGGGAAGTCGTCGGGCTTGGCATCGACACGATGAGCGTCGACAAAGGCGCGACGACTACCTATCCCGTGCATCAGTTCACCTCCAAGGCAAGCGTCTACCATTTGGAAAACGTTGCCAATCTCGGATTGGTGCCGCCTTCCGGCGCGACCGTCGTGGTCGCGCCAGTCAAACTCGAAAACGGCTCCGGCGCGCCGGTGCGGCTGCTGGCACTGGTGAAATAGCGCTCTTCGCTGCTCACCCCTCCGTTTATTGCACCTGGGTTTTACCCTTGGTCTGTCTGTTGGAGCTGCTCCAGGGGTTGAACTGCCCCCGAAGCTTCTCCCTTGAGGGAGGGTGAGGCCTGACGATGAGACCGCACCGTCGAAAATCGAAAAAGGACCACGCAGGTTTAAACCAATCCAGGCGTAGCGCGCTTTGATCGAAGGCGAGGGTGAACACACCCTCTTTGGCGCCAATGGCTTATGAGAAGGTTAATGCCCGCAGCCAATGCGGGAAAGCGAATAGCGAGAAGCCGACAACTGATACCTACCGCACTCCTAACTTATAGAGCAGGTAACTAAAGGCCTCTCGCAAAGCCGAACCCCAACGTCCCAGGGCAGTTTTCGGAATTGAATCTGGGCGCGGCGAAACATAAACGGTCAATCCTTGTGCCTGCATCATCCTCTTGGCCCGGTAGAGATGGTAAGCATCGCTCACCAGCAGTGCAGTATGCATTCCGTTGGCTCGCATGATATTCGCCACCCGCTGTGTTGACCAATCGGTGTTGCCTCCCTGCGTCTCCGCAATGAGATTTACATCGGGAATTCCGCGCGACTCCAAATAGTCGCGGCCGACCTGGCCCTCGCTGAAGCGCTGCTCGCCGCCAGCCCCGCCCGTAGTGATGACGACCGGAGCCAGGCCCATTTTGAAAAGCTCATAGGCGTGGTCGAGGCGCGCACGAAACACTGGCGAGGGCCGCCCAACGTATTCCGCGGCACCAAAGACGACGATGGCATCGGCGTGGTGTGCCTCGTCGACGCTTGCTTCCCGCATGATCAGGCGAGCGACATATAGGAGAAACGCCAGGTTGCCGATCGCAACCAGGACCAGGAACCAGCGAACGAAATGAGGCTTGGAGGTTGAGGTCGCCGTGGCGACTACTCCTGGCCGAGCAGCTCGACGAGCTCTTCGTAGGGAATCGCGCCCTGTCGCAACAGGCGCCACCTGCCATCGTCACTGGTCAGATCAACGATGGTGGAGGCAACATCACGGGGGGAGTGGCCTCCATCAACTATGACATTCAGGACATCACCCAGTTGATCACGCACCTGCAGCGCGGTGGTACATTCCGAGGCGCCGCTCAGGTTGGCGGAGGTCGCCGTGATCGGCAATCCAGCCGCTCGGATGATGGCCAACGGAATCTCCGCGGCGGGCACGCGAAGTGCGACGTTGCCGGTGTTGGCCGTAACCTTCAGTGGCAGCTTGGGATCAGCCTTAACGATGATCGTCAGTGGGCCCGGCCAGAAGCGTCGGGCTAGAAGGTAAAACGTCTCCGGCACCGGCCACGCCAGCTCAGAGGCTTGGTCAACTGACTCGATGAGTAGCGACAAGGGTTTGTGGCGCGAGCGAGTCTTGATTTCGTAAACGCGGTCAACAGCGCGCAAGTTAAACGGGTCGGCAGCCAGACCATAAAACGTGTCGGTGGGCATGCCCAGGACCTCGCCAGCGCGAATCTTGTCCGCCGCATAGGCAACCATTGACACTTCTGGTTGCTCGCTATTGATTTTTACGATTTCGGGACGCACCCGTACCTCTCCGCGTTAGTCTTGATGGAGCGACACCCTAACACATCGCCGCTTGCTACAGCAATACAGCAGATTAACACGCCAGAGTGTCGCAAGCGCATCCTGAAGTGGTTGGCAGTGTAGGATATACGCCTATTTGATAAGCACGATGCTCAAGCAGGCCGAGGTAGGTGACCGTTTGCGGCGAATCGGCAGCCGCCAGAATTCTCGAGTCAAAGAGTTGCGCAGGCTGTTCGCTGAAGCCAGCCCAAACCGCAGCGGCGAGATTGCAGTCGAAGGAATGCACCTGGTGGAAGAGGCGATTCGCAGCGGGCTTCGGGTTGGTACCGTCTTTTTCAGCGAACTGGCGAGGGAGCGCGCGCACAAGCTCCTGCCGCAACTGTCTTCACATACGGACACGATCGTACTGCCGGACGACGTTTTTACCAGCGCTGTTCCGACTGAGACGCCCCAGGGCATCGCCGCGCTGGTGCAGGTCAGGGTTTTTCAGTTGGAGAAGGTTCTCGCTGTCACCCCGGCACTCCTGGTGGTTACGGCCGGTGTGCAGGATCCCGGTAACCTTGGAACCATCGTACGGTCGGCCGAGGCATTCGGGGCCACTGGACTCCTGCTCGGCGAACGCACCGTCAGCCCGTGGAACTGGAAGGTGGTGCGCGCGTCGGCAGGGTCGCTTTTCCGCTTACCGTGCGCGAAAGTCGAAGTAGCCAGTACACTGACGCAAATCAAGCAGCACGGTGTACGCCTACTCGCGACATCATCACACAAAGGTACACAGATTGGCGAGGCAGGTCTAGGCGGACCGGTCGCGCTGATTATCGGCAGCGAAAGCACCGGCGTGCCTAAAGGCTTGCTCGCGGGAGTGGACGAGATCGTCATGATTCCACATTCGCCTCGTGTGGAATCCCTGAATGCCGGCATTGCGGCCTCGATCGTGCTGTATGAGGCGGCGCGCCAACGAAGTCTCAGCTCAGCACCATAAAACGCACATAGCTGCGCCTACATTGGGATTCGGGTGGGTTGGTTGATTAACTTCAAGGCGGCCACGCCTAACAGCGAAACGGAGAGTCTTATAATCTTCGTTCGCCTGATTCTTTCGTGGAGACCGGATCGGATGGGTTCGCATAAACACGCGGAGACAAAGAGTTGCATGCCCAATCTTTTCTCTGTGTCTCGATGCTTCTGTGGTGGGTCTTGAGTCTCTTTCCCATTCCGCCTCGCGACGAAGGCCTCGATAAATCCCGGCCTTTGGCGGACCGCATGCGTCCCCGTACGCTCGATGAGTTCCTGGGACAGGAGCATCTTCTGGGGCCCGGCAAATCATTGCGCGTCCAGATCGAGCGCGACGATACCGGCTCGCTTATCTTCTGGGGTCCGCCTGGTGTAGGCAAGACCACGCTGGCCAAGATTATCGCGCGCATGACTCAGGCCGAGTTTGTTGAGTTTTCCGCCGTTCTGGCAGGTATCAAGGAAATCAAGCAGGTAATGGCCGATGCCGAGCGCGTCCGTCAATACGGCACGCGCACCATCCTCTTTATCGATGAGGTACACCGCTTCAATAAAGCGCAGCAGGATGCATTCCTGCCTTACGTGGAGAAGGGAAGTATCCGGTTTATTGGTGCAACCACGGAGAATCCCTCGTTTGAAGTGATCTCGGCGCTCCTGTCCCGCTGCCGCATCTATGTTTTGAAGCCGCTTGCCGAAGAGCAGATTGTGCTGCTGCTAAGACGAGCGCTCGAGGACACCGAGCGCGGGCTGGGCGACCTGCATCTGGAAGCCGATGACGACGCTTTGCGTAAGATCGCAGCCTATTCCAGCGGCGACGCGCGAGGCGGCTATAATGCGCTCGAAGTGGCTTCTGCCTTGGCCCTCGAGCAGCGTACAACCGGCAACAAATCGCGCATCACCGATGCGATTGTGACCGAGGCCTTGCAAAAGCGCGTACTGTTGTACGACAAGGCCGGCGAGGAGCACTACAATCTCATCTCTGCTCTGCACAAGAGCGTACGCAACAGCGATGCTGATGCTGCGTTGTACTGGTTAGCTCGCATGCTGGAGGCAGGCGAGGACCGGCTCTATGTGGCTCGTCGCGTGGTGCGAATGGCCGTGGAGGACATAGGCTTGGCTGATCCGAACGCGCTCAGCGTCACCCTGGCAGCGCGCGACGCCTTCGCCTTCCTGGGCATACCAGAGGGCGATCTTGCCCTCGCCCAGGCGGTCATTTATTTGTGTGCGGCTCCGAAATCGAATGCGCTGATGCTAGGCTATGGTGCAGTCCTGGAAGATGTCGAGCGCACGGCGCAGGATCCGGTTCCGCTGCACCTGCGCAACGCACCTACGGGACTGATGAAGGCGCTTGGCTACGGAGCGGGCTATCAATATGCCCACGATCTGGAGTCGAAGATCGCGGACATGCAGTGCCTGCCCGACAACCTGAGGGGTCGCATCTATTATCATCCGACTGAAGAAGGTGCGGAGAAACAGATCAAAGCGCGGTTGGAAGAGATTCAGCGCTTACGTACTGCGAGCCACAGGCGCTCACAAAAAGGCAAAAACGAAGAGCTGAGGCAATCGTCTAAGGATTCGTGAGGTAAGCGATGCCCTCCTTTCGCCCCATCGCGTGCTGTGGCTGGCCGGTTCTCCTGCTGCTGGCTCTCCCTCTCGCAAGTGACCCCGGTCCAGCTCGGAAAGTTGGCGAAATTGTTCCTACTGCCAGCATGAGTGTTCCACGCTCGGGCCACACAGCAACCCTGCTTCAAGATGGGACAGTCCTGGTTGCTGGAGGCATGCTGCGCAATGGCGACTTCACAAGAACCTCCGAGACATACGACCCCAGGACTAACAAGTTCTCACCCGCGGGTGACATGCTGGTTGGCCGCGCGGGAGCGGCTGCTGCGGTGCTTCCGAGTGGAAGAGTGCTGATTGTCGGTGGCTGGCGCATCACCGATGACGCCGAGACCTACGATCCGCAAACTCGCTCGTTCCACAGCGCCGGCCGGATGACCGAGCGCCGGGCGCGGCCGACTGCCACGCTGCTACCAGACAACACGGTTCTTATTACTGGGGGCGAGATCGACCCAGACACGCTGGCCTCGACTCCTTCAGCCGAGGTCTTCGACGAGCGTACCGGAAAGTTCGCTCGCGTTGGCGGGATGCACATCGGCCGCTCCATGCACACCGCTACCCTACTGCAGGATGGGCGGGTGCTGGTAGCGGGCGGAGGCACTGGGCGCGAGCAGGTCACCGACACAGCCGAGATCTACGATCCGGGAAGCCGGACCTTCTCCCAAGTCGGCAAGATGTTGAAGCCGCGTTACAAGCACACTGCCGTTCTGCTCGGCGACGGAACTGTGCTCGTGGCCGGTGGTTCTGACGAGCGTGACTGGCGAGGGGCTTACGACTCGGCGGAAATATTCGATCCCCGATCAGGGAAGTTCACATTGCTTACCGGCAGGATGGACAGCGGGAGATTCAAGCTCCCACCCGAGGCGGTTCGCACCGCGGGTGGGGCGACCCTGATTTTCGGCGGAGCGCCGGGAGGGGTCTTGTTTGATGAGCACAGCAGTGGTTTTGTGAGCGTGCCGGGTACGTCGGAAACTGAGCGCTTTTATCCCACAGCCACAGCGCTGCAGGATGGACGGATCCTACTGGCGGGAGGATATCCGAAGCACTCCGACGCGGCCACCGCCCTCGCATGGCTGTACATCTCCCGCAGGCCATAACTCTGCCGCAGAGGTGTACAAGCGAAACTCTGATTGGACCCCTGATCGAACCGACGTGCCTTCAGCCAGTCAAGCGCTTGAACCTCGATTAACTTCCGCCACCGAAGACTCCACGTTGAAACTTATTCGTAGCTTCCCGGGCGGGCATGCCGCCGGTGCTCCTTCAGAATGCACTTGTCCATTACGACGAAGATGCCGGCCAGGCGCGCCTTCTCGGCGGCCTCATGGTGAACTACGCCCTCCTGCATCCAGATTGCCGGGACCTTCAGCGCAATGGCCTCATCGACGATCCCGGGCACGGCATCGGAGCGGCGAAAGATGTCCACAATGTCGATCTTCTCGGGAACGTCCCGCAGTGACGGATAAGCCTTTACCCCGAGCCACTTCTTAATATTGGGGTTCACGGGAATAATGCGGTAGCCCTGCGATTGCATATAGTGTGATACGCCGTAACTTGGGCGCATCGGGTTATCGGTCAGACCAACGACCGCGATAGTCTTAGCCGATTTCAGCAGTCCGGCAATGCGGTCAACTTCAGCGACTGGCACGTGTGGTTTCTCGGGCAACCGAAGATTGTATCCGGTGGCGGCCGAGGCTGCAGGCTGAGCTTCACCCCGTGTCGAAAATCAAAAGCTGGCAGGAGAAGCCGCCTCGCCGGGACTGATCTACCGTTGCGCCCTATTCTTCTTTCTGCGGTTTGCTGCTGAACTCGATCCCGCCAGGATTCCCGAATGGTGCTCCAGCTCGGTCACCGTGCGGTCGAGATCGTCGATCAGCGGCCGCAGCATGGGCGTTAGGCCTGCCGCCCGGTATTCTGTCACCAGCGAGCGGTAGTACCACAAGGTCTTCGCTTTGGGCTGCGAGAAGCGAGCAAAAGCAGCCTCTCCCGAATTGCGCAGGTCGCGCAGGATCGCCCGCGTGTTGTAGAGCTTGTCGGCGGCCGAAACAAAACGCGTCTCGGCATCCTCTTTCCGGATGCGCCTCAGATACCCGCGCTTGCGCGTCTCCCAATCCGGCTTCTTCTTGCCTTCCTCGCCGTACGCGTCGGTACATCCGTCAACAATCTTCGCTACGCGCGGCCCAAACATCCGGTCGATCGTGTGCAGCATTGCGAGCCCGCCATGGTCCTCGGCCGCGTCGTGCAGCAGAGCAGCGATGCCCATGTCCTCATCGCCACCATAGTCGAGCACGATGGATGCGACGCCCAGCAGGTGTGAAATGTAGGGAATGCCACTCTTCTTGCGATCCTGGTGGCGGTGTACCTGGCCGGCGAACAGCAGGGCGTGATCGAAACGAGTTGTGAGCGGCTGGAAGGGCTTGCTGATCGGCTTGGCTTGCGCGTTTCTCATAGATCGAGCAATACCGACTCGATCAAGAATAACGGAAAGTCTTCGCCGTCGCACCACGTGCTTCCGGTCAATCCAACCTGACCAGGAATACTCCTCCCTCTTTCACGTGCGTCTTGTTGGCGACCTCTTCCGCCTGGTGTTTGTCGTCGCCTTCCGGCCGCAGGCGCACCCACTCTCCTGTGGGGCCGGTGAACTGGATCACATTGGCGGTTTCGTACCGATCTTGCAGCTTTTCTTTCAGTTTTCGAGCTTCCTTCTCGCTCTGGAAGGCGCCAATCTGCACGCACCAGCGCCCACCCTCCGTGATGGGCGCCGGGGCTGAGATCACTTCCAGCTTCACCATCGCCGTGCCAGGGCGCCAGACATCCACTAGCTTGGCCGCCGCCAGCGACAGGTCGATGATGCGATCTTCGACGAAAGGCCCGCGATCCGAAATGCGCACCGTCACGGAGCGCCCGTTCTCCTGGTTGGTCACCCGCACCAGCGAGTTCAGAGGCAGGGTGCGATGGGCCGCGGTGAGCGCGTTCTGATCGTAGATCTCGCCACTGGCTCCCCGCCGGTGATGGTACGGAGGCCCATACCAGCTGGCAAGGCCGGTCTCAACGTAAATCGGCTTGTTCCGGGTCGACGGGGCGACCTTGCCTTCACCGCCGGCGGAGGTGGCAGGGGCGGACGCGCGCGGCGTCGAAGGCTCGATCGTTGGCGGAGGAGGAACATTGCGAGCGGTGTTGGTTTTGTGGCCACCGCACGCCGATGACAACAGCATCGCGGCAAGCATCCATGCCATAGCAGCGTTGCGAAACGCCGCTGACGTGGCGCACCCGCCGACTTGAATGGGCACTGATTTAGGGGCAACGGAACACGCGGAAGACTTGGGCTTCACACTGTGTGTCGAGAGTGGAAGGGAAATCTTGTGGTGGAACAAAACATTACAAAACCAATCGAAGCAGCCGCGCCGCGGCGAGATTAAGTCACCGCGGCGCGCCAATGCCGGGCAAATTGGCAAGAAGTTGTCCGCCGCGTCCGGCGAACGCGGCTGGAAGCCACCCGCGGCGAGGTCGAAGGGCGCTTGCTGGAGTGAGCAGCGGCGGCGATCCTCGCGAAACGGCTTACTCAGCTGCACCCGGAACCTGCCCCCTGCTGTGCCGCACATCATTGCAACAGCAGCTACCCCTTCTTCTCGCGCTGGTGTTCTTCCATCATGTCGGCCGCTTGTTTCAGCTTCTCGCTGGCAACGCGCAGCGCTTTGCTGGAGTGATCGCGAATCGCCGGCACCAGTTCGTCATTGATATAGGTAATGAGCTGTTGCGTTTCTTTTTCGATGCGCGTCGAGGCATCGCCCAAAAAATCGTCCAGTCGCTCGCCAGCCGTGGAAAAAGGGCGGCGACCGGTCTTGTTCTCTTCGTTCACAGCGGGCCACCTTGTGAGTAGCGGGAATCGTCGAGCACAACGATTATGCGACCCTTCCGTAGGGTGACGCAATGCTGGGTGCCGAGAGCAGCAATGGGCGCGGCTTGATCGTGACAATTCTGACTGTCATGCGACCAAGGCCGCCCATCCCACAACCATTGCTCTCGACGTGTCGTCCTGGGCGGTGTGAGATCGCATTGACGATCGAACAAAGCCGAACGATCACGATCTGCGGTTCTGGTGTCATAAACCCGGTCACTTCGCGCCACAACCGATCGCAGACTCGGGTAGGCGGCTCCTTCCTGCTACGTCGGAGACCTTGAGGGCCGTCATCCTGAGCGACGGTCGCGATCCCGATCCCGATCCGAGTCTCAGGATCGCCGGCTCAAGCCCGCTATCGTACCGAATGATAAAATTTTTGTAGGTATGTCCATCCGCAAGTTGTCCGGTTCGGAAGTCCGTGCCGCTTTTCTGCGCTATTTCGAGCAGCACGGGCACAAAGTCGTACATTCTTCCTCGCTGGTGCCCGCTAATGACCCTTCGTTGCTGTTCACCAACGCCGGCATGAACCAGTTCAAGGATGTATTTCTCGGCATCGAAAAGCGCGATTACTCGCGCGCCACTACCTCGCAGAAGTGCGTGCGGGCGGGTGGCAAGCACAATGATCTGGAGAACGTGGGCTTCACCAATCGCCATCACACTTTTTTCGAGATGCTGGGCAACTTCAGCTTCGGCGACTACTTCAAGAAAGAAGCCATCACCTACGCCTGGGAGCTGGTCACTTCGCCAGAGTGGTTCGGCATCAGCAAAGACAAGCTCTATGCGACGATTTTCAAGGGCGAGGAAGGGGTGCCGCGTGATGACGAAGCTTACAGGTATTGGCTGGAAACGGGCGTTGCCCCCGAACGTATCTACGAATTCGGCATGAAAGACAACTTCTGGCAGATGGGCGACACCGGTCCCTGCGGGCCCTGCAGTGAGATCCATTACGACATGGGACCGGACGCCAGCGACGCGGGCCACGACAATTGCCAGTTCGGCTGCGAATGCGGCCGCTACATGGAGATCTGGAACCTCGTGTTTATGCAGTTCAACCGCGCCGCCGGTGGCACGCTGTCGCCATTGCCCAAGCCTTCGATCGACACCGGAGCAGGCTTGGAGCGCGTGACTGCTGTATTGCAAGGCGTAATCTCGAACTATGAGACGGATCTCTTCGTTCCCCTGATTCAGCGTGCAGCCGAGCTAACAGGCGCGCCGCTTGAGACCGAGCTGAGGAAGGAGGATGCGGATGAGCGGCACCATCAGGCCGCCTCCCTGCGTGTGATCGCCGATCATGCGCGCGCCTCCACGTTTCTCATCTCCGATGGTGTGTTGCCGTCGAACGATGGACGCGGCTACGTGCTGCGAAAGATCATTCGCCGCGCCATTCGTCATGGTCGGCTGCTTGGGCAAGAGAAACCATTCTTGTACGAGATGGTGTTTGCTGTCCGCGATCTGATGAAGGATGCGTACCCTGAGCTAACCGAATCAGCACGTCGCGTATCGGAGACAATCAGGGGGGAGGAAACCAGATTTGCACATACGCTGGATCTTGGACTGGAGCGGCTGGAAGGCGATCTGGCACCTCTAGTAGTGGAACGAAATCTTGCCGCGAATCCGCACGCCACTCCTGAAGAACGTCGCAAATCATTCGGCGAAGGGATGACGGAAGAGTCCCTGGGCTCTGTGAGACCGAGGTTCCAACCGGTTTACTCCGGGGAAAAAGCATTTAAGCTATACGACACCTTTGGCCTGCCCCTCGATTTCATGATCGATGCGGCACGAGATCAGGGAATTCTATTTGATCAAGCCGGTTTTGATGCAGCGATGGAGGAACAGCGCCGTCGCGCGCAAGCTTCCTGGAAAGGCGGCGGCAAAGCAACGGCAAGTCCGGTTTACCAGGCCCTGCCCCCAACGGTCTTCGAGGGCTACCACCAGACGCTCTCGGCCGGCTGCGAGGTGCTCGCGATAATCACGCGCGATAACCGCATGAGTATCGGCGTGCGTGAACTGAAGCCCGGCGAAGGTGCGGAGATCGTGCTCGACCACACACCGTTCTATGCCGAGGCCGGCGGTCAAGTTGGGGATATCGGCTGGCTTTACGCCGAAGATCACAACACACTCGTGGCTGAGGTCGAAGGCGTTACCTATCCCGTACAAGGGGTGCGTGCGCATCGCGTCATTGCCAGGCAGCCCATTCACGTCGGCGATAAAGTCGACGCAGTCGTAAATGCCGACGTCCGGCTTGCCACGATGCGCAATCACACCGGCACGCACTTGCTGCATGCCGCGCTGCGCGAAGTGCTGGGGAAGCATGTGAAACAGGCGGGCTCGCTGGTCGATCCCGGCCACCTGCGCTTCGACTTCTCGCACTTCGCTGCGGTCGCCGACGAAGAGTTGCAGGACATCGAAGATCTTGCCAACAAAGAGGTCCTGCGCAACGATCGGGTCGAAGTCATCGAAGATGTTCCGATCGATGTCGCCATCAACGAATACAAAGCCATGGCGCTCTTCGGCGAGAAATATGGGGACCGGGTGCGCGTGATCCGTATTGGTGACTTCTCGACCGAGCTCTGCGGCGGAACTCACACGGCAGCCACCGGCGAGATCGGACTGATCAAAGTCCTGAAGGAAGGCAGCGTTTCCAGTGGTGTACGCAGGCTCGAAGCGGTTACGGGCGAGGGATCGCTGCGGCACTTCCGTCAGGACCACCAACTAGAAAACGTCGTCTCGACGCTGGTGCGAGTGGGCGACGATCACTCTCCGGCCGAGGCGCTGAAGCATGAACTCGAGCGCCGCGAGGAAGAAGTGAAGAAGCTACGTAGAGAACTCGAAGAGGCGCGCATGAAGTCGGCCTCGAGCTCGATCCAGTCGGCGATGGAAAACGTGCGGGAGGTAAAGGGCGTGCAAGTCCTCGCCACTCGCGCCGACAACCTGGAGCGGCCCCAACTGCGCACGCTCATCGACAATCTGCGTAACAAGCTCGGCTCGGGTGTGGTGGTACTTGGCTCAGTGAATGATGGCAAGGTGGCGCTGATCGTGGGTGTAACCAAGGACCTGACCCCGCGCGTGCAGGCCGGGAAGATTATTGCGGAGGTCGCGAAGAAAGTCGGCGGCTCAGGGGGTGGGCGTCCTGACATGGCCGAGGCCGGAGGCAGAGACCCGGCGGCGCTGGATAGCGCGCTGGCTGGAAGCTACGAGGTGGTAGAAGCACTATTACCGTAGCGGCTCGCGGAATGGTAACCTGCGCGTTTGCCGCCAACTTGCGGTCGAAATTTCCTCGCCGTCGATCTCAGGTGCGAATTTCCGTGGCAGCCAAGGGCAGAAAGGCGATCAATTCCTCCACGATGCGTACGGCTTGCATCGCCGAGAGATAACGGCTGAGATTGATCGTGCGCCAGCCCACCTTCAACATCAAGATAGCCGCGACTTCCGGACGTGCACACTGGCAGCTTGCTGCAGCGCTCGAGCTCATATTCTGAAGTGCGGATCCAACCGAGGACCTGGCGGCGGATCGATACTTTCAGGTCACTAAACTCGAACACCCCGCCCAACGACCAGGTGGGACTAGAGGGCAATCGCCGACGAGGTGGCTAGCACGGTAAAGCTCGGGGTGCGTAACCATGCCTGTACCACATGGATAGGTCAATCCATAGGAACCATGCGAGAAAAAGCAAGTTAAAGACAGGCGCTTTCCGTGTCAGGGTTGGGCGTACCTTCGCCCGTAATATGCCGGAGGCGAATTCGGTCTCCATTTCAGTCTTAGGCGTTAGGCACATGTCCTGAGATTCTACCGCGGACCTGACGAAGTCTCGATTGTCGTCTTCCGAGGCTTCCGGTTGAGAGCTACACAACCGCAGATCCCTCGACTTCGTTCGTTCCCGTTGGCGACCTCACTGCGCTCAGGATAACGGATCAAGCAAGTTCCCTGAGTTCGGCAATGACAGTCGGCGAGCGGCAGGCAACTGCCAAAGGCGGCGATGCCACAGCGACATGCTTAAAAAGAACGACTCTCTGCTTCCCGCGTCATTGCGTGCCTACTCCAAAATACTTGGTAAAAATAGCGGTGGCGTCCGGCACCTCTTCGATCCTCCACCGCCGCGTGTTGGGAATACGCACCATGCGGATGCGGAGTTCCGTCAGGCCGAAGGGATTGGGCTGGGGCAAGCCTCCGATCACCAGGTCGGCGATGTCGCCGTCAACCTTCGAGCGCACAGGGTGCAGCTGCGAGAAGTTGTGCACATCTAGTTGGCTGATATGGGATGTCCCCGTCAGCAACGCATTGCCGCTTAGCAGCAGCCGAATTCCGTTTTGCACGCCAAGCAGCGCGAGGTCGTGGAAGCGGGGTGCAATCTTGTGCAGGATCTCGATTCGAGTTTCAGTGAAGGGAAGAGGGTCGTCCTCGATAGCCTTTGTGTACTTGGTCACCAAGACGTCAGTGAGCGACTGGCTTACCGCACTTGCGATGCGATCCTCATCGACGTAATAGCTGGCCTTGCCGTAGTTTTTCTCCTTGACGGCTTTGCCCAACTGCGACAGCGAGTACTCTGGAGTTCCAGTGCGCTGATACCACCAGTAGGCGGCCGCTACCGCCAGAACAATCGCGATAACACTGAGAAAAGGCGCGAGATTCCGCAGGCTTGGCCGCAGCTGACTTCCGGTAACTTGCGTCACTGAATTCATCTCACGCAAGCATACGACGACCTACTTGAGTGCGGGGGATAGATCGACGGCCCCACCAAGGTCCCGATTATGAGTGGCACTCTGGTCCAAGGTGAGACGATAGTGGGGACCCCAGAGCGGCCATTTGCATAGAACAAAAACATTGTTTTCGTCAAATACGGTGGGTTAAGAACTTGCTGTCGGGCGCGGGGTTACAGGATTCGCCTAGGCAAATAGCGACTGCGCTCCATCCCGCCGCCCTGGCCCCAGAACCAAACACTTTGTCAATCTATGCGAGGCTGGCTTTACGCACTCACACTGCTATCCCTGATCTTTCTCTGTGGTTGCGGCAACAACAACAATGCGACAAGTAATGTAGGCCTGTTTGGGTATTGGAACATCGTCATGTGCCCACCAACGACACAAATCCGGTCTACGTTTTTGCCTTGGCAATGTCGCAGGAAGGAAGCGACAACTATAGTGGAGGATCGATCACTACACGGGCAGTGTTACTGCTCCACCGAACATGTGCATTAATCCCAAGTCCTTGAATGCCGCAGCGACCACCAACGGCAACAACTACACCATGCCGATCACAGATACCTCGACTGATACCGTCATCGCGGTCAACGGATCTCTCCTCAGCCAAACTGGCTCTCTAATCCGGCACCTACACCAATGCCGCCAGCCAGTCGTGTCCGGCGAGTCAGGGAACGATGGTCATGGCGCCCCAGCAGTAAAACCAGGACAGAAGTTCGACGTTCTATCTGCTTTCGCGAGCACAAATTCCGCATGTGCCGGAGAATTCGGCCCACATCCGCATCTACGCTCCTCCCCGCGAATCAGCGACTCAGCCCTCGCCCATAAGCAAGGGATAGTTATTCGATAGGCTGAAACCGTCAAAACCGGACGCATTCGGTCGCGGGACGATGGCCCGTTCCCTCTTGCATATTTCAACGCTGCTGAAATGGCCAGGCGCACGTCAAAGAGCATATGGGGCCAGTGGAGAGCGTTCTGCGGAGCCGAAATCGAAAGCGGTCCGCGTTTCATCTGAGGTCGGCACATATCTTCTCCTTCTGTAGCCCAGGCGGTGGAGCATGGATCCGGCGGATGTTCTGGAAAGAATCAGGTTGCTGGTCGAGGAGCACCGCGATCGCTTTGGCGGCCGCATCTCGATTAAGTCGAGCGGCCGGACAATTTTTATCGATCGGCGCGAGATCCGCTGGGTGGAAGCAGCTGGAAATTATCTGAAAATTCATGTACCGAACGAGAGCTACACCGTCCGCATCACGATGGCGGAATTCGAGAAGAGGCTCGACAGCACCTGGTTCGTACGCATTCATCGCTCGGTCCTGGTCAACGTCGAGCATGTACGCGAAATCAAGCCCTGGTACACGGGAGAGTACGTACTGATACTCACCGACGGGAAGGACCTGACGATAAGCCGCAGCTATCGCTCCGCCATCGAGCACATCACGGCTGCACTGAACGTCTCGCAGGGCGGGGAGTGTCAGTCCCTGCTTGTTGAGCTTGCCATGAAGCACAAATGCGAGAAGTGCGGCGCTCAACTGCCGGGAGAAGCTACCGCGTTTATTTGCTCTTACGTGTGTACCTTCTGTCCAGATTGCGCGGCGGCGAATCAGTACGAGTGTCCGAACTGTGGAGGAGAACTGGTGCGCCGTCCGAGACGAAAGACAGAATGATGCTGGTGGGGCTTTGCGAGCCGCCTTCCTCTCTCCG
>Ga0306921_10002764_pt1 | contig 17635 bp, 15 predicted proteins | sample sta12Cox44000080_FD_203760 | JGI IMG/M metagenome (GOLD analysis project Ga0306921, IMG submission 203760) | Lab enrichment of tropical soil microbial communities from Luquillo Experimental Forest, Puerto Rico - statoxic.12C.oxic.44.000.080 (v2)... | ecosystem: Environmental > Terrestrial >... | reverse complement strand
CCCGGGTGCTGCCCGTATCACGGCGACTGTCTGGAGGGACTGGCGTCGGGTCCGGCGCTGCAGGCGCGCTGGGGAGCGCCGGCCGAGTCTTTGCCGGCGAATCACGAAGGCTGGATTTTGGAAGCGCGCTATCTCGCGCTCGGCCTAGCCAGTCTGGCGCTCGCGTTCTCGCCCCAGCGCATTTTATTGGGAGGTGGTGTGATGCGGCAGGCAACTCTGTTCGAGCGGATCCGTGCGGAACTCGCGGTTCTACTGAACGGGTACGTTCGGGCTGGCGAAATCGTTCCGCCCCAACTGGGCTCCCGCGCTGGAGTGCTCGGCGCCCTGGTCCTGGCGGAGCAGGCGTACCACGCACTTAGCACGCCAGGTTCCAACGCATGATCACCGGGATCTCACGCTCGTAGCCGAGTGTGCTCACGGAAGCAGTTCCGAGCGCGAACAACCGGCCGTCGCGAGGCCGTAGACCGAGCCAACGCGCAGTTAAGATCCGCAAAATATGCCCATGCCCGAACAGCGCCACGGCGCCGGCGGCTCGCGCGGCTCTCGCGAGCACAGCGCCCGCCCGCGCCGACACCTGTTCGATCGTCTCGCCTCCGGAAACGCCATCGTTCCACAAGGACCATGACGGAATCTTCTGACGGATCTCGGCTGTGGTGCGGCCTTCGTAATCCCCGTAGTTCCACTCCTGGAGGTTGTCTTCGAGCTCGGCGTCTGGGTAGCCAGCCAGTTGGGCCGTTTCGCGGGCCCTTCCCAGTGGGCTCGTCAATACGAGGTTAAAACGGCGCCCCTTGAGAGCCCGACCAATCGCTCGGGCTTCCTCACGTCCATGCGCTGTCAGCGGCAAGTCCGTGCGGCCGGTGTGAGCACCGGAGAGGCTCCATTCCGTTTCGCCATGGCGCAGCAGCCAGAGTTCAGCCGGCATTATTCCGACATGATGGGCTCGTGCCGCTCTCGCCCGCCGGGCTGCAGCTGCGGGTTCCGCATCAGCAGCCGGGCACAGGTGTTCCACCGCAATAGCGCGTCGTCATTGGCTGGAGGCCGCATCGCTTCGGCTTTCTCGTACCAGTCCATGGCTTCGCGCAGCCAATCGTGGATCGCAGACCCGGAGACGTGGCGCGCTTGGTGCAGCAGCGCGTGCGCGCGGCGTTCTGCCACGATGCCAGAGTAGTAAGCGCGTTCGTATTCGTCCCTCAGACGCGCGATCACGGTCTTGGCTTGCTGCACCTTCAGGGCCTGACCGAACTGGTCTGTGAGCGCCAGCAGCAGAGTCACCAGCGCCGTCTGATTGTCCGGATCCACACGCAAAACATCCTCGCAGATGCTCTCGCTTTGCCACGGCTCATGCAACAGGCGGTAACGCTCGGCCTTCGCAAGCGCGCTGGGGATGGCGTCTTTGTGCAGCGATTTGAGTTCCAGCATGGGCTCTCCGCGCAGCGGGGCGGCCGTCCTAACTGCCGACTATCTTCATGACCAATTTTCTCAGCCGGTCATCATACTCGTCTACCACGCGCTTTTTCAACCGGGATAATGCCGTTTTCGGTAATCCTGACTCGTCCGGCACTGAGATGAACCTCGCGCGGTTTGCCGTCGGCCTACGAGCGCTGGGTCGGCCCACAACGATTTATAGTAAACGCCCTGGTAATAATAGCACGCCAGCCGAATAATTCCGGGGAATCGAGAGTCAAGGCCCCCGAAACAATAATTCGTACTTTGGAATGCGGCCCGGTGTAGACGACGAAGGCCGATAGCCCCAGGGAAATGGAGCCGCGGCAGCGCCCACCACACATCACGGCGTTGCGATCGGCTATAACGTCGCCATTCCCAAGGCACCTAGGCGTCATGCGGGTGCCCCCATCCGACGGTCACGGATTTTTCAACAAGCCAAGGCGACCTTGGATCCGTGGTAGCGTCACAGAAGGCCATTGCTCGCTCACCGAAGGGGAGTGTGAATCGACGTAAAATCCCCAGCCTGCTCGGAATTGTAGATCCTGGCGAGCCAACAGAGGATCCGGGCTAGCCAGCCGGCTTGGGCGCGATCAACGCCACTCGGACCGGCTTAGCCGCCGGCTGCGCTTTCATCACCTTGCAGATCAACTGCAGGCTCTCCACAGCCGCAATGACGCGGGTGAGATTGCGCTCCGCATCGATTCCGGTGAGCACCGCCACATTCGAGGAAGGCACGTAGACTTCGAGAACACGCATGGTCTCGAGGCCGTTGTGAAGGAGGATCACAAGTTCTTCGTCCTCCTTGAGAGCCTTTTGCATCGCTTGGATCTGCCCCAGGATTGTGGCGCAGACGTTTCCGGCGGCCGCCGCGGCCGGGCGCTCCGTCTTTAGCGATTCGGAGACCTGAGCCGCGTCTGGTGAGCGGAGCGAGTCGAGAAGTGCTTGCTGCGCGATCTGCTTAGTCAGGTTGACGAAGGCCATCCCGGTCTTCATCATCCTATCACGCGAGGGCGGCCCGGTAAGAATGAAACCGGCTAAAGCGAGTTGCCACGCCTCCGGCCGCCATGTTACTGTTTTCCACGCAAGCCGCGCGCGACTGCCGGGCGGCGCCGTCGGCGGCAGGCCGTACACCACGATGAGCACTGGCCACTCACTGGTCAGTTCTGGGCTGAACAGGCTGGCGCCGGAACTGCACCCGAGCCACGCCAGCAACATTTTCGTCTTCGCACTGCCGGAACCATCTAGCCCGATACGCGGAACCACGGTCGGTCACTCGGCTCTGCTATAATCCCAAGCAAACGCGAAATGTCTCGAGGGGCACTTCGCGTTCCCGAGAGTTCCAATCGGCCGTGGGATACTGAATGACCCGAGCCCTGTTGTGCCTGGGAACCAGCGCCTTCGCGCTCACTGCCCTCTGGGCCGTCCACATGCCCTTTCGGGAATATCCGGGCGTCGAATATCGCGTGGGCGATATTGCCTTGCCGCCGGACTGGCAGGAACAAACGGAATGGGCCTTTGCCCGCCTGATGTACCCTCCGGCGCCCTATCGACGCGGGTTCCGCTTCGGTGGTTGGGACTGGACCCAGGGCTTGACCATGTGGACGCAGGACTATCCGCGTGCCGACCGGCATTTTGCCCCCGCAATCCGGCGTTTGACCCGCCTCCATGTCCGATCGGTCGAACAGCCAGTCAATCTGGACGATGGCGACGTGTTCGACTGGCCGTGGTTGTACGCCGTCCAAACCGGGACTTGGAGGCTGACGGACTCCCAGGCGGCCTCGTTGCGCGAGTACCTGCTGCGCGGCGGCTTCCTGATGTGCGATGACTTCTGGGGGGACTCGGAATGGGAGGTCTTCATGGAGAGCATGCGGAGGGTCTTGCCCGGCAGGCCCGCCGTGGATCTGCCTGATAGCGAGGCCATCTTCCACACGGTGTACGATCTGAATGACCGCTATCAAGTGGCCAGCCGGGGGTCCGTGAACCGCGGGCGAACGGATAAGTGTGAGCCCTGCCCTCCGCGGTGGCGCGGCATCTACGATGACAAAGGCCGTCTGTCGGTCGCTATCACTTTCGAATCGGACGTCGGCGACTCGTGGGAATGGGCCGACGACCCGACCTACCCGGAACGCTTCGCTGCCCTTGGCATCCGCATCGGCGTCAATTACGTGATCTACGCGATGACCCACTGAGGTTGATGCGCGGGTTCGGGTCTCGCAATCCTGGACTCTGTTATAATTCCAGGCAACCCGCGAAGGTTCTGAACGCCCTGCCTGAGAGAGGTGACCGAAAGAGATGTGCGCACGAAAAACGTCCGTAGCATTGATGTCGTTAGCTGGCGCATTCCTGACCGCTTGGGTTGCGGCCGGCCAGCAGGCCCGCAGAATCAGTGATGCCGATCTGAGGAATGCCGGAAAGACCGGCGGCGAATGGCTGACTTACGGTCTCAATTACAACGAAAACCGCTTCAGCCCGCTCGACCAGATCAACACCGGGAATATCAGCAGGTTGGGGCTGGCCTGGTCCTACGACGTGGGGCCGGGAGGCGGCGGCCAGGAGGCCACGCCCCTGGTTTGGGACGGCACTCTGTACGGAATCACCAACTGGAGCGTGGCCTTTGCCGTCGACGTGCGCACGGGCAAGGAGAAATGGCGCTGGGATCCGGAGGTGAATCAGACCGCCGTGCGGCCCAAGATCTGCTGCGGCATTGTGAATCGCGGGCTCGCTTTGTACGAAGGTTTGATCATTGCTCCGACTATTGACGGTAGATTAGAGGCGTTGGACGCAGGAACCGGCAAAGTGGTCTGGGAAGCGCGCGTCGAGTATCCCCAGGACAATTACACGCTGACCATGGCGCCGCGGATTGTCAAGGGAAAGGTGATCATTGGCGTGTCCGGCTCGGAGTACCCGGTGCGTGGGTTTTTCGATGCCTACGACGCGCAGACGGGCCGGCGTGCCTGGCGCTTTTATACGGTTCCCGGCGATCCTTCGAAGCCATTCGAGAACGAGGCTATGCGGAAAGCGGCTGCGACCTGGGAGAGCGATTTCTGGAAACTGGGTGGTGGTGGCACTGTCTGGGACGGGATGGCTTACGACGCCGAGGCCAACCTGTTGTACGTCGGCACCGGCAATGCCGGACCATGGCCGGAGGACCTTCGAAAGCAGACGGGTAAGGCCAATCTATATGTGTGCTCAATCGTCGCGGTCAATCCCGATACGGGCGTTTTGCAGTGGTATTACCAGGTGGTGCCCGCCGATGTTTGGGATTACGACAGCGTGCAACAAATGATTCTGGCCGACCTAACGATTCGCGGGCGACAGCGCAAGGTCCTCATGCAAGCCAACAAAGACGGCTTCTATTACGTGATCGACCGGATTTCGGGAGAGTTCATCTCCGGCCAGCCGTTTGCCGAGGTGACCTGGGCCAAGGGACTGGATGAAAAGACGGGGCTTCCCATCGTCAACCAGGAGGCCCACTACGGCAAGGACTCGAAGGTGACGCTGGCACCTGGACCGGGCGGCGCGCACAACTGGTCACCCATGTCCTTTAACCCGAACACCGGCCTGGTCTATATTCCCACCGCGTCGGCCAGCTCCTTCACGTTTCAGTCGGACCCGAACTTTAATTACCGGCCGGGCCGCATGAATATGGGAATTGTCTTCGGCGGATTCGGTCAGCAACCGGCATCTCCAGCAACCTCGGTGCCGACTCGGCCTTCCCCGCCGGCGATTGGGCCCACCCCTCCGGAAGGGCAACGTGGCGGAGCGTTAGTCGCCTGGGACCCGGTGACCCAGAAGGAGCGGTGGCGACGGCCGGGCGGAGGCAGCATCGGCGGGGGTACAGTCACCACCGCCGGCAACCTGGTGTTGCAGGTGGTGCCTGATGGCCGGCTCATCGCCTACAGCGCCGACAAAGGTGACAAACTCTTGGAGGTTCAGACCGGTCTGCGCGGCGGCATGGGACCGCCCATCACTTACCTACTAGACGGAAAGCAATACGTTTCCGTCATGGGTGGGACCGGTCCAGTCACCAACCCATTCGGGGGCGGTGCTGGCGAGAACCGCGGCGGCGCCAATCGCGGCGGCGCGAACACTGGTACGACAGCCCCGGGCACAGCCGGCGCCGCCGAGCCCAACACGCCGGGCGGAAATGCCCCACCGTTTCCCAATGCTAACAATGCGGTGCTCCCCAAGCTGCTCACGTTCGTTTTGGATGGGAAAGAGCCGCTGCCGGTGGCTGGCACACCCGCTACGCCGCCGCGCTGAGCACCCGGCGGTGTGGCCCGTCGTGTTACCGCGACTGGATCACCGTCGCTTCGCGCAGGCGTTCCAATTGGCGGCGGGCGATTTCCGCCCATTGGCCGGTTCGGTCCAGTTTCAAATAGATCTTCCAATGGAGAACCGCCTTGAGTGTGTCGCCGGTCCGCTCGCACAGCAGAGCGAGATTGAAGTGCGCGTCAGCATACTGCGGGTTCAAGGCCAAGGTCCTCTTGTAGTGGTGGAAGGCGTCCGGAAGGCGTCCTTGCTCGTCGTACAGATTGCCAAGATTGAACTCGGCCAGCGGATAGCTGGGATCCGCTGCGATGGCTTGCTTGTAATACCTCTCGGCCTCGCCAAACTTTCGTTGGCGGTAGTGGATCGTACCCAGATTCACTAAGGCACCGGCCGCCGCAGGGTTCAGCTCCACGACCTTCTGATACGCTTCCAGAACCTTCTCTACGGGCGCGCCGGTTTCCTCCAGATCGAGACCCTGCTGGAACCAGACTTCGGATTCGCGAAGCAGGTCGCCGCCTTGTTTGCGCTCGGGAAAGTCCCGCACGCCGCCCAGTTCGGCCGCCTCGAAATCGAACAAAATCTGGCCAGTGAGCGCCTCCATTTTGTGGCCCGCCACCTGCACCGCGATTTTGCGTCCGTCCGATAGGATGCGTAATTCTGAAAGCGGCCGTTTCACATCATCCAGCTTGCGGCGAAGGGAACTCACCGCTTCGGCAATGTTGCGGGACCGGAAGCCTTTGCCGCGCAACTCCAGGATGGTGCGGATGGCAATGAGGTCGGAAAAGGAATAGGATTCGAGCGGGGGGACCAGAGATTCCCGCTCCCAGCTCTTCAGCTGCCGCTCGGTCAGCCGGAACTGGCGGCGTACGTCGGCGCGCGAGTAATCCTGTTGAGGCGCCTTCGAAACCACGCGATTATTTTAACGTGGCGCGCCCGGGCCGCGTGAGAGGCGGTAACGGTAGCGGTGCGGAGCCAGGGACAGGCAGAGGAAGGACTGGGGCGGTGTTAGAGTCCTAAAAATCCACGAGCAGCAGACGGTGAGCGCCTCGCGTCATCACAAGATAAACCGGGGGAACAAGTCTCGCCCGCGTCGAGTGGGCGTCCGACCAAGGCCGCAGCACCCACCTGTTGCCAGCACGGCGGTGGGCAGCGCCGCGCAACCGGCAAGGAGCGCGCGCGCGGTGATACGCCCCGGTCCCTAAGGCCCGCCCCGAGCCCTCCCGTGAGGCAAACCCTGGAGCCTGCCAGATCGCTCGCACTAGGGCGGCTATCTCTCAATGCGCCCTATCCGGCCAGCGCACACAACAGATACAGGCATCCGTGCCCACTCCAGCCACACCGCTCAGGCGCCAGACAGACGGGCGCCAGCATCGACTAGACCGCGCCCCGCCGTCCGCCTCGCATGCGCAATCGGCGTGCCAGCCGATACCATCAGGAATCGTAGGGCGGCATCGGTGTGGAAATTGGGCCCGCTCCACAAACGCCACACTGCAACAGGCCGCCCGCGTACCCCAGAGACAGGGCGGCGAGGGCCGGTGCGACATGAGGATCGCCGCCTAGGCGCCGGCCGCCGCCCGCTCTAACAAAGGAGAGCACCGGGTATGTAGTTTTGAAAAAACGAAGCCGAGTCCAAACGTGGTCGCTCGAAAAGTAGATCGTGAGTAAGGTCATCTCTCGAGCCTGAGGGCGAGAAATAGGCGGCGCGCAGGTAGCTTTGACCGGGGGCCTGCGGGCGTCGGTCAGCAGGTACGTCGCGAGACCACCGCACAGTTAGCGGCCGCCGCCACGCACCTCTCGATCAGCCGGATACCAGGTGCCTCCGTTTCTCACTGGGCGGATAACTGCTTTAGTTTCAATTTCTCGTCACCGCCGTCGAGGTGCGTCTCGTCCGCGTGTTCAAAATCACATGAGCGAGTTACAGGGCTCGGTAAAATCACCCAGATTTGAGGCAAGTTTGTTTGAATCAGGGCAGTACGATTCGCTTTGCTCGGAAAAGTACTTGAAATAGCTCCTCCAGACAGCGTATGATCGCTTCGTGGCGTTGATTCGCGCGATCCGTCCAGCGGTTGGCGAGCCCGCGGCGCTTCATGAGCGGGCCATGGATCACTTGCGGTATATCCGACGGACCATGGAACGGGCCGGATCCTTTACGGCGGTTCCGGGTGTTGGAGGCGTGCTGATGGGATTCACGGCGCTGGCGGCAGCTCGGCTGGCGGCGCGGCAACCGGAGGCCGCGGGTTGGCTGACGGTATGGGTAGCGGAGGCCGGCCTTGCCTTACTGGTCGGGATGGCGGCTGCCGCTCACAAGGCGGCGCGGGCCCGGATGCCTTTGTTCTCTCCCCCCGGACGGCGGTTCATCGCTGGATTTGTGCCGGCGATGACGGCTGGCGCCGTGCTCACTCTGGTCTTGTTTCGGACGGGGGCGATGGGGTTGTTGCCGGGCGTGTGGCTTCTGCTCTATGGCGCCAGCGTGGTTTCCGGCGGTGCAGCATCGGTGCGGATTGTACCGTTGATGGGCGCTTGCTTCATGGCGGCCGGAGCAGTGGCCTTGCTGGCCCCGCCCAGTTGGGGCAACCTGCTTTTGGCCGCGGGTTTTGGAGGGTTGCATATTCTCTTTGGAATCGTGATTACGGTGAAATATGGCGGCTAAGTCTCTAGCAGCCCGGCGCGAGCGGGAACGCAGAGGGGAGACCGGTCCCGCCAACACGCCAGTGGCGGGCGCTCCCAAACTCGACCGGCTGATTCACGAGCGCCTGCGACTCGGGATTCTGAGCGCACTTTCGGTGAACGAATCGTTGACCTTCAACGAACTAAAGAAGTTGCTCGACAGCACCGACGGTAACTTGAGCGTCCACGCGCGGAAGCTCGAAGAAGCCGGCTATATCAGCTGCGCGAAATCGTTCGACGGCCGCGTGCCGCGCACCGACTACCGGCTCAGCGCGGCAGGCAGACGCGCTCTGGAGCGGTACCTAGACCATATGGAGGCGCTCATTCGCGCGATGCGGGACCGGTGATCGACCTTTTTTATGCCCTTTAACTTTAATTTGCAAAGTACTCTGCATGTCGCGATCATTATGGATGGGAACGGCCGCTGGGCCCTGGCGCGCGGCCTCCCGCGCGTGGCCGGGCATCATGCGGGTGCCGAGGCGGTGCGCCGGGTGGTGGAAGCCGCTCCGGACCTCGGAATCGGCATTCTGACTCTGTTTGCTTTTTCGGCCGACAACTGGCGGAGGCCACCATCGGAAGTCGCGGCGCTGATGGAATTGTTCGTCCAGTTTCTGGACTCAGAAACCAGGCCATGTGTCGACAATGGTGTTCGTTTGGAAGTCATCGGCCGCCGCGACCGTTTGGATGACTCGGTGCGCCGCGCGATCGCCCGCACCGAGGCGTCAACTGCGGCCGGAGATCGGCTCCGGCTGCGGATTGCCGTCGATTACTCCGGGCGCGATGCGATTCTGGCCGCTGTACATGGCACCGATCATTTGTCGCGTGAGACGGTAGACGGGATCCTCGGGCCGCCGGTCGACCTGCTGGTTCGCACGGGCGGCGAGCGGCGGCTGAGCGACTTTCTTCTCTGGGAGTGTGCTTACGCCGAGTTGGTTTTTTCGCGCAGGATGTGGCCGGATTTTGGCGACGAAGACCTCGGTGGAGCCGTGCAGGAATTCCGCAGCCGCGAGCGCCGGTTCGGAGGTGTGCCGGCCGAAGCCGCGCCTCGCGAAGCGCACTGGCTCGACTAGGAGCATCTTGAAGGCGGCGCCTGGCGGCCGTCAAATTTCCGCCAGGCCCGTTTTTCTGAAAGTCGTGTGCCTTAATTAATGTTGGCGGAAATGAAAAGGCTTTGCGCTGTCCTCTACAGTATGCTCGCCGACGAGAAAGGGAAGGTCGTACAAGTTCCCAGCGATTTGGGATAAGCCGGTGCGGCCATAGCAAGGAAAAGCGTGGTAATTCTTGGCCATCGCAATTTTTGCTCCCTACCTCAAGCGCGAGCTGAATTCGATGGCCGTTCGCATCGACACGTCAGTGTCGTCCGGTCCGCTCAATCCTGGCGCAGGGCCTTATTTAACTGATACGGGACTGAGTTTCGCAACGGTGATGGACTTGCCGTCAGTGCTGAGTTGACCCGTTACGTTAACCGACATACCTGCGTCCTTATCAAGGCCAGTGAAGCTCTGATTCTCAATTTGATAGACCTTGTCTCCAGCCGCAAGAACGTATTTTTGTCCCATCATCTTCACACACGCCACGGTGCAATCGTGCTCGCTCATCTTGTTTGGGCCCTTTTGCATCATGGCGTGGTTGGTCTTGCACATGCTGTCGGTGATCACGCCTGTTACGGTCTGGTCCGCAGCAAATGCGGAAATCAGACCGGTGGCAATAATAACGGCAAATAGCGTCTTGTTCATATCATGCTCCTCATCATTGGGGTATAGGACAAACCTTGAAAGTGCTTCATTCGTCAACTGCAGCTTCAGCGTTCCGCAAGCGTCCCCGTCGCAATGCGCGGGCTTTCATCATCACGAACAAGACAGGGACTAGGATCAACACGTGAATCGTGGATGTAATCATGCCGCCCACAATCGGCGCAGCGATCGGCTTCATGACGTCCGACCCGACGCCCGATTCCCACAGAATCGGAATCAGGCTGGCAAGAACTGCCGCTACCGTCATCAGCTTAGGCCGCAGTCGGTGAACGGCCCCTTCAATCGTGGCGCGCTGAATATCAGCGACCTCGACCACCGCTCCGGCAGCGAGCTTGCGTTCCAGAGATTCATGTAGATAGACGACCATCACGACTCCGGTCTCGACCGCGATCCCAAACAGTGCGATGTAGCCCACCCAAACGGCAACACTGAAGTTGTAACCGAGATACCACTGCAGCAGGAGACCGCCGCTCATCGCGTATAACGTAGGGAAAATGAGAACGAGAGCTTCCGTCAATGAATGGAACACCATGTACAAGAGCAGGAAGATCACGAAGAAGACGACCGGCACGATGATCTTCAGGCGTTCGTGTGCACGCAGCTCGAACTCGTATTCGCCGGACCACTTCAGACTGTAGCCCGCGGGAAGGGCAAGCTTCTCGCGAAGTAGCTTATCTGCGCGGTCGACAAATCCACCGTAGTCGCGAGTGTTCAGATCGAAGTAGACGTAGCCGGTGAGCGCGCCATCCTCGTCGCGAATCATCGTGGGCCCTTTTGAGAAGGAGAGCTTCGCCAGTTCCCCCAAGGGGACTTGCCCGTTTTGCGGCGTAGCGATCAGAACGCCTCTCAGCTTGTCGAGGTCATCACGAAAATCGGCGGCGTAACGGATGGATATTGGATAACGTTCCCGGCCCTCGATGTTCTCAGCGATATTGACGCCGCCGATACCCGATGTGATCGCACGCTGCACGTCCCCAACGGTCAATCCATATCGCGCCGCTTCAGAACGGTTCGTTTCGATATTCAGATAGAAACCTTGAGCCACCCGTTCGGCGAAACCGGATCGCACCTGAGGAAGACTCCCAAGTATCCGCTGAACTCTCGCTCCCAATTCTTCGATCTGATCCAGATTGGGTCCCTGGATTTTTATTCCCACGGGTGTTTTGATTCCCGTCAGCTCCATATCGAGCCGGTTTTCGATCGGCATGGTCCATGTGTTCGTCAGACCGGCAAACTGGAGCTTCGTGTCCATTTCAGAAATCAGTTTTTCGTAGGTCATCCCAGCACGCCATTGCTCGCGCGGCTTCAGCATCACGGTTGTGTCATACATGTCCAGCGGCGCATTGTCGGTCGCACTCTCGGAGCGTCCAATCGAGCCAAACACGCTCCCTACTTCGGGGAAAGAACGAAGTACGCGATCCTGTTCCTGCATCAGCTGGGTAGCTTGCGCGATCGAAATCCCAGGAAGCGCCGTGGGCATGTAGAGAGCCGCGCCCTCGAAGAGCGGGGGCATGAACTGACTTCCGAGTTTGAAAGCCAAGGGGAATGTTACCGCCAGAAAGACTAAATTCAACAATAGCGTGGCCATCGGGAAGCGCAGGCAGAGCTTCAAAATCGGCATGTAGATCGCCTGTGTCACCCGCGAAATCGGATTCCGCGATTCGGGCCGGAGCCGGCCGCGGATGAACATGAGCATCAACGGGGGAACTAGCGTAATCGCGAGTAGCGATGAAAAGCCCACGGCTAGCGTTTTGGTCCACGCCAACGGCCGGAACATCCGCCCCTCTTGGGCCTCCAGCATGAAAACCGGCAGGAAAGAGACCACGATAATCAGCAACGAAAGAAAGAGGGCGGGCGCAACCTGCTTCGCCGCATCGAGCAGAATCTTGCTTCGTTCACGGCGTGAGATGTCCCGGGGGGTTGGCTCCGAGGCGGCAGCCTGCTGAGCTTCGGACAAATGCCTGTAACCGTTTTCGACCATCACAATACCCGCATCGACGAGAACACCAATCGCCAGGGCCAGGCCACCGAGTGACATGATGTTCGAACTGACTCGGAGATAGTACATCGGAATGAACGACGCGATGACGGCAACCGGTAAGGCCAGGATCGGGATAAACGCCGAGCGGAAGTGGAAGAGGAAGACAATGATCACCGCGCTCACGATCACGGCCTCTTCGATCAGATCGCGTTTCAACGTATCGATCGAGGCGTCAATCAATCCGGAACGGTCGTAGCCCGACACGAGCTCGACTCCGGGCGGAAGCGATGCCGAGATCTGCGCGATCTTCTGCTTCACGCCAGAGATGACGTTTAAAGCATTCTGGCCGTAGCGCATCACTACGATTCCGCCGACCGTTTCGCCTTCGCCGTTCCATTCCGCGACCCCTCTACGGATATCGGGGCCAAAGGAGACGCTTCCGAGGTCACGGACCAGGACCGCCGTGCCGTTCTTGCTGGCAACCGGAACGGTCTCAAGGTCCGACAGCGACCGCAGGTAGCCCAGGCCACGAATCATGTACTCGGCACCGCCGAGCTCGATTAACCTACCGCCGACCTCATTGGTGCTGTCCCGAACGCGATCGATGATGGTAGATAGCGGAATGTTGTAGGCCCGAAGCTTGTCGGGATCAAGCCGGACCTGATACTGGCGAACGAAGCCGCCGATGCTGGCCACTTCCGCGACTCCTGGTACGGTCGCGATCTGATAACGCAAGAACCAATCCTGCAAGCTGCGCAGGTCAGCGAGGCTGTAGCGTCGGTTATGATCCACGACCAGATACTCGTAAACCCATCCCGCGCCCGTAGCATCCGGGCCGATGGTTGGGTTTACACCCATCGGCAAACGCCCCCGAATCTGTTGGAGGTATTCGAGAACTCGCGATCGCGCCCAATACAGATCGGTGCTGTCCTCGAACACGACAAACACATACGAGTCGCCAAACATGGTCTGCGCGCGCACGGCTTTGACGCTGGGAGCGGCCAGCAGAGCTGTGACGATTGGAAATGTGACTTGATCTTCGATGATGTTCGGCGGCTCATCCCAAGCGGTGTGAATGATCACCTGAACATCGGAGATATCCGGTAGCGCATCCAGCGGAATGCGGCCGATTGTCCAGATTCCCGCAAGCACGAGGGATAGCGTCGCCGTGAACACTAGAAATCGATTCCGAGCGCACCAATCAATCCAGCGACCGATCACTGCATGCCCCCTTCAGCGGTGACCGACATCTGCTTCTGCGCGATCGTCCGGCCATTCTTGGTTGCGAGTACCGTGACCTGCCAGGTCCCTCCCATCTGGACCTGGCCAGCGCCCTCATAGACGCCGCCTCCCTGATCGTTGAGGTTCGCGACGTTGCGCATTGCGGCCATACCCATGGCCGGCATCGCTGGCATAAAAAACGTGACGGTCACCTGCGCGCCACTGATGGACGAGCCGTCAGCGCCTGTGAGCTTCGCTCGAAAAGTGTTATTGCCCTGATGAGGCGTAGCTGGCGTGGAGGCATATTCAATCGAAGCCTGACCTTGCTGGGCTTGCGAAGTCATCCCGGCGCTCGGAGCCGCCGCGCTCACACCCGGTGGGGGTGGCGCGAAGGAGCCCAGTGCCGCCTGAAGTTGGCTTTCGGAATCGATCAGGAAGTTTGCCGAAGTGACGATATGTTCGCCGGCTTTCAAACCCCTCGAAACGACGAGGTCGTCTCCCGCGCGGGCGCCCACCTGGATATCGCGCGGGTCAAAATGACCTTCGCCCATCTCGACGAATGCGACTTGACGTGTACCCGTTTGGAAGACTCCTGAGGCTGGCATGACGAGTTGTCGGCCCAAGGGCAGATCGAGTCGGATATTGACGAACATTCCGAGCGACAGCGTGAGATCCGGGTTCCGAATCTCCATCCGTACTCTCGCCGTGCGGGTTGCGGGGTCCATTTGTGGCCAGATGAAGCTTACGCGTCCGCGATAAACACGCCCCGGATACGAATCGACCCTGATCTCAGCCGGGCTTCCAATCTTCACGCGCCCGAGATCGTTTTGGAACACTTGTGCATATACCCAAACCGTCGAAAGATCGGCCAGTGAGTATAACTTCGTGCCGGGTCCGACGAACATGTTTGGAAGAGCATTCCGCTCAACAATGAAGCCGGATACCGGTGCATCGACTTCTAAATCGCGCTTGACCTTTCCGCTCTGCTCCAGCGATGTGATTTCGCGCTCAGGAATCTGCCACTGCTTCAGACGTTCGACCGCCGACGACAGCAGCGAAGAAGCACCGGAGGCCACGCCAGGCACTGTGCTCTGGGCCAAGTTGTCGCGATTTTGTTTGGCGAGCAGGTACTCGTTCTCGGTGGTAACGAGTTCCGGGCTGTAGATTGTCAGCAACGGTTGGCCCTTTCCGACCTGCTTAAATGTCGCGTCTGCGTACACCTGCTGAATCCAACCGCTGAAGCGCACCTGCACTTCCGCTAGACGCGTCTCGTCGACTTCGACGTTTCCGGTCGTCCGAATCTCATCGTGCACCTGCTTGTATTCGACGACCCCTGTTTTCACGCCGATACTTTGCATTCGTTCGGGCGAGAGCGTGACCGAGACTAAGCTTGGCTCAGGATTAGAGGTCGGCGTCGATTGGCTTGCGCCTGGACTGGGACCAGCGTTGTTTGAAAGATCGCCCGCCCACCTCGCATTGTGTGCCATCGACGCGCGCGGATGGAACCATAGATATGCCAAGGCGCCCGCGAAAAGAATTGCGGTGCCGAGCGCCACGAAGAATGCGGTGCGGTAGCGTGGCATAGCGCCTCCTATCGGAAAGAAACTCCAGTGAGTTGCTCTATCTTCGCTACAGCCGTCTCGTGGTCAACCAGCGCCTGCCAGTACTCCTCATCGAAATTGAGGACATCCATGAAACTCGAGAAGAGACTCTCGAAGTCCAGCCTGCCGGTCTGATAGGAGGCCAGTCCGGATTGATACGTCGCCAGCGCTTGCGGGATGAGGCCCTCGCGGTAGATCTTTAGCATTTGAGACGCGGTCGCGGCGGCGATGTATTGGTTGCGCACCTCGAAAAAGGCAGACTGGACCTGGCTTTCGTATTCGCGCCTTGACCGAGACAGTTCTTCCACGGCTTGTGTCATTTCGGGGTTGAGCTTACGGCGGCGGTAAATCGGAATCCGAGCGCTCACGTTGACCATGTAGTAATCGCGAAACTGCGCGGCGGTATGCTGCCACATGTACTGCACGCTGAAATCCGGGTATCGGTCCTTTCGCGCCATTTCCACTTGCAGACTCTGGCGATAGACCATCTGCTGCTGGGCAGCGACGTCGGGGTTCTCCGTTCGAACCTTGGCGAGTAGATCGTCGATCGGGATCGACAATGGGGTTTCGACCAGCGCCTCCGCTGTTAAGTCAGGCGACTCGGCTGTGCGGTTCAGGAGCTTCCTCAACCGCGCCTGCTGAGTTTGCATAACCCAGTGGTGATGCACCAGTTCGCGCTGAAGCTTGGTCGTTTCGAGTTGGGCTTTCAAGACGTCTTGTTGACTACCTTGGCCAACACGATATCGGGCATCAGCGATCTTCTCGATCTGATCCAGCAGCCTGTCATTGCGCTCGAGGACGCCGAGCGTCTGCTGGATATAGGCGACCTGAAAATAGGCTTCCTTCACCTGCTGAAGAACGGACCGCCTTACGGATTCCAATTTCTCGCGAGCAAGGGCGGCGTCCCGCCCCGCGGCTTCGCCCTTCAATTTCAGCTTCCCGGGGAACGGTAAATCCTGCGAAACGCCGACGCCGATGTACGCGAAGTCGCTGTTACTATAGCCCGCAAATGGCCGCGGGCTGCCGACGGCGACGTGCTGGAGGGTGACCTGCGGATCGGGCATGGTCGAGATTTGAGAAGGCACCTGCGTTGCTGCCTGCCAGCCCCTCCTTACCGCGAGAATGTCGGGATTGTTCTGGACAGCTTCGTTGAGCAGCGCCGAAAGCGGTGTTGCTGATTCAGCGGCTCGGGCCGCGATTGCCCATACCAGCAGAATCGCGCTTGCCAGACCCCTCATTGATGAATCTCCTGATGAATGTCTCCGTGACCTGCGGAAAGGTTGAGGCCACTGGCGTAGAGGCGGTCCCACATTCGCTCGAACAGATCGCGCGATAAGGGTCTCTTCAGGTCGAATTCAACGATCTCGCGAAACGCGGTCACCCGCAGTTCATACGGGTGCGGATTTGCCAGCGTTTGAATGTCGGCCCAGCGCCAACTCCGCCCGTCGCGGCCGTTTTCGGTTTCGGTCGTGTAATCGATGCCATCGTCCTTCAGCCGCAGTACCCCGTTGCTTCCACGCAACCATGCACGGCGATGTGCAGGGATCTCCTCGATCGCCCCGAAACTGGGCAACGGCTCGCCATTGCGCACGGGCTTCCCGACGTCCTCGGAGAACTGAGCCGCTACATCTGACGGCATCGGAGCGCCTAGGGTGAACCGAAAAGGCCTTTCGCCCGGTTCGTGCCAGGGACGGTTCTCATAAGTGAGCAGCGTCAACTCCCGCCGCGACAGGTCGAACGTATGAATATCCGCGTATTTCCACCGGCGGCTGAACCTTGCCGATCGAAATTCAACACCGCTTGTATCAAGCAGCAGAGTGCCCGGCTCCGCCTTCTTTAGGGTTCGATGCCATTTCGCTGGCGTCCGCCACTCGTCTGGCCGCAAAGAACTGTTGTTCGGCATCGCGAATGCGATCGTACTCATGGCGAGCGCTGAAAGCCTCAAGGGAGTCCTCATAGAATTCTCCTCACGCGTGGGAATTGTGTAGTGCAGAAGCACACGCGCGGTCAATTGGTATTAGCTGATCGAAGATTTCTGTGTGCGCGAAGGCACACTACGGCTGAGGGTTAGATCAGGAGGGGCAGATTGCGGGCGTTGAGGTTACCAGACGGCGGTGGGTGCCGAAGCAGATCGACCGAACCCTGAACCATGGATGGCGGCACCGGGACGGAAATGAACGGCTGGGTAATCGCTAACAGGGGCGCTGAATGGTGAGCAGCCCTGGAACCGAGGAAGTGGTTCCCGTCCGGGATCGTATTCTCGCAGCACTCGTCGGCCTTGGCTAAAGGAGCGCATTTGCCCTTCATACAGCACTCCATCGCTTCGCGAGTGCGCGGACCATACGCGAAGCAGTCAAATGGCCGGACCAGCAGTAAAACTGCCAGAAGGCTGGTAACGATTTGAAGGCCACGCCTCATTTCTACCCTTCAGCGTATCACCAAATTTGACGTTCCACACCTGAGATCGTCTTGGACCGCCACAGGAGAGGGCCTCTCAGATTGGGGGCGGCGGACCCTTCATACGTAAGGGCTATAGGAGCTTCGACTCCCATGACCTAGCCCGGTCTGTTAGATGCTTCATTCGGAATCCTGCAGCCTCGACGAGGTCTGCTACCGGGCGATCGAGACGAGCGCGCATCTACTTTCCCACCATGTGCTCCACGCCCTTGTTGTTTTCGATACAGACGAACTCG
>Ga0306921_10002763_pt1 | contig 17639 bp, 11 predicted proteins | sample sta12Cox44000080_FD_203760 | JGI IMG/M metagenome (GOLD analysis project Ga0306921, IMG submission 203760) | Lab enrichment of tropical soil microbial communities from Luquillo Experimental Forest, Puerto Rico - statoxic.12C.oxic.44.000.080 (v2)... | ecosystem: Environmental > Terrestrial >... | reverse complement strand
GGCTGAGCGCGCCCGCGCCCTCGGCGATCACCAGCGGCAGGATGCCCAGGATGAAGGCGAAGCTCGTCATGGCCACGGGCCGGAAGCGCAGGCGGGCGCCTTCGATCGCCGATTCGAGGATCGGCTTGCCGCGGCGGCGCTGCTCGACCGAGAACTCCACGATCAGGATGCCGTTCTTGGCGGCGAGCGCCACCAGCACGACCAGGCCGATCTGCGCATAGATGTCGAAGGCGAGGCCGGACAGGGCAACGGCGGTGATGGCGCCCAGGACGCCGACGCTGACCGACAGCAGCACCGGCAGCGGCACGTTCCAGCTCTCGTACAGCACGACCAGGAAGAGATAGGCGAACAGCACGGCGAGCCCGAGGATGACGCCGGTCTGGCCGCCCGCGGCCTTTTCCTGATAGGCGGTGCCTGTCCATTCGAAGCCGTAGCCCGGCGGCAGCGTGGTGGCCGAGATGCGTTCCATCGCGGCGATCGCCTCGCCCGAGCTGAAGCCACGGCGAGCCGTGCCATTGATCATGGCGGCGGGAAAGCCGTTATAGCGGACGATGGTCTGCGGACCCTGGACGAGGCGGGCTTCGGCCAGCGCGCGAATCGGCACCATGGCGCCGGACGAGCCGCGCACATAGACGCGGTAGATGTCGTCGATCGAACCGCGAAAGCGCGAATCGGACTGAATGTTGACCTGCCAGGTCCGGCCGAACAGGTTGAAGTCGTTGATGTAGATGCTGCCGAGCGTCGCCTGCAGCGCGGTGAAGACGTCGACCACCTTGACGCCCAGCACCTGGGCCTTGTTGCGGTCGATATCGAGATGGATCTGCGGCGTGTCGGCGGCGTAGGTCGTGAACACGCCGGCGAGCTCGGGCTGCTCGTTGGCCGCGATCACCAGCGCGCGCGTGACTGCCGCCAGATCGGCGGCGGACTGGCCGCGCTGCGCTTCGAGCACGTACTGGAAGCCGCCGGCCGTGCCGAGGCCATGGACGGGCGTGCGGTTGTAGGGAAACGCCACGGCGCCGTCGATCGCCGCGAGCTGCGGACGGAGCGCAGCGATGATCGCCACGACATTTTCGGACGGCTTGGTCCTCTGCTCGTAAGGCTTCAGCCGGATGTTGAAATGCGCCGTATTCGAGGACGGCACGGCGTCGATGTAGTTCAGTCCGACCACCGACATCACGGCCTCAACCCCGGGAACGGCCCGCATGATGCCCTCGGCCTCCGCGACCAAGACCTCGGTCCGGTTGGTCGAGGCGCCTTCGGGCAGCCGCATGGCCGCATAGAAGGCCCCTTGGTCATCGGTCGGCAAGAAGCCCGGCTGGGTCGCCCGGAACACTCCTGCCGCCGCGGCGCCCACGACGGCCACCGCGACAAGACCGTAGGCCGCGAACCGCACCAGCCGCCGGACCGCGCCGACATAGCCGTCGCGCGCCCAGTCGATGGCATCCCTCACCCGGCCCATCGGTCCGCGGCGGCTCGAACCGTGCGTCAGCAGCACCGAGCACAGCGCCGGGCTCAGCGTCAGCGCATTGATCGCCGAGATGACCATCGCGGTCGACACCACGACTGCAAACTGGCGGAACAGCGTGCCGGTGATGCCGGGCATGAAGGCCACCGGGACGAACACCGACAGAAGAACGAGGGTGACGGCGATGATCGGATTGGTGATCTCGCGCATCGCCTTCTTGGTCGCGTCCTTGATCGAGAGCTCGGGTTCCTCCTCGATCACGCGCTCGACGTTCTCGACCACCACGATGGCATCGTCGACCACGATGCCGATCGCCAGCACCAGGGCCAGCAAGGTCACGATATTGGCCGAATAGCCGACCGCCAGCATGACCGCGAAGGTGCCGATGACCGACACGGGCACGGCGATGATCGGGATCAAAGTGGTGCGCAGCTGGCCGAGGAACAGGAACACGACCACGGCGACGAGAACGAAGGCGATGAGAAGCGTGTTCACCAGCTCGTGGATGGTCGACTTCACGAATACGCTGGCGTCGTAGAACATCTCGTATTGGAGATCGTCGGGAAAGTCGCGCTTGAGCTGCTCCATCAGCTTGCTGACGCGGTCCGCCAGCTCGACGGCGTTGGCCCCGGGTGCCTGGTAGATGGCGATGGCCGCCGCCGGCGCACCGTCGACCCGGGCGTAGCGATCGAGCGACTTGGCGCCGAGCTCGATGCGCGCCACGTCCTTGATGCGCACCACCGAGCCGTCCTGGTTGGCGCGCACGACGATGTCGCCGAATTCCTCGGGCTTCGTCAGCCGGCCGACCGTCTTGATGTTCAGCTGGAACTGCTGGAGCCGCGGCATTGGCGCGGCGCCGACCCTGCCCAGGGCGGCCTGGATATTCTGGCTCCGCACGGCGTCCACGACGTCGCCCGGCGTCAGCTCGAACGCCATGAGCCGCTCGGGATCGAGCCAGACCCGCATCGAATAGTCGAGCTCGCTCTGCAGCACCGCGTCCCCGACGCCGCGCAATCGCAAGATCGGATCGATGAGGTTGAGGACCGCGTAGTTGTTCAGGAACAGCGCGTCATGCGTCTTCTTGGGTGAGGTGATGGTGACGATCTGGACCTGGTCGGTCGATTTCTTGCGGATGATCAGGCCCTGCCGCTGCACCTCCGGCGGCAGGAGCTGCGTGACCTCCTGGACGCGATTCTGCACGTTGACGGTATCGATGTCGGGATCGGTGCCCGGCGCGAAGGTGACGAGCAGGCTGTAGCTGCCGTCCGAGCCGGTGGTCGACTGGAAGTAGAGCGCATTGTCGACACCGCTCATCTGCTGCTCGATCGGCTGGGCGACCGTAGCGGTCACCACGTCTGGATCGGCGCCGTTGTAGATGGCGTTCAGCCCGACCTGCGGCGGCACGATGTCCGGCAGCTGGGCCACCGGAAGCGACAGGATGGCGAGGCAGCCCGCGATCGTGGTGATGATCGACACGACGAACGCAAAACGCGGCCGGTCGATGAAGATGGCGGAGATCATCCCTGGTCCCTAGCCGCCGGCCGGTAGTGGCATGGCCTTGACGATCTGGCCCGGGCGCACCTTCTGGATGCCATCGACGATGACCTGGTCGCCGGCCTCGAGCCCGGACACCACGACGACGTCGGCTCCCTCGTTCGGCCCGGTCTTGACCCGGCGCTGCACCACCCTGCGATCCTTGTCGACGATCAGCGCGTAGTAGCCCGACTGGTCGACCTGTAGTGCCGCCTGCGGCACCACCAGTCGCTGTTCCTCCACCTTCTCGCGGATCATGACGGTGACGAACTCACCGTCCTCCAGCACTCCGTTAGGATTGGGCAGCGTGGCGCGGATGATCAGGCTGTCGGTCTGCCGGTCGACGCGTGGCTGCGTGAAGTTCCACGTCCCCGGGTACTGATATTCCCGGCCATCGGACAGGCGCACGCGAATCTCGATCTTGGCCAGCACGCCCTCGACGCCGGCAGGGCCTGCGGCGTCGCGCCTCGCGTCACGGATGATGTGCAGATCGCGCACGCTCACCGGAAATTCGACGTAGATCGGATCCTGGCTGACGATGAGCGCCAACACGCCACTCGCCGGATTGACGAGGTTGCCGATCGTGTGCCGGATGCGGCCGATGCGGCCGTCGATCGGCGAACGAATGTCGGTGTAGTCGAGGTTGGCCTGCGCCTGCAGGAGCGCCGCCTTGTCGTACAGGAGCTTGCCCTTGGCGTTCTCGAGCTTGGCCTTGTTGGTATCGACCAGCGCCTGGGTGCCGAAGTTCTGCTTCGACAGGTCGAGGCTGCGGTCGTACTGGACCTGGGCGTTGATCAGCTCGGCTTCGTCGATCGCGATGTTCGCCTTGGTGCGGTCGACCTCGGCCTGATACTGCACCTTCTCGATCTGGTACAGCAGCTGACCGGCCTTGACGTGCTGGCCCTCGGTGAACAGCACCTTCTCGAGGAAGCCCTCGACTCGGGCGCGCAGCTCGACCTCGTTGATCGCCTTGATACGCCCGACGAACTCGAAGGAGCGGTTCACGCCTTTCTCGGTGACCACCTGCACACCGACCGATGGCGGCGGGGCCGGCACCGCGGCCTGCGGCTGGCTGGCCAGGTTACGGAACGCAAACCAGCCGATGGCGGCAACGACGGCGACTGCCACCGCAGCGGCGACCAGGATCGGCCGCTTTTTCGGCGCAGGCACAGGCAAATCGGTCGAGATGGCGCCTCCGTCTCCGGGCCCCCCGGCCCAGCTGCCCAGCATCTTAGGGCAGTCTGGCCTGAGGAAAACAGCTACCTTCCGCGGGCCGCCGATGCTGATATCCGCGCCCGGAGGAAGCCATGGGCAAGACCCTGTTCGACAAGATCTGGGATAGCCACGTCATCCGCGATCTCGGCAACGGCTTCGTGTTGTTGCATATCGACCGCTTGTTGCTGCACGACCTGTCAGGCGCCCGCGCGCTCAGGGAGGTGGTCGAGAAGGGCTACACGCCTGCCCAACCGCGCCTGATCTACGCCACGCCGGACCATGCGGTCTCGACCAAGCCCGGCCGCACCGACGAGACCTTCCCGCCCGGCGCGCCGCTGCTGCGCGGGCTCAGGGAGAACACCGCCAAGTTCGGCATAAAACTGTTCGACATCGGCAAGGACGGCAACGGCATCGTCCACATCATGGGGCCCGAGCAGGGCCTGTCGATCCCGGGCGCCACGCTGGTGTGCGGCGACAGCCACACCTGCACCCATGGCGGCATGGGCGCGCTCGCCTTCGGCATCGGCTCGTCGGAGCTCGAGCATGTGCTCGCGACCCAGACCATGGTCCAGCGCAAGCCCAAGCGCTTCCGCGTGTTCTTCGAGGGCAAGGCACCGCAGGGCGTGACCGCCAAGGACATGATCCTGCATCTGATCGGCGATGTCGGCACCGCCGCCGGCACCGGCCATGCCGTCGAATATGCCGGCTCGGCCGTCCGCGACCTCTCGGTCGAGGCGCGGCTCACGCTGTGCAATCTCTCGATCGAGATGGGCGCGCGCACCGGTATGGTGGCGCCCGACGACACCACCTACGACTATCTCAGCGGCCGCGACTATGCGCCCAAGGGCGCGACGTGGGATCGCGCCGTCGCCTATTGGCGCACGCTGCCGTCAGATGCCGACGCTGACTTCGATCGCGAGCACACGATCGACATGGCCAAAGTGGCGCCGCAGATCACCTGGGGTACCAGCCCCGAGCATGTGATCGCCGTCGACAAGCCCATTCCCGACCCGGCGAAAGGCCCGGAGGAGAAGCGCGCCGCGTGGGCCGCGGCGCTGCAGTATCAGGGGCTGGAGCCCGGCAAGCCGATCGAAGGCACCAAGGTCGACTGGGTGTTCATCGGCTCCTGCACCAACAGCCGCATCTCCGACCTGCGCGCCGCCGCGGCGATCGCCAAGGGCCGCCACAAGGCGGCGCATGTGACAGCCTGGATCGTGCCCGGCTCCGAGCGCGTCAAGCGCGAGGCCGAGGCCGAGGGACTCGACAAGGTATTCACCGAGGCGGGCTTCGAATGGCGCGAACCCGGCTGCTCGATGTGCATCGCGTCGAATGGCGAGCGCGTGCCGCCAGGCCAGCGTAGCGTCTCGACGTCCAACCGCAACTTCGTCGGCCGCCAGGGCCCTGGCGCACGCACCCATCTCGCCAGCCCGGCGATGGCCGCGGCGGCCGCCATCAAAGGCGCGATTGCCGATGTGAGGAAGCTCTGATGGAAAAGTTCACCAAAGTGACCGGCGTCGCGGCGCCGCTGATGCGCCAGAACGTCGACACCGACCTGATCATCCGGATCGAGCGGCTGGTCAGCAATACCGGCCGCCAGGGCCTCGGCCCCTATTGCTTCGAGCAGATCCGCTTCAAGCCGGACGGCTCGGAGAATCCCGACTGCGTATTCAACCAGGCGCCCTACCGCGGCGCGCCGATCATCCTCTCCGCCGAGAATTTCGGCTGCGGCTCGAGTCGCGAGGGCGCAGTGTGGGCGCTCGCCGGCATGGGCGTGAAGGCCGTGATCGCGTCCTCCTACGGCGACATCTTCTACAGCAACTGCTTCCAGAACGGCATCCTGCCGGTGGCGCTGCCCTTGCACGAGGTCCAGGCGCTGGCCGACGAGATGCGTGCCTCGCCCGGCAATGCCCGCATCACGGTCGATCTCGAGAACTGCACGGTCGTGTCGCCGACCGGGCGGGTGATTCCCTTCCAGATCGACGCGCGACGCCAGCACGCTCTGCTGAACGGGCTCGACGACATTGCCCAGACCATGACGCACAAGGACGAGATCGCGGCCTGGCAGAAGTCGGACCAGTCCGCTCGGCCCTGGACCTGGCTATGAGTCGTACTTGAGGCCGCTGCATGTAGCGGCGGCCCTGCTGATCGCGGCGACCTGGGGCCTGAACTTCACCGTCATTCGCTTCGGCCTCGACGAGCTGACGCCGCTCGCCTTCGCCGGCTGGCGCTTCGTGCTGGGCGCCCTGCCCGCTCTGGTCCTGCCGCGACCGAAGATCTCGTGGACGGTGCTTTTGGGCATGGCGGTGTTCTTGTTCAGCGGCCAGTTCGTGCTGCTGTTCCTCGCCATGCAGGCCGGCCTGCCGCCCGGGCTCTCCTCGGTGCTGGTGCAGTTGCACGGCCCGCTCACCCTGGTGCTGGCGGCGCTCTTCCTGCGCGAGCGCGCCACCAAAGGACAATGGCTGGGGCTCGCCATCGCAATGGTCGGCGTCGTACTGATCGCGCGCTCGGTCGAGGGCAGCGCCAGCGTGCTTGCCGTCGGCATCGCGCTCCTGTCGGCGCTGAGCTGGGCGACCGGCAATCTTTTCCTGCGCAACACCCGCGGCGCCTCGCTGTTCGCCGTCACCGCCTGGGCCTGCCTGCTGCCCATCCTGCCGATGCTGTTGGTGAGCGCGCTGCTCGACGGCACCGCTGCCGCGTTGGCGCCGATCCTGGCACCGACTTGGAAGATGTGGCTGTCACTTCTCTACAGCGTCGTGCCGGTGATGTGGCTCGGCTACTGGCTGTGGGGGACTTTGCTGCGCAGTTATCCCGCCGCAAAGGTCGGGCCTGTGTCGTTGCTGGTGCCGTGTTGCGCGCTTGCTTTCGCCTCGCTGCTGGTCGGCGAGACGATCGGCGGCCTTCGACTCCTCGGTGTTGTCGTGGTGCTGGGCGCCGTCGCGGCGGGCATGTTCGCGACCATGCGGCGCTGGCACTGAAAATGCGAAACGGGAGCATTCGGCTCCCGTTTCACTCCCCAATGGGCACCCCGCAGCGGCCAAGCCGGCACACGGGATGCAGTCCCATACTGGCTACCCTACGACCAGTGCATGCCTCGGTCAATCCGCATCCGCGATGCAGACGAATTCTAAACTGGCGGTCAATTCTGCATCTAAGCCTTTGAAAGGCCACACCATTCGGCGATGAACAAAGCCGTCGTTTGGGTGATTTTGCGGACCGATTCGAGATTCACGCGCTCGTCGAAGCCGTGAATGTCGTCCGATTGCGGGCCATAGACCAAGGCTGGAATACCAGCATAGAGGCCGAAGAAGCGATTGTCGGCCGTGCCCGTCGACGTCTTGTCCTGAAGCGCCGAGCCGAACACCGTCCGATGCGCATCGGCCAAGACAGCCCGCACCTGCTCGTGATTCTTGAGCACGAACGGCTCGGCCTGAAAGCCCTCCCAGCTCACCGTCGGCGGGTTGTTGCCGAGGAACGGATCGTTGGCCGCGGCATGGCGAATCACGTCTTCGACTTCCTGCCGGCACTCCCTGAGGTTCTGCGACGGCAGCACACCCACGCGCATGTCGAAGGTGCACCACGCCGGCACCGAGCTCGCCCAGTCGCCGCCGGCGATCTTGCCGACGTTGAAATTCACCGGGTGATGGTGATCGCAGAAGTGCGCGTCGTGCGCCTTCTTCTCGTTCCACTTCTTCTCGAGCTCGCGCAGCGCCTGGATCAATCGGAACGCCGATTCGATCGCGTTCGATCCGGCATCGGCCTTGTAGACATGTACCGGATGGCCGGTGACCTTGACCTGGAACCACATGACGCCGACCTGGGCGATCGTCAGCACGCCCGATGACGGCTCGGGGATGAGGGCTGCATCGGCGCGGTAGCCGCGCTGCAGGCAGGCGAGCGCGCCGTTGCCGGTGCATTCCTCCTCGACCACCGACTGCTGATAGACGTCCGCCGCGGGCTGCCAGCCCAGCGCACGCAGGGCGCGCAGGGCATAGACGTTGAGGATGAGGCCCGCCTTCATGTCGCCGGCGCCGCGACCGTACATCCAGCCGTCCTTGATCGCTGGCTCGAACGGTGGGCGCGCCCACATCTCATGCGGGCCCTCGGGCACCACGTCGATATGGCCGTTCAGGATCAGCGTCCGTCCTTTCGGCGAGCCGGGCCGCCAAGCGCCGACCACATTCCACTCATCGTCATAGTCCTGGCTGTGCGGCGAATAGACCGGCAGGTGTTTCAGGTCGTCGATCTTGATCTGCCAGCGATCGACGCTGAGGCGATCTTCCTTGAACAGGCGCGCCATCATGTCCTGCGCCGGTGCCTCGCGAAAACGCGTCGACGGGATCCTCACCAGATCGGCCAGCACCTTGGTCTGGTCGTCGAACTGGCGGTCGACCTCGTTCATGATCTTGGTCTTCACCTCGGCATCGAGCATGCGTCACTCCACTCCCTTCAGGAACCAGTCGAGAATTCGCGCATTCTCGTCGCGCGGATAGGTGTGCGACAGATCGGCGATCTCGCGATAGACGACGTCGACGCCCGCCTGGCTGAGCGTGCGCTCGGCCGACCGGGCGATCTCGGGCGGGAACATCCAGTCCTGCGTGCCGTGCACGATATGGACCGGCAGGCCGCGCAGCCGCTCGGCATCGGCCGAGATCATCATCATGGGATGGAAGACCGCGGCGACGGGCGCGAGATGGGTGAAGCGGCAATCGCCGCGCAGGCCGAGGACATAGGTGAAGGTGCCGCCATCGCTCATGCCGGTCAGCAGCTGGCGGGCCGGATCGAGATTCCAGTCGCTGCCGACCTGCTCGACCATGCGGTCGATGTTGGGTCCGTCGACGTCCGGCTCCATCAGCGACCAGGTCTGGCCGCGGGCGGTCGGCGCGATGACGATGAAGCCACGCGTGCGCGCCTCGCGCAGCCAGCTCCACAGAAAGGCGCCGCCATTGCCGCTACCGCCATGCATGCCAACCACCAACGGCCAGGCGCGCGCCGGATCGTAATATTCCGGCACGTAGAGCGAGAAGGCGCCGCGCGTGCCGGCCGGGCCGCCGACATGCATGTAGCCCACGCCGCCGCGCGCCGGATCGGCTGACGCGAGCTTGGCCGCCAGCTCGGCGTCGTCGCGTGCGGCGGCTTCGAGGAAGAACTGGCTGACCGGCTTCAGGTGCGCGGACAGCGGATAGATCGCCTCGGCCGCCCGCGCATAGCCGCGCAAGGCGCGATAGGCCGCCAGCATGGGCTGCACGTCTTCCTCGGCGCGCAGAAACGCCGCGATGCCCTCGGCCGCCGCGTCGCCCGATTGCTCCAGGCACGCCCGCACCGGACCCAGCCGCTCCGGCCACTGCGCGGCGCGCGAGGCGGCGAGCGCCGGCCCGAGATCGTCGTTTCGCCCGGCGACCGCCTTGACGAGCTCGCGCAGCGTGCCCGGCGAGATATGCCGGCTGGTGAATTCCAGCGCGTGCAGGGCGCGCAGGATGGCCGGCGTCAGCCGGGCGATGATGTCGACAGAATCCTCCTCGCCGCTCATCCCGCCTCCGTAGCCGCCGGAACCGCTCAGCTCCAGGCCAATCGGCGGGCCCGTCGCTGCGAGCGCGACAGCATGGCGGCAGGAACCATCGCCACCAGCCCGGCCGCGGCGATCACGATGAAGGTGTCGGAGAAGGCCAGCATCTCCGCCTTCACGTGCAGCATCTGGCCGAGATACTCGTAGGCGCCGGCCTTCTGCTGCTGGAACGGTAAGCCGCCGGCGCGCTGCATCAGCTGCTCGACGAGGGTGACCAGGCGCTGGCTGGTGAAATTGCCCCAGTCCTGGGTCGCGGTCAGCGCCTCGGCGTGGAAGTGGGTGCGCACCTCGAAGAAGGCGACCAGCAGGTTGGTGCCGAAGGCGCCGCCGAGCTGGCGCATGAAGTTGGCGATGCCCGCCCCCTGGCGGACCTTGTCGGCCGGCAAGGCCTTGAGCGAGGAGGCGTTGAGGCTGGGATTGATGAAGCCCAAGCCAAGCCGCGAGATCATCACCATGCCGACCAGGGTCCAGAAGGTGGTGTCGATGTCGGCGGTGCACATGAAGGCAAAGCCGGTCGAGAACAGCACCAGCCCAGCGATGATCATGGTCGAGGCCGGAATGACGTCGGCCATGCGCCCGGCGAGCGGGAAGACGAAGGCGAGCATGATGCCGGCCGGCATCATCATCAGGCCGGCCAGCAGCGGTGTGAAGCCGATGATGGTCTGCACGAACACCGGGATGACATAGGTCGATCCATTCATGCCGAAGCCGAACACGAAGGCGATCATCGCCGCGGCGGCGAACTCGATATTGGCGAAGATGCGGATATCGATCATCGCCCTGGGCGTGTGCAGCTCCCACAGGATGAAGCCCGTGGCAGCGACGCCGCCGACAGCGAGGCGCAGGACGATGGTGTCGGAGGCCCAACCCTCGCGCTGGCCGTCGGCGATCCCGGTCATCAGTCCCAGCAGTGCGGCACAGAGCAGGAAGAAGCCCAGCCAGTCGAACGGCGGGATCTGCCGGGGCATCGGCCGGCTCGGCATGAAGAACAGCCCGAGGACGGCGGCCAAGGCGCAGAATGGCAGCGAGATGTAGAAGACGTACCGCCAGGAGAAGTACTCGATCATCATCCCGCCAAGCGTCGGGCCGATCGCCGGCGCGAACACCACGCCGAGACCGAACACACCCATCGCCATGCCGCGCCGCTCGGGCGGGAAGACCGAGAAGATGATCGCCATCACCAGGGGCTGCGCCACGCCGGCGCTGAAGCCCTGCACGGTGCGGAAGATGATCAGCACATCCTCGGTCGGCGCCGCGCCACCCATCAGCGCGCCGACCGAGAAGAAGAGCAGCGCGCCGACGAAGGTGCGGCGCTCGCCCAGCACGCCGGTGATCCAGGCGTTCATCAGCATGCCCGCGGTCATCGCCGCAGCGTAGGCCGACGACATCCATTGCGCCTGGTCCTGGCCGATGCCGAAGGCGCCCATCACGTCGGGCACCGCCACGTTGACCGTGGTCATGGCCAGCACCATGGAAACCACGCCGACCATGCCGGTGATGGTGACGTACCAGCGATAGTTCGGGCCGTAGCGTTCGCCCAGGACCTGGGCGCTATCGTACGTCAATTTCGATTTCGACCATCATGCCCGGCGTCAACGGCTTGGGCGGATCGACGATGTCGATCTTCACCGGCACGCGCTGGGTGATCTTGGTGAAGTTGCCCGACGGGTTGGGCGTCGGCAACAGCGCGAAGCGGGCGGTGGTGGCGCTGCCGATGCGCGTCACCTTGCCGGTGAACTGGACGCCGGGATAGGCGTCGACGGTAACGTGGACCGGCTGGCCGAGCTTCACCTGGCCGACCTGCGTCTCCTTGATGTTGGCCTCGACCCAGACCTCGCCAGGATCGTGCAGCATCAGAATGCGCTGGCCGGAGGCGACGTACTCGCCGGGCAGGACGAAAGTGCGGTCGATCACCGCCGGCACCGGGCTCTTTATCGTGCGGTCCTCGACGTCGACCTGCTGCTGGTGCATCTGCGCGGCGAGATTGGCCACCTGGGACGTGAGCGCCTCGATCTGCGCGTCGATCACCTTCAGCCGCTCTTCGCCCGCCTTTGCCTCGTCGAGGCTGCCCTCGGCCTGCTGGTGCTCGGCCTCCATCTGCAGCTTCTGGACCTCGAGCTTGGTCACTGCGGTCTGCGCCGTCTGCAGCTGTTTCTCGTTGACCACCTTGGTAGCGAACAGCTTCTTAGTACGCTCGAGCTCGAGCTTGGCGAAGTCGAGATCTTCCTGCAGCGCCTCGCGCGCCTTCTCGCGCACCGCGACAGCCGAGGTGCGCGTCTTGATCGAGGTCTCGACCTGCTCGCGCGTGAAGCTCCGCTCGGCCTTGAGCCGCGTGCGCTCGGCGCGGACGCCCTCGATCTGCGCCTTGAGCGAATCGATCTTCAGCTTGGCGATGCGGTCGTCGATCTTGACGACGACATCGCCCGCCTTGACCCGCACGCCCTCGAGCGCCGGCATGTCGACCACCCAGCCGTCGGCGCGGCTCGAGATGGTCACGATATCGGCGGTGGCGCGGGCGTCGTATTCGTAGATGTGGGTGAAGCGGAGATAGATCTCGCGGCCGGCATAGGCCAGCACCAGCAGCGCGACAGCGGCGGCGGCGACGACCTTCGGCCGCAGGAAGCGATGGCGCGTACGGGGCGGCCACGCCAAGCGGGATGGCGTCACGCCGATCTGTGGATTGGCGGCTTGTGGGGGAGGCGAGACCGATTGGTCCAAAGTCCTACTCGGCGGCCCGGGCGGTGCCCGATGTCATTAAGAGAGCATAAGACCGAAACATCCATTCTACACGCGCTGAGGCCGATTTGCTGTATCGCGTTGCCCGCATGGCGGGTAGCGGCCCTTGCAAAAAACCGCTTCCCAAGGGACCCTTTCCCCTCGACTGCATTTTACTCGCACTGCAAAACCCGTTGAGTCCCTTATGCCTGACGCTTCGCATCCCCCTTCGCGCCAACTCGACGTCGCCATCGTCGGCGGCGGCCTTGCCGGCCTCTACGCCATCCACCGCCTGCGCTCTATCGGCCTGAAAGTCCGCGCCTACGAAGCGGGCTCGGGCGTCGGCGGCACCTGGTTCTGGAACCGCTATCCCGGCGCGCGCTGCGACGTCGAGAGCCTGGAGTATTCCTACTCCTTCGATGACCAGCTCCAGCAGGACTGGAAGTGGCCGGAGCGCTACGGCACGCAGCCCGAGATCCTGAAATACATCAACCACGTCGCCGACCGCTTCGACCTGCGCCGCGACATGCAGCTCAACACGCGCATCAAGAGCGCAGTGTTCGACGGCACGGCGAACGAATGGACGCTCGTGACCGATGGCGGCGAACAGATCCGCGCGCGCTATTGCGTGATGGCCGCCGGCAACCTCTCGACGCCGCGCGTGCCCGACTTCAAGGGCCTCAGCGGCTTCAAGGGCAAGTGGTACCACTCCGGCCTGTGGCCGCATGAGGGCGTCGACTTCAGCGGCCTGCGCGTCGGCGTCATCGGCACCGGCTCGTCGGGCGTGCAGATGATCCCGCTCGTCGCCGCGCAGGCCAAGCATCTCACGGTGTTCCAGCGCACCGCCAACTTCAGCCTGCCGGCGCGCAACGGTCCGATGGAACCCGAGCGAGAACGCCAGCACAAGGCCGAGTATCCGGCGCGCCGACGGGCAGCCCACGACACCCCCTTCGCGATCGCCGGTTATCCCAAGCCGACCAAGTCGGCAATCGACGCGCTCGACGAGGAGCGCGACGCCGCCTACGAGGCCAAGTGGCAGGAGGGCGGCTCGATCAGCTACCTCTACGCCTACACTGACCTCTTGGTGAACAAGGCCTCCAACGACACCGCGTCGGAGTTCGTGCGCAACAAGATCCGCGCCACGGTGAAGGACCCGAAGACCGCCGAGCTGCTGGCGCCCAAGGACCATCCGATCGGCACCAAGCGGCTCTGCCTCGATACCAACTACTACGAGACCTATAACCGCCCGAACGTCAGCCTGGTCGATGTGCGCAGCGATCCGATCGAGCACATCACCGCGGCCGGCCTCAGCCTCACGTCGGGCGCGGCCTTCGAGCTCGATGCCATCGTGTTCGCCACCGGCTTCGACGCCATGACCGGCGCCCTGCGCGAGATCGACGTGCGCACCTCCGCGGGCGCGGTGCTGCGCGACCATTGGGAGGGCGGGCCGCTCACCTATCTCGGCCTGATGGTGGCAGGCTTCCCCAACATGTTCGTGGTCACCGGCCCCGGCAGCCCGGGCGTGAAGACCCAGATGATCGCCTCGATCGAGCAGCACGTCGACTGGATAGCCGATGCCATCGACCATCTCGGCAAGCGCCAGCTCGACCGCATCGAGCCGACGCCCAAGGCCGAGATCGACTGGGTGCACCACGTCAACCAGGTGGCCGATTCGACGCTCTATCCGCTGGCCAACTCCTGGTACATGGGCGCCAACATCCCGGGCAAGCCGCGGGTGTTCATGCCTTATGTCGGCGGCTTCGACCGCTACAAGAAACGCTGCGACGAGGTTGCCGCCCATGGCTACGAGGGCTTCAGCCTGACGCGCCACGCCACCGTCGACGCTTGACGGCGCAGTACGTCCATCATCGCATCGACGCCGCGCCGCACCAGTGGCAGGCGGTGGCGCAACGTCTCTCCACCCAGGGCGCGCAACGCATCGCCGGCGAAGGCGGCGCGCTCTACGGCATCTGGCGCAGCCAGATCGGCCGGCCGCGCGACGAGCTGCAGGCGCTCACCGCCTGGCCCGGCGCGGTGCACGCCGCCGACGCCGAGAGCGCCCTGCTCGAGGGCGAGACCGACGTCTGGATCAAGCGCAGCGAGACCCTCGAGCCGACGCTCCGGCCCGGTGACAGCCAGCCGCCGACCCGCCAGGGCAATTACGCCTTCCGCTGGTTCGCTACGCCCGAGCGCCACTGGACCGAGTTCCTCGATCTCTGCACCCGCGCCTGGCCGGGCTTCGAGAAGGCCTACGACAGCCAGGTGATCGGGCTGTGGCGGGCGACCGGCGACCGCACCGGCATCGAGAGCGACGAGGTGACGGGCGCGGGCTTCCATGGCGGCGTGCGCAGCCTGCTGCTGACCCGCCGGCCCAACCTCGCGATGTGGGAACGCTCCAAGCTGCCCGAAGGCAAGGACGAGGCGAAGGTGCGCACCCTGCTGAGCCGCCGCTACGACCTCTGCGACTGGACCGTGGTCTCGACCGCGACGCTCCTCACGGCGCACGACAAGCACGACACCGCGCGCTGGACGTAGCCTTGCGCGACCACACAACATGTTCGGCGGTTACTCGACGGTAACCGTTAAAATAAGGGAAAAATAATGGGGGTCCCTTTCCGACCCACTAGTGGTGGTGCGGGTGGTTACCGCGCGGTAACGTTTAAAATAATGGAAAAACACGGGGGATCTCCTCCGCACGCTGTCTGTACGCAAATAGATCAAGAATATACGCTAAACGTCTGTCCCGGTCAACGGGTGGTCAGAACCTCGACGATCCGGGATCAAGCCCGAGGCCGACCCGCCCACCGATGACGTAGTTGTTCGGGCTCAGCGCGACGTGCCGAGCCGCGGCGCGCACGTCGCGGGCCATGCGTTCAAGCTTGCACGTTTCGAATATCGACGCCGAGCCCGCGCTGGCAGCCAAAATGTCCACGATGCTCACGGCCGTCTCGGTCGCATAAGTGGCCGCCATCCGGAACATCGGACGTGTTTTCAGCAGCCGTTCACCGCCAATATCCGTGGCTGCAATCAATTCCGTCATGGCAGCGACCAGGAAAGCTCGCGCAGCCCGGTGCGTCGCTTCCGCGCGCCCAACTGCGGTTTGAATAGACTCGCGATCGCGTAGCGAGCTCGTGGCACCGGAACGCCGTTGGCTGGCCAGCTCGACGAACGTATCGATCGCTCCGCGAGCGATTCCGAGCGGGACTGACGAAATGGTCCAGGCGAACACCGACACGTGCGGCATCCGATAGACCAGGCCGGGATCGCTAGGCTTCAAGTCGAGGAAGGGGTGCGTGTGCGCGGCGGGTACGAACACGTCACGCACCTCGAAGTCGCAGCTGCCGGTGCCACGAAGTCCCGAGACATGCCAGTTATCCAGAATCGTCACGTCCCGGCGCGGGATGTAGCAGCAAAGCGGGGGCGCATCCGCTGCTTCTGCCGCCAGGGCCATGAAAAGCGACGCGTGATGCGCGCCGCTTCCAAAAGGCCAACGGCCAGTGACACGGTAGCCTCCCTTGACTGGTGTCGCCGTGCAGACCGCACCGGTCGCGGCGGCGACGAAGGCGCGTGGATCGGAAAACCATTCGCGCGCGACCGCCTTGGCAACGTAGCCGCCGACCCGGCTCATGCCGGCGCCATTGCCGACGAGCCAGCCGACCGAGCCATCGACCGCGGATATGGTCTCGGTCACCCGCATGAACTCAAAGGGAGAAAGCTCGGGTCCGCCGACGGCCTTCGGCAGCCACAGGCGGAACAGCCCGGCATCGGCCAGGGCGTCGAATACGTCATCGGGGAGCCGTCGCAGCTCGTCGAACGCGGCACGCTGTTCGTTAAGCATCGGCGCCAAGCGGCGGATGGCATCGAGGAGGCCGGAGACTGAGCTCGATCGTTCATCAGGGGTGGCTTCGTCGATGGAGGCATACCTGGCCTGCAGGTCAAGTCGCGTCATGATCACCTCTTGCGGCGGGGCACAACATGATCAGGCCGCGGCGGCGACGTCCTGAAATCGATCTAAAGAAGTTGCAAAATCTTTTCGAATGGTCCCCACTCAATGAATGGGGAAGGCGCAGCGATCCCCTTTTTTCCGGATCGACGCACAATCGGAATCGCTCTTGCGGGGCGGGGAACCCATCGCGCTTGGCCGCCGTGCGGTCGCCTTGCTTCGGCTGTTGCTCGAACGAGCGGGCGAGCCAGTAGCCCGAGAAGCACTGATCGAAGCTGCATGGCCAGGGCTTGCGATCGAAGAAGGCAATCTCAGCGTCCAGATCGCCGCCTTGCGGCGGGTGCTGGGCGAAGCAGGCGACATACGCTGGATCGAGACCTTGCCCCGCCGAGGGTACCGCTACGTCGGCCCTGCCATCCCGATCGTCAATTCTCGCAAATCGCCGTCGCAAGCGGCTTCGGCTCCGACACTGCCGGAGAAGCCTTCGGTGGCTGTCCTTCCATTTTCGAGCACAGGCTTTGGTCCCAGGCACAGGTACTTCGCCGACGGCATCGTGGAAGACATCATCACGGCGCTATCGCGTTTCAAGTCGCTCTTCGTAGTCGCGCGCAGTTCGAGCTTTGCCTACAAGGGCAAGACGGTCGACACCAAGCTGGTTGGGCAGGAGCTTGGTGTCCGCTACGTCGTCGAGGGCAGCATACGAAAGATCGGCAAATCATTGCGGGTCGCCGTCCAACTCATCGACGCCGAAAACGCCTTCCATCTTTGGACCGAGTGCTACGATCGCAAACTGGAGGACATTTTTGTCGTTCAAGACGAGATCGCTCGGGCCATTGTCTCTGCCCTGCCAAGACGAATGGAAGACGCCGGTCGCACCGTGGCCATTCGTAAGCAAACACCGAACATCACGGCGTATGACCTCGTCCTCCTGGGAAACGAACAGTGGCGCCGCCTGAACCAGCGCGACTTGGCCGAGGCCCGGGAACGCTTTCGGGCCGCGATCGAGCTTGATCCCAACTATGCCCGGGCTCACGCCAATATTGCATGGACAATGGTGTGCGAGACGTTTCTCGAGACTCCGACCGCGGTGAACCTCGGCGACGCTCTTCAGCATGTCGAAACCGCTCTGGACATCGACGATGATGACGCGTGGTATCATGCAGTCATCGCACAGATCCTCTTTCTGCAAAGGGAGGACGACAGGG
>Ga0306921_10002759_pt1 | contig 17663 bp, 17 predicted proteins | sample sta12Cox44000080_FD_203760 | JGI IMG/M metagenome (GOLD analysis project Ga0306921, IMG submission 203760) | Lab enrichment of tropical soil microbial communities from Luquillo Experimental Forest, Puerto Rico - statoxic.12C.oxic.44.000.080 (v2)... | ecosystem: Environmental > Terrestrial >... | reverse complement strand
ACCTACAGCGAAAATGGCCTGGCGATGCGGGCCGGGCTGGCCACCCTCGATTTGCTGGAAGGGGAGCAACTTGGTGCGCGCGCTACCCGCCTCGGCCAACAGCTGCGTCAGCAGTTGACAGAGACTCTCGCGCCCCACGAAATGTTCAAGGAGATACGCGGCCTGGGCCTTCTCAATGGCATTGAATTTACCTCGCCGACAACCTTGTCACTGCGTCTGCCGTTCGCTGCGTTTCGTGCTATTCACCCCGGCATGTTCGGCCAGATAGTCGTCATGCGACTTCTCAAGCGGGAAAGAGTGCTCAGCCAAGTATCCGGCAACCATTTCATGGTGCTGAAGGCCAATCCTCCACTGGTAGCGAGCGAGGAACACATCGCAAGTTTCATCGCCTCGGTGGATCGCCAGGGATATTCATTCGTCCACGGCATTCTGGAACGATGCCCTGGCCCTGGCGCGTCGCCCTGCCAACATTTTTTGAGGGCGCTGAACCCGCCCGGCATGAGTTATCCTACCGTTATTCGTAACTGGTGCGAGGCAACGAGTGCGACTGCTGGTAGTGGAAGACGACACGGCGATCCGCGATTTCTTAAAGCGTGGGTTAACGGAGTCGGGGTATCTGGTTGATACAGCTCGTGATGGAAAATCAGCCGAAGCGCAGGCGGGGGAGGAGGTCTACGACGGTTTCATCATTGATCTCGGATTGCCCGACATGGACGGTCTGGATCTCATTGCCCGCTGCCGCGCCCAGGGGCACTCAGCACCGGTGTTGATTTTGTCCGCGCGTCGTTCCGTTGATGAGCGCGTGCGAGGCCTTGAGCAGGGTGGTGACGACTACCTGACCAAGCCCTTCGCATTAGCCGAATTGGTCGCGCGGCTGAGGAATCTGCTTCGCCGCAGCGCAGCTCCCCAGCAGGAAGCAACCCGCTTGCATGTCTCTGACCTGGAACTCGACCTGGTCCGGCGCGAAGCGCGACGCGGCACCGAGCTTCTGCAACTGACGACGCAGGAATTTGCGCTGCTGGAATACCTGGTGCGCAATGCGGGCCGCGTGGTGACCCGCACCATGATTCTCGACCACGTGTGGCGCATGCGGTTCGATCCGGCAACCAACGTCGTCGACGTGCAGATCTACCGCCTGCGCAATAAGGTAGACGAGGCGGGAAACCGCCCCCTCATTCACACCATCCGCGGTGTTGGGTATGTTCTCAAAGAAGCATAGAAACCGCGGCCCATCGGCAGCCTGGCGTATCGCTGTTTGGCCGACAGCAGCTTTCGCCGTTGGCTCGGCACTGGCGTTCGCGATCATGTATTTCTTGATTGCAGGCGACATCCGTGCGCGCAGTGATGCTTGGCTGGTCGGTGAAGCTGAAACCCTGGCCGATGTCTCGGACAATACTCCCAGGGACAACCTTTACGATCGTCTCGTCCAGGAAGTTGCCGAACTGGCGACCCACGAAGTGTCCGATCCTAATTTGACAGGTGATCGACAGCAGAATTCCGTCTTCTTCCTGCAAACCCAGCCCACGGAGGGGCCGATCTGGGTTGGACCTGCCCCAAGAGAACGATTTCTCCAGGCGATTCAAGCTGCGCAGCTTGCGCCGGGAACACCCGCCAACGTGAGCGTCGACGGCTGGAGGTTGCCGTTCCGCGTGGTCTTTCGTGATCGCGGCAAGGGCAAGGGCATCTATCTTGGCTTCGCCGACATTTCCGGGGTTCACATGCTCGACCGGCTGACCGAACGCTGTTTGCTGGTGTGGGCAGTCACTGTCGTTCTCGGATTTCTGATTACCTGGGCTGCTGCCTATCGCACGCTGGCGCGCGTGGAACGCATCAGCGACACGGTGTCGCGCATCGGAAGCGAGGACTTAAGTAGCCGCCTGCTTGAGGGGCCGCACCCAGACGAAATCTCCCGCCTGTCGCGTACGTTTAACAACATGCTGGATCGCATCCAGGCCTCGGTCCATCAACTGCGGGTCCTGACCGGTTCGGTGGCACACGACTTAAAGAGCCCGGTGACGTCGATTCGAGGGTCGCTGGAAGTTGCACTCTCCGAACCGGATCGCAGCCAGTGGAGGGAACGGGTAGCGGAGGCTATCGAGGGACTCGACCGTCTTTCACAGATGTTGAACACCACGCTCGACCTCGCGGAGGCTGATGCCGGAGCCTTGCAACTTCGTAAAGAACCCTTGGATCTGGCCGCGCTGATCCAGCAAATGGTCGATCTCTACCAGCCGACTATGGCTGAACATCGCCACCAGCTTACGACCGAGTTACAGCCGGTCCTGGTTGAGGCCGATTTATCCCTGATGAACCGCCTGATTGCCAATCTTCTCGACAACGAAGTAGCCCATCTGCCAGCGGGCTGTTGTGTCAACATTTTGTTACAGGCCAGGGACCGGGAAGCTGAAATCCTCATCGAAGATAATGGTCCGGGGTTCCCGCTAGAGCTCCGCGACCGGGTGTTTGAGCGCTTCGTCAAAGGGAAGGCCTCGACTGGTCATGGCCTAGGCCTGGCATTTGTGGATGCAGTGGCCAAGGCCCATGGAGGAAGTGTTACAGTTGCCGAGCGGGCTGGAGGCGGCGCGCTCATCTCGCTCTCCATACCGATGGTCGAAGTGCTTAGGGAAAAGGTGGTCCGCTGAACTTGATGCGAGTGCTCCGCACCGTGGTGCTCTGCTTACCCGTCTTCCTGGCGACGGCGGTGGCCTGCCTCTCCGCTACCGATGAATTCCGCGCACAGGAACCCGTTCTCTACACCGGGTATCAGCAGATGTACAACCTCGACTTCGTCGCGGCACATGCCACGTTTCATCTCTACCAACAGCGTCATCCTGACGACCCTCTGGGTTATGTCTCGGACGCGGCAGCGGACCTGTTTTCTGAGTTTGACCGGTTGCATGTTCTCGAGTCGGACCTGTTCACTGACGACCGGAAATTCGAGCAACGCGGAAAGCTGGCTCCCGATCCGGCCCTAAAGGCTGACTTCGATCGAGAACTTGCCAAAGGTGCCGAACTCGTCACCAAAGCGTTGTCCCACAACCCGGACGACCGGAACGCCCTGTTCTCGCAAGTATTGGCCAACGGGCTCCGAGGCGATTACGCGGCCCTGATCGAAAAACGCAATCTCGTCAGCCTGGGTTACATGAAGACTTCTCGCGGCGCCGCCCAGAAATTGCTGCAGGTCGATCCTACCTGCTATGACGCTTACCTTGCGATCGGCGCGGAAAATTACCTCCTTGGCATCAATGCCGCGCCGGTTCGCTGGGTGCTGCGCCTGACTGGTGCGCAGACCGACAAGGAACAGGGATTACAGCGGTTGCACCTCGCCGCCGACAAGGGTTACTACCTGGCACCTTTTGCGCGCCTCCTTCTGGCGGTGGCGGCGCTGCGTGCTAAAGATCGGGCCACAGCCCGCATGCTGTTGGCCGGCCTGTCTGTTGAATTCCCTCACAATCAGCTCTACGCCAAAGAATTGGCACGCATCCCGTAGAGCAGAACGGGGTCGTTGCTGCTTGCCGCGAGTCCCGGCCTGATTGCTTCCACTAGGAGGAGCAACCAGAACCAAAGACATCCTGCCCTGTTTGGCATCCTGATTCCCACATCAACTCTCAAACTTCATGAGTGATTGAGAGTTCCTTTTCTACTATATTGACCCAAACATCAATCCCCCTGGGCGGCGGAAGTGCCGCTCGTGATGGAGTTGTGATGAACGATCTAGCAAACGTAGAAACGGACAGCACGATCGGTCAGAAGTTTCAATACGAACTTGAAAAAGAGACAGCAAGGAAGGGCGTGACGTTCGAGTATTCGGAAGCAGCGGGAGAGCACTTGCGCGTCGAAATGACGGATGGTGTGCCAGCCATCGTCGCCAACCGGGCGGGTATGTTGGCACTGGCGAAATTACTCCTCAAAGTGGGCGCTCGACGGCGGAGCGCTGGTCTTCAGCTTTTTCTTCGGGAAGACTTCGATAGCGACCGCGACAAAGTCCTTCGCATTCTCCTGGAGGAGGAGCAACAATCTCTGCCTTCTGTTGATCCTGAAAAGAGCGCCGCCACCGCTGCATAGAGTGCTTTTTTCACCTTCGCCGCACGTGTAACACCTTGTGCACCTGGGCGACGACGTCGCCAGTTTCGTCCTTGACCTCAACCAGGAAGACAGGCTCGTACTTGTCCTGGGTGGTAAGCATTTGCCGGACTTTGTTCACCTGCGCGTCAGTCAGGCGAAATTCGGCGCGGACCCGCCCTTTTCCCGGCTTACGGAAGCGGATAGTGGCCGCTTTATCCCAAACAATGTAGTCACGTCCCAGGTTGTGCATCAACATCAGCATGTAGAAAGGGTCGGTCATCGAATAGAGCGAGCCGCCGTAATGCGTTCCGACATAGTTGCGATTGAAGAAGTGCAACTTCATTTCGACATCGACAATCTTCATGTCAGGGGAGCGGCGCGTCACGCGAATGCCGGCGCCGAAGAATGGCGGCCAGATATTGATGGAGCGCAACATGATTTGCTGGAGTGTCTTGTTCATGGCACGGAAGTGGCTTTCCACAGACTGCGGACTCGGATTCACCACGATAATACTGCCTCGCACCCGGCAGGCGCGTAGGGTTGTCGGAAGTTTCGAACGCGACAGGCACCGCCTCGCGATGCCACAATGAGCCGACTGAACTATGGAGATTCTGATGTCCACTCAAGCAGAAAAAGCGACGACCTTCCGAGGGCTTCATCAGCGAGAGCAAGCGTTCATCATCCCGAATCCATGGGATATAGGCACAGCCCGCCTGTTACAGTCGCTCGGATTCGAAGCGCTGGCGACAACCAGTGGCGGGTTTGCGTTCTCTATCGGAAAGCCTGACGGAGCCGTCCATCGCGACACGATGCTCGCCCACGTCGCGGCCCTGGTTGCGGCAACCGATCTGCCGGTTAGTGCTGACCTTGAGAATGGATACGCGGACGACCCCCTCCGCGTGGCAGAAACAGTTAGAATGGCGGCTGGCATCGGGCTTGCGGGCTGCTCCATCGAGGATGTGGGTGGCCGTATGGACCCGAAGCCCTACGCATTGCAGCTCGCAGCCGAGCGCGTTCGCGCTGCCGCCGAGATTGCGCATTCTTTCCCGTTTCCCTTTATGTTGACGGCACGCGCTGAAAATTACATCGTCGGACGTCCGGATCTTGGCGACACCATCGCGCGCCTGCAGGCATTCCAGGAAGCTGGCGCCGACGTGCTGTTTGCGCCAGGCCTAAAGACGAAACAGGACATCGCCACCGTGGTTCGCTCGGTCGATCGCCCAGTGAACGTCATCATGGGACTGCAGGGAGTGCAGCTCAACCTCGCTGAGTTGTCGGAGATCGGGGTCAGACGCGTTAGCGTCGGAAGCGCCCTGTCGCGCGCGGCACTGGGAGCTTTTCTCCGTGCAGCGCGGGAAATGAAGGCGCACGGAACATTCACCTTCGCCGAAGACGCTGTGAAATATCCGGACCTGAATCGGATGTTCTCGTAATAGCCTGCCAGGCCGATCGCTCAAGCAGTGAAGGCCTATATATAAGAAGGCCGTTCACTCGAACGGCCTTCTTACCCAATGGCCCTTGGTGTCCATCGGCTCCTGGGGGAGGAGAACTGGAGTGCAGGACCAACATTCCAGCCAGGTTTATTTACTGCTGTGGTTGTTGTGCCTGATTTGTGTTGTTGACTTGCTGCGAAGACGCTGTCTCCGTCGCGTTGTTCGTCATCAGCCGAATGTCGACGCGCCGGTTTTGGGCACGTCCCCTCGGGGTTGTATTCTTGGCCACGGGATTGTCCTCACCCAGGCCAATCAGGAAAATCTTGTACGCCGGCACGTTGTACTTCGAAGCCAGATACTGAATCACGGCGTCAGCCCGGCGACGGCTCAACTGGTAGTTGTAATCGGCCGGACCAGTTGAATCGGTATAGCCTTCCACCTGAACGATGTAGTGTTTCTGGTTTTGTATTTGTTGGGCAAACTGGTCCAGGTCGTCCTTGTCTTTCTTGGTGAGAAGCGCCTTGTCGAAACCGAAGAGCACCTTGGTATCGCTCACCTGCTTGTAGTTATCCAGGTTCTCGACCGTTCCCGCCAGGCTCGTGACCCGGGTCCCGGCCCGATTGGCTGCTTGCTGCGCTTGGTCAGCTGACTGGCCCGCAGCCAACGCTTTCTGGTCCGCCTGCCCAGCCGCCTGATTCACCTGCTGAATCCCCGCCTGTGCGCGCTGATCAACGTCCTTGATGTCGCGAGTATTTTTCGCCGTCAGATCATCTAATTCATTGATCTTGTTCACGGTTGGGGTCACTTCGTTGCGAACATAATTCTTGGTGGCGCAGCCGACAGTAAAGGGCAGGCTGCCAGCCACCAGCGCTAAAACAGCGAATCGATTCATGGAGCGGAACTCCTTCCAAATGCTGAGGCATCAACGCCACTCTTGGCGGCGCGAGGCGGGGCGAAACTCAGCCGCTCACCTTGCTAGGACCAAGTGCAAATCATGGGCCAATCGGTACGGTCTCGAGGTCATAGAAGTCACTTATTTTCAAGCGGTTGCAAGGTATTGTGTTCACGCATGCGCGGCGCAACTCGTCCTCGCCGGATAATCCTGACGCACGGAGTAGAATTTTTACCAAGTGGTTAATGTCCTGATACCGTCGGAGCAGAGTAGCTTCTCGCAGCAATTGGCCGACCAGCCAGTTGACGACTGAATGGATCTTCACGAGAAAATTCGGACCCTGCCCCACTCACCCGGCGTGTACTTGTACAAGAACGCGGAAGGCCAGACCATCTATGTCGGCAAGGCGAACAACCTTCGTTCCCGCGTTCGCACCTATTTTCTGGATGGCGCGGCCGAGAATGCCAAGACCGGCACACTGCTGCGCGAAGCCGCCGACCTCGACTACATCGTGGTCGACAACGAAAAGGAGGCTCTGGCGCTGGAGAACAGCCTCATCAAGCAGAGGAAGCCGCGCTACAACATTCTGCTCCGCGACGACAAAACCTATCCATACATCAAGTTGACCATTGGTGAGCGTTACCCGCGCGTGTATCCGACGCGTCGTTTGCGCAAGGATGGCTCGCTCTACTTCGGCCCATACTTCCCCACCAGCCTTGCCTACCGTCTGGTGGACCTGATTCACCGGCACTTCCTGCTCCCGTCGTGCAAGCTCGACCTCAACCGCTACTACCCGCGACCCTGTTTGCAGTATTACATTGGGCGCTGCCTGGGTCCTTGCGTAGAAGGACTTACAACAGCCGAACGCTACGCCGAAGCGGTGCGAGACGTAAGAATGTTTCTGGAAGGACGCAGCGCTGACCTATCACGCTCGTTGCAGCAACGCATGTTGGCCGCCGCGGATCGCGAACAGTACGAGTTAGCGGCGACGTATCGCGACTTGATCTCGACTGTCGAGTTACTCGAACAGAAACAGAGAATTCACGCCGTTGCCGGCGATGATGCGGACGTCTTCGGCTACCACTATGAGAACCAGATGCTGGCCGTAAATGTGTTTCATCTGCGCGGCGGCAAGATCGTCGACCGGCGCGAATTTTTCTGGGAAGACTTGGATCCGGTCATTGGCCCGCACGGTTTCCAGCCCGGCGACTTCTTCTCCGCTTTGCTCAAGCAGGTCTATCTCGACAAGCAGTATGTGCCCCATACGATCTATGTGCCGGTCGATTTTGAAGATCGCACCCCTTTGGAAGACGTTCTCTCGGAAGGCCATGAGCGGCGTGTCCAGATCCACGTGCCACAACGCGGTGAGAAGCGTTCGCTGGTTGACCTGGTTGGGCAGAACGCCAAGCAGGCATATGACCAGCGCTTTCGCGTCATGAAGCCGGCAGCGAGAGCGATTCAGGAGTCCTTACAGGATGCACTCACGCTGCCCGAGTTGCCTAAACGTATCGAATGTTTCGACATCTCGCACATCCAGGGTGCCGAAACCGTGGCCTCGATGGTGGTCTGGGAAAACGGCGCCATGAAGAAATCCGACTACCGCAAGTTCATCATCAAGACCGTGGAGGGCGTCGACGATTTTGCCTCGATGAGAGAGGTCGTGGCCCGCCGATATAAGCGCGTGCAGGCCGAAAACCAGCCTATGCCGAGTCTGATCCTGATTGACGGCGGCATTGGGCAGCTGCACGCAGCCGCCGAGGCGCTGGAGTCCTTAGGGATCATTAATCAGCCTCTCGCGTCCATTGCCAAGCGCGAAGAGATTATCTACGTTCACGGCCAGGAAGATGAGCCGGTCGCGCTTGACCGGCACTCGCCCATGCTGCACCTGGTGCAAATGGTGCGTGACGAAGCTCATCGCTTCGCTGTAACGTTTCATCGCAAGAGACGGCAGATGCGTGACCGCAAGACGGAATTACTGGAGATACCTGGTATTGGCGAGCGCACCACCAGGCGCCTGTTACAGCACTTCGGCAGTCTCGAGGCTGTGAGGCACGCCGATGCCGCAGCGCTTGCGTCCGTCGTCAATGTCGCTCAGGCAAAGGCAATATTGCGATACTTCCGCAGCGGCGAAGCAATCACGCCCGCATCCGACCTTGAAAATACTCCCGCGTCAAAACTTTACAAGATCGATGGAGTTTAAGAGAGGAGCGATGGACTGGGGTAAGGACTCACGAGCTCGGGTGTTGCTGCATTGCGCTGGCGTGCTGCTTCTCGTCGCCGCAGCAGGGTTCGTCTTCGACTACATGTTGGTGCAGGAAGGCGTCAAGCGTGTTGATATCCTTATCGAATCCAACGCACTCACCGGCATCGTGACCGCAGTCTTCTTTTACTACCTCACCAACTACGAGCGCGAGCGGCGGAAGATGGTCCGGCAGCGGCTCACCACGATTGCGGAAATGAACCACCACATCCGCAATGCGCTGCAGGTCATCACTTACGCCGCCTCCTCGCAGACGCGGGGAGATTCAGTGAAGTTGATAGGCAGCTCGGTCGAGCGGATCGAATGGTCTCTGCGGGAGGTGCTTCCCGGCTACGCTTCCGCGCCATCGGCCTCCGAGGAGCGACACCAGATCACGCACGCCGGGTAAAGCGTGCGTAAGGCCAGCCGCCCTAATCACCAAACCTCATTGCGGCACGCGCTTTTGCTTTGGCTGCCTCCTCTTCTCGATTCCGCGGCGGAGCGCTGGTTTCGAGCAAATGCAATAGACGCGTCGAGATCTCGGCTATCTGCTCCACTGCGGCCTGGAACGAGGCTTCATTTGCTTTTGATGGCTTGTTGAAGCCGCTGATCTTTCGCACGAATTGGAGTGCAGCCGCTCGCACCTCTTCCGGACTCACCGGGGGATCAAAATTGAAAAGAGTTCTTATGTTTCTGCACATTCGCATGACCTTCCGATGAAAAGAATTCCGTCCTCCCGCTGTTGTTCAAGGCAAGGTCCAGCCGCGACTCTCCCCGCTCTTAGTAGCTAGTCGCCCGCACGGCGCCAATCGAGCTCAGCCTAGCGGCCAATTGCTGGTTGCCGGTTAGTCCAGGTGCAAGGCTGCATAGCATTTCCCGCTTATTACAGTGGATTGACCGAACCCAGGCTGCTCCCCGGGCGCTGCCATATCCGTGGAGCAAGTGTCGCCAACCTCCGGAAAAGGTCACCGTGTCACACTTCGGAGCAGAAGAAAAACTCCAGGCAGGTGTCACGCGGGATGCGGATGCGGCTCACCGGCAACCCCTGAGGCGTGCGCCCCCTTCCGCACTTTCGCTTCGAGAGCGTCCATGGTTGCGAGAATTGTTTCCGTGGTAAATCTGACGCCCAAATCTGAATTCAACATCTGGTGGTAGAGACGTCGGCAAGGCCACTCGGCGTTGAAGTACTTGCGGATGAAGGCAGACCGCTCGCGGTCAATCGTGTCCACCATCTCCGCCGCCTCTCTCTCCGGCATCTTAAGCTTCACCAGGCGACGGATTTTCTCATCGCGCGAGCCGTACACGAAAATGCGAAAAGTATCCTTACGGTCGCGCAGGAACCACGGAGCCCCCCGTCCTACGATCACGCAGTTCCCCTCCTCGCCACGTTTTTTAATGATCCGCTCGGCAAGCGATACCATCATGTCCGCATCGAAGATCTTGTCGTCCCCGATGGGCAGAGCGCGCTCGTAACTGCCTCGCCAGAAGACCTTCCCCAAACGGTGAAGCAACGGGTCACAGCGTTCTTCGTGCCGTTTGACAATTCTCTCTTCCACCGACGCCAGCTTGGCGATATCACACGTGAGCTGCTCGTCGATGAGTTGCCAGCCCTTATGCTTGGCAAGTTCCGCGGCCACCAGGCTACCGCCCGCGCCGTACTCTCGTTCTACCGTGATGACTTTGAACACGGTTGCCTCCCCACACCGCTAACTTAGATCATAGCCCAAAATTGCCTGCAGACCTAAGACACAAAGCCTGTTGAGGGAGCTGCACGTAAGTGCGGTGGGGGTTGCACCCGAGGTTGAGTAAAGTTCTGTAATTTATTGCAAAGCAGCTGTTAAGCCCTGAAGCCACCAACCTGTTGACCTCATCGAAATCACTAGGTTCGGAGGTGCTAAGTACATGCAAAAGTTAATGGTGTTAGGCCTGGTGCTGGGGTTGAGCGCCGTCGCTGTCGCGCAGGTTTCCAGCAACGGCCCCGTGGTGGCTGACTACGGTAAAAACATCCAATCCAGTGACGCCGCGGAAGCGAAGATTGCCAAAGAGGTCCGGCACGAATTGCTGATGATTCCTTATTATTCGTTGTTTGACGATCTGCAATACACCGTTCAGGGACGAGACGTGGCCTTGGGTGGTGCCGTCACCAGCGAACACGCTTTTCTGAAGAACCAGGCCGGCAATGTGGTCCAGCATATTGAAGGCGTGGATAAGGTGACGAACGACATCAGGATCCTTCCACCCTCACCACTGGACGATCAAGTCCGCGAGCAGGTCTATCACGCCATCGCCCAAACCGGCGGTCTCTCCAAGTATTTCTGGGAAGCGGCACCCAGTATCCATATCATCGTGGAGAATCAGAGAGTCACCTTGAGCGGATTTGTCCTGAACGAAGGAGACAAGAATATGGCCGGCATCGCAGCCAATGGGGTGCCCGGAATCTTCGGGGTGACGAACAATCTCCGCGTGGTTAAGTAAGTCGACAGGTCAGACACGGCAACGGACTGAACGCCGTCCGCCGCAGTACTGACCATGCCAGAGTCTGGCGCTAACTTCGGTTTTGTTCTCGCCCTAACCTGTTAGAATAGCTCGCCACAGCTTTGTCCAACCCCAGGCGGACCGCTCCCACTGGCCTATCATGCATACAACTTCCAAGACCATCTGGGTCGGGATTGCGCTTCTTCTGGCGCTCCTGGCAGCTAACAGCTATGTCAGTTATCGGGCACTTCGGCGAGTTGCGCAAGACAACTCGCGCGTCCAGCACACACAGCATCTGCTCTTTGAGACCGAGCGGCTGAAGAGCTTGCTGGTTGACGCCGAGACCGGCCAGCGGGGATATCTCTACACCAGCGATCCGCGCTACCTCGATCCCTACAAAAAAGCGACCAGGGAAGTCGACTCCCAAATCAAATTGGTTGCGACACTCGTTGCAGACCGTCCAGCACAGTTGAACCGTATGGCGCGACTCGAGGAATTGGCGCACCAGAAGCTGGACGAACTGGCTGAGACTATTCGCCTCGAGCAACAAGATAAAACCAGGGACGCTGAGGCCATCGTGCTGTCGGACGTGGGACAGAAGACCATGGAAGACATTCGCAGGATCATCAGCGAGATCGAACTGGACGAAGCCCATGAACAAAGCGTCAGGGTGGCGCACGTAGCCTGCGGCAACTTTGCCGCTACCCTGACATTCACGCTGGCAACGGGCGTGGCATGCCTGCGCTCTTGATCTACGGGGGTATGCTGTCGCGCGAGACCAGGAAGGCCGAATCGGCGGCGGCAGCCGTTCGTGAACAAAAAGAGTGGCTCAACACGACACTGCGAAGCATTGGCGATGCCGTTATCGTGACCGACGCATCCTGCATCGTCGTATTGCTTAACGACGTCGCAGTGTCTCTCACCGGCTGCCCTGGGGACGAAGCAACCGGGCTGCCCCTCCGCCAAGTGTTCCCTATCTTTAATGAAGCAACGCATGAGACCGCCGAGGACCCGGTGGCTAAGGCGATTCGCCTGGGCACCGTGGTCGGTCTGGCAAATCACACGGTGCTGCGTCGCCGCGACGGCACAGAAATCGCCATCGACGACAGCGCCGCTCCAATACGCAATGCGCAGGGGGAGCTGATCGGAGTAGTGCTGGTATTCCGCGACATGACCAGCCAGCGAAACCTCGATGTCACCTTGCGCAATGCAGACAAACTGGCCACGGCCGCGCGCTTTGCGGCCACACTTGCGCACGAGATCAACAACCCGCTGGAAGCTGTCATGAATTCGCTGTTCCTGTTGAATCAGGAGCGCGGGCTGAGCGTGGAGGGACGTCATTACCTGTCGCTAAGCGAGCACGAGTTATCGCGCGTTGCAGCCGTAGCCCGGCAGACGCTGACGTTTTACAAAGACACCACGTCGCCGGAACCTGTAGACATCCCTGTGATGCTTGAACAGATCCTCGCATTGTACGGGCAGCGCCTCGAGAAGCGGGATTAAGGTGGTTCGCGATTTTGACGGCGCTGCAATATGTCTCGCTTATCCGGGGGAGCTCAGGCAGGTTTTCACCGACCTGATCTTGAATGCCTTGGATGCTCTCGAAGCAAACGGCTTATTGACGCTACGGGTTAAGCTGGAAGAAGCCGGCGATGGACAAGGGCTGCGGGTTGAGGTAGAGGACAACGGTCAAGGCATCGAAAAGGAGAATGTCCCGAAGATCTTCGAACCATTCTTCACCACGAAGAAAGGGGTCGGAACGGGCCTGGGATTATGGTCGGCCAAGCCTCGTCGAAAAGCACCACGGTCAATTGCTGGTGCAGGCTGGCGACGGCACGACTCGATTCACCGTCCTGCTTCCGGCCGCCAATACTGCCGTCAGCGTCCCAGAAGCAAGTTGAACCAGCGATCGGACAGTGCAAACTGCGACGCCATGAAGTAGTAGTAGTTCAACAAGTCCTGATCGTAGTACCCCATGGCGCGCTTGCCTTGCAGGTCGGTGAATTGACCATTGCCCAGCCCCAGCCTGGCGAAACCCTCGGCCGTGTGTACAAAAGCCGTCCATAAATATGGGCCTTTGCCGCGTGAAGTTGTACCGGCTTACCCGACCATAGCTCTCCAGCCATGCCGCGGTCTCGTCGTCGCTACAGCTACTCTGAAACGTGAACAAACCGAAAGGTTGACCCTCGTCGTCTTCATTCGTGAATTTTGTCAGCTTGTCATCGATACCATCGACGTTGCAGGTATTGCCATCGTCTCCGGCGTTGAAGTTGTTCGCCTGCCGATAGGGATTCAGCAGCCCGTAATAGGTATCGAAGGTACGGTTCTCCTGCATCATGAAGACCACATGGTTGATGCTCTTTACGCTGCCCGGGGTTACGTCACAATGGACGTCGCCGTGGCCGTCTGATTGCCCGCCGTGGCTGTAGCGGTATAGGTCGTCGTCGCTGTACGAGCCACAGTTTGCGTGCCACCGGTACCGGGCAACGTGTATGTGTTGGAATCCGTGTTATCGGTGATCACAACCTGGGTGGCGTCGTTGGCTGGAAGCGAGAGAGTTGAAGAATTGCCGACAGCAATGATTGTTGGATTCGCCGTCGTCGATACGGTTGGCGGATTCATCGTCACCGTGAAGGTAGCGGTCGCGGTGGCTCCATTGGCGTTTGCGGCGGTGAGCGTATAGGTTGTCGTCTGAGTCGGGGTTACGGTGATGCTGCCCGCAGCCACGGGCATAACCGGTCCTACGCCGTGGTCGATTTGGACGTTGATCGCACGCAGTGTCGTCCACGACAGCGCTACCTGCTGCCCCGCATTAAGAACGGCGGGCGTTCCGGTACGTGTGGCCGTGGGCACGGAGCTACCGGGATTGATGACGCTGCACCCAACAAGTGTAAGGAGCCACGCCAATGAGCACAGGCCGCAAGTAATCGCTCGACAACCGCACCGAGAGTCGGCTTTCTTCTCTGACAAGCGTTTCCTTCCCGGGCCGTGAAACGCAACTCGCGGGAGAGCGAGTTGCTTCCAGCTTTCGGCAGAGTCACTGCCCGCTTGGAAGCCTTTTCGGGTTTGCGTCCAGAAAACCGCTTGACAGACTCACCGAGTGGCGGCAATCATTCCAACGCCGCGGCAATCGAAATTAAGGGCAACCTGTCTTAATCGACAGTTCCCGGAAATCCGCCTTCGTAGTGAAATGCTAACGAATCCATTGACGTAAGCCCGGAACGATCTTCGAAGAATGAAGGGAACCGTGATGAAGTTACGTGGAAGGTAATTCCATGACATCCAGTCCTGTCAATAAGCATGTATTGATCGTTGGAGGAGGTTTCGCCGGTGTGGGCTGTGCAACGACGTTGTTGCGCAGCGGCAATGTTCGGGTCACATTGCTCGACCGTCACAACTATCACCAATTTCAGCCGTTGTTCTATCAGCTCGCTTCTTCTTTGCTTGCCCAGAATGATGTCAGCTTTCCGTTGCGCAGGATCTTTCGCGAGCAGCCAAATCTCGATATCAAGCTTGTAGAGGTGACATCGGTTGATCCCAAGACCATGACCGTTGCCACCAACGAAGGAGAAACTTACCAAGCTGACATCCTGGTTTTGGCGGCAGGTTCGCGTGCCAACTTTTTTAACATTCCCGGCGCCGCAACGGATTCATTTCCGCTTTACACCTTGACGGATGCCCAGCGGCTGCGCTCCCGGATTCTCGGCTTGTTCGAAGATGCGGATCGCGATCCAAAGTTGCTGGAGATGGGAGCTCTGAACTTTGTCATTGTTGGCGGCGGACCGACTGGCACAGAAATGGCGGGCAGCTTGGCCGGAATGATTCATACCACCATAGCGGCTGAGTATCGCGACTTGGCCTGCAGTGCGGCGCGCGTTTATCTGATCGAGCGTGGCAGTACTTTGCTGGGGCCTTTCTCGCCTGAGGCGCACGACTACGCGAGCAAGGTCTTGCAACGTGAAGGTGTGGAGTTGCGGCTGAATACCAGCGTCACCAAGGTTCATCCCGACCATGTGATTCTGGGCGATGGGAGCACGATAAAGACTCATTGCGTAATTTGGGGAGGCGGCTTGATGGCAACTCCGATCGCGAAGGGCTCTGGACTTCCCACCGGACGCGGCGGACGAATGCAGGTTGAGCCCGATCTTACCGTCCCTGGCTTTCCAAATATTTATGCACTGGGAGACTTCGCGAACATCCCCGGGCCCGACGGGACTGCGCTGCCGCAACTCGGTTCCGTAGCGCTGCAAAGCGGCAGATGGGCCGCGAAAAATATTTTGGCGGAAATCGAAGGCAAGCCACGCAAGGCATTCCACTATCTCGACAAGGGCATCATGGCCATGATCGGCAGAAATGCCGCGATCGCCGAAGTCGGAGCGCGGCGCCATGAAGTGACAGGACCGTTGGCCTGGGCGATGTGGCTCGGCGTACACCTAGCCTTACTCGGCGAGTTGCAAGTCAGGGTTGATACCCTTGTCGAGTGGATATGGAACTACTTCCACGAAGAGCGCGGTGCCCAGTTACTTGACCGCTCTGACGAAGCGCGCATCGACTGGTACGGCGACAAGTCCAACAGCAAGGCAGCCACCGCAAAATAGCAAATTCCGGACGCTCTGTACTCCGATGGCCTCAGCGCCCACGGCTTACACCCTGTGGGCCGCGCTTCCACACTATGATCCGGAACAACCCATGTGGCCGAATCGTGACCACTTCATACTCTCCAGCGACCATGCTTCTATGCTGCTTTACACGCTGATTCACCCTGGCAGGTGTGAGGGCGGCCAATCCTTGCTTACGAGAAACTGGGATCCGAGGCCGTTACCCTGGACGACATCAGACGTTTCAGCCGGTGGGGCAAGAGATCAATTCCGGCACTCAGCGCTTGGTCGGTTTCTCCATCACCAAAAGGGAGATGACGCTCAAGCTTCTCCCAGTTTGAGTTGCAGGTGATGCAATGCGGCTTGGTGAGGATTTGTGAACGTCGCGTGAATGTCCAAATACAGCGGAGCAATGGTCGATGCGAGATTTTGGGTGAGGGTGACCATATCGGCCAGCGATGGAGGAATTGGAAGACCGGTGTAATGTTTTTCAATCTCTTGCCGTAGCCTCGCCGCAGATGCCTCAACATCAGGCGCTCTCCTGCAAGGTTTCCCGCTGACTTCCTCGGACATTACACGAGCGGTGATGGCCATGTCTTCTTCGAAGGCGGACAATGACTCTGCGATTCCCGGCGCGAGTTCCTGGGAGCGCCTCTGGTAAAGATATTGCAGGCCGGTAATCTGCTGTTGTAGTAGAGTGCCGAGCGCGGGCTGCCAACGCCGGATGTCGTCGCGAATCTTGAGGTTCCGTTGGCGCGATGGACCGAACTCAAAGACTACGGCGTCGGATTGCGCTTTCACCGCATTGAATGCGGCATTGATCTGATCGCGTAACTGGAGAGCCCTGCCGCCAACCTCCTCGGTAGCCGGCTTGCGCGCCAGTTCTATGAGTTCGGCCAGCCTCTGCAAATTAGCGACAAAACCTTCCTGCATCTCCTGCACGGCGTCCTTAACCCAAACGTGGTCAAAGACCAGCCACATGGACATCAATCCAAGCAATACCCCAACGACGCGGTCGCGGGCGATGCTCAAGGAGGTCTGGGGGGCAAATTCCTGGAGATTGATAATGTAAAAAGCAAGGGCAATCTGGACGCCAAGGTAGGAGAGCCTGGGAGTTGCTGTCGCGATCCATGCTGAAATTGCGGCAACGACTGCAAATAAGACCGTGAAGGCGGTAATCGAATCGAGATAGGGAAGCACAAAAACCTGGGCGCCCATGCCGAAGACGAATCCGCCAATGATCGCTCCCCCTAGACGAAGAAACTGCTTTTGCCGTGAGGCCCCAATGGTCGTCAGCGCCGTGAGAATGCAGGTCACAAACGCAGTACTGAGACCCGGCCAGGCGATGGCCTGGTAAACCACGTAGGCGAACATGGTGGCCAGCGTACCGCGCACCGCGAATTTAAGATGCTCGGCATTGGTGAAGGCGTCGGGGACGAACATTCGCAGGCGTGCTTCTGCGTACAACGGTGGGGGAAGAAACCGCTCTTCCAGGCTCTTCGAACCGCAAAGCGCTTGCGGTATAAGCGCGACTGTTCGTTCCATTTCAGGGAGAAGTGGCAAGTCGGACGGTTCAGGCTGCCTGGCGCGCTCGATTCGGTGCGGCAACTGACCCTGCATCAGATCGCGGCGAAGATTCGAGACTTGGTTCGCAAGGCGCAAACACCGATCGTGATCTTCCTGGCGCACAGTGATGGACTGAGTGGAGCGAACAATGCTCAGGCTGGCGGCAAGATCGATCAAGCGCCCAAGGAGGGCGACCGCTATGTTCATCTGCGCGATGAACTGCCCCGGGTAACTGGAGTGAAGCAGCTGTCGTCGCAGCCTTGAACTGCCCAGGGACGAATACAGGGAAATCGCCTTTTCCACCTTGCTGCTGACAGGATGGTCGGCTGCAATCTGCCGCAAGACGTCTTCAACGGCCTGCAGTCTGCTTTCGATGGCCAGGGTCAAATCGGTGA
>Ga0306921_10002758_pt1 | contig 17664 bp, 15 predicted proteins | sample sta12Cox44000080_FD_203760 | JGI IMG/M metagenome (GOLD analysis project Ga0306921, IMG submission 203760) | Lab enrichment of tropical soil microbial communities from Luquillo Experimental Forest, Puerto Rico - statoxic.12C.oxic.44.000.080 (v2)... | ecosystem: Environmental > Terrestrial >... | reverse complement strand
GGGCGGGATCGGGGACTCGGTGCGCGCCTCGTCCGATTCGGGCGCCTGGCGGTGAGGGGAGAACGGCGACCACCGCGCGCCAGCCTCGGGCTCCGCCTTTTTCGCTTCGTGGCGTGGGAGGCGGCGTTGGGCGTCGTCGTCCTCGCCTGCACCGCGCTTCTGGTCGACTCGACGCCGGCGCGCCATGCCGCGCACGCCGCCCATCGTGCCATGGCCGCCCACGGGCCGAGCCACATGAGCATGGAGACGCTGCACGCGCTCGGAGGCGTACCGCGCAACTGGCTCCTCACCGTGCCGCCGGGTGACGCACGCCGCGGCCGCAAGATCTTCCGCAGCCTCGACTGCTTCGCGTGCCATCGGGTGAGCGGAGAGGACTTCCCGACGCCCGTTGCGCCTGGCCCCGATCTCACCGACGTCGGCTCGCATCATCCGCCCGCATATCTGCTGGAATCGATTCTCAACCCCAACGCGGTGATCATCGACGAGCCCGGCTATGTCGACGCCCGCGGACGCTCGACCATGCCCGACTTCTCCGCGCGTCTGACCGTCAGCGAGCTGATCGATCTCGTGGCGTACCTGGAAAGCCTTTCCGACGCTCCCGGGGGGCGTCCTCCGCAACGCCGAGGTGAGGGAGGCGCCGCTGCCGATTGACTCCTCCCGATGGCGTGTGGGATCATAACCCCGCGTCATGAAAGTCCATTTCACCACTCTCGGCTGCCCCAAGAACCAGGTCGACTCCGAGCTGATGCTGGGCATGCTCACACGCGACGGCCACGAGATCACGGACGTGGCGGAGACGGCGGACTGCCTCGTCGTCAACACGTGCGCCTTCATCGACCGCGCCCGCGAGGAGTCGGTGCAGACCATTCTCGAGATGGCGAAGGTGAAGGAAGCCGGCCGCGCGCGGGCGCTCATCGTCACGGGCTGTCTCACCCAGCGCTACGGCGGCGAGATCCTGAGCGAGATCCCCGAGGTGACGGCGATTCTCGGCACCTCCGACCTCGACCGCATCGTGGCTCTGGTAAACCAGGCTGACGGGAGGCAGGACTGGGTCACGAATGCGCCGCCCGGCTATCTCTACGACGCGACCACCCCGCGGCTCCTCACCGCGCGCGTGCCCTACGCCTACGTGAAGATCGCCGAGGGCTGCGACATGGGCTGCACGTTCTGCGCGATCCCACAGTTCCGCGGGGCGCACCGGAGCCGCCCTCTCGCCGACATCGTGGCCGAGGTGGAAGGGCTGGCGCGCCAAGGAATCCAGGAAGCGATCCTCGTCTCTCAAGACACGCTCGCCTACGGCCGCGACCGGACAGGCAACGGCGACATCGGCGATCTGCTCCGGGCGCTCTCCGACACCCGCATGCCCTGGATCCGCCCCATGTATCTCCATCCCGCGCACGTCAACGACCGTCTCGTGGAGAAGTGGGCGCACGCGCGTGTCGTGCCGTATCTCGACATGCCGGTGCAGCACGGCGACGACGGCATCCTTCGCGCCATGCGCCGGGCGGTGACGGCGCGGCGCATGAAGGATATCGTCGCCCAGTTCCGCGCGGCCATTCCCGGCCTCACCGTGCGCACCACCGTGCTCGTCGGCTTTCCAGGCGAGACGGCGACGGCCTTCGAGAACCTCCTAGCCTTCGTCGAGGACGTGGGCTTCGATCGGCTCGGCGTGTTCAGCTACTCGGCCGAGGAAGGCACGCCGGCCGCGACCATGTCTGATCAGGTTCCGGCCGAGGTGCGGGCGGAGCGCGCCCAGCAGGTGCAGGACCTGCAAGACCGCCTTGCCTGGCCGCGCCAGGCCGCCCTCATGGGGACCCAGCGCACCGTCCTCGTCGACGGGCCGAGCGAGGACACGGCCTTTGCCTTCGAGGGCCGCACGGCGGGGCAGGCACCCGAGATCGACGGCGTGGTCTATCTGCGGAATCCTCGCTTTACGCCCGGACGATTCGCCGAGGTGCGTATCGTGGAGGTGGACGGCTACGAGCTCGTGGGGGAATAGGCGATCCGCGCCGCGGACCGCCTCGCCCTCGCGATCGCCAGCGGCGGGGGCGCTGGCTACTTTCCCATCGCGCCGGGAACCGCCGGCAGCGCGGTGGCGGCCGTCGCCCTCTGGCTCATTCCCTTTTCCCGTCTCGGTCTCCTCGCCACCTTCGCGGGCGTGGTGTTCGTGGGTACCTGGGCCTCGGATCGGGCGGAGCGCTTCCTCGGCCGAAAGGATCCCGGCCTCATCGTCATCGACGAGGTGGCGGGCATGATGGTCTCGGTCGCCCTCGTGCCTCGCACCGTGCCCGTGCTCCTGTGCGCCTTCTTCCTCTTCCGCCTGTTCGACATCTGGAAGCCGTTCCCCGCGCGCGAAGCGCAATCGCTGCCAGGCGGAGCGGGCGTCATGGTGGACGATCTCATTGCGGGCCTTTATGCTCTCGTGCTGATCATGGCTGCGCGCTGGTTCTTCGGAGAGCCGCGGTGACCCAGGCCCACGTCCTCACGGTGGCCGACGGCGGCGCCGACGATCGCTCGGGGCGCGAGATCGCCCGGGCCCTCGGCGCCCTCGGCGTGCTCGTGGTCTCGCGACAGGTCGTCGATGCCAGCGAGGCGGCCCTCGAGCCCGCGCTCCGCGGCGTGCTCGAGGCCAGGGGGCTCGTGGTGGTGCTCGCCAAGCCGGGCGGTTCGGAGGGCGAGCTGGTGCCCCGCGTGGTCGGCCGACTTACCGGCGCCCGGCTCGTGCTCAACGAGCGTCGCCTCGCCTCGATCGAGGCGTTCTTCACCCGCCGCGGGCAGGCGATGCCGCGCCGCCTCGATCGGCTCGCCTTGCTTCCGCGCGGGGCGGAACTCCTCGGCGACGACGCGCAAGGCTGGTCGCTCGCCGGCAAGCACGGGGCGCTGCTCGTCCTTCCACTGGATGCTCCAGATCTCACCCGGCTGGTGACCGAGTCGAGTCGCACGCTGCCGGCCGTTCCCGGCGGTGACGGACAGGTGCTGCGCGTCCTCCTCGTCACAGGGCTCTCAGCCGCGGAGGTCGAGGAACGGCTGGGGAGCTGGCTCGGCAAGGAGGGCGACGTCAGCGTGTCTTGCGCCCCCGTAGAGGCCGACGTCCACGTGCGGCTGCTTGGCCGCGGCGCCACCCGCGCCCTGGCCAACGCGGCGCTCCAGCCCGTCGAGGCCGAGGTCCGGGCGGCCCTCGGCGTGGACTGCTACGGTCAAGACGAGGACCTGCTCGAAACAGTGGTGGGACGTCTCCTCCTCGCGCACGGCTTCACCGTCTCCGTGGCGGAGTCGTGCACGGGCGGCCTCCTCGGCAACCGGCTCACCAACGTCGCGGGCTCCTCGCGCTACATCGAGCGCGGCGTGATCGTGTACTCGAACCGCGCCAAGGAAGAGCTGCTGGGAGTACCCGAGCCTCTCCTGCGCGCGCACGGCGCGGTGAGCGAGCCGGTGGCCCGAGCCATGGCGGAGGGCGTATGCCGCATCTCGGGCTCGCCCTGCGGCCTTGCCGTCACGGGCATCGCCGGCCCCGACGGCGGGAGCGCGGAGAAGCCCGTGGGCACCGTCTACATCGGGTGCGCCACCCCCGAGGGCATCGAGGTGCGCCGCTGCCGCTTCGACGGCGACCGCGTCGCCATCAAGTGGCAGTCGTCGCAGACGGCGCTGGACATGCTGCGCCGCCGGCTCGGACGCTGATGCCGCGCGTCTTCGTGGCCCTTCTCCTGGGCGAGCAGGTCCGCAAGAACGTGGCCGCGCAGATCACGCGGCTTCGCACGCTCTCCAAGGCCGTGACGTGGGTGACGCCCGGGAACCTGCACCTCACCCTCAGCTTTCTCGGCGACCAGACGGACGAGCAGGTCCGCGACATCGTGCCCGCTCTCGAGGAGGCCGCGGAGGGCGTGAGCGGCTTCCCCATGGGGCTGCGGGGGCTGGGGGCGTTTCCCGGGTTGGAGCATCCGCGCACGATCTGGGTCGGTGTGCCGGATAGCGGGGGGGAGGTGCGCTATCTCCAGTCCCGGGTGGCCGAGGCGCTGGAGCGCCGGGGCATTCTCTTCGAAACTCGGGCGTGGAAGCCCCATGTGACCATTGGGCGCATTCCGCCCCAGCGGCGATGGCGGCGCGACGGCATGGCCGAGGTACGGTCGGGGCTCATTCGCGCGGGGGCGACGGTCTTCGGCAATAGCCAGATCAGCTCGATCGAGCTGATGCGGAGCGACTTGTTTGCCTCGGGAGCCCGCTACACTCCTATCGCCTCCGTGCCGCTGTCGCCTCCCTGACATGTCACGTATCGCATTTCTGACATTGACACACAGCCAGAGCGCGTCAGGATGGGTCTCGGAGACGAGATTGTTTGACTCCCTGAACAGGGCGCTTCTATCATGAAACTGCTCGTGGAAACGGGCGCTTATCCGCCCCGGAGGACATCATGGCTGAAGTTGTGAAGAGCGATCGCCGGCAGGCCCTCGATCTCGCCATCGCATCCATCGATCGGCAGTTCGGCAAGGGCGCCATCATGCGCCTGGGCCAGGGCGGGGTGATGGACGAGATCGCGACGATTCCCACGGGGGCCCTCTCGCTCGACGTCGCGCTCGGCATCGGCGGCATCCCGCGCGGCCGCGTGACCGAGATCTACGGCCCAGAGTCCTCCGGCAAGACCACGCTGGCTCTCCACATCATCGCCGAGGCCCAGCGCCTGGGGGGCACCGCCGCCTTCATCGACGCCGAGCACGCCCTCGATCCCGTCTACGCGAAGAACCTCGGCGTGAACACGGACGAGCTTCTGATCTCCCAGCCCGACACGGGTGAGCAGGCCCTCGAGATCGCCGAGACGCTCGTGCGCTCCAACGCCGTGGACGTCATCGTGATCGACTCCGTGGCCGCCCTCGTGCCGCGCGCCGAACTCGACGGCGACATGGGCGACTCGCTGCCCGGCCTTCAGGCGCGCCTCATGTCCCAGGCCCTCCGGAAGCTCACCGCGGCCATCTCGCGCTCGGGGGGTGCGGTGATCTTCATCAACCAGATCCGGGAGAAGATCGGGGTCATGTTCGGCTCGCCTGAGACGACCACGGGCGGGCGCGCACTGAAGTTCTACTCGTCGATCCGCCTGGACATCCGCCGGCAGGAGACGCTCAAGAACGGCACCGAGGCCATCGGGGCGCACACCAAGGTCAAGGTGGTGAAGAACAAGCTCTCTCCACCCTTCCGGGAGGCGGAGTTCGACGTGATCTACGGCGAGGGCATCTCCAAAGAGGGCTCGGTGCTGGACGCCGCCGTGGAGCAGAACCTCGTCGAGAAGTCTGGTACCTGGCACACCTACAAGAGCGAACGCATCGGGCAGGGGCGCGAGAACGCCAAGAAGTATCTGAAGGAGAACCCCAAGGTCTTGGCGGACCTGGAGACGAAAGTGCGCGCCGCCCTCGGCCTCAAACCGGCCACCGGCGGGGGGACGCCAGCCCCCGAGCCTCAGAAGGCCGCCACCAAGTAGGAGCGTCGATGGATTTGCAACAGTTACTCAGCGAGTGCGTGAAGCGGAGCGCCTCCGACCTCCACCTCAAGTCGGGCTCCCGTCCCATCGTGCGGGTGCACGGGCATCTCGAGACGCAGGACGACCTGCCCGCGGTGACGCGCGACTTCATGCGCAAGACGGCCATGAACATGCTGGGCGAGATCCGCTACAACGCCCTCATGGAAGGCGAGGAGATGGACCTCGCGCATACCGTGCCGGGGATCGGCCGCTTCCGTATCAATCTCTTCCTCTGCCAGGGCGACGTGCGTGCCGTGCTCCGCCACATCCCCGAGCACATTCCTGCCTTTGAAGGGCTGCACCTGCCCAAGGTGCTCGAGCGGCTCTCCCAGGAGCGCCGCGGCCTCATCCTCGTCACGGGTATCACGGGCTCCGGCAAGTCGACCACCCTGGCCGCCATGCTCGATTTCATGAACCGCAGCCGCAATGACCACATCGTGACCATCGAAGACCCCGTGGAGTTCGTCCACGAGGACAAGAAGTGCGTGATCAGCCAGCGCGAAATCGGTCAGGACTCCACGAGCTTCGCTCAGGCCCTGCGCGCCGCCCTCCGCCAGGACCCCGACATCATCCTCGTGGGTGAAATGCGCGATGCGGAGACCATGGAAGTGGCCCTCCACGCCGCGGAGACGGGCCACCTCGTGCTTTCCACCCTGCACACCCTGAACGCCACGGAGACGATCAACCGCATCATCTCGATCTTCCCGCCTCACCAGGAAGACCAGATCCGCGCGCAGCTCTCCGCGGTCATCCAGGGCGTGGTCTCCCAGCGCCTGGTCGTGCGGGCCGACGGCAAGGGGCGCGTGCCCGCCGTCGAGGTGATGATGATGACCGGCCTCGTGCGTGACTCCATCCGAGAGAAGACCAAGACGCCGCAGATCCCCAACGTCATCGCCTCTGGGCAGGCGCAGTACGGGATGCAGACCTTCGACCAGTCGCTCCTCGGCCTGTACCGTGAGGAGCTCATCACCTACGAGACGGCCCGTGACGCCGCGACCAATCCGGACGACTTCGACCTCAAGGTCAAGGGCATCTTCTCCACAGGCGAGATGACGTGGGACGCGAATGGCGGCGGAGTGGCGGGCGGCAACGCCTCGCCCGCGCCCGCCATGAGCGGCAAATCGAGCCACAAGCCGCCGCCGAGCGTGGCCAAGCGAGCGTGAGCTAGTGCCCCCGCCGGGCCGCGACAAGCGCGGCGCCCGGCAGCTGGATGCGAAGGCCGCCAAGCTGGCGGCCTTCGAGCTTTTGGCGCGCAAGGCGTGGAGTGCTCGGGAGCTGACGACCCGCCTCAAGCGACGTGGCGCCTCCGACGAGGTCGCCCGCGCCGTAGTGACGGAGCTCGCCGCGCGCGGCTACGTGGACGACGCCGCCTTCGCGCGCTTCTGGGCCGAGTCGCGGGCCCGCGGGCGCCGCGTCGGCAGCCGCCGGCTCCGCCAGGAGCTGCTCCAGAAGGGCGTCCCCCGAGCGCTCGCCGCCGCCGCGGTGGCTGCGGCTTTCGAGGAGAAGGGTGAAGCCCAACGCTGCCTCGAGGCGGGGCGCCGTCGCCTGCCCGCCCTGCTGCGCGCGGGGAGCGCACGGGCGGCGCCGCGGCTTCGCGACTATCTCCTCCGCCGCGGCTATCCGCCCGCCGACGTGATGCGCACGGTGGCCGCGCTCACCGGCGCGCGCCCGGACGAGCCCGACGAGACCGGCTGACCATCGGTATAATGATGGCCATGACCGGCTCAGAGCTTCGCCAGAAGTTTCTCGACTACTTCGCGCGTCACGGCCACACCGTGGTGCGCTCGTCGCCTCTCGTGCCCACCCAGGACCCGACGCTGCTCTTCACCAACGCGGGCATGGTCCAGTTCAAGGGCGTGTTCCTCGGCGAGGAGACGCGCGACTACGCGCGCGCGGCCTCCGCGCAGAAGTGCGTGCGAGCGGGAGGCAAGCACAACGATCTCGAGAACGTGGGCCGGACCGCCCGGCACCACACCTTCTTCGAGATGCTGGGCAATTTCTCCTTCGGCGATTACTTCAAGGAAGACGCCATCAAGTTCTGCTGGGAGCTCCTCACCCGCGACCTCGGCCTCGCCAAGGACCGCCTCAAGGCCACCGTCTTCACCGACGACGACGACGCCTTCACCCTCTGGAAGAAGGTCGCCGGCCTGAGCGACGACCGCATCCTCCGCTTGGGGGAGAAGGACAACTTCTGGGCCATGGGCGACACCGGTCCCTGTGGTCCCTGCTCCGAGGTGCATTTCCACCAGGGCGATCACATCGTCTGCGCGGAGGAGCAGGCCGGCCGGACGTGTCTCGGTCCCGCCTGCGACTGTGATCGCTGGCTGGAGATCTGGAATCTCGTCTTCATGCAATTCAATCGGGACGCTTCGGGGAAGATGACCCCCCTGCCCAAGCCCTCCATCGATACGGGCATGGGCCTCGAACGGGTCGCCGCGGTGATGCAGGCCAAGGGGTCAAGTTACGAGACGGACCTCTTTCAGCCGCTCATCGCCCACGTGGAGCGCTTGTCGGGTAAGCGCGACGGCGTCCGCGCCGAGGACGACGTGTCCATGCGGGTCATCGCCGACCACGCGCGGGCCGCGACCTTCCTCATCACCGACGGGGTGACCCCCTCAAACGAGTGGCGCGGCTACGTGCTGCGGCGGATCATGCGCCGGGCCATGCGTCACGGCCGCATGCTCGGCCTCCGCGAGCCCTTCCTGTGGGACGTGACGAGAACGGTCGTGAAGATCATGGGCGCTGCCTATCCCGAGATCGTGGAGGCGCAAACGCGGGTGGAGAGCGCGGTGAAGCAGGAGGAGGAGCGCTTCGCGGAAACCCTCGATCTCGGCATGGCCAAGATCGACGAGTACGTCCGGACGCATGCCCGTACGCCGGGGCAGCCGAGTGTTGTGGACGGGAAGTTTCTCTTCACCCTCTATGACACTCACGGCTTCCCGACCGATCTGGCCAAGGAGGTCTTCGAGGACCGCGGCTTTACCGTGCCCGAGGCGGCGATGCAGAAGTTCGAGACGGAGATGGAGGCGCAGCGGGCGCGCGCCCGGGCCAGCGCCTCGTTCAGCGCCAGCGACGGCGAAGGCTCCGTGGAGATCTACCGTCAGCTCGCCGCGCAGTTCCCCAAGCCGGAGTTCCTTGGCTACACGGAGCTGGCGACGCCCGCGCGCGTCCTCGCCCTCGTGGCGGGGGGGCGCCGGCTCACCGAGGCGAGCCAGGGGCAGACGGTGGAGGTCATCCTCGACCGCACGCCGGCCTATGCGGAGTCGGGCGGGCAGATGGGCGACACCGGTGCCATCATCGGCCGCGACGGGCAGGGGACCATCGAGGACACCTACTACCGCGGCGGCCAGATGATCGTCCACCGTGTCCACGTGACCCAGGGGCGCCTGCGCGAGAACCAGGAGGTGGCGGTCTCCGTGGATCCGCGCCGGCGTCAGGGCCTCCGTCTCCACCACACGGGGACGCACCTGCTCCACGCCGCGCTCCGCAAGGTGCTGGGCACCCATGTGGCCCAGGCGGGCTCGCTGGTCGCTCCGGATCATCTCCGCTTCGACTTCTCCCACGGCGCCTCCGTCAAGGACAGCGAGGTGGCGAAGATCGAGGACCTCATCAACGAGCACGTGCAGGCGAACATTGTGGTCACTCCCGCCGAGATGGATCTGAAGGCCGCCCTCCAGAGCGGGGCCATGGCGCTCTTCGGCGAGAAGTACGGTGACCGCGTACGCGTGATCCGCATCGGCGACTTCTCCACCGAGCTCTGCGGCGGCACCCACCTCGGGTCGACCGGCGAGATCGGTCTCTTCAAGGTCGTCTCCGAGGGCGCCGTCGCCTCCGGAGTGCGGCGGATGGAGGCAGTGACGGGAGAAGCCGCGCTCCGTCACGTGGGAGAGGAAGAGGCGGCTCTGCGCGAGTCGGCGGGCCTCCTCAAGATCCCGCCTCTCGAGCTACCCCAGCGGCTCCAGAAGCTCCTCGACGAAAATCGCCAGCTTCAACGACAGGTTCGCGAGTCAGAGGCCCGCGAAGCCAAGAATCGCGCCCGGGAGCTGGCGGCCTCTCCGAGGACGATCGCGGGCATACCGGTGTTGTCGATGCGCTTCGATGACCTTGACGCCGAGGGGCTGCGCTCGGTCATAGACACGTTGCGCGAGCAGTTGAAGTCTGGGGTCATCTCCGTCGGCTCCTCGATGGATGGCAAGGCGACCTTGGTCACCTCGGTTTCCAAGGACCTGACCAAGCGCATCCAGGCCGGCAAGATCATGCAGGAGATCGCACCGCTCGTTGGCGGCAAGGGCGGAGGGCGGCCGGATCTTGCGCAGGGAGGTGGCCCGAACGTCTCGAACCTCGACAAGGCCCTCGCTCGTGTGGACGAGCTCATTCAGGCCACGGGCTCGGTCTAACGTATTCGTGCTCCGCCGCTCGCGGAGCGCGCGCCTCCTCACCGAGTGGTGGTAAGGCGCACCTTTCCGTTTCTGGTGGGCAGGAGGACACCGCCGTGAACTCCGCTGTGCTCTTCGACTTCGGGGGCACGCTGGACGCCGACGGCGTCGCCTGGAAGGAGCGCTTTCACCGCCACTTCGGGGAAGAAGGGGTCCACGTCGAGCCCGCCCGCTTCGATCCTGTCTTCTACGCGGCCGACGACGCGCTCGTCGGTACGGTGCCGGAGACGCTTTCCCTCGACGAGACAGTGGAGCAGGTGGCGACCGCGACGGCGGCGGCGCTACACCCGGGCGATTCATCCCTCGGCCGACGCGTGGCCGCGCGGTTTCTTTCGGAGGCGCGTGCCTGCTTCGAGGCCAACGCCCCCATGCTCGAGCGGCTTGCGCGACGCCATCGCCTCGGCATCGTGTCCAACTTCTATGGCAATCTTTCTACCGTGTGCGATAATGCCAATGTCCGACGCTACTTCGATGTCATCGTCGACTCTGCGCAGATCGGGCTCTTGAAGCCTGATCCGCGCATTTTCCTTACCGCCATCGAGACGCTGGGAATCGAGCCCGCCCGAACGGTCATGGTGGGTGATTCGTTGGCTCGTGACATGGCGGGGGCGCGAGCCGCTGGCATGGCGCACATCTGGCTCTCCCCCGACCCGGCGCGCCGCGGAGCGCCGTGCTGCCAGGAGGATCGAGTGATTCGATCGCTGCGCGAGGTGGAAGGACTGCTGCGGTGACGGGGGAGCCGATGCTCTCAGGCGGCATCATCGCCGCCGGCGAGGGCAGTCGCCTGAGGCAGGCCGGCTGGATGGTGCCCAAGCCCATGGTACCCGTGGCCGGGGTGCCGTTGATCGAGTCGACTATCCGCAACTTCATCGCCGCGGGCATCACGCGCCTCTCCATTATTGTCAATGAGCAGGAGCGGGAGTGCGCCGCGTGGGTGCAGACCCGCTTTCCTGCGCTCGAGCTGCGGCTGATCGTGAAGACGACAGCCTCGTCGCTGGAGAGCTTTCGCGAGGTAACGCGCGAGGCGGAGTCGGGGCGCATGCTCGTCTCCACGGTGGATGCCTGGTGCCGGCCCGCGGATTTCGCGCGCTTCGTGGACGCGGCCCGGCGCCGTCCCATCGAGGCGACGGTGCTCGCGGTGACGCCCCTCGTGGAGGACGAAAAGCCCCTAGGCGCGGTGCTGGACGCCGACGGCCGGGTGCTCTCGCTCGGCGGCGCTGCTCCCGCCCTAGTCACCGCGGGGATGTATCTCGTCTCGGAGCGTGCGCGGCGGCTCGAGCCGCCCGCCCGGCTGGGCCGGCTACGCGAGCAGCTGCAGTGGCTCCTCGAGACGGGCGAGCCGATGTACGGCGAGGTGATCGAGACGGTGGTGGACGTGGACCGGGCCGAGGACGTAGCGCTCGCCGAAGCCCTCGCCACTCGCCATGCGCCGTGATTGCAGAGGAAGGGCAAGAGCAACGACTGACGGGAACATGGAGGGCGGCGAGAAGTGTTCAGCTGCCCGGCAACAAGTAGGTGGAGTATGGCAGGCAGCGTCGACATGAGAGGGCGGCGAGAAGGGTCCAGCGGCGAGGCGCCGCGCGAAGGCCGCACGCGAGGCGTACTCTCTGTACGTTGAGCGCGCGGCCGAGGGCGGCAACGAAGCAGATGGGCCCTTATCGTCGGCCGATCGAGGAGGGAGAGAGTGAGCGATCCATACTGCTGGGGCATCTTCCGGGAAGAGGCGCACTCGCCAGGCCGGGAGAGCGATGACTCGGAGATCCTGCGTCTCACGGCCAAGGGACTCGAGGCCAAGGGCTTCCAGGTCGAGCTCAAGATGCCCGACGAGCTGGGAGGCATGGTCGAGGAGCTTCCGCGCGGCATCTTCCTCATGTGCGAGCGCACCGAGGCCCTGGAAGCTCTCCGCCTCCTCGCCGCGGACGGCGTGCGCGAGGTCAACAGCCCCGCCGCGGTGTTCGGCACCTATCGCGAGCGCATGATCGCCCAGTTCGCAGAGGCGGGGGTGGCCTTCGTCCCGAGCCGTCTCGTGGCTACTGCGGGCGAGCGAGTGGCCGTGCCCCGGCCGGTGTGGGTGAAGCGCGCCGACGTCCACAACACGCAGGCAGGTGACGTAGTCTATGCGGAAGACGCGGCCGCGGCCGCGGCCGCCCTGGCCGTGATGGCGGCGCGCGGCATGGCGCGCGCCGTGGTCCAGCCGCACGTGGACGGTGACCTCATCAAGTTCTACGGCATCGGCCCCGGCGGGCTCAACGGCGAGCCGCCCTGGTTCCGGTGGTTCTATCACAAAGAACAGAATTTGCGGCAGTTTCCCTTCGATCAGCGCGCGCTGACGCGGCTGGTACGCCGTGCCGCGTCCGCCCTCGGCCTCGAAATCTACGGAGGCGACTGCATCGTCACACCCGCGGGTGAGCTCGTGCTCATCGATCTGAACGCGTGGCCGAGCTTCGCCCTCTTCCGCGAGGAGGCAGCCTCCGCCATCGCCGCCTATCTCTCCGTGCGCTTCGGCCGAGGTGGACGATGAGCCAGATGCGCGAGCCGGGGCCGCGGTCGCAGGAGATCGTCGCGCGCGAGCGGCGCCACGCCGCGGCGGGGATGCAGGGCTTCGCCCTTTACGCGGGGCTGGCCATGGCGCGCGGGCGGGGCTGCACGCTCATCGACGAGGATGGACAAGAGTACATCGACTTCATCGCGGGTATCTCCATTGGCTCCGTGGGCCACTGCCATCCCGACTACGTGGAGGCCCTCAAGCAGCAGGTGGAGAAGCTCACCTTCGGCAGCTTCACCACCGAGGCGCGCTCCCGCTTTCTCGAGCTGGTCGCCTCGGTGACGCCGGCCGGCCTCTCCCGCATCCAGATGTTTTCCGGCGGGGCCGAGGCAGTGGAGGCGGCCCTGCGGCTGGCCAAGGTCGCCACAGGCAAGGACGAGATCCTCGGCTTCTGGGGCGGCTTCCACGGCAAGACGGGCGGTGTGCTGGGTCTCCTCGGGAGCGACTTCAAGCACCACCTGGGGCCCTTCGTGCCGGGCCAGCATTCCGCGCCGTACGCCGACTGCTATCGCTGCCCGCTCAAGATGACCTATCCGGAGTGCGGCATCGCGTGCGCGGAGTTCGTGCGCGACGTGATCCGCTACCAGACGGCCGGCGAGATCGCCGCCATCATCGTGGAGCCGATGCAAGGCACGGCGGGCAACGTCATCCCGCCCCCGGGCTTCCTCCGCGCCGTCCAGCAGGTGGCCAAGGACGCGGGAGCCCTCCTCATCGCCGACGAGATGATCACGGGCTTCGGCCGCACCGGGCTCATGTGGGGCGCGGAGCACGAGGGCGTGGTGCCCGACATCATGACGGTAGGCAAAGGCATGGGCGGCGGCTTCCCCCTCTCCGCGGTCGTCTCCACCGAGGACTTGACCAGCCGCAAGCCCTGGTCCAATCCCTCCGCCAGCTCGTCGTCGTACGGCGGCAACCCTCTCGCCTCCGCGGCGGGGCTGGCCGCGCTCCAGATCATCCTCAAGGAGAACCTGGTCAAGAACGCGGAGCGGGTGGGAGCGGTGATGCTCAACCGGCTCGAGGAGCTCAAGGAGAAGTACCGGTGCGTGGGCGAGGTGCGCGGCCGGGGCCTCCTCCTCGGCATCGAGCTGGTCAAGGATCGGCGGACCAAGGAGCCGCTCGGCAAGGACGTGACGCAGGCGCTCTACAAGGAGTGTCTCCGCCGTGGCCTCGCCGCCATGACCTATTCGCCGACCGTGCGGATCAATCCGCCGCTCGTCATCCGCGAAGAGACGGCGCTCAACGGGCTCGCCATCCTCGACGAAGCCCTGGGGGCGATGGTCAGCGCGCACAAGCTCGACTAGTGGCGGCGTTCGTCGCTTTGCCCTTCGTTTCCCACGGGTGGCTATCGCCCTCGGGGTGCTGGCCGGGGTCGCCGTAGCATGCGCCGCGGCGCCATCCTCGGGCTGGGCAATGTCGCCCTGCACGGGCACGTGCCAGGCTGGCTCGGTCGGATCGACGTCGAGATCGTGGCGGCGGCCGACGCGCGTCCGTCGCAGCGCGCGGAATGCCAGGCGCGGCTGCCTCGCGCGCGCTGGTACGACTCGCTCGAGGAGCTACTCGAGCGCGAGCGGCTCGACTTCGTGGACATCTGCACGCCGCCGTCCAGTCACGCCCCGCTCATCCTGCGCGCGCTCGATCGCGGCCTGCACGTGCTCTCCGAGAAGCCGCTTGTGAGCTCGCCCGCCGATCTCCGTCGCGTCGCCCAGGCCGCGCAGGGGGCGGGCCGGGTGCTTCACACCGTGCACAACTGGCACCACGCGCCGATCCTCTCCCTCGCCGGGGACCTGATCCGGGCTGGGGAGATCGGCCGCGTCCAGCGTATCGTGTGGGAGACGCTCCGGCTGAAGCCCGCGGACGCAGGCGACGGCCGCGAAGGCAACTGGCGTGTGGATCCCGCGGTGGCGGGCGGCGGCGTCCTCTCTGACCACGGCTGGCACGTCTTCTATGTGATTTCCGCGTGGATCGGCGCGCGGCCCTCCCGCGTGGCCGCCAGGCTCGAGACGCGCCGCCACACGGCCTTCGCGGTGGAGGACACCGCCTCCGTGAGCCTTCGCTTCCCCGAAGCGATCGCGGAGATCCTCCTCACCTGGGCCGCCGACGAGCGGCGCAACTGGGTCGAGGTGGACGGCACCGGGGGGCGCATCGAGCTGCAGGACGACACGCTCGTGCTCAAAGGCCGGAGCGGTGAGCGGCGCTGGCCGGGCCTGCCCGCGCTGTCCGACGGCTCGCACCATCCGGACTGGTTCCACCAGGTTGCCGATCGTTTTCTCCGTGCCATGGCAGGACACGTGGAGGGCCAGGACAATCTTGCCGAGGCTGCCCTCTGTGCCGAGATCGAGCACGAAGCTCGGGAGTCGAGTCGGCGCGACGGCGCGGAGCGGTCGATCGGTCCCGGCCTCGTCGTGAAGGCGGGCGCGTGACGCTTCGCCAGCGGGTCGCGGAGGCTTCGCCTCCCGAGGCAGTGCTCGTCGTCGTGGAGGCGGGAGCAGGGCCGAACATCACCCCCGACACCATGGTTGCCGGCCTGTCCCTCGGCAAGCGCATCGCGCTCGCCGCCGTGCGCGCCGGCCTCTCGTCCGGCGACGAGCCGGGATCCGGACGCCGGCGCCTCGTTCTCGTGCCCGCAAATGTGATTCCCCAGGTGCAGTGGCTCCGCGGCCTCAAGGACATGCCGCTCGACTCCGAAACTCTCTGGGTCGACCCCGCCATGGTCGCCGTGGTCGAGACCGACGATCCCGGGCCCGTCCTCCTGGCGGCGGCCGGCGCGGCGAGCCCCGCCGACCTCATCTCCGCGCTTTCAGGCCGCTTCAAAACCATCGAGGCGGCCGCCAGCCCCAAGGGCCGCTTCGCCGTCCGCACGGCGGCCGATCTCCGCACCGCGGAGACCTGGCTCCTCCGCAGTCTCATCAAGGACAGCGAGGGCTTCATGTCCCGTCACGTGGAGCGGCGCATCTCGCTCGCGGTGACGCGCCGACTCGTGTGGACCGCGCTCACGCCGAACGGCATGACCGCTGTCTCCCTCGCCGTCGGCCTCGCAGGCGCGCCGTTCTTCCTCTCCCACGTCCCGGAGTGGCAGGTGGCGGGGGCGCTGCTCTTCCTCCTCCACTCGATCCTGGATGGCTGCGACGGCGAGATCGCGCGGCTCAAGTTCCTCGAGTCCTCCGGGGGAGCCGCCCTCGATTTCTGGGGTGACAACGCCGTGCACGTGGCCGTGTTCAGCTGCATGGCCCTCGGCTGGAGCTTCGCCTCCGGCTCGCCCTGGCCGCTCTTCCTGGGCGTGGTGGCGGTGGCGAGCACGCTCGTGGCTGCCTTCGCCGTGGAGCCTCACAAGGTCACCCTGCCCACCCTGCCCGCCGCGCGCTCCGCGGGAGCGCGCATGGCCGACGCGCTGGCCAACCGCGACTTCATCTACCTGATCATCGCGCTGGCCGCCTTCGGGAAGTCTGCGTGGTTCCTCGTGCTGGTGGCCCTCGGCACGCCGGCCTTCGTCCTGCTGCGCTTGTGGGCGGATCGACGGCAGGGGAGCGCCTAGCGCGTGGCCGGCTTCATCGACGTGCTGCTCCGCGGCCTCGCCCTCTGCGGCCAGGCGGCGGCCATCGGCGGCGTGCTGTTCTTCCTGCTCGTGCTCCGGCCCGCCCTGCGGGAGCGTCCGGAGCTCCCGCCGATTCTCGGCCGGCTTCTCGTGCTGATCGCCCTGGGCGGACTGGCCGTCATCGTCGGTCAGGTCTCGACCCTGGGAGTGCAGCAGGTCGTCCTCGCCGAGGAGAACGGATGGCCGATCAAGGAGATCCTCGCCACCGCCTACTTCGAGGCGAGCGTGTGGCGCATCCTCGCCTGCCTCGCCCTCATCGTGGGCGCCCTCCGCCTGCGGCGGCACCCGGGCTCGCGTGGATGGTGGCTGGCCATGGCGCTCTTCACCTTCGCCCTCGCCGCGGGCTCGGCCGCCATGAGCCACGCGACGGCCCGCCTGGAGCACGGCGACGCCCTGCACCTCTTCGACCTCCTGCACCAGTACGCCGCCTCCGTCTGGGTCGGCGGGCTGATGCACCTGTCGCTCGCGGCCTTCGGCCGGCCCCAGGAGCCCTCGCCTGCCATCATGCTCAAGCGCTTCTCCGCCATGGCCCTCGTGTCGGTGGCGGTGCTGATCGTGGCGGGATTCGGGCTCACCTACTACTACGTGGACGGCTTCGGCGCCTTCACGGGCACCGCCTACGGGATGATGGTCGGAACCAAGATGGTGGTGCTTGGCCTCCTCCTCATCCTGGGCGCCCTGAACTTCTTCGTGGTGCGGCGACTGCCCGATGCCGACGCCGTCTCCGTGCTGAGGTTGCGACGCTTCGTGGAGGTGGAGCTGGGCCTGGGCGTCACCGTGCTCTTCGCCGCCGCCTCGCTCACGTCGCTGCCTCCCGCGGTCGACGTGGTGGCGGATCGCGCCACCCTGGCCGAAGTCGCCCACGTCTTCACGCCACGCCTGCCCTCGTTCACCTCGTCGAAGCTCTCGGACATGCCGCTGGAGGATCGGCTCGCCCCCCGCACCGACGCCGACCGCCAGTGGAGCGAGTTCAACCACCACGTGGCGGGCGCCTTCGTGTTCCTCATGGGCGTGCTGGCCATTCTCTCGCGCACGGGGTGGGCGCCGTGGGCGCGGCACTGGCCGCTCGTCTTCTTCGGCCTCGCCGCGTTCCTCCTCGTGCGCAACGATCCCGGCTCCTGGCCCCTGGGGCCCCAAGGCTTCTGGGAAGGGATGCAGTACTCCGAAGTGGTGCAGCACCGCATCTTCGTCCTCCTCGTGCTGGGCTTCGGGACGTTCGAATGGATGGTGCGCACGGGACGCATCCGCTCACGGCGGGCCGCGCTGGTCTTCCCCATCCTCTGCTCGGTCGGGGGCGCCCTCCTCCTCACGCACTCCCACGCCTCGCTCAACCTCAAGTCCGAGTACCTGATCGAGGTGACGCACGCTCCGTTGGGCGTGATCGCCATGCTCGTGGGCTGGGGCCGCTGGCTCGAGCTTCGGCTGCCTCCGGGCGAGACGAAGCTGCCCGGTCGGGTGTGGTCGATCGGGCTGGCGATGGTGGGCGTGCTTCTCCTCCTCTACCGCGAATCCTAGTCAGGCGGGCGAGAATGGCCCATCTGCTTCGTTGGCGCCCTCGGCCTCGGGCGCAAACGAAAGGGGGGTA
>Ga0306921_10002753_pt1 | contig 17671 bp, 15 predicted proteins | sample sta12Cox44000080_FD_203760 | JGI IMG/M metagenome (GOLD analysis project Ga0306921, IMG submission 203760) | Lab enrichment of tropical soil microbial communities from Luquillo Experimental Forest, Puerto Rico - statoxic.12C.oxic.44.000.080 (v2)... | ecosystem: Environmental > Terrestrial >... | reverse complement strand
GATGAATTCTCGACTGAAGAAAAAGACGGTAAGCTGCGTGCAACTTCAATCCTCCCGCTGGCTGACGGCGGGCAAGCCGGCGATGCGACCAAAGGTGGCCTGTCCCCTGTCGGAAACTCACGCCCGGATGTATTGATGGTGTAGCCCGCCCAAATTGGGCGCAGCCAACCTCTGACCGGCGGTCTGGAACTGCGGCCTGTTGCGCGCGAGCCGCGACCGGCCACACCGAGGCACCGCCGATCAGCGTGATGAATCTTCTTCGCAAGACGTTTGAACGCAGATTCCCGTACCTAATGTTCAGCTCCGGCAATTCACTTCGTTCCCTTCACCGCGGCCTTCTCATCTGCCCGGGCGCCGGCAAGGATGCCAGGCATGGCATAATTGCCCTCGTGACACGCGAATTCATAGATCGGCTGGTCGCTCCTCGACATCGGAACCTGTGCCGTCCACGGTCGCGTCCAGGTGGTCGGATCGTCGACGGTGAATTCATAAAGCAGGGTGTCGGGGTCGGTTCGCGTGAACCGTTCGATCAGATGCGTGTTCGCGCTCGATCCGGGAAGGCTTGTCTCGCGCTTGAAGTTATTGGTTTCGACGACGAGCGTATCGCCCTCCCAGTGACCTCGTGAGTCTCCTCTCCACTGGCGAATGCTCAGATGCGGACGACCATCGAGCGGAATGATACGGGCATCGTGGACCATCTCGGTGAACACGACCACGTAGCCGGGCGACTGGAAGAGTTGAACGTTGTTATTGTAAGGCCCCGGAGTCATCGGCGGCCCTGCGTTTAGCCCCATAATGCAGCGCTCCTGCAGCGGCCGGTCTTCCCAGGAATCGGCGATGGGATGTCCAAGCTGAGTGTCGCGTCCCTCCTTCGCGCGGCGGTCGGCTTTCTTCTGTCCTTCCGGCGTGTAAGGAGGAAGCCGGCCATTGGGCGGGTCGACAATCAGCGACGTGCGCCTGGTCTTCACGACCTTGTCGCCGCGGTCGTACCAGACTTCATTGTAAGGAATGACGCCGCCAGCCGGATAGTTGAGACCGCCGACCTTGGGATCGATCAGGTCGCGATTCTGTCGTGTGTTTTCGTCCTTCTCAAAGCTGGCGGCCTCTTCCGCAGTGAAAAACGCCTTATCGCCTAGCGAACGGGGGCGTTCGAGCGGCGTAATGGTGCGAAAGTCCCATATGCCCTGCAAATCCGGTTGGCCGTCCGCTGTGCGCGGCGCGGTCCAGACCGCTCCTGCACCGGTCGTCTTTGCCGCCGACGGATTCGACTGGACGGCTACCGGCTCCGTTCCAAGCGACGCGAGTGCGATGGCGACCGGCAGAATACCCACAGTGATAAATCGATGGTTCACGTGAGCCTCCTTTTTTTACTTGCCCGGTTGCTTGCGGAGATGCCCGTACATCAGCTCTTCCACGAACTCGACGCACTTGAATTCGAGAAGTTGAGCGTTCTTCTCCAGCCGGCGGTAAAGCGGCATGCTGACCTTCCATGGCCGCGAAAAAACGTTGGGGTCCTCGATGGTCGCTTCATAGGTCAGCGCGTCTGGCCCGAGCGGTGTATAGCGCTCGATGACGTGGAGCGCGTCGCTATGGAAGTTTCCGGCACGGTCGAACCAGGTTTGGTCGTTTAGGCTGGTCACGTCTACAACCAACGTATCGCCTTGCCAGCGGCCGACTGAATGTCCCATCCAGCTATCGGCCGGGCTTGGGGGCGCCTTGTCCATATGGATGGTGCGGGTTGCGCCCGCATACTCATAGGCCATCAAGATGTAGTTCGGCGTCTGTACGATCTGAAATGGATAGGGCATGTACGTGGCGCGCGGCACGCCGGGCAGATAGCACTTCACTTCCGGATCGGCCGTCAGACGCCTGTCGAAGTTTTCTTTCTTTTTCGCCGCCGCGTCGGGCAAGTATGGGATTTCATTGCCTTCGACAACACCGAGGCCAGCTGGGACTGCGCCGACCGCACCAAGCGCGACTACTTGGCCCGCCTGCGCGGCATGCTGCTGAAGGTCCCAGTTCGCCGTATTGAGGGCCTGCCAGATCCCGTTCAGGTCCGCTTTGCCATCCGCTGTGCGTCGCGCCTGAGAGACCTGGGCTTTGCTTGCGATGAGGTTGGCGAAGAGTGGAATTGTTGCGGCGGTTGCAATCGCAACCGCAATAAACGCGCGTTGCAATCGCACGGGCATCGATGCCTCCTCTTCGGATCGACCAGCTTATTGGGTACAGGCGGAGCGTTCCGCAACTTCCGCAACGCCCAGCTTTGTCAGGCTCGTGCCATGAGTCAATCGGTTTCACCTTGGATGCATCATCCAATTGCATCCGCTGCCCCTGACCGGGGTGACGGCATAATGGATAGGCGAGAACCAAGTCAGGGGCTCGCTGCATGGCGGGATTTCAGCCCGGCCTTTGACCGCTGCGGGTCAATAGCATCAGAGGCCGTCCGGAGCGGTGGTCGGCTTATTTCAGCAATGGTCCAAAAGCCGACATTAAATTCAAGCGCTCATTCGACGCGAGTCTCCAGGCTTCCGGTGCCTCGGGCGGCAAAGCGGGAACGCAGCGGCAAGTCACACCGACAGCAGCCGGCGCTGCGCTGCGAGATCGCCCGCAAGATCGGCCATCGGACCGTGCCACTGCATCTGCCCTTTCTCCAGCACGTAGACGCGGTCGCAGACGAGCTCGGCGAAATGGATGTTCTGCTCGGACAACAGCACCGACAACCCCTCGTTCTTGAGCTCGACGATGGCGTTCGCCATCTGCTCGACGATCACCGGCGCCACACCCTCGGAGGGCTCGTCGAGCATCACGAGCAGAGGGTTGCCCATGAGCGTGCGGGCGACGGTGAGCATCTGCTGCTCGCCGCCGCTCATATGCGCGCCGCGCCGCTCCAGCATCTCGGCGAGGTTGGGAAAGATCGCGAACAGCTTTTCCGGTGTCCACGACGGAGCCATGCGGCCGTCGCGATGGCGCCGCGGCGGCTGGCGGCCGATGTCGAGATTCTCGCGCACGGTGAGATCGGAGAAGATGCGCCGATCCTCCGGCACGAAGCCTAGCCCGCGACGCGCGATCTCGAACGGCCGCAGCCGCGATATGTCTTCGCCGAGGAAACGAACCGCGCCGCTGCGCTGCGCCACGAGCCCCATCAGCGCCCTGATCGTGGTCGACTTGCCGGCGCCGTTGCGCCCCATCAGCGCGACCACCTCGCCGTGGCCCACATGGAACGACGGGGCGAACAGGATCTGCGCGGCGCCGTACCACGCCTTGAGTCCATCGACTTCGAGCATCGCCGCGCTCATCGGCCCTCTCCCTTTCCCTCCCCCGCAAGCGGGGGAGGAAGGGGTGGGGCCGGTTTGAAAGTGCGGCCGGTGCCGAGATAGACCTGCTGCACCTCGGGATGCCCGCGAATGGCCGCGGCGTCGCCATCGGCGATCACCCGGCCGCGCGCCAGAACAATGATGCGGTCGGCATAGGCGAACACCACGTCCATCGAATGCTCGGTGAACAGCACGGAAATCCTGCGCTCGAGCACCAGCCGCTTGACCAGTGCGATCAGATCGTTGCGCTCGCGCGGCGCCATGCCGGCGGTCGGCTCGTCCATGAGCAGAAGTTGCGGCTCGTTGGCGAGCGCCACGGCAAGCTCGATGCGCTTGACATCGCCGTAAGCGAGTTCCTTGCACGGGCGATCGGCGGCATCCGCCATGCCGACCTGCGCGAGCAGTTCGACAGCGCGGCTGCGATGCAGCGGTGCGAAAGCGGCGCCGAACTGGAAGATCTCATTATGATGGCTCACGATCGCGAGCTGCACGTTCTCGGCCACGGTCATCGAGCCGAACGTGGCGGCGACCTGAAAGGTGCGGCCGACGCCGAGGCGCCAGATCTCGCGTGGCTCAAGGCCGGCAATGCCGCGATCGCCGAAACGGATTTCGCCGCGATCGGGCTTAAGCTGCCCGTTGATCATGTTGAAGCAGGTCGACTTGCCGGCGCCGTTCGGACCGATCAGCGCCAGGAACTCGCCTTCACCAACGTCGAAGCTGACATCGTCGACGGCGCGCACGCCGCCGAACGCCTTCGACAGATTGCGCACGGCGAGGATGCTCATGCACGCTTGCTCCACGCGGCCCAGCGCTTGTCGAGCGCGCCGACGATGCCGCCGGGGAAGACCAGCACCAGCACCAGGATCACCGCGCCGAGCAGTCCGCGCCAGAACGCGGTTTCGCGCATGACGTTGTCCTGCAGAACCGTGAATACGGTCGCTCCGACGATCGGGCCGGTCAGCGTCTGGATGCCTCCGAGCAGCACCATCACCATCGCATCGATCGAGCGCGAAACCCACGCCACGTCGGGCGAGATCGTGCCTTTGGCAAAGGCGAAGATGCCGCCGGCGATCCCCGCAAAGGCACCGGCAACGGCAAAGCCGATCCAGTGCACGCGCTTGACGTTGATGCCGATTGCCTCCGCGCGCAGGGGCGAGTCGCGGCCGGCCCGCATCGCATAGCCGAACGGCGCGAACAGGAAGCGGCGCAGCAGCAGCACGCCGATTGCGACGACGATCAGTGTGAACAGATAGAAAGCGGCGCGGTTGTCGATCGGCCATTGCGGCCAGATGCCGAGAATGCCGTTGGAACCGCCGGTGATGCCCTCCCATTGGAACAGGATCGACCAGACGATCTGCGCAAAGGCGAGCGTGAGCATGGCGAGATAGACGCCGGAGAGGCGCACCGCGAACCAGCCGAACAGGAGCGCGCCGGCGAGGGCCGCGAGCGGCGCGGCCACAAGCGCCAGCGCGGTGGGCGCAGCGAAAAATTTGACCAGCAAGGCAGCGCCGTAGGCGCCGAGCCCGAAATAGGCGGCGTGGCCGAAGCTGTGCAGGCCGGCCGGGCCCATGATGAAGTGCAGCGAGGTTGCGAACAGGATCGCGATCAGCACGTCGACGCCCAACACCAGCGCATAGGGCTGCCCCTTGGCCGCGAGCGGCAGCAGCAACAGGGCGACCAGCAGGACGGCGGCAAAGATTTTCAGCGGCGGCTGCGCCGGCCGGATCGGCTCCTCGATTTCGGCGGGATTGCGCACCAGCGGCTGCGGGCGGCCGAGCAGCCCGTAGGGCCGCACGATCAGCACCACCGCCATGACCAGAAATTCCGCCACCAGGGTCAGCTTGGAAAAGTTGACGGCGAAGCCGCCGAAATCGACCAGGCCGATGCCGATGCACAGCGCCTTCACCTCAGCGATGATGATTGCCGCGAGGAACGCGCCGGTGATCGAGCCCATGCCGCCGACCACGACGACCACGAACGCGTCGCTGATCACGATCAGGTCGAGCGCGAGATTGGCCGGCTCGCGCGCCACCTGCAGCGCGCCGCCGAAGCCGGCGAGGAAGGCGCCGAGCGCGAATACGATCGTGAACAACATCGCCTGGTTGACGCCGAGCGCGCCTACCATTTCGCGGTCCTGCGTGGCGGCGCGAACGAGCCGCCCGAACCGGGTGCGTGCCAGCATGAGATGCAGCAACAGCAGAATGAGCGGCCCGACTGCGATCAGGAACAGGTCGTAGCTCGGAAAGTTGCGCCCGAGAATTTCCACCGAGCCGCGCAGTCCCGGCGCGCGCGGGCCGAGCAGATCCTCGGGTCCCCACAGGTATTGCACCGCGTCGTTGATCACGAGCACCAGCGCGAAGGTGGCGAGCAGCTGGAACAGCTCTGGCGCTTGATAGATGCGGCGCAGGAGCACGATCTCGATCACCGCGCCGAGCGCCGCCACGATCAGGCCGGCGGCGACGATGCCGCCCCAGAAGCCGAGCGCGCCATAGAACTTCGTGGCGAAGCTGTAGGCGAGATAAAGCCCCAGCATGTAGAACGAGCCGTGGGCGATGTTGATGATGCGGGTGACGCCGAAGATCAGCGACAGCCCGGCGCCGACTAGAAACAGGCTCGCCGCGGCGGCGAGCCCGTTGAGCGCCTGGAACAGGATGGATTCAAGAGTCATCGCGTGGCCGAGCAGTTGCCCTCGTCATGCCCGGCCTTGGGCCGGGCATCCACGTCTTCTTTGCTCTTCCAAACAAGACGTGGATGGCACCGCAACTCGGGCTTGCCCGAGTTGCGCATATTTAAGCGCCGCAAGTCGGGTAAACCCGACTTGCGGTGACAAGCCCGGCCATGACGACCTCGGAAAGCTCAGGCAAACTCAGCCGTCGCGCCAAGCGCGATCAATTCATCGCTTCGGGCGGGCGCAGCTTCTTCACTTCGTCGGCCGAGGGGAGCACGCTGGCGCCGTTGACATATTTGAAATCCGCCATCGTGCCCTTGCCGTTCTTGAGCGCGATCTTGCCGACATAGGCGCCCATCGTCGCCTGCTGGTCGCTGGCGCGGAATTCGAACGACCCGAACGGATTTTCCAGCTTGAGGCCGCGGAACGCGGCGATCAGTTTCTCGGTGTCGGTTGCGCCAGCCTTGGCGATGCCGGCGGCGAGCGACTTCATCGTGTCGTAGCCGACCACCGAGCCGAGGCGCGGATAATCGTTCCAGCGCTTCTGATAGGCGGCGACGAACGCCTTGTGCGCGGGCGTCTCGATCGCGTCCCAGGGATAGCCGGTGACGATCCATCCCACCGGCGCCTCGTCCTTGAGCGGGTCGAGATATTCCGGCTCGCCGGAAAGGAGACTCACCACGACGCGGTTCTTGAAGGTGCCGCGCGTGGTGCCCTCGCGCACGAACTTGGCGAGGTCGGGTCCGAACAGCACGTTGAACACGGCGTCGGGCTTGGCGTCATCGATCGCCTGCACCACCGCGCCGGCGTCGAGCTTGCCGAGCGGCGGCGCCTGTTCGGTGACGAATTCCACGTCGGGCTGGCTCTTCTTGATCATCTCCTTGAACCAACCGGCGGCGGATTGGCCGTATTCGAAATTCGGATACACGATCGCCCACCGTTTCTTCTTGGCGGCGAGGGCGTCCGGCATCAGCATGGCGACCTGCATGTAGGTGTTGGGCCGCAGGCGGAAGGTGTAGCGGTTGCCGTTCTGCCAGGTGATCTTGTCGGTGAGCGGCTCGGCGGCGAGGAAGAACACCTTCTCCTTGCCGGCGAACTCGGTCACCGCCAGCCCGATATTGGAGAGGAACGTGCCGGCGATGAGCGCCACGCCTTCGCGAGTGACGAGCTCGTTGGCGACGCGCACCGCATCGCCTGGGTTGGCGCCGTCGTCGCGCGAAATGATTTCGAGCTTCTTGCCGAGCACGCCGCCCTTGCCGTTGATCTCCTCGACCGCCATCTCCCAGCCCTTCTTGTAGGGGTCGAGAAACGCCGGCTGCGCCTTGTAACTGTTGAGCTCGCCGATCTTGATCGTGTTTTGCGCCAGCGCCGGCGCGGCGAGGCAGAGCGCCGCGGCGCTCGCGGCGGCGAGCCGAAGCAGGTTGGATCGGGTGATCATGCGGATGCTCCGTTTGTTCGATTGTGCAGGGGCGAGGGGTTCGCCGCCCGCCAAGTTTTGTTCGTAGGAAATAGTCGAGGCGGCACGGATGCGTGTCAAGATCGCCTACTGACGCGATTCTGGTGAAAAGCGCGGCAACCTATTCCCGCCCCTCATCCTGAGGAGCGTCGCACCCGATCTCGGGTATACCCGAGATCGGGCGCTTAAATATTTCGCAAGTCGGGTAAACCCGACTTGCGTGCGACGCTTCTCGCAGGATGGGGGCGGCCTCATGCTTCGAGACGCTCGCCATAGCGCGTCGAAGACGCGCGTAAACGCGCTTTAGGCGTGCTCCTCAGCATGAGGCCGGGAGAGATCGGCGCATGCGCGATCACGCCCCCTTATGCGCCATCCAGCGGCCCGCATCGACGGCGGCGAACAGCTCGGCGAGCGCGGCGTTGAAGGCGGCGGGCTCCTCGCTGTTGATGGTGTGGCCGGCGCGCGGCACCACGAGGAGCGCGGCGGTCGGCACCGTGCGCTTGAGAAACACGCTGCCGTCGAGACAGAGATCGTCCTCGTCGCCGACGATCACGAGCAGCGGCAGCGAAAATTTCTTGAGCTGCGCTTCCATGTCCCAGAGCGTCGGCCGCTTGAGCTGCAGGTTGAGCATGGTCTGGGCGTGGCCCTCGGCGGAATGCTCCGAAAGCATGCGCGCGAATTCGGCGAAGCCGCGCGGATCCTTGTGCTTGAACGCCTGGCGCATCGGCGCATCCGCGTATTTCGCGGCCGCGGCGGCGATGCCCTCCTCGGCGAACATCTTGCCGGTCTCGGCGGCGAGCGCCCGCATCGCCTCGCGCTGCGCCGGATCGGCGAACGAGCCCCAGCCGCAGCCGGCCGCAGTTACCGAAAGGCAGCGCTGCGGATATTTGATGCCGACGTGCAGCGCGGTATAGGCGCCCATGGAGTGGCCCACGATGTGCGCCTTGTCGATTGAAAGCGCATCCATCACCGCGATCACGTCGTCGCGGGCGATGTCCTGCGAGTAGCGCGCGGCCTCGGGCGGCACGTCCGAGGGCGGATAGCCGCGCTGGCTGTAGCTGACGCAGCGATACCGGCGGCAGAAGTGGCGCAGCTGCGGCTCGAAACTGCGGTAGTCGCCGGCGTATTCGTGCACGAAGACCACCGGCGTACCGGCGCCGACTTCCTCGACGTAAAGCTTGGTGCCGTCAGCAGCGGAGATTTTCGGCATGGCGGTTTGTAACTTGTGCTGTGACGATGAAACGCTAATCAAGTCGCGACGTCACAGCAAGCTGCCCGGCCCTCATGCTGAGGAGCGCACGCAGTGCGCGTCTCGAAGCATGGGGGCCGCCCCCACCCTTCGAGATGCTCGCTGCGCTCGCTCCTCAGGGTGAGGGCGGATCAAGCAGCTCAACTTCCCAAAATCGCCTTGGCGGCGTTGCCGACCGCCTCGACGTTGTCGCCGGCGTCGAGGAAGGCGACGATGCGGCAGGGGCAGCTTTCCAGCCCCTCGTAGCGCCAGGGAAACGCGCCGATCAGCGCGCGCTTGTTGAGCATCAGCTCGATGTCGCCGCCTAGATTTTCCGCGTGCAGCAAGCCTTCCTGGAACGCCCAGCTGTGGAAGGGAAACACGTCGGCCGTGACTTTGCGCTTCGATTTCTTGTGTACGTATTCGAACGTGCCGAAAAATTCCGCCGGCGTTTTGCCCTTCGCCTTGGTGAACTGCGCTGCGAGGTCGGCACGCATGTTGCGGATCGAGGTGTTCATGGCGTGATCGCAGGAGCCGGTGTCCATTCCCCACCACTTGATCTTCTTCTCGAACATCCAGTGCAGCGTGTCGAGGTTCGGGCCGGGATGAAAGCAGAAGTACTTCACCAGGTCCTGCTGCGGCTGCCCCTCGTAGTGGCGATGCCAGCCCGTGTGCAGGATCAAGATGTCGCCCGCGCGGATGTCGGCGCCGGCGCTCTCGATGATGTCAGGCGTGATCACCGCCCAGTCCGACATTTTCTTGGAAATGTCGACCACCACGCCGCGGTTGACCAGGTAATCGAGCGGCAGCGAGGCCATGTCGCCGTGGCGGTTGTCGGTGGCGTGCATCGCGCCGTCGAAATGGGTGCCGACGTGGAGCGCGGTCTCGATGCGCTGGGCGGCGATCATCTGGGTCTGCAGGTTCTGCGCGTAATACATCCTGTTGCCGGCGTAGCCGACCCAGCCCGGCGTGTGCACGTTCATCACGTGGCTCATATCGATGATTTTCATCGCTGCTCCCGCGTCTCATGGAGTTGTTGGATTCGCCGCCGGTGATTGCGGCGTGGCATGCGGACGGTACTTGTCCAGGGCGGAAATTGCCTCCTGCAGCAGCGTGCGCACGCGCTCCGCGGAGCCGGACTGGACCATCCTGGGGTCGAGATAGAGATCAAGCCCCGCCATGTGCTCGCTGAAGATTTCGATCTTTGCGCCAGCTTCGTCGAGCATCGCTTCGACCGCGTAGGGGACGATCTCGCGACTGATCCCCTTCACCGTGATCGGCGGCAGCGGATGCGCGACCAGCATGTCGCGCACGAGCGAATAGGCCTCGTAGCTGATCACGATGTGCCCGGGCTCGGCGATCGCTTGCAGCCGCGCCGCCAGATTCACCTCGGCGCCCTGGATCGTGTAGTCCATGCGGTCGGCGCTGCCGAAATTGCCGACGTTGCAGAAGCCGGTGTTGATCCCCATGCGTGCGCGGAACGGCTGCTCGACGCCGGCCTTGCGCCACTTCACATGCAGTTCGGCAAGGCGCTGCTGCATTTCCGCGGCCATGCGCAGGCAGGCGCGCGCGTCCTCCGCTTCGCCCTTGGTTTCCGGGTCGCCGAAGAAGATCAGGATGGCATCGCCGATGAACTTGTCGATGGTGCCGCCGTGCTTGAGCGCGATCGCCGACATCTCGGTGAAGTATTCGTTGAGCAGCAGCGTGAACGCTTCCGGCTGCAGCCGTTCCGTGGCCGCGGTGAAATCCTTGATGTCGGAAAAGAAGATCGTGAGCTTCTTGCGCTCGGTATGGATGGCGACGTCCTTCTCGCCGCTGAAGATGCTCTTGTAGATCTGCGGCGAGAGATAGCGCGAGATCTTGCTCGACAGCGCGGCGAGGAACTGATTGGTGTTCTCGAGCTCCCGGTTCATGCCGCGAATCGTTGCCGCCTGGCGCCGCTGTACTGCGATGAAGGTAAATCCGGTCACGGCGACGAGGATGAAATAAGCGAGCAGGTATTTGAACGAGAATATGTTGCTCCGGATCGCCTGGCTGATGGTGATCTCCTGGATGCCGCGCACGTCGCCCACCTTCCAGTCGCGCTTCGGGCTTTCCGGATGCGCGTTGTGGCAGCTGACGCAGGCGGCGCCCATCACCACCGGCGCGATCAGCCGGACGCGGTCGCTGAACACCGACGACGAAACCTGGGTGAGTTGCTGGTTCGGATTCTTGCGCAGCGCCGCCAGCGCGCTCGCCTCGAAAGCATCGAGGTTGTGCGGCGCGCGATTCTTGAACGGGAAATCCGACACGAACCGGTAGCTGATGTTCTGCTGCTGCTCGCTGATCACCCGTCCGAGCTCGATCGAGAGGGTGGCGGGGATTGGAATGGCGCCAGGGATGGCCTCGTAGTTGTGCGTCACCTGCGTCGATCCCGGTGCGTCCAGGATCCGACCTACGACGTTGCTTCCGTAGTACGCGCGCATGCTGGTCACCACCGAGTTGAGGTCGCGCGCCTGGCGCAGCAACGTGCTCTCCGTCAGGTTGCGCAGATCGAGCCAGACGGCGGCCGGCAACCCGGCGAGCAATACGAGCACCAGCAGGATCAACAGGACTCCGCGCGACGACGTGATCGCGGAACGAACTTGTTTCATCGGTTGTCCTTTCGCCATGGACCGGCGTGGCCGAATCTCGCGCCACCATGATGCGCGGTTTGGCGCCTTTTATGACATCAGGGCCAGCGGTTCGAGGCCGACGATTGCATGGGTGTCCGGCTTCGGCGCGATAAAGAACCTCGCGCCGCCGGTTCCGACGTTCAGAATTGTAGACGCGCGCGATCGCGGAGACCGCGCTGCGCCACCAGTGTCCCGATTCCGAAGTTCGCACACCCTTGCGGCAGACTCGAATGCGAACTTCGGAATCAAAGGGACACTAGCCAACTTTATGATTCTAGTGCCGCTTTTGAACCCGAAGTTCGCAAACGCACTTGCGGCATAATGTGTGCGAACTTCGGGTTCGCGGCACTAGCTGCGAGCGAATGGACTATTTGGTGACTTGGCCGCGGATTTCGCCCGGCGGATTGGCCGCGGTGTGGATGTTGATGTAGTAGCGGCCTGCCACCAGGTCCGCCGCTTGCGCGTCGGTCAGCGTCGCCGATCCCTGAATCGGGCTGGTCGCAACGTTGGGGATTGGCACGGCAACGCCGGCGTTCGCCCCGGGCTGCGCCGGTCCATGGAAATGCGCGGCGGTCGGCGTCCCGGACAGGCCAGCATAGGTAATCCGCCACGTCACCTGCTTGCTCGCCGTGTCATAGCTCACGCTGGCGTTGCCGGTGGCGGCAGTATTTGAACCTTTCAAGTCAGCTTTCAGTTGCACGGTTTCGGCGGCGGCAATGGACCCGGTCGCAAGCAACGCGACCAGTCCCAATCCGGCCAGACTGGTGCGGCGGATCGTGCGGTGCATGGTCGGCTCCTCCCTGTTGTGCGTTTGGGCGGGGCGGATGGCGATGCAGTAGCGGCAGCTCCTGATCGCAACATTTCGCCCAAGCGCTCATTTTCAGCAACCGCCACATTATCACAGCGCGGCGAAGGAGGGAGCGGCCTCTCTTTGCTGGAGGCGGCGATCGGCGCGGGCGCGATGGGGGAGGGGATCGCCTTCTGGCTCCCGCACTGCAGTTTCAGCTCGGCCGCATGCGACGCCGCGGCGCTCGCGTCGCGCAGCCGCTTGAAGATGTCACGCATTCGGCGGCCGAGGCAGCGCAGGACAGCCCCGGCTGTACTCAGCAATGTCGCGCGCTCGCTGCGTTCGGGCACTGGATCGGCAGCAGATGACGGCCTCGATTTGGGAATGACCGTCACGGTGAATGGTGCTTCGTCGCCGAGAAATTCCAACAGATATTGCAGGGCCGCCAGCACTCGGTGCGGATCGTCCTTGAAGCGGCCGAGACCGGTATTGCAGTCACGGCACAGCAGCCGGCGCACTTTGCGGGTCAGGTGGCAATGATCGACGGACGGCGTGTCGGTGAATTCGCACTTGCAGATGGCGCACTTGCCGTCCTGGCGCGCCAGCATCGCCTGGTAATCCTCCCACGACAGCCCGTATCTGTGCTTGAGCTCCTTCTTGCGGCCACGCTTGCGCTGCGAGGCGAGCCGGGCGGCGCGAAAGTCCGGGTCCGTCGCGTATCGCTCTTTCTCGCGCGCGGTTTGTCTCGCCCTCTCCTCCGGGGTGAGCGGAGGACGCGGGCCTCTGTGCTCGCGCTTGTAGGCGCGGCTGTAGGCGAGCAGCTTCTCCCGGTAGTCCGCATCTTCCGCGTAGCGCTTTCTTGCAGCTTCGTTGCGGCGCTGCTTGGCGAGCGCTTTCTCATCGTGGCCCGTTTTCGCGCGCCTTTTCTCGTTGCGCCGTCCCTCGTTGCGCTCGTTCTCGCCATGCCCTTTGTCGTCGCCGCCCTTTCGCGCGCGCTTTTTCCGGGAAGACGACGCCATGACTGGTCGGTCTCCCGGTAGTTCGGTTGTGGATTAGATCGGCGGCGAAGCCGACATGCGAAATGCGTCGCGCCGCGGCGCGTGGATGACGCGTCGCGCGCGGCGAACAGGTCGTGGTTGTTGTGGTGTCGCTTTACGTCTTGCTTGCGCGAAGCAAAGACGCAGATGCCCGGCAGCGCAGACAAGTTTACGCAGTCTGCGCAAGCTTGACTGCGTTGCCGGGCACGACGGTAGCGCTCAAGCGCAATTCCGGATCGTGGGCTTTTACTACCCGAATCGTGTTACATGCACAAGGAATCTTTTTGCTTGACAGCGAAACGGGCGAATCGTGGGTGCATCGGATGCGGACTGAAGGTTTGTGTGATCGATGCAAACGCGGCAGTCGATTATTGCCTAGAATTGAAACAACTTTTTCTGCGCGCTCCGCACATGTTCCGCTCATGCCCGCGCAAGCGGGCATCCAGAACGACACACTTTGACTCTGGGTCCCCGCTTCCGCGGGGACGAGCGCGACAGGCAGTCGAACTGTGAAGCTCCGATTAGTTTGAGCAGTCCCTCACTCCAGCTTCACTCCCGTCGCCAGCACCACCGGCCCCCATTTCGCCTGCTCGGCCTTGACGAAGGTGGCGAACTCGGCGGGCGTGGTGGGGGAGGGGAGCGCGCTCTGCGTCGCGAACTGCTGCTTGAGCTCGGCGGATTGCAGCGCCTTGACGCTCGCCGCGCGCAGGCGCTCGAGAATCTCGGGCGGCATGCCGGCGGGTGCGACCAGGCCATACCAGTTGTCGGAATTGACGCCCGGGTAGCCCAGCTCGGCGGTGGTCGGCACATCCGGCAGCGCCGGGCTGCGCGTCGCCGAGGTGAGCGCCAGCGCCTTGAGCGCGCCGGAGTGTACGTGCGGCAAGAGAAACGGCACGTCGGCCACGATCATTTGGATGTGCCCGCCGAGCATGTCGGCGACCGCCGGCGCGACGCCGCGGTAGGGCACGTGCACGATGTCGATGTTGGCGGCGGCCTTGAACAATTCGCTGCCGAGATGCGTGATCGAGCCGGCGCCGGCCGAGCCGAAATTGATTTTTCCCGGATTGGCGCGCGCATAGGCCACGAATTCGGCGACGCTGTTGGCGCCGAGCGCGGGATGCACGATCATCACTTCGGGAACGCGCACCACCAGGGTGAGCAGCGCCAGATCCTTCTGCCAATCGAACGGCATCTTCGCCACCATGAACGGAATGGCGGAGAGCGCGGCGGCGCCGGCCAGGCAGATGGTGGTGCCGTCGGGCGCGCTCTTGGCCGCGGCGTCGACGCCGGTGAGCCCGCCGGCGCCGGCGCGCACCTCGACCACGACCTGCTGGTTTAGCTCGCCGGTAAGCGCGCTGGCGAACGCGCGCGCGAACAGGTCGGCGGCGCCGCCGGCGGCAAACGGCACGATCAGCCGGATCGGGCGATTGGCAAGCTGCGCCCAAGCGGTCGCGGGGGTCAGCGCCGCGAGCGCGAGAGCCGAGAGCAGGGCGCGGCGATGCATGGTGTCTGCTCCAACCTCGTTTGAATCATAACAACAGCAGACCAGCGTGTCCCGGGCAGCGCGGCTCCATCCGAACCGCTGGCCTTTAGTGTTTCCAATAGCTTGCAGTGTAAAACTCTGCAAATGCCCGTCTCGAAAACAAATGCGAATTTCGGGACGTGTAAAACGCCGCTCCCACCACCGACTGCGGCGCACTGCGCACATCGGTGATTCCGTCCGCTACATGACCGTGCTGCCGATGCACCGTGAGATTAAGAACGCGAGGCAGCACACCGCCAAGCTAGGCTTCTAAAATGATTAGGCCCGGCAATTCATGCCGAGGCCAGATGCATTGCCAGCAACAGCGGGGCGGTACAACTCAGCCGAAACTAGCGACTGCTACACCGCCAACTGGTGGGCCACTTCATTGCAGTTGCAAGATGACGAGCTCGCACTGGCCCTCGAGCATGCCGGTTCCTGCTACCTGGAACTGAAGTTGGGTGCCGGTCTGCGCAAGCCATTGGCCAGCGATTGGCCATTTTCCGCGTTAACTCGGACCACGACTTCGAGGCCGGGTTCGCAGCATTCGTCGCGGGCGGCGCCGCTGCGCTGATGGTCATCGGCGGCGCGTTCATGTTCAGCAATCGGGACCGGATCGTAGCGCTTGCGGCTCGGCACAAGCTGCCGGCGAGCTATCCTCTGCGCGAATTCGTCGCGGCGGGCGGTCTGATGAGCTACGCACCGAGCATTACGGAAGCCTATCGGTTGGTCGGCATGTATGCCGGCCGCATCCTCAAGGGCGCCAAGCCCAGCGATCTGCCGGTCTGCAGTCGACCAAGTTCGATCTCGCCATCAATCTGACCACCGCCAAGGCGCTCGGAATGACAATTCCACCGAGCGTGCTCGCGATCGCCGACGAGGTGATCGAATAAGTCTGCCTTCTGCAGACGGATATTGCTGCATCTGCTCACGTCAGCTTTTGGCACAAAGCGGCGTTCTACTGCTGCGCATTGACATGTCCGGTATTGGAGCGAAGCGGACATTCCGCGAGCGGGGCAACAAAAATTGTCATTGCGATGGCGAATGTCTCCGAGCCGGTCGGACCCTACACGTCCCTAAAATGCTCCTGCGTTTCGATATAACGTGCAGCTCTGACCAAAACGAATCTCGCTTGATCGCAACTACGGCATGGCGGAAAACGTTTCCCAAATATGCAAGTCACTTCATGCTCCTCTGCATGTGCAGGGTCGTGGCTCACCCGATAAATCCCTGAATGGGGCACTGCCTCCCCAGGCTTAAATTGAGCGCCAATCGGGGCCATGGTTCAATCTCCCGCCCTGTAGATTGATTCACTCTAGGTCACCAGTAGACATGCCGCGCGTGCGTCGCGACAAGCGCCAATTGCGTCTGCTGACTTGCCGCCGCATTTCAGTTAGCTTCTGGCCGCGTCCAATACGGAGCGACGGGATTTCGTATCCCGCCGAGGGGAGGATCATCGTGGTCGGAATTGACAGCATCATCGTTACGCTGATCGTCGGTGCAATCGCTGGCTGGCTGGCCGGTAATATTGTGCGCGGCTTTGGTTATGGCCTGATTTGGAACATCGTGCTTGGCATCATCGGTGCTTTCATCGGTGTCTGGCTGCTGCAGCAATTGGGAATTGTGCCATTTGCCGGATTCATCGGCTCCATCGTTAATGCAACGATTGGCGCCGTCATTCTCCTGATCATCGTCGGTTTCATCAAACGGTAGGCGCGCGGCCGACGCTGCTCGCGCGCCGACGAGGTGATCGAATATTCGCGCGGTTTGCTGCACTGCATATGTCTGCTCCTGGCACAAAGCGGCGTTCTGCTGCTGCGCATTGACATGTCCGGTGTTGGAGAGAAGCGGACATGTAGTGTGCTATAGCTTCATCGGAAGCACGCGAGCGGGCCGGCGAGGAGCCAATCATGAAAGCTTTCTCATTAGTCATCTTTGCCACGCTGTTTTGGCCAGTCGCAGCGTCGGCGCAGTTGAACGTTCTGATATCCGGCGGTTTCAGTGGCGCGTACGAGCAGCTGTTGCCGGAATTCGAGCGGACGAGCGGCATCAAGGTCACGACCGGATCGGGTGCGTCGCAGGGAACAGGGCCGCAAACGATTGCCGCGCAGCTCGCCCGCGGCGTGCCTGCCAACGTGGTGATCCTCTCCCGGGAGGGCCTCATCGAGCTGATCGCCGCGAAGAGGATCGTCGCCGGAACGGATGTGGATCTTGCGCGAGTACCCCTCGGCGTAGGGGTACGGGCAGGGATTCCGAAACCCAACGTGAGTACCGTCGAGGCTTTCAAACAAGTCCTGCTCAAGGCCAAAACCGTCGCGATCCCCGGAAGCACCAGCGGTATCTGGCTTACGAACGATCTCTTTCCGCGGCTCGGCATCGCGGAGAAGATCAACGTCAAGGCCACGCCGCGCGGCACGGACGCAACCGGCATGGTCGCCGCAGGAGGTGCGGATCTCGCGGTCATGCCGGTCAGTGAAATTGTGCACGCGAGGGGCGTCGACTTCGCAGGCAGCCTTGCACCGGAGATTCAGTTCGTCCAGACGTTTTCAGCCGCCGTCGTGGCAGGCTCGGGAGACATTGATGGCTCTAAACGGCTGATCGAATTTCTTGCCTCCACTCGCGCTTCCGAAGCAATTAGGAACAGCGGAATGGAGCCACTCGCGACCTCGAGGTAGGGATGAGCTGCAACCAATCATGGGCTGATGTTGGCTCAAGTCTAATGAACGGCTCTGGATCGCTGTGCAACGTGCATGTTGCTCGGGACCTAATGCGGCTCGCCGACAACGTCGGTTTAGGGGAAAGGAGTCTCGCATGCGCAAGAACGAGCTGAGAAAGATCTTTGCCGACGGCAAGACCGTGCTCAATGCCTGGCTTGCGATCGCAAACCCGTTCTCGGCCGAGTTGATGGCGCATCAGGGCTTCGATGCCGTCACCATCGATCTCCAGCATGGCCCCGTCGACTTCCAGGCGGCGGTGGGGATGCTTGCGGCGATCTCGACCACGCC
>Ga0306921_10002750_pt1 | contig 17675 bp, 17 predicted proteins | sample sta12Cox44000080_FD_203760 | JGI IMG/M metagenome (GOLD analysis project Ga0306921, IMG submission 203760) | Lab enrichment of tropical soil microbial communities from Luquillo Experimental Forest, Puerto Rico - statoxic.12C.oxic.44.000.080 (v2)... | ecosystem: Environmental > Terrestrial >... | reverse complement strand
CGGCAGCTAATTTGCTATTACCCCTGCGCCTCCAGCCATTCCGCGGCACCGCGCCAGAGCGTGTCGCGGTGCTCGGGACGGAAAAAGCCGAGATGGCCGATCGCGGTCGCACCGATATCGCCGGGGGAGATGGTGATGATTTCCGCACGCGTCGACGTGAAACCCGAGCAGAGAAGTTCCACCGAAGGAAGCGTCGCCCAGGGATCGTCTGACAGGCATAGCGCGCGCAACGCGCCTTTATAATTGGCGAAGTTAGAAAGCGTGTTGAGCTCGCGGTCGTCGAACAAATAGCGACCGCTCATCACCCAGCGCACCCATTGCTCGAATACGCCTTTCGGCAGGTCCTCGCCCAACCCGCTCCAGGCCGGCGCATAGCCGAGCATTCGCGTGAGGGGCCTGCCGACCAGGTTCAGGAACGCCAACACCCGGTAGCGCTCGGGTGACGCCATGAGCCGCCAATAAGCGGCTTGCGCGGCGATCAACAGCGCACGGGAAACCTCGGTGTTGTTGGAAAGCAGTCCCAGCGCCTGGCCGCCGAAGGAATGGCCGACATAGCTGAGCGGCAGGTTCTGGTAGCGCCCGCGCATCCATGCGACTGCGGCGGTGACGTCGAGCGCGGCCCAGTCCGCCATCGTCGCCTTGAAACCGACCAGCGACTTCGGCTGGTTGTAGCCGGTCACCGCGCGCTGCCGGGAATCGCCGATACCCCGATAATCATAGGTCAACACCGCGCAGCCGCGTCGCGCGAGATAGGCGGCAAAACCGCGGTAGATCTTGCGCGGCACGGCGGTGGCCGAATTGATCAGGACGGCGTGGTGCCTTGCGCCGGTGCGAGGCAAAAACAGTGTTGCACCGAGCAGATATCCGTCCGCCGCGGGAAAAGTGATGTCGTCGCTAAAAACGTCGTCCAGCGCAGCCTCGGCCATCGCGATTTCCCCGGTGCTCTCGCGACTTTCACAGCAAATGCGAATTCGGCTTTCGTCGCAAGGGTTTGTCAAGGAAGCCGTGGCAAAGGCTTTAAGCGCAGATTAAGTTATCTCTACTGGCGGTGCTGGATCAGCCTGTGTATAACGCGGCCCCATCGTTACTTGCCGATAAGTAGCGGTTTTTGCTCAGGAGTTAACGTCATGTCCGAGCGGTGGACACCCGACGGCTGGCGCGCCCGGAAGGTCGTGCAGATACCCCAATATCCGGATGCGAAGGCATTGGCGGATGTCGAGGCGCAGCTTGCCACCTTTCCGCCGCTGGTTTTTGCAGGTGAGGCGCGCAATTTGAAAAAGGCGCTGGCGCGCGTTGCCGCCGGCGAGGCCTTTTTGCTGCAGGGCGGCGATTGCGCGGAGAGCTTCGCCGAGCACGGCGCCAACAATATCCGCGACTTCTTCCGGGTGTTTTTGCAGATGGCGGTCGTTCTGACCTATGCCGGCGCGGTGCCGGTGGTGAAGGTTGGCCGCATCGCCGGGCAATTCGCCAAGCCGCGCTCTTCGCCGACCGAGAAGGTTGGCGGCGTGGAACTGCCGAGCTACCGCGGCGACATCGTCAACGACATCGCATTCACGACGTCCGCGCGCACCCCCGATCCGCAGCGCCAGTTGATGGCGTACCGCCAGTCTGCGGCGACGCTGAACCTGTTGCGCGCTTTCGCCACCGGCGGCTTTGCCAATCTCGGCAGCGTGCACCAGTGGATGCTCGGTTTTCTGAAGGGTTCCCCGCAGTCGCGGCGTTACAAGGAGCTCGCCGACCGTATTTCGGAAGCGCTGAACTTCATGCGCGCCTGCGGGCTCGACCTCGAAAGCCACCCCGAATTGCGCTCGACCGATTTCTACACCAGCCACGAGGCGCTCCTGCTCGGCTATGAGCAGGCGCTGACGCGGGTCGATTCCACGACTGGCGACTGGTACGCGACTTCAGGCCACATGCTCTGGATCGGCGACCGCACCCGCCAGCTCGATCATGGCCACGTGGAATATTTCCGCGGCGTCAAGAATCCGATCGGATTGAAGTGCGGTCCCTCGCTCAAGCCGGATGAACTGCTCAAGCTGATCGACGTGCTCAACCCGGACAACGAGCCCGGGCGGCTGACGCTGATCAGCCGCTTCGGCGCGGAAAAGGTCGGCGATCTCCTGCCGCCAATGATCCGCGCCGTGCAGCGCGAAGGGCGCGTGGTGGTCTGGTCGTGCGACCCGATGCACGGCAACACCGTCACCTCGACCTCAGGTTACAAGACCCGCCCGTTCGACCGCATTCTCTCGGAGGTCAGGTCGTTCTTCTCGGTCCATGCCGCGGAAGGCACCCATGCCGGCGGTGTGCATCTGGAGATGACCGGCCAGGACGTCACCGAATGCATCGGCGGGGCGCGGGCGATTACGGAGGAGGACCTCAACGATCGCTATCACACGGTTTGTGATCCCCGCCTCAACGCCGAGCAGTCGATCGACATGGCGTTCCTGATCGCCGAATTGCTCAAGCAGGAGCGCGCCGGCAAGGTCAAGCCGATGCCGGCCGCGGCGGGGCTTTAAGACCTTGCTGCGGCTCTGGCGGGCCACGATCAATACGCGCAATGGGCTCGCCTTTGCGATTCGCTCGGAACAGGCGGTTCGCGAAGAAATCGTGGCCCTCGTGCTCTCCCTGCCGCTGGCCTGGCTGATCGGCGCGACCACGATGCGCCGCATCGAGCTGATCGCTGCGGTCGTCATGGTGCTGATCGTGGAACTGCTCAACACCGCGATCGAGAAGTTGGCTGATCGGCTCACCACCGACCACGATCTGCAGATCGGGCGGGTCAAGGACATGGGTTCGGCGGCGGTCGGCGTCGCGCTGGTCACCGCGGGCCTGTTCTGGCTATTTTCAATCGCCGAACGCATGGGCGCGATCTGAACCATGCAATTGCGGTTTGTCCGCGCGCAAGGCAGGATTAAGGGCACGATCATGCTATGAGTGAACGCGCCAACCAGTTTTCGATCACGCTGGCCCAGCTGAACCCGACGGTCGGCGATGTCGTGGGCAACGCCGACAAGGTGCGCGCCGCCCGCGCGCGCGGCCGCGCCGATGGCGCCGATCTCGTGGTCTTGCCGGAACTCTTCATCGCCGGTTATCCGCCGGAAGACCTGGTCTTGAAGCCGGCCTTTCAATCGGCCTGCCGTGCCGCGGTCGAGGACCTTGCGCGGGAAACTGCCGACGGCGGTCCGGCGATCCTGGTCGGGACGCCCTGGGCCGACGACGGCAAACTCTACAATGCCTGCGCGCTTCTCGACGAAGGCCGCATCGCGGCGATCCGCTTCAAGGTCAATTTGCCGAACTACGGCGTGTTCGACGAAAAGCGGGTGTTTGCGCGCGGCCCCGCGCCCGGACCGGTACCGATCCGGGGCGTGCGGGTGGGGGTGCCGGTTTGCGAGGATACCTGGCTTGAGGAATCCGAAGACTACGAGAATGTCGTGGAATGCCTGGCCGAGACAGGCGCGGAAATTCTGGTGGTGCCGAACGGCTCGCCATACGCGCGCGACAAGGGCGACATTCGCCTATCGATTTCGGTTGCGCGCGTCACCGAAAGCGGGCTGCCGCTGGTCTATCTCAATCAGGTCGGTGGGCAGGACGAGCTGGTTTTCGATGGCGCCTCGTTCGTGTTGAACGCCGACCTGTCGGTGGCGGCGCAACTGCCCGCCTTTGAGGAAAACATCACGACCCTGCGCTGGACGCGAAGCGAAAACGGCTGGCGGTGTGAAGGCCCGATTGCGCCTCTCATCGAGGGCGACCATGCCGACTACGCCGCATGCGTGCTGGGCTTGCGCGATTACGTCAACAAGAACCGCTTTCCAGGCGTGCTGCTTGGCATCTCCGGCGGCATCGACTCCGCGCTGTGCGCAGCAATTGCGGTCGATGCATTGGGCGCCGATCGCGTGTGCGGCGTCATGCTGCCGTTTCGGTTCACCGCGCAGGTCTCACTCGATGATGCGGCGAGCCTCGCAGCAAACCTCGGCGTCCGCTACGAGGTGCTGCCGATCGCAAAAGCCGTCAACGGTTTTGAGGAAATACTGTCCGCGCCTTTCGCAGGGCTTTCGCGCGACATTACGGAAGAAAATCTGCAGGCGCGCACGCGCGGCACGCTGTTGATGGCGATCTCCAACAAGACCGGCGCGATGGTAGTCACCACCGGCAATAAGTCGGAGATGTCGGTCGGCTACGCCACGCTCTACGGCGACATGAATGGCGGCTTCAATCCGATCAAGGATATCTACAAGACCGAAGTCTTCCGCCTGTCGCGTCTGCGCAATGAGTGGAGGCCTGTCGGTGCGCTCGGACCTTCGGGTGAAGTCATCCCTCCCGCCATCATTACCCGGCCGCCGACGGCGGAATTGCGCGAAAACCAGACCGACCAGGATTCGCTTCCGCCTTACGACGTGCTGGATGCGATCCTGGAGCGGCTCGTCGAGCGCGAGGAGCCGCTCGCAACCATCATCGCCGGAGGTTTCGATCAAGAGGTGGTGGCGCGGGTCGATCGCCTGCTCAACATCGCCGAATACAAGCGACGGCAGGCGGCACCGGGGGTGAAGGTGACGAGCCGGAATTTCGGGCGCGACCGCCGCTACCCCATCACCAACAAGTTTCGCGATGACGGGCGGCCGCAACGTAAGCCCGATGACACGCTGGTTTCGCGTGCGGCCAAGGGGTCGGCCGAGGCGTTTGACGGATAGGGTCGACCGGACCCGTTGTTAGCGCGCCGGGATGAAGGTCGGCCCCACCGAGCGGATCGGCTTGTTTTCCGGCGTTGCGCCGGACGTTGCCGCGGCGGTATTTGCAGCGGAAGAGGCCGGCGCCGGCGTTGGAGACGCCTCGGGCGCGGGCGTTGCGGATGCCGTGCCTTTCTTGCCGGATGTGAGGTTCGGGCTCGATTTTGCGATCGGCCGTGACATCTTCTTGGCGCTCTCTTCGGTGACGATGATATCCCCCTGCTGTTCGGCGGCGGCCTTGTCGTCGATGCTCTTGAGCGCATCCGACCAGGTCTGGCCTGCGGCCTTGCACGAGCAGGACGGATTGAATTCCTGACGGAAGCGGAAGGCGTTGGCCAAGGAGGTATAGGGCTGACCGCTGATCGACACGGCCTGGTTCATGTCCTCGCCGGGGTTGCGATAGGCATAAAGGCTCGCTTCCGCTGCCGGGCACAGCGCCTTGCAGGTTCGCTCGTCGTCGGGAAAACGGGCGGGAACGGTCGCAAACGAGACCGGAAAAAACGCGCCGTCGCAGGAGCGCACGCAGACGGTGCGATAGGTGCCCGACGGCGGACCGAGATCCGCCGGTGGCGTCATCGGAGCGATATTGTTTCCGAACAGGTTGCTCAGGAAATTGCCGGGTCCCTGCATCTGTTGCACGGCGTTGGCGTATTGCTGCCCGCAATTGTTCTGCGCCAGGGCCAGAATCACCGAGCGACGCTGGTTTTCGCGATCGCTGCCGCCAAGCCCGCCGCTGCGCAGCCGCTCGAGGCTGGTGGTGATCTGATCGAGGTTGGCGCGCATCTGCTGAATCTGGTTGTTCACCGGACCGCATTGCGCTGACTGATTGTTGAAAAGCGAGAAAAAGCCCGAACTGTCGCAGCCCATCCGCTTGGCCTGCAGTGTGATGCGATCGAGCTCCGCCTGCTGTTTGGAGGCCGCGTCCTGATAGCGGCGGATTTGCTCCTCCTTGGCTGGATCGCTACCGCCGCGATCGACCGCTGCCAGTTGAGTTTCTAGCCGCACGCAGATCGGATTGGCAGACGGTGCCTGAGATGGCGGCGGAGGGTTTAGCTGTGCATGCGCGCCGGTGCTGAGCAGCGCGCCAAGCAGCACGGCACAGGTCAGGAACGGTCTGGATCGGTAGGCAATCAAAATTTCAGGCATGTCCGGCCAATCGAGGGGCGACACGGCGCAGGTTCTTGAGCAACGCGCGGCGAGGTGCCGCCGGTTTCAAGTTCCTGCACAATTGCCGCAAACTCATTTCAGGAACGTTGTATCGAAAAGCGGCGCCAGAAAGAAGGGATTTGCGCGGGCTCCATTTCTTCAAGTTCGTGTCATAAGCTGCTGCGATATATCGCGAACTTCGAAAACGGGAGCTTGCGCTCTCCATTACCTTCGCCTTCTGGCAGCGCCGCGTCGTTTCCGCGGCGCCAGTATGGCGGGATTGGTTCTTGCCGGGACTGACGGTCTAACGCTCGCAGGTAATCGCGATGTACTCGTTGCAGCCGGCGCGGCGACAGTTTTTGACCGGCGCGGGTACCGCGCCGGTTATCTCGTCGGGGTCAAGGCGCCTATAGGCCGTGGCCTCGGCGAAATTCCGCGACTTGCAGTAGGAATGGGCGGCGTGGGCGCCGCATTTGTCGCCTCTCGCCAGGCACTGGTCGACGCCATAGCCATCGTCGGCCGGATTGGCAATGATGAAAACGTGCGTGTCCGCCCACACCGCTGAAGGCGCGAGCATGAACATGAAGACCAGGATCGCCGGAACGAATCGCATGTGGCACCGATGCTGAGGGGACGCCCTCATAAGGTAGGCGGGATGTGTAAACAATGGTTAACCATCGTCCTCACGGCGGTTTCATGGCCGAAATCGGCCCTTCCACCGGATCGTCCGCCCCCTTGACGCGGCTGCCCATGCTGGCCCAAGGTGAATTTCATGTACGGTTTCCTCGCCATCTGCGGCATTTGCCGCGAGATTATGAGCTAGCGATTCGCTGGCTGAGGCCGTCTTTTCTCACAAGAGATCATTGGACGCCCGGCCGGAAGGGTACGGGAATTCAATGGAACTGCGCCTTTACGATACGCTGACCCGCGACAAGCGCGTTTTCACGCCGCTTAATCCCGCCAATGTGCGCATGTATGTCTGCGGGCCGACCGTCTATGACTTCGCCCATATCGGCAATGCGCGCCCGGTCATCGTGTTCGACGTCCTGTTCCGCCTGCTGCGGCACCTTTATGGCGAGGCTCATGTCACCTACGTCCGCAACATCACCGACGTCGACGACAAGATCAACGAGCGTGCCGCACGCGATTTTGCCGGCCTGCCGCTGAACGAGGCGATCCGCAAGGTCACCGAACAGACGGAGAAGCAATTCCACGACGACGTCGACGCGCTCGGCTGCCTGCGTCCCACGGTCGAGCCGCGCGCGACCGAGCATATCTCGGAAATGCGAACCCTCATCGAAAAGCTGGTGCAGGGCGGCTTTGCCTATGTCGCCGAAGACCACGTGCTGTTCTCGCCTCAGGCGATGAATGCTGCCAATTCGGTGTTGCCGCGCTATGGCGCGCTCGCCAACCGCTCACTGGATGAAATGATTGCTGGCGCGCGCGTCGATGTCGCGCCCTACAAGCGCGATGCGACCGACTTCGTGTTGTGGAAGCCGTCGAAGCCGGGCGAGCCGTCATGGCCGTCGCCGTCAGGCATCAAGGTCGAGGGCCGTCCGGGCTGGCACATCGAGTGCTCGGCGATGTCGTGGAAGCATCTCGGCGAACAGTTCGACATTCACGGCGGCGGCATCGATCTCGTGTTTCCGCACCACGAGAACGAACTGGCGCAATCATGCTGCGCCTTTCACGAAAATCGCATGGCCAATTTCTGGATGCACAACGGTTTTCTACAGGTCGAAGGCGACAAGATGTCGAAGAGCCTTGGCAACTTCGTGACGATCAGGGAGCTGCTCGCGGATTGGCCAGGCGAGGTGCTGCGGCTCAACATGTTGAAGACACATTATCGGTCGCCGATCGACTGGACCCTCAAGGGAGTGGAGGAGAGTAAAAGGGTTCTCGACTCCTGGTACGATATTGTTGGTGATAACACTCAAGCCTCGGGCGAAGTCGACGAAGGTATCATCTCAACACTGGGCGATGATCTCAACACTTCCGGTGCGATTACGCATCTTCATGCGATCGCGTCTGGTCGACTGGGGACTTCCGGTCAGGCCCAAGTCGATATCAAGCGGAAGCTCAAGGTATCGGCGATGTTGCTTGGGTTGTTAGAGAAGACCAAGAAGGAATATCTCGAGAGCAATCCAAAGGCCATCGTTGTAAATAGGGATGTCGTGGAAGCTCTAATTGCAAATCGCGCCGCCGCGCGGGCGCGAAGGGATTTTAAGGAATCCGATCGTATCCGCGACGAACTCGCCGCCATGGGCGTTCTCATCAAGGATTCCAAGGAAGGCACTACGTGGGAGATCGCGCGATGAAACGTCCCGATACGCCTTTTCCAAGACACTGGCGCTATTACATCGCGCTGAAATGGGCAGTGATCGCAGCCGCGGTCGCCATCGCGCTCAAACTGTTTGGAGCCTTTTGAACAGGATGGGACAGAGCTTGCCAAAGGTCGCGCTGCGGCCCTATCTCGCGCAAGACACGCCCATGCTGGCGGCGATTTTCGCCGCGAGCATAGAGGGACTGACCGGCGACGACTATAGCGAAACGCAGCAGCAGGCCTGGGCGGGTGCGGCCGATGACGAGGAGAAATTTGGCAAGCGCCTCGCCACGGCGCTTACGCTCGTCGCCACGCTGGAGGGATCGCCGGTGGGATTCGCCTCGCTGAAAGGTGCCGATCACATCGACATGCTCTACGTGCACCCGGCCGCGGTCGGGCAGGGCGTGGCCGCCTCGCTTTGCGACGCACTGGAAAAGCTTGCGAAGGGACGCGGCGCCCGGAGCCTTACCGTGGATGCCAGCGACAACGCGGCGGAATTTTTCGCAAGGCGCGGCTATGAGGCGATGCAGCGCAACACCGTCTCGGTCAGCGGCGAGTGGCTTGCCAACACCACGATGCAAAAAAAACTGGACGATGCGACCAGGCCGGGGGCACCGAGATGACTCGCGAGCGGCTGTACCTGTTCGACACCACGCTGCGCGACGGCGCGCAGACCAACGGCGTCGATTTCACGCTGCACGACAAGCGATTGATCGCCAAGATGCTCGACGAACTTGGCATCGATTATGTCGAGGGCGGCTATCCCGGCGCCAATCCCACCGACACAGAATTTTTTGCCAAAAAGCCGAAGCTTGCCCACGCGCGCTTCACCGCCTTCGGCATGACGCGCCGGCCAGGCCGCTCCGCATCGAACGATCCGGGTCTCGTGGCGCTGCTGGAAGCCAAGGCAGATGCGATCTGCTTTGTCGCCAAATCGTCGGCCTATCAGGTGCGCGTGGCGCTCGAGACCACCAACGAGGAAAACCTCGCCTCGATCCGTGACAGCGTGAAAGCCGCCAGCAAAGCGGGACGCGAGGTCATGCTCGACTGCGAGCATTTCTTCGACGGCTACAAGGAAGATCCGCAGTTCGCGCTGGCCTGCGCAAAAGCAGCCTATGATTCCGGGGCGCGCTGGGTGGTCTTATGCGATACCAACGGCGGCACCATGCCGCACGAGATCGAGGCCATCGTCGCGGAAGTGATCGGACACATTCCCGGCGATCACGTCGGCATTCACGCCCATAACGATACCGAGCAGGCGGTCGCCAATTCGCTCGCCGCCGTGCGCGCGGGCGCGCGCCAGATCCAGGGCACGCTCAACGGTCTGGGCGAGCGGTGCGGCAACGCCAATCTATGCTCGTTGATTCCGACCTTGCGGCTCAAGCGTGAATTTTTCGACCGTTTTGAAATCGGCGTGACGGACGACAAGCTGGCGACCTTGATGAAAGTGTCGCGCACGCTCGACGACATGCTCAACCGCGCGCCGAACCGGCATGCGCCTTACGTCGGCGAAAGCGCCTTCGTGACCAAGACCGGGATTCATGCGTCCGCCGTGCTCAAGGACCCGCAAACCTACGAACATGTTGCGCCCGAAGCTGTTGGAAATCACCGCAAGGTTTTGGTGTCCGATCAGGCCGGCCGCTCGAACGTGATCGCCGAACTCGATCGTGCCGGCATCGCCTATGACAAGAACGATCCAAGACTGGCGCGTCTGGTCGAGGAGATGAAGGATCGCGAAGCGGCCGGCTACGCTTACGAATCCGCCAACGCCTCGTTCGACCTTTTGGCGCGGCGTACCTTTGGCCGGGTAGCGGAATATTTCCGGGTCGAGCAATTCGACGTCAACGTAGAGCAGCGCTACAATGCCGTCGGTCAGCGCGTCACCGTGGCCATGGCTGTGGTCAAGGTCGACGTCGATGGCGAAAAGCTGATTTCGGCGGCCGAAGGCAATGGTCCGGTCAATGCGCTCGACGTGGCGCTGCGCAAGGATCTCGGCAAATACCAGAAGTACATCGAAGGCTTGAAGCTCGTCGATTATCGCGTTCGTATCCTCAATGGCGGCACCGAGGCGGTGACGCGGGTTTTGATCGAAAGCGCGGACGAGAAGGGTGAGCGCTGGACCACGATCGGGGTATCGCCCAACATCATTGACGCCTCGTTTCAGGCGCTGATGGACTCGATCATCTACAAGCTGGTTAAATCCGGCGCACCGGCGTGAATTGAACTCACTTCGCACCGTCATTGCGAGCCAACGGGTCGCCCGAATGCGCGCCTGATGATAAACTCAGCGAAGCAATCCAGGAATTTATCGGCCCTAATCTGGATTGCTTCGTCGCTTCGCTCCTCGCAATGACGGAAGTTTTCGAAAGCCCGGCCATGATCGATCATGTCTCCGTAGGCGTCAGTGACCTCGAGCGCTCCGCGCGCTTTTACGAATTGGCGCTCGCACCGCTCGGGCTCTCGCGGCTGGTGACGCGACTGAGGACCGTCGGCTTCGGCAAGAGCTATCCGGAGTTCTGGATCAATCTGCGCACTGGAATGTCACAGGTTTTGCCCGAGAGCGGCTGCCATATCTGTCTACGGGCGAAATCAACCGGCGAGGTCGATGCGTTCCACGCCGCCGCGCTCGCGGCCGGCGCAGAATCCGACGGCGGACCTGGCCTGCGACCACACGATCGCGTTCGTTATTATGCGGCCTTCATCAGGGACGGCGACGGAAATCGCATCGAGGCGGTGACATTCTTGAGTGATGAGACGCCAACGCCGCGCTAGTGCGATCACCCGCTAGAGGCGGCGGGCGACTTCGGGCTCCATTTGCTCGGTGCCTTCGAGCGCGCGGGCGGCGGCTTCCTTCAGCCGCGGGAGGATGTCCTCGACCCGTTCGGCCTTGAGAATATCGACTGCAAGGCTTGGCCGAATGAACTGGGTGGCGCGCATATGCGCAAGAAGCGCGAGCAGCGGCTCCCAAAAACCCTCGACATTCGCAAGCAGCACTGGTTTGGAATGGCGGCCCAATTGCTGCCAGGTGAGTTGCTCCACCAGTTCCTCGAGCGTGCCGATGCCGCCCGGCAGCGCCACGAAGGCGTCCGAATGCTCGAACATCAGACGTTTGCGTTCGTGCATGTCGGGCGTGACGATCAGTTCCTGGACGCGCTTGAGCGCGTTCTCCCGGATGGTCAGGAAATCGGGAATGATGCCGGTTACCATGCCGCCATGGTCAAGCGCAGAGGTGGCCACGGCACCCATCAACCCGATGGAGCCGCCCCCATAGACAAGGCGGATACCGCTTTCGGCGAGGATTTTACCAAATGCCTTGGCGGCTTCGACAAAGCGGGGATTTGTGCCTGGGCCGGAGCCACAATAGACACACACTGTTTTGATCTTGCTCATATGGTCCATGTGGCATCGCAGCGTAAAAGTCGTCAAGCCTTACCGGATTCGTTTGGCGAATGAAATCGATCGGCGTAAACCCCAAAATTTACGAAAGAATTTGGTTCCGGCGAGTGGCCGGATTCTGACATTCGCATCCCCTTGGAGCGGGCACTTTTTGCGAATGTTAGAATCAAATGGCCACTGGCAAATATAAGATTCTAGTGGAGTTTTGGATTTGATATTCGCTTTTCGATCGCCCGGCCATGGGGGGGTGCGAATGTCAAATCCACTCCACTGGGGTGTACGCGGCGCCCAAACGTTCTATATGACTGCGGAATGCGGAAAAACCTGAAAACGAGCGCGCTTGGCCGGCGCGCTAAGCTGTGCCGGACCTGGTGCGATGACTCATTTTGATTCGGCTCCCGGCACCGACGACCAGATGCCGGCCCCCGACAGCCCGTTCGGGCAGGCGACCCTGACCGGGACGCTGGTGCATCTGTGGCCGTATATCTGGCCGAGCGACCGCGTTGACCTGAAGATGCGCGTAGTCTGGTCGGTGGTCCTGTTGTTGCTCGCCAAGGTCGCAACCCTGGCAGTGCCGTTCACCTTTAAATGGGCGATCGATGCGTTGACCGGCGCGAATAGCGCCCCGGTGCAGGCGTCGAACTGGACGTTCTGGCTGATCGCCTCGCCCCTGATCATGACATTGAGCTACGGCGGCCTGCGCGTGCTGATGGCGGTGCTGACCCAGTGGCGCGACGGGATTTTCGCGCGCGTCGCCATGCACGCGGTGCGCAAGCTCGCTTATCTCACCTTCGTTCACATGCACGAGCTGTCGCTGCGCTTCCATCTCGAGCGCAAGACTGGCGGCTTGACGCGTGTGCTCGAGCGCGGTCGAACGGCCATCGAAGTCATCGTGCGCATGGTGATCCTGCAGCTCGTGCCGACCATCGTCGAGGTTTCGCTGCTGACGCTGGTGCTGCTGTGGAAGTTCGACTGGCGCTACGTGGTCTCGACCATGATCATGGTCGTGATCTACATGTACTACACCTATCTCGCGACCGAATGGCGGATCGAGATTCGCCGCAAGATGAACGATTCCGACACCGACGCGAATACCAAGGCCATCGACTCGCTTCTGAACTATGAAACGGTCAAATACTTCAACGCCGAGGAGCGGGAAGCCGCGCGCTACGACCGCTCGATGGCGCGATACGAACAGGCCAGCGTGAAAACCTACACCTCGCTTGCGCTTCTCAATACCGGCCAGGCCGTCATTTTCACCGCCGGCCTTACCACCACCATGCTGATGTGCGCGATCGGGGTTCGCAGCGGGCACAATACCGTCGGCGATTTCGTCATGGTCAACGCCATGATGATCCAGCTTTACCAGCCATTGAATTTCATGGGCATGGTCTATCGCGAAATCAAGCAAGCGGTGATCGATATCGAGAAGATGTTCAGCGTGCTGTCGCGCAGGGCCGAGATCACGGATGTGCCGGGCGCCAAACCGCTGGTGGTGACGTCGGGCACCTTGCGTTTCGACAATGTGCAATTCGCCTACGAACCCGACCGGCCGATCCTCAGGGGCCTCAGTTTCGAGGTGCCGGCCGGAAAAACGGTCGCCATCGTCGGGCCGTCGGGAGCCGGCAAATCTACCATCTCGCGCCTGTTGTTTCGGCTCTACGACGTCTCAAGCGGCAGGATTTTGATCGACGGTCAGGATATCCGCACCGTCACGCAGGACTCGCTGAGGGCCTCGATCGGGATGGTGCCGCAGGATACGGTGCTGTTCAACGACACCATCCGCTACAACATCCGCTACGGCCGCTGGAACGCCACCGATGCCGAGGTGGAAGGAGCAGCGCGGCTTGCGCAAATCGACGGTTTCATCCGGATGTCGCCGAAAGGATATGAAACCCAGGTCGGCGAGCGCGGACTGAAATTGTCCGGTGGCGAAAAGCAGCGCGTCGCGATCGCGCGCACTGTTCTCAAGGCACCCCCGATCCTGGTGCTCGATGAGGCCACTTCCGCGCTCGACAGCCACACCGAGCAGGAAATTCAGGACGCACTCGATCGGGTGTCGCGCAACCGGACCTCGCTCGTGATCGCGCATCGCTTGTCGACCATTGTCGCGGCCGACGAAATCATCGTGCTCGATCAGGGCCGCATCGTTGAGCGCGGGACGCATGGTCAGCTTTTGGCAGCCAATGGGCTTTATGCCAGTATGTGGAACCGGCAGCGCGAGGCCCAGGAGGCGAGAGAAAAGCTCGCGCGGATCGCGGACGAGAACGAAGCGCCGAACCGCGTACCGCCGCAGGTCGACGATACGCTGGTTACCCCGGCCGCGGCCGAATGACGTGAATGCCAAAACCCTCCTGCCGGGGGGAAGATGACGGTGAGCCCTGATGTCGATCGCCAACTCCATTCGCGCGCAGATTCCGCCCATTCATCAGGAGGGCTATCCGTTCATCGGCGGCTTCGCGCTCGCGAGCCTGATCCTGTTCTGGATCTGGACGCCGCTTGGCTGGCTCGGTACCTTGCTGACGATCTGGTGCGCGCTGTTTTTCCGCGATCCGGTGCGTGTGACGCCCGTTCGCGATGGCATCGTGGTCGCGCCTGCCGACGGTCGCATCTCGATGGTGACGCAAGCCTTGCCGCCGGCTGAACTCGGTCTCGGAGACCGGCCGCTGCCTCGCATCTCGATCTTCATGAGCGTGTTCAACTGCCACGTGAATCGCAGTCCGGTCGCTGGAAGAATCGATCGGATCGCCTATCGGCCCGGTACCTTCATCAATGCGGAACTCGACAAGGCGAGCGAGGACAATGAGCGCAATTCGCTGGTTATCTCGACACCGAACGGCCGTATCGGCGTGATTCAGATCGCGGGGCTCATCGCACGACGGATTGTGTCGTTCGTTCGGGAAGGGCAAACGATCGGCGCGGGTGAGCGGTTCGGCCTGATCCGTTTCGGCTCGCGGCTGGACGTCTACCTGCCCGAAGGCACCAAGCCGCTGGTTGCGGAAGGTCAAACCGCGGTCGCCGGAGAGACCATTCTGGCGGATTTCAGGCTTGCCGATCCGGGGCGAACCTACCGGCCCGATTAACCATCCTGTGTGGCGGTCCAGTGCACCCGCGTCATTGCCGACGCATGGCGGAACCGGCTTGCGCTTGCTATATTTGTTGTATGCCGATGCTGATCGACCCCAAAAGTCCGGAAATGCGCCGCCGCCGGTTTCGCCCGATACCGATACGGATGCTCGTTCCCAATTTTATCACCTTGCTCGCGATCTGCGCCGGGTTGACCGCGATCCGCCTGTCGACGGAAGGGCGGATGGAATTGGCCGTGGCGGCAATCGTGTTCGCCGCCGTGCTCGACGGCATCGATGGCCGGGTCGCCCGCATGATCAAGGGCCAGTCGAAATTCGGAGCCGAGCTCGACAGCCTCGCTGATTTCGTCAATTTCGGCGTTGCACCAGGCCTCATCCTTTACTTCTGGCAGCTGCGCGAGCTGCACAATGGCGGCTGGATCGCGGCGATGGTGTTTGCGATCAGCGGCGGCTTGAGGCTGGCCCGCTTCAACGCCAGCATCGACGATCCGAACAAGCCGGCTTTCGCGGCGAATTTCTTCACCGGCGTTCCGGCACCGGCCGGAGCAATCACGGTGCTGCTTCCGATCTATCTGGGCTTCCTCGGTCTTTCCAAACCACCGGCCATGCTAACGGCGGGCTATACGCTCCTGATCGGCTTCCTGATGATCTCGCGCCTGCCGGTATTCTCCGGCAAGACCTGGCGCATGCGTGTACCGCCGGAAATGGTGCTGCCGGTTTTTGTATCCGTGGTTTTGTTCATCGCGCTCTTAATCGGCTATCCATGGTACATCCTTTCGGTCGGCACCGTGCTTTATTTGCTCAGCTTGCCCGCGGGGTGGAAATCCTATCGCGACCATCAGCGGAAGGCTGCCGCGCAAGGCGCGACCGCGGCCGATGTTGCTCCCCCTGAATCGGCACAGCCCTATGTGTCGAAGGCCACGGAAACACATCAGGACAACCGGCCGGCGCGCCTGAACTGATCAGCCGGATTTTAAGCGCGATTGCCGACAGACGGACTGGTTTGTCCGCTTAATACGGTTTTGCCGATCGCCCGCCGGTCGGCTATATGGCTGTCGCTAAAACATGGCTTTCGAAATTGGGGGAACGCCCGAGATGAATTCCACGACCGCGCCATTGCCGGCCGCTCTGCTCGGGGCGCTGGCACGCTATGACACGCCCACGATCTGCAATGCGATGGAGATCGTCGCGCCGGAACGCCGCCTGATTGGCTACACCACCAAACCCCTGGTGTGCCCGTTTCCCGATCTGCCGCCGATGGTCGGCTATGCCCGCACCGTCACCATCCGCTCGGTATTGAAGTCTGCGCTTCCGCCCGAGGAGCAGGCAAGGCGGCGGATTGCCTACTACGAATATATCGGGACCGGCCTTGGGCCGCGCATCACCGTTATCCAGGACATCGATGGTCCGGACGTCGGTTACGGCGCCTTCTGGGGCGAGGTGCAAAGTAACGTCCACAAGGCCCTCGGCTGCCTCGGCGTCATCACCGACGGCTCCATTCGCGATATTCCACAATGGGCAGCGGGCTTCCAGGCGCTTGCCGGATCGATCGGCCCGTCGCACGCCTGGGTTCATGCCGAAAACTTCGGTGGCGAGGTGCGCGTCGCCGGGATGACGGTTCGCTCCGACGATCTCATTCATGCCGATCGGCATGGAGCTATCGTGATCCCATCCGAGCTTGCCGCGAAAATTCCTGAAGCTGCCGAACTCTGCGGTCGTCGAGAGACCCCGATTCTAGAGATCGCGCGATCGAAGGATTTCAGCCTCGAGAAGCTGAAAGAGGCCCTGAAGCGTTCCGCCGAAATCCACTGACGAGCGCAAACGTGATTGGTGCTGCCGACTGCGCTGGCGTTCCGCGCCATCGCTTGGCCCGCGGGTTGGCGAGTGATGACGGCGAAGATTATGGTTAGCAGAGTGTTGCTGCCCGCTTCGGACTGCTCGCCCGATGAGCCGATTTGCGGGGTCTGCCAAAGCACGACTCCGTGACGAACTCGCCGGCTCGTTGCAAAACGGCTTAACCTTTACGCCTCTTTAATGGCGCCCGACGTAGGGTTTGTGCTGCGCGGTCCGGTATTGGGCTGCGTCACCGTCCAGAAAGGCCGGTGGGTTCGCGTGCGCGTTTGGAGTCTCCCATGGATATTATGACCGGCGCCGGGCTTGTCTCCGGTATCATCGTCGTCGTGACAATGATGCTCCTGGGCGGCGACCTGCACTTGTTTGTCTCCGAACACGCGATCATCATCATCTTTGGCGGTTCGATCGCCGCCACCATGATCCGTTTTCCGCTCGGCGTGATGCTCCATGGTCTGCCGCTGGGAGCAAAATTTGCCTTCACGATGAGCAGGCTTTCGGCGCGCGAGCTCGTCGACGAACTCGCCCGCATCGCCGAAATCTCCCGCAAGCAGGGACCGGTGGGCCTGGAAAAGGTGGAGACCGACGAGCCGTTCCTCGCCAAGGGAATCCGCTACGTCGCCGACGGTTACGACCTCGAATTCATCCGCGACAATCTCGAACGCGATCGCGACAATTTCCTCATGCATCTCGACGAAGGCAGCAAGATCTATCGCGCCATCGGCGATTGCGCGCCAGCCTTCGGCATGATCGGAACGCTGATCGGCATGGTGCAGATGTTTGCCAATATGACCGATCCGTCGAAGCTCGGCCCGTTCATGGCCACCGCTCTGCTGGCGACGCTTTACGGCGCGGTCGTCGCCAACCTGTTTTGCTTGCCGATCGCCGACAAGCTGCACGGCAAGCTGCTCGATGAAGAGACCAACCGTACCCTGATCATCGACGGCATCCTGATGATCAGGGATTCCAAGAGCCCGACTTTGGTGCGTGAAATGCTGCTGGCTTACCTGCCGGAGAAGCATCGTCACGAAGACGGTGAACCGGTTCCGGCCTAGGCGGCGGATCTCGGGCCGGAAGATCGATCATGGCCAAGAAAAAACGCGGCGCCGCACATACCGGAGGACACGGCTGGTTCGTGACCTTCGCCGA
>Ga0306921_10002748_pt1 | contig 17682 bp, 15 predicted proteins | sample sta12Cox44000080_FD_203760 | JGI IMG/M metagenome (GOLD analysis project Ga0306921, IMG submission 203760) | Lab enrichment of tropical soil microbial communities from Luquillo Experimental Forest, Puerto Rico - statoxic.12C.oxic.44.000.080 (v2)... | ecosystem: Environmental > Terrestrial >... | reverse complement strand
CCATCCATCCGAAAATTACCGGATGAAACGTCCCGCCGGCCGCGTCGCACGCTTCCTCTGTCGCAATTGATCCTCGCAGCCCGAACTTGCTCCAGTCTGCCGTTTTCATTTGACCTTTCGGTGGCATGCAGAGGTTGGTGTGCAAATGCCACGTCGCGACACTCAGCGGCACCCGTTCGTTCAACTGCTCTTCCGTTGCACGCTTCGACATCGTGTACATCGCGCCCACCAGTTCGTACCCATCGGCTGTCTTTTTATACAGCAGGGAAGTGGGTCTCGCCGGGTCGAACGTAAACGCCTCCAGGAACCCGTTGGTGTAATTCGTGAAGTGGTATTCCTTCTGCGGAAGGTTCGGGTGGAAGATCTTGAACCCCTCGTTCAGGGCCACGTGGTAGTCCTTGTACTTTTCGATCGCAGGCTTCAACTGCACGACGATCTCCTGTGCCCGCTTTTGATCTTCCGCCGTCTCCGGGCGCGGCGACGTCATGCGCAAGTGCGGCATATCGCCGTGAGGCATGTGCGCCATCTCGTTTAGGGCGGCTTCCTCATTGGACTGGGCAACCTCCAGCTCCATGCCCGTGATGCTCGAAACCGTCCCAGCTTGCGGTTCCTGTCGAGGCTCGGGCGCTGCGATGGGCACCGCGGGAACGTGATGATTCGGAATCGCCGCCAGCAACACACCGACAAGAAACAGCGCCCCCAGCCCAATCGCGGCTTTCGAGCTGAGTTGGATAAAGGTACTCCGGGCAGACATGCGTCCTCTCCTGCTCTCGCTTTACGCGTTCTTTTCTTCTCTCCTTTTGATGATACGAATCCCGCACTCGATATGTTTCTTTCCTTTGCCTCGAAGTGCTAATGCCGCACTGTCCTCCAGTACAGCCAATCCGCTTCGCCGCCCGGCGAGCCTTCGGCTCCCGGCGCCTTTTTCTTGATTTCCGCATGCTAAACTGGCCCTCATCGTGAAAACGGAAACCATCCGACCAAGGCATTCCCTCTCTGGCGGCCTCGAGCTTCCCGGCGACAAGTCCATCTCTCACCGCTACGCGCTGCTTGCCGCACTCGCCGAAGGCACGAGCGAGCTGCGAAACTTCGCGGCCGCCCGCGATTGCCACAGCACGCTCGGCTGCCTCAAGGCGCTCGGCGCCGGCGTCGCGATCAACGGCTCGACGGTTCAAATCACCGGCCACGGCAGTCGCGGTCTCAAGAGCTCCTGGCGCACGTTGGACGCCGAAAATTCCGGCACCACCATCCGCCTCCTCTCCGGTATTCTCTCGGGACAATCCTTCAACAGCAGAATCACCGGCGATGCTTCTTTGCAGAAGCGTCCCATGAAGCGCGTGATCACTCCTCTGCGCCAAATGGGAGCGGATATCCGTGGCCGCGACGATAATTTTCCGCCACTCGAAATTCACGGCGGGAAGCTTCGCGCGATTCATTACCAAATGCCGATGGCGAGTGCTCAGGTCAAATCTGCCATCCTTCTTGCCGGACTCTTCGCCGAGGGGGAAACCTCCGTCACCGAACCTGCCGCCACTCGCGACCACACCGAGCTGGCCCTTCATGAGTTCGGCGCTCAAGTTCAAAGAGAAGGCCGCACACTGACCATCCAAGGGGGCGCCGCCGGCAATGGTAGGTCCCTGCTTCACCCGGTTTCGTTCGACGTACCGGGCGACCTGTCCTCGGCGGTCTTTTTCATCGCCGCCGCTTCGTTGTTGCGCGACTCGAATCTCTACATCGGCAACGTCGGCCTGAACCCCACGCGCTCCGCAATCCTCGACCTTTTCAGTCAGATGGGGGCTGCGGTCACGGTTGTCAATCTCGAGAGTAAGCAAGGTGAATTGGTCGGCGCCCTCTCGATTAAAGGAGCGCAACTCAAGGGTGGGGTGATCTCGGGCGATTCCGTTCCGCTTCTCATCGACGAGTTGCCAATGCTCGCCGCTCTGGGCCCCTACACGGAGCAGGGAATTGAGATCCGCGATGCCGGAGAACTGCGCGTTAAGGAGAGCGACCGTATCGCGGCCCTCGCTGAAAATCTCAAGCGCATGGGCGCCAAAGTCGAAGAGCGTCCCGATGGCCTGCGGGTGGAAGGCTGCTCCGCCGGAAAACTCCGCGGTGCGGAAATCGACCCGCGCGGCGATCATCGCATCGCCATGGCTTTTGCCATTGCGGCTCTGGCCGCATCCGGCGAAACGCGTATCCTCGATGTCGACTGCGCCGCCGTCTCGTATCCGGCGTTCTTCCAGGAACTTCGCCGCTTGTCAGCGTAGTGCCGAAATTGTCGCCGTTGTTCGCGAACCTGCGCGCTACTGTTCCGTTGAGGGCGGCAACGGCTCTCTCGGCACCGCGGGAGGTGCAGGCGGTTTCGGCGGCGCCGGGAGAGGAATCGATGAGCGCCGCAATTCGATGTTTCCGTAACTCGTCTTTAACGTGATCTTCGCCGCGCGCCCGCTCCCGTATTTCCCCGCCAGATGTGAATCTCCGGACTCACTTTTCGCGGCTGCCAAACCCGTAAATTCCGACTCGATGTCGCAGTTTCGGCAGTCGGCCACAATCTCAAAGCTCGAACTGCCTGGAATCGTCAATGAAATCCCCGCCGACGAATTGGTGATCTGCACATCGTCCTTCGGTGCCGAAGAAAACCGCACCGTCGTCTGCGCATTGCGGTTGTCGATACTCACTTTCCCGCCTGGGTTCTCGATGTTCACTTCAACGTCGCGGGTGCGCAGGGTCAAATTCCCCGGCGCGTCGACAATATCCAGATTGCCGGAACCGGCTTCCAGGTGTCCCGAAAGAGCCGAGAGCGTTAGATCCGTTTTTGCCGATACCACACGCAAGCCCTTCGCAATCCGGTCCGCGCGCACCGGTCCATAAAAATCGCCGTCCACCGTCAGACTTCCCGTTGCGCTGCTGACCTCGATCTCGCCGCCCTTGCCGGACACTTTCACGTCACCTTTCGTGTCAGAAACCTTCACGTCGCCTTTGCGCATTTCAACCAGCACGTCGCCGGCCGTGTCCCGCACTTCCACGTCGCCGTTCTGGTTCGTTACTCCCACGTCAGCCGCAAACGCAGACGCCGTGACGTCTCCTTTATCGGTCTTGATGGTCAGTGTCGATTTCTTCGGCACCGCGACTTCCATATCCACGCTGATCCGCGCATCCGACAGATCGTAGCCGGTGGGGTGCACTTCGTAGGTGTCGCCGTTCTTGGTAATTTCCACATTCACCGGTTTCGCGATGCGTCCTGCTTCGGTTTCGCTCCAAGTCTTTACATTCTTCTTGGCCGTAACGCGAATCTGCGCGTCATCCGATGAACGCACGCTTATATCGCCGCGGGTGGTTCGCACCACAACATGGGCATTCGGCGGAACCTCTTTTGGCGAAACGTCGAGGTCGAACGAGTAGTTGTCTCCCCGAATGTCCTCGATGGTATCCCCGAGCCTCTCCTTACCGTAGTCTACCGCCACCACCATTCCCATCAGCGCCAGCATTCCCAATGCCAGGAACACCTCAGCAACGCTGATTCCTCCCCCTCCGTTTCCGAATCTTTCTCCGACCGTGCGCTCGTACAGCTTCACCACGCCCCAGAAAATAATCAGCAGCGGCCACCAGCGCCTGAAGAACTCGTGCAGGTCGAGGTGTCCGTAGTTGTGTAGGAGAAGCAGGATTCCGGCGGAGAGTAGAACGAGCCCGGAAAATAAGCCGCTGCTGCGCGCTTGGGTGCGGGCCATATTCGCTTATTGCCCCTGGGGTGCGTACGGCGTTTGAGGTGGATTTGCCGGTGGCACAGCCGGCGGAACCCTCGGAGGCGACGCGCTCGTTGGCGGCTCAATATGTCCTTCGCGCGATGCCATCGACGAGGCCAGTAACAGAATTCCCATGACTACGAGAATCACCGGCCACGTGTTTCCGAAATAAAAGTGCCCGCCATGCACCTGATGCAATAAAAACAAAATACCGATCGTTATTACGACCGCCGGACCGGTCAGACCTCGGATCGTGCAGCTTTGGCAGCGACACCCGACCCGATTGCTCATGCCACTCCTCCCTTCAATTTTGTCCGCCAACGCGGTTCCGCAACATCAATACTCCGACACCGATCAGCACCAAAGGCCAAAACAGCTGCCGCACGCGGAAAAAGTCGAAGAATCCGAAATTGTTCAAGAGAAAAAGGCCTCCGAGTCCGATCAACAGCAATGGTCCAATCGGCCTCGTTTTGCTCCACGATTCGAGCGGGTCCTGCACCGCTTCGCCGGCGTTTCGCGCTTTCACGGTCCTCATCGCATCGACGGCCATGTAGAAAATGAAGCCCGCCAGCACGAACGACAGCGCAACCTCTCCGCCGTCTCCAATGTCGCTGCTGAGCCCTACGATAATGGCCGCAAACACCACGATGTGGATAAGCGCTTTGTTGTATTCGCCGTTGTAAATGGCCCCCAGACCCGGGATCATTCCGAGCAGAAAGGCGACTCCCGGATTGCCTTTACTCGGAACCGCCGCTGGCAGTCCCATCGGTTGGGCCACCGGCACGGCGGTCGCGAGAGGCGACCCGGCCACTCCCGTCATGGTTGGGGATTGTGGAGCCGACAACCCCATCACACCCGCTAAACACTCCTCGCAATACAGCACATCTTTCACCGGACGCACGCAAGTCGAACACATGGGCTTGCCGCAATTGCGGCAAAACCCCGATGCCTCCACGTCTGGATGCACCGCACATTTCATCGATAGCTCCTCTCCAGGATTAGGGTACACTCGGCTGCCAGCATTTCCATCTGCCGGGCCACCTCATTCGCCCGATTCTGTTGTCGCGGCTGCGAGCGCGTATGGTCGTCGGTCTGACCGGGGTCTTTCTCCGGTGTGGACTTCGGCCTCGTCTCTTCCGGCGCAGGCTGCAAATCGTTCTGGTCCTGCCGCAACCGCGATTGGATTTCGTACACGACGCGCAGGTCGCTGATGTACTTCACCCCTTGCGCATATTTCCGATGAATCAGCCGGTCCGCGTTCAGGTACATATTGGTCGGCGAAAGGTCCGCCAGTCTCGGCTTCTTCCAGGAGAATCCGGACGCGCCCTGCAATATGACGAACGTGGCCATGACACTCGCCGCTCCATAGGCGAGCTTCGGCGAAGCCAGTCCGCCGATGAAATTCAGGAAGGCTTTCCAACCCGTCACGGTCACGCGCGGTCCGAGCGTCTGATTCAGGACGGCGTCGACAAGCCGAGGCGGCGCCTCGACTTCCGCCATCGCGTGCATTTCGCTTACCAGGCTCTTCACGCTCGCCACGAGCGGGCCGCACTGGACACACTCCTGCGCGTGTCTCTCGAACTCGGCTTTCTCCGGCACCGCCAGCAGTCCGTCGAGATAATCGCTCAGTCTTGTTTCGACTTGATCGCAGGTCCAGGTCATGACTCGACCCCCAAAGGCAAGACAACCCTTGCCTCTACAAATACCAAATTCTTAGCCTTTGTGCGCGTTTTCATGAGGGCCGCACCCCCATTTGTTGCAACAGTCGCGCCAACTCGATTCTGCCCCGGTTGATTCGCGACTTTACCGTTCCTTCCGGCACCCCGAGCACCTGCTGGATCTCGGCATATTCGAGTTGCTGCAGGTCCCGCAGGATCACCGCTTCCCGCAATTCCGGCGACAGTTTGGTCAGCGCCGCCTGCACCTGCCCGCTCAATTCCCCTAGCAGCGCCTGCTCGTCCGGACGCCTTCCCATCGACTCCTTGTTCTCTACCACTGGCATCGCGTCGTCAAGTGAATCTGTCATCCGGTCGCGCTTCGTTCGACGATAGTGATCGATCAGCAGATTGCGGGTCACGCTTGTCATCCAGGTGGCGAAGCCCCCGTGCGCCGACCGGTAACTTCCGAGCGTCTTGTAAACCCTCAGAAACACTTCTTGTAAAATATCCTCCGCTTCTGTCCGGTTGCCCACAAACCGGTAACAAACATTGAAGACCCGGCGCGAGTGGCGGCGCACAAGTTCTTCCCAGGCCGAGCCATCGCCCTGGAGGCATTGCTGGACCAGATGGGCATCCTGCTCCAAGCGTTCTCAGCCCCGTACCTTAGATACCCGCTCAGGCTTTACCCCTTGCAGGGCTCCTTGGCCTGCCAAATAGTGGAACGTAAAATGCTCCCGAAATGTTCCCTTGCTGAAGGAGCACCGACTTGCGTGTCCGCCGCATCTTAACCCCCTCCCGACCTTGTTACAAGACATTGGAATTGCTCCTCTTACGCTGCTTGACCTAACGCCGCTCGGCCAGTACCCTCGCCTTTATGGGTGCCAAGTCGAGGAAGTGGCTGCTGCTCGCTGTCGGGCTTTTTGTTCTCGCCTATCTCCTGTATCACTCACGCGGCGCCCTCCACCTTCGCCAGTTCAGCGGGGCCAAGCTTTGGGACGCCATCCGTGGCGCGAACTACCTCTACCTGTTTTGGTCCGTTGTCGCTATTTACTCTTGCTACGCGGTTCGCGCCCTTCGCTGGCAGAAGTTCCAAGCCCACGTCGGCCAGGCTCGTTTCTGGCACATTTACGCCATGAACCTGGCCGGGTTTGCTGCGCTCTTCCTCTTAGGACGAGCGGCCGAGCCCATTCGTCCGCTTCTGATTTCCCGCAAAGACAAAATCCCCATCGCCGATATCTTCGGCATCTACACCCTCGAGCGCATTCTCGACGCGGCCTCGACTGCCGTTCTCGCTTCGGTCGGATTGTTCATCTTTGAATCGTCGGGTGCCCTGGAAGCTCAAGGCGCCGCCGCGGCGGCGTTTGAGAAAGGCGCGCGCACGGCCGGTACCGTCTTTTCTCTCATTGCCGTCATCGCCATCACCGGCCTCGTCTATCTTCGCTTGCATGGCTCCGCGGTCCTCGAGCGACGGATGCAGGCCTGGCTCGCCGCTCATGGATGGCGTGCCGGCTTCGCTCGCACCCTGCTCGGTTTCTCCCGCGGAGTCCAGACCATCAAGACCTGGAGCGATCTTTTTGCCGCAATCGTCCTTTCCTTCTTCCATTGGCTTCTTGTCGTCGTTGTGTATTACCTGGTGATCCACAGTTTTGGTGGGCGTCTCGCCACGCTGACGTTCGCGGATTCCATCCTTGTTCTGGTGTTCAACATGGTCGGCTCGGCGGTGCAGTTGCCGGGTGTCGGGGGTGGCGCGCAAGCACTGGCGATTGTGGCATTCACGCGCCTCTATGGCATCGGGCAGGAAAGCGCGGTGGCCGCGGCCATGGTTTTGTGGCTCGTTACCTTTGCTTCTTGCTCTTTCGCCGGCGTTCCGCTGCTCTTCGAGGAAGGGCTGTCCCTCGCCGAACTCCGCCGCCTCCGCGAACAGGAAGCCGAGCAAATCGACGCCGAAATCGTCCACCCCCCTTCTTCCTCCTCTTTGTAGCGGCGCCTCTCGCCCGGCAGAACAAAATCGTCCACAGCTTCACGGCTCCACACTTCCTGTAATATGCTCCTAACACCAGGAGAAACCACCGAGTGAAGTGCCCGTTCTGCGCGCATCTCGATGACAAGGTAATCGATTCCCGTGAAGGACGCAGTGGCGACACCATCCGCCGCCGCCGCGAGTGTCTCAAATGCTCAAGGCGCTTCACCACCTACGAGCGCATCGACGAAATTCCCTATATGGTCATCAAAAAAGATGGCCGCCGCGAGCGCTTCGAGCGTCAGAAAATCCTCCAAGGCCTTCTCAAAGCCTGCGAAAAACGCCCGGTTCCTACCCCGAAGCTTGAATCCATCGTCGACGAAATCGAGGGCGTGGTTCATGAAGCCACGGAGCGCGAACTGACCACCACGGAAATCGGCGAGATGATCATGCATCGTCTGAAAAAACTCGACAAAGTCGCCTACGTTCGCTTCGCGAGTGTGTACATGGATTTCAAAGACGTTCAAGAGTTCATGTCCGAGCTCAAAAACCTCCTCAAAGACCGGGCCGTTAAGAAGTAGTTCGATCGAAGACTAAAGCGACGCTGGCGGTACCGGTACGAGAAATATTCTCGACGTTCGAACTTCTTGCCTGCCAGCCGGTCCGAGGCAAATTCGTAATGCCTTGTGGATCAGTAGGTTTCGAGAAGCAAGGAGTGGCTCCTGCGATGCCAGGGGCCTTGTTCGGGGAGTTCCATGAAAATCCTGTGGACGCGGGGGCGGCCTTGCCCGCCATTCTCGTTTTGTGCGCTGGTCGTGCTGATCACCGTTGCGCTCGTCTCAGGCTGCGGCGGGGGCAGCTCCTCCATGTCGATGCCGGGCGGCGGCATGGGTACCGTCGTGGTATCCATCAGCGACCCTCCGAGTTGCAAAGACCCCAATGGAAGTTTCGAGCACGTCTACCTCACCGCCCGTTCCGTCCAGGCTCACATCGACCCGAACGCCACCGACTCCAGCTCCGGCTGGCAGGAACTGGCACCGCAACTTGCGAACCAGCCGATGCAGATCGATCTCTTTTCCGCGCCTCAGACCAATTGCATCCTGGCGCAACTCGGCTCGGCCAGTCTCCCCGTCGGTAGCTACCAGCAAATTCGCTTGCTTCTGGTCTCCAACACCCCTGGTGCGAGTGACGCGGTTCCTTCTACCAACGCCTGCGCCGGCAACGGCTACAACTGCGTGGTTCTAAATGACGGCTCCGTCCACGAACTGGAATTGAGCAGCCAGGCCAACACCGGTCTGAAGATTCCGCCGGGACAAATCGCCGGGGGCCCGATCCAGGTTTCTGCCGGTCAGAGCGTCGATCTCAACATCGACTTCAATGCTTGTGCTTCCATCGTCCAGGAAGGCAATGGAAAGTTCCGACTGAAGCCGACCCTCACTGCCGGTCAGGTCAGTCCCAACAACTCCGGCATTGGTGGTCAGGTCGTTGATTCGGTAACGAAAGCACCGATCGCCGGCACGGTGCTTGTCGCGGCGGAGATGCCCGATTCCACCGGCACCGACCGCCTTGTCATGGAAACAGCCACGGACGCGAATGGCAACTTCCGATTCTGCCCCTTGCCCACAGGCACTTTTGACATCGTCATTGTCGGCGTTGGTCCCAACAATCTTCCCTATAACGCGACGTCAATCGTGAACGTCCCCAACGGCACAAATTTGAATGCGATTCCGCTCGTCGCCGAGGTCGGCGCATCCTCTCCCGCCGTCCTAGAGGGCGTTGTAACCGCAAGCACTTCCTCCGGTGGCGCTGCGGTTGACCTTAGCCTCTCCGCGCTACAGAGCATTTCCTTCAACTCGGGTATGGCTGTGAACCGGCAACTCACGATTCCACTTCAGAGCATTCCGGCGACCCCAACGAGCCCGGCGATCGCTTCAACGGTCCTCGTTTCCACTGCCACCAATACCGCCTGCCCGGCCGGCAGCCCGGCTAACGCGAATTGTTCCCTCTACACGCTCGTCGTGCCCGCCAGCAATCCCAGTGTCGCCGTGTTCTCCTCTTCGGGCTTTTCCTATGCCGCTCCGCCTCCCGGCAGCGTATTTTTCACTGTCGACGCGATCGCGGCGCTCCCGATGAGCGGCGGTGTTAGCGACTGCTCGCCTCCAGAATTGAGCACCTCGAAAGATGTCAACAGCCAGCCCCTGCAGGTAACCGCCGGCACCACGACCAATGTTGCGCGCATTGATTTCGCCGGTTGCTCCTGAGCTCGCCGGACCGCGCTCACCGCTAGCTGTACCAACGGCCAATGTCACCGCGCGGACAATCCTGTTCCTTTGTTCGCTTCTCGCGCGGCCGGGGTGTTCCTATTGTGAGAGTAGCCCGCTTTTCTCAGGAGAGATTTGTGAAAACTGCAAAATGGATATTCACCGGCTTGCTTGGAGTTCTCTTGGCTTCAAGTTCGCCCGCACTAGCCCAGGATCACGATCACGGCAACGGCCATGGCAAGGGCCACGATAAACATTACCAGGAGGCCCGCGACGAGGATCGCGACGACTACCACTACAAGCACCACGAGGAGGAGATCCGCGGATGGTACACCCAGCACGAAGGTCATCTCCCTCCGGGACTCGCTAAGAGAGATCGGCTTCCTCCCGGCTTGGAAAAGCAATTAGTCGTCCGCGGCACACTGCCTCCGGGTCTGCAAAAGCGTTTGTACCCCTGCCCCGAAGAGTTGGAGCATCGTCTGCCTCCACCGCCGCCCGATTGCGCTCACGTGTTCATCGGTGGGCACATCGTGCTCCTCAACCGCAAAACCAACCTAGTCGTCGACATCTTCCATTTCGAGATCAATTAGCGTTTCCCGCGGGGTGGCATCCTCGGCGCGCCCTTTTGACGAACGCATGCTCAGAATCCCGGCGGGCGTTCGTCCGCGACGCCGAACGCGTGTTCCAGTGCGATCCCAGCGCTTCCCACGGTTCCTTCATCAAATAGCCGGCCGATCAGCGTCACTCCGTGGGGCACACGCCGAGGCGGCGAGAACTTCGGCAGTGGCCGCGAGGGGTCCGGCGCCCAATCGCTTCGGGCCTCGGCTACCTCCACAAATCCCGCCCGCATCGTCAGCGAAGGGTGTCCGGTATGATTGGTGATCGTCAGGATGTCGTCGCGTAACGACGGCACCAGCAGCAAGTCCACCTGCTCAAATACTCGCGCCATTTCTTCACAAACTTTTCGACGTAAGCGGTCAGCCTGCACAAGGTCCACCGCCGACAAAAATCGCGACTGGCGGAAAATATTTGGCCACGCATCGTAGGTTTGCTCGTGTAGCTGGTTCAATCCCCCGCTCAGCGTCAGTTGCTCAAACGCGGCAGCTCCCTCGGCGAACAAGATCAGGTCCAGCGATTGATACGGCCAGTCCGGTAAGGACACCTCGACCGGCACCATCCCCACGTTCTTCACCGTTTCGAGCGCTGCCCGGTCCACGTCCGTTGCCGGAGCCTGTTTCATCCATGCAGGGAAGTACCCTACCCGCAATCCCTTTACGCTTTCACTCGCGTCAAAGTCCAGCATGCTCGGCACGCTCGAAACATCTCCGGCGTCCGGGCCGGTGATCGCTTCGAGCACCAGCAGTGTATCCTCCACGCTTCGCGCCATGGGCCCGAGCTTGTCGAGCGACCAGCACAGCGTCATCGCTCCCGTGCGAGGCACGCGCCCATACGTCGGCCGCAGTCCCGTTAAACCACAACGCATGCTCGGCGCGACGATGCTTCCTCCGGTTTCGCTGCCGATCGCGAATCCCACTAGTCCGGCTGCCGTTGCCGCGCCAGGTCCTGCGCTTGAACCCGAAGCACCTTCCTCGAGCAGCCACGGGTTCATTGTTTGCCCGCCGAACCAAATGTCGTTCAGCGCCAGTGCGCCCAGACTCAGCTTCGCGATGAGCACCGCGCCCGCGGCGTTCAAACGCTTCACCACGGCGGCATCGTCCTTCGGCAGGCGATCGCGGTACGGTTCCGCGCCATACGTGGTACGAATTCCGGCCGTATCCAGCAAATCCTTGCCGCCCCACGGTATCCCGTGCAACGGCCCGCGGTATTTTCCGGCGGCCATTTCCGCGTCGGCCTTGCGGGCCTGCGCAAGGGCCAATTCTTGGGTCAAGGTAATCACGCAGTGCAGCTTTGGATCGTACTGCCCGATGCGCTTCAAATAGATTTCCGTTAGCCGTTGCGAACTTAGTTTCCGCTGCTCGAGCCAACGCGAAAGCTTCGTCACCGGCGCAAACGCGAGGTCTTCATCTTTCTGCGGCAGGGGGCCGGGATCGCTCTTGCTGCGCACGAAACGGTTCCTGGTCACGGCTACCTTTTGTCCCGGCAAGAGGCTCACCACGCGCGAGAAGGGAGCCACCGTGGGACTCAATTCCACTTTCCTTGGGCCCGTCCTCCGTTCGTACAGTTGCGACATGTTCCCGCGCCAACTCGCTGCCGCCTGGGCGCATTGCACTTCGCTTAACTGCACCTGGACGAGCTTTTCGGCTTCGCTAAAGGTCGTCGGCGTCGGCACCGGTCCGACGCCCGGCCCGGTGCCAAAGGCGGGCGGTGCTCCCGCCGGCTGCTGTTGCGTGGGGTCCTGTCGCTCGACGGCGAGCTTGCCATGGTCGGTCGTTCGTTCCGATGCGGACGCCCCACTGACGCCCATCATTCCTGCAGCCACGCGCATCGTGGTTTCCGCTAAAAACTCTCTTCGCGTTTTTGCCATTCTGTTTTCCCCCGGGCGGCATTCTACTCGAGTCTCGGGACCGACCAATAGAATTCAGGCATTGCGGGCGCAAGGAATGTGCGCGACTCGGTCGCGGTTTTAGGCATTGCCGCAATGGTCAGAACGCGCGGTAAAGTGTTGGTCGAGCCGAAGAGCTGCCCCGGCGGCCGGGGTGATATGATCTGCGCACCATGCTCAGGCGCTTTAGTCTGTCCCGAATCTGTTTTTTCTTGCCCGTCGTGATGGCGGCTCCGTCATTTGCTTTGTCTCAAGCGGCGCCCGCTACGGGTGCACCCATCGTGCTGCACGCCGCGCGGCTCGTTGAGATCGACACCGGGAAGGTCGTCGTTCCTGGCGAAGTGCTAGTGCAGGGTGAGCGTATTGCCGAAGCAGGGTCAACCGTAAAGCGTCCGGCGGGAGCGCAGATCATCGACCTCGGCGACACCACGCTCTTGCCCGGCCTGATCGATGCGCACATCCACCTCTTCCTGCATCCGGGCGCCGAGGATTTGCAAACCGTTCAGGAGTCCGTGCCGCAACGCACGATCGCGGCCCTTGTTGCCGCGCGCGATGATCTGATGGCTGGCTTTACCGCCGAACGCGATTTGGGCACGGAGGGCGCGGGCTCGGCGGACACGGCCGTGCGCGAAGCCATCAACCGGGGCCTCTTTCCGGGTCCTCGCTTGCGCGTCAGCGGAAATGCCGTCGACATTCTCGGCGGCCACGAAGACGCCATCGATTACAACCCCGCGCAACATATTTCCTCGAACGCGACCTACGCGAATTCCGCCGACGAATTGGTCACCGTTATTCGGGCGCAACTGAAAGAGGGCGCGGACTTCATCAAGATTTACGAGACCGGGCCTGATTCGATTCGTGAAGGCCGCTTGTTTACGCCTTACCAGTACACCGAGGCGGAACTCCGCGCCGCCGTCGAGGAAGCCGCCCGCCGCGGAACGCACGTTGCGGTTCACGCGACCGGGGAGCCGGGCACGCTTTATGCCGCTCAGGCCGGCGTCGTTTCCATCGAGCACGCCGATCAGCTCAGCGAAGAAACCATGCGCCTCATGAAAGAGAAGGGAATCTTTGCCGTGCCCACCTTCACGATCTCCGAATATTTTGCGGAGCATCCGCTCACACCGGAACAAGGCCGCCGGGAACGCCAATTACTGGAGATCCACGCACAGGAATTCTCCAAGCAGCTTGCCGCCGGCGTCCCGCTCGCCGCGGGTTCCGACGTCGGGCCTTTCCCTCATGGCACACAAGCCCGCGAATTTGTGCTCATGGTGAAATACGGCATGAAGCCGCTCGAAGTGTTGCAGGCCGACCTGCTGAACGGCGCCAAACTGCTTGGCTGGCCGAACGAGATCGGCGCGCTCAAGACCGGCTACTTCGCCGACATTGTCGCGGTCCCCGGCAATCCCCTCGAGGACATCAGTGTGCTTCGGCGTGTCTCGTTCGTCATGAAGGGCGGTGTGGTGTACCGTCGGCCTTGAAGATGACTCCTGACTGCAGAGGCGGCACATTTACAAACCCAATTCGGCGGCGCTGCGCCATACCGACGAACCATCATGGTTGACTGCGTCCTTCTACCGCGATTCTGTGCAGGCCTGAACACTCGTCAGGATGCGCCGGCGGCTTCCCGCGCGACGCCACCCCAGCCGACGCGCTTGCTGTGCACCGCAACGTTCTCCTAGCGCCTTTCTTTGCCGCTCTTGGGGAAAGGCTCGGGGATCACCCCTCCGCCGTTTTCAAACCCGTGGTACAGTTCTGGCCGCACAGCCCGGGGGGAGAGCATGCGTAGGTTGTGGCTCGCGGTTGGCGGCATTGCGTTCGCTTGCGGCATGGTATGGGCGGCCAAGGCGCACCCGCCGAAGGTGGAAGCGGAGAAGATTCGCGCGCATGTGAAGTATCTGGCGAGCGATGAACTCGAGGGTCGCGGCACCGGCCAAAAAGGCGGCGATCTGGCCGCGGCGTACATAGCGGGGGAATTCAAGAGCTACGGTCTGCTGCCTGCGGGCGAAAGCGGCACTTATTTTCAAAACGTGCCGATGGTCGGCGTGAAGACGCTGCCGGAAAGCGTATTCGTTCTCGCTCCGGCGAAGGGCGAAGAAGTGCCCTTGAAGCAATTCGACGATTATGTTGCCGCGAACGAGCAACAGGGCGTATCGGCCGTCATCGATGCGCCGATCGTTTTTGTGGGTTACGGCATCACCGCGCCGGAATACCAATGGGATGACTATAAAGGCTACGACTTGACGGGCAAGGTCGCACTGCTTTTTGTGAATGAACCCGTATCCGACGACCCCAACTTCTTCAAAGGCAAAGCGCTCACGTACTATGGCCGGTGGACCTACAAGTTTGAAGAGACCGCTCGCCACGGAGCGATCGCCGCGCTGATCATTCATCGGGAGGATCTGGCGAGTTATCCGTGGACCGTGGTGCGAAATTCCTGGGGCGGGGAAAAATCATTTCTGAAGCTGGACGGCACCCCGAAGCTAAAAGCAGCTTCGTGGATTCAACTGGAAGCAGCGCGCAAGCTCGTGTCCATGGGCGGGCTGGACCTCGACAAACTGCTTCAGCAGGCACAGTCGCGCGACTTCAAACCGCTCGAGCTGTCGGTGAAGCTGAAGGCGCACATTGTGAGTTCCGTGCGGCCTTTCAACTCGCGCAACGTGATTGGTGCGGTGGGAGGTGCGGACGCCGTTCGAGATGCGGAAGCCATACTTTATACCGCGCACTACGATCATTTCGGCATTGACAACACGAAGCCCGCAGGCGCGAACATCTATCATGGCGCGGCGGATAACGCGACGGGCTGCGGCATTCTGCTGGAACTCGCGCGTGTGTGGGCGGCGACGAAACCCCCGCCGGCGCGTTCGATTTTTTTTGCCGCTGTAACCGCCGAGGAGCAAGGGTTGCTTGGCTCGGAATATCTCGGGAAGCACAGGGCGTCGCTGGGAGCGAGGATTATCCTGGATTTGAACTACGACGATCTGCCGCCCATCGGCATTCCGGAAGAGGTGGAGGTGAGTGGTGCGGAGCGCACCACCTTTTATCCCGCAGTGGAGGAAACGGCGAAGGAGTTCAAGCTGACGATTCGCCCGGATTCACGGCCCGAAGCCGGCCATTATTACCGCTCGGACCACTTCAGCCTGGGCCGGGTGGGAATTCCGGCGTTTTCCATCAATGAAGGAATGAAATACCAGGGGCACGACACAGCGTGGGGCCTAGCCGAGGCCAAGGAGTTTGTCGAGCATCGCTACCACCAGCCGACCGACGAATATAAGCCGGAGATGGATTTTCGCGGTGATGCAATCATGGCTGAATTTGGTTATGCGCTCGGCAAAAAAGCCGCGAGCGCCAGCTCGGTTCCGGCATGGCTCCCCGGCGACGAGTTTGAGAAAACACAAAAACAACTGCAGTCAAAAAGGGTTGATTGAGGCACACGCTTGGCCGGGCATGCTGAGCTTCGGGTGCTTCACATCAGACCACTGCTCTACCCTCCACGGTCAAGGCAAACGAGAATCAGCGGTCAGGTTGTTGTTCGGCTGGCTTGATCCACACCACGTACTCGGCCAATGCAGTTCAGCAAACGAAGAGCGGTAGCGAGCCATGAGCCCTGCAAATCTATCGGGGCCAGACGCCGGCCGTGAAGCAGCGGATGGTCGTGAAACCGAGACGCTCGTAGAGATGAACGGCGGTATGGTTATCGGCGGTGACGGTGAGGGAGAGTTCCTTGAAATGCTGCGCGCGCAAGGCCTCGGCGGCGGTCAGCATCAGAATCCGGCCGAGGCCATGGCCCTGGAATCCGGGCTGGACGCAGATTTGCGTTGTGTGGCCGACACCCGCGGAAACTTCGCTGGTCAGCACCGCGCCTACCAGATCATCGCTTCCGGGATGACGCAGAACGAAGGAAGCGTTTGGCTGAAACTGTCCGCAACCGGGCAGCAGGATGATGTTCTTCAGAAACTTCAGGGCGCCGTGGCGCGAACGGTACTGATCGTTGATGTCGCCGTCGATGTGATTGGCGTAAGAGAGATAAATCAACTTGGCGCATGACTCGAAGTAGCGGTCGTGCCAGCGATCGAGCCGCAGGCCTGAGTTCGTGGTTGGGGCGCTGTCCTGATGCTTCAGCAGATCGAGCAGCATGAACTGGCGCGTGTGCAGGCGGAATCCCTGATCGCGGAGTGCGGCGTCGACGGGGCCGCCGAACGGCATGAGCTGCGCTTCGATGCGATGCATTTGCGGTAGCGCGCGCATGCTATAGAGCATCTCTTCGAGAAGTCGCCGTCCAATGGCTTCCTGGTTCTGGCTCGAGGAAACGTACAAACCGCCGATCAGGCCTTTGTAGTCCTCGAGCACATAGAAGCTGTACCCCACGGCCAAGTTGTTTTCGACGGCGACGCTGCCCGAGAGCGCATGGGCGTCGAGGAAGCGTTTGATCAGATCGAGGGCGCTGCGATAATCCCAGTGAAGCTCGTCGCGCCAATGGCTGGCCTCCTCAAGCAAAAGCGGCTCAAGTTGACGAACGGTCGCCTGGCGCAGATCGATGATGTTCATTGGGAGGGCCTTACAACGGGCCCCTGGCTCACAGTCATGATAGCCGATTCGCGGGAGGGACCGCGAAATTCGAGGCCGAGGACCGATATAAATCAGACACAACCGGAAGAGAAGGCTCGATTAGGTCGCCGGGGCCCGTGCTAGCATTTCTTAGTCGTTCCGGTATCTATAGTTCGGAAGGTAGGTATTCGCTTGCCGATAGCGTGGCCCTTGAGCGCTCAGCCAATGTCGATTCTCGACGAACTGCGTTATCCACGACGCTGGTACACCAAGCTTATTACGGTCTTACTGGCGCTGATTTTCTTTGCCGGCTTGTCAACGGTAGTGATCGCCGGTGTGCTGACCTACTGGATTGTGAAGCCACAGCGCACCAGTTCCGAGATCAACATGGAGAGCTTCCCGGGGCGTCCGGACGAGGTGGAATTCACGGCACCGGGATTAAAGCCGTCGGGCCGGAAGGGCTGGTTTTTTCCGGGCTTGAGGGGAGCGCCGACGATTGTGCTGTGCCACGGATACCAGTCGAGCCGCGGAGAACTCCTGACGCTGGTTTCGGCGCTGCAGGATCACCAGTACAACGTGTTCGTGTTCGACCTTGCCGCCCACGGCGCAAATGACGGTGTTACCACGTTTGGGTACCGGGAAACGGATGAAGTGCGCGCCGCGATTGATGTACTGGCGAAACGGAACGACGTGGACCCGACGCGTTTTGGTCTGTGGGGATATAACCTTGGAGGGTACGCGGCGCTGCGAGAGGCGGAAAGGGACAGTCGCGTGCGCGCACTGGTGCTCGATTCGGTATACGACTATCCAAAACAGATGGTGAGGATTGGCGTGGAGAAAACGGGAGTCGGGGGGTTCCCGTTGATGGTGAAATCGGCGCAGACGACGTTTGAATGGCTGAACTACGCGTATAAGGATGATCCGCCGCTTTCGTCGCGACTGAAGCAGCTCGTGGGCGTACCGGTGCTGTTCATCCAGGCGACGGACGACCCGGAATTGGGAGCGATCACGC
>Ga0306921_10002744_pt1 | contig 17691 bp, 14 predicted proteins | sample sta12Cox44000080_FD_203760 | JGI IMG/M metagenome (GOLD analysis project Ga0306921, IMG submission 203760) | Lab enrichment of tropical soil microbial communities from Luquillo Experimental Forest, Puerto Rico - statoxic.12C.oxic.44.000.080 (v2)... | ecosystem: Environmental > Terrestrial >... | reverse complement strand
ACCTTCTCCTGAGCTCAACTTTCTTGAGGCCACCGCTTCTGTGCTTCGCGTACAGTTAGCCAAAAGGCGATTAGTGCAGCGACCAACGAACATGGCACGGCGTCCATCGCCGGCCCAATCGTGAATGGGTTCGGATGGCCGAGACGCAATGTTTGAAGTTGGATGAGAATCCAATAAAACGGGAAATACGCAAGAGCGAGAGTCGCAATGGACACACCGAAGGCTAAGCCGTAGATGATTGCGGTACGTTTGACCATCGGCTTCATCTCTCTATTAGAAACCAACTTTGGGTGACTTGTGCCTGCGAAACGCCGAAACCGGAAACTGACCCACGACCCAGTCCGTCATAAGCTGGCAAAAGTTATGTTACGTCCAAATCGAGATGCTGCAGCATTTTAAAGGGCTTCCAGGCTCAGCGCCACATAACTGCGGACACAACATAAGTGGGCGAGCTCGTGGAACGTGGTCTTATGTGGGAGAGCGGCAACGGGATTCACTGCGATTTCACGACCGCGAGCGAAGCCTTGAATGTTGCCATTTATTTCATCAAACGGGGTCCGCGTGATGTTCAGCGCGCAAAGTGCCGTGTCAACATCAAAGCCGGGAATCGGGGGAATGGGGGTGTCTTCACCCTCGGTTTGGGCGAGCACAAACCAATACGCCCGAAACCGGAAGGCGTAGCAAGTCTGCGGTTCGGCTGTCTCGTTCGGGACGGCTTCGGTCTGGGCGTTTCTTTTGCACGCCATGGGCATGCAAAGAGTGATTCCTTTTTCTCCTTTGCGGACTTGCCGCTTCCGTTCGAGCCATCCGTTGTAGGTGTTGAGTGGTCCTCGTTGCAGATTGCGCCGCGTGCATTGTTCCAGTGCAAGTAAAGCGTTCCCGAGCGAAAAATTGTGAAAGGCGGTGTAAGCTTCGAGCATTCGCCCGGGCTTTTCGATCGCCTCCCGCAGTAGTTCTCCCCAATCGGCGTGTTGTCTTTCTGGCATTAGGTTCCTTCTTTCTTCCTTTTTTCAAGCGTGATTTCCGCTTGAAAAAAAGAAGCAAATGCCCTTCGTGGCGGTCCTCGGCGCTTTGCCGCACGCGCTGTCAAGGCCGCGGGTTTTGCGTTCATCGAAGCGAAGTGGAGAGCCTTGACAGCAAAAGCGGGCGGGGAAGCGCACTCTTGGGCAGGAAGGGCAAGGAAAGAGAGCGGTTTTCGTGGAGGGTTTCAGACTTTGAGGAAGCTGGTTGGCATCGTGCTGCTGGGTCTTCGGTAGTCTCGGTTTGATGTGCTCGTTCGAACAACTCTGTCCCTTAACCTCAAGTCCAATCAACATCCGAAATAGATCTGGGCCTCGGCCGCGTGGCGAACGCCGAACACCAGGCGTTTCGGAACCATTGGGGATATCTATATATAGGGCGTCTAGACACACTTATCCATTATGTACGGCTGCCAACCTGCCTATAACTGGCAACCCCAAACGCTAGCCGAATGGGGTTGGGCGACGCTCTCAGCCTTCTTACACATGTGTATCGATGGAAATTCGCCAAACTGATACTCGGCCCACCGAAAATCAACCGATCTACCAGCCTCCTGTGCTGGCATTACTCAGCAAAATTCCCTGCTACGGGACAATAGCTATGACGGGCAGTCTTACATCCTCACGTACTGTAGCGGATCTCCATATATGGGGCCTCCAGACACACTACTCCCTGGTCCGCAGTTCGTTACACAGCGCCAAATATAGCTAGCAACCCCAAACGCTAGCCGAATGGGGGCCGGATGGTGCTCTCAACCTCCTCACCAAATATATCGGTTGGGGTTCGCCAAACTGATACTCGTCGTTTGCCCTTCCAACCTCGTTTTAACTTCAATGTGGACGGAATCCGTGCAAAGGACAAGTTACATTTTCCATCTGCACGACAGTACTATCGTGTACTCCCCTGGAACTAGGGAAAACTGTCGCCAACTCTCACAGTTTTCTGTCCCGGTTCCGCCGTCCCATTCACCTCTAACTCATGAATTCGCTCGCCGTTTCCAAAAATGATACTGAGCACCCAGGTGACCCAGTCTCTCCCAGCGGGGACTACCAATTGATCGCCGATGCCGAGTGAATCTGATACTTCACTCGTTGGAGCCGGTGAAACCAGCCTGGACCCGCCACCTTCAGTCGCTCCCGTTCAGGAGTTTCATGCAACCACCCCGAAGGGGGTGCTAAGATGGCCACACCATGACGGATTCCCCATCCCTGCTGGGACTGAATGTTTCGCACTACCGCATTCTTGAAAAGCTCGGCGGGGGTGGTATGGGAGTCGTCTATAAGGCCCAGGACTCACGACTCGACCGCTTTGTCGCCCTGAAGTTTTTACCAGATCACCTTTCCCACGATCGCCAAGCTCTCGAGCGTTTTCGTCGCGAAGCAAAAGCCGCATCGACTCTGAATCATCCAAATATTTGTACGATTTATGACATCGGTGAGGACGCTGGCAAAGCCTTTATCGCCATGGAATATCTCGAAGGTAAAACCTTGAAGCACACGATAATGGGTCAGCTGGTAGATCTTGAGAGGTTGTTGACCGTCGGGATCGAAATCGCAGATGCATTGGATGCTGCCCATTCAAAAGGTATCATTCACCGCGATATTAAGCCTGCAAACATTTTTGTCACAAATCGTGGCCACGCCAAAATTCTCGATTTTGGTCTAGCCAAGGTCAGCTCAGCAGACAACGCTGAGACTTTGACCACAGAGGCTTTGGATAACGATCAACTGACTAGTCCGGGCAGTATGTTGGGAACCGTAGCCTACATGTCGCCGGAGCAGGTGCGGGCAAAGGTCTTGGATGCCCGCACGGACCTGTTCTCGTTTGGCGTGGTTCTCTACCAAATGGCCACCGGTGTTCTGCCATTCCGCGGCGAGAGTTCTGGACTCATTTTTGACGCGATTTTGAATCGTGAGCCGACTCCCCCAATTCGGCGGAATCCTGAGCTGCCTTCAAAACTGCAGCAAATTATTGGGCGCGCATTGGAAAAGGATCGCAATCTACGCTATCAGCACGCTTCGGAAATGCGCGCCGAGTTGCTGCGACTCAAACGGGACATCGATTCGAAGCAACATTTTGCCACATCTTTCAGCCAATCTGACGATAACCAACGCGTTATCGGCAGCACGGTGTCTGGAGTTTCAGATCTCAAGTCGGACCCCAGCCGAAAGATGAAATATATTCTGCTCGTGACCCTAGCGGTTGTGTCGATCGCTGCCTTGGTTTCCTTCGGACCACTAAGACGATTCTATCGATCTTGGCAAGGAACCTCTGAAAGAGCAGCCGTCTCTGAGAGAGCAGCCATTACGAACAGCAAGGTCTTGGCTGTGCTTCCCTTCAAACCCGTCCAGGGTGACCCCAAACTGACCGCCATAAGGCAAGGCCTGGCTGAAAACGTGAGTGCTAAATTGAAGCGCTTAAGTAATGGCCACCATTTGGAGATTATCCCGGCCAGCTACTTGCAGGAAAAACAGGTTACTTCCCTCGACGAGGCGCGGCGACAGTTCGGCGCAACTCTGGGCCTTTCGATCCTATTGGCTCAATCTGCAGGTTTGCTTCAGGTGTCATACTCACTGATCGACGCTCAAAGTGGCCATGCACTAGGGGGTGATTCGATTAATTTGCCGGCAGCGGACCTCTTCTCGGCAGAAGACGAAGTGGCGGGGGGTGTCGCGAAGGCACTCCAGCTAAATTTGCGACCGGAAGAGCAGGTTGCGCTAAAGGTGCACGGCACCAGTAATCCCACCGCCTATGGCTATTATCTGCAAGCTCGCGGCTATTTGGTGGATTACACAAACTCCGAGAACGTCGAAAATGCAATAGTCATGGCCCGCGAGGCCTCCAAGCTCGATCCGAACTCTGGCATGGCAAAGGCTACGCTCGGCGAAGCCTATTGGCGCAAATACTCACTGACCAAACAGAAGCAGTGGTCTGACCGTGCAAAAACCGAGTGCAACGAAGCGATCAAAACCGGTAACGCGGGCGCTGCCGGCCATATGTGCCTTGGATTGATCGATGCCGGGGTCGGCCAGTATCGCGAGGCTGCGGTCGAGTTCCAGCGTGCCTCCGAACTTGAACCCGGCAATGTAAGCGCCTCAATCGGGATGGCCTCGGCACTTGAACACCAGGGTGCGCTCCAGGAGGCGGAAAAGGCATACCAAAATGTCCTTGATTCGCATCCGCAGAGCTATTTCGCCTATAACGCTATGGGAGCTTTCTACTATCGTCGAGGTAATTATTCAAAGGCAATCCAAATGTTCCGCAAAGTGACCGAATTGGCGCCGGAGGGATATGTCGGCTACTTGAACTTGGGTGGCACCTACAATGACGTTGGTCGCTATCTTGATGCGATCGAACCACTGAAGCAATCCATCGCCCTCCATCCTAGTTATGGTGCTTATGCTAACTTGGGTACATCCTATTTTGGATTACACATCTTCAACCAAGCGATTGTCTCTTACCATAAAGCCATAGACCTCGACCCTCAGCAATATGTCACATGGGGGAACCTTGCTGATGCACAGTATTACGATGGGTCAGAGAAGGAATCTGCGCTGGCGTATCGCAAAGCAATTGAGCTTGCCAGCGCCGATCTAAAACTCAATCCGAGCGATTCAGAAGTGCTCAGCGACATTGCGCTATATCACTCGATGCTAGGTGACAAAGCCGCCGCCCTTGAGCATATCCGACAAGCCTTACAATTTGGCCACGGCGAAAAACAGCTATACTTCACCGCGGCGGAAGTTTACAACCACTTAGGTCAAACCGGACTGGCTTTGGAATGGCTGGCCAAAGCCGTACAAGCTGGCTACTCCACTAACCGGATACGCGATTTGCCCGCGTTTCAAAATCTCGTAGACAACCCACAATACCAACGGCTAATGTCTCAGCCCAGTTCTTCACCGTAAGTAACGTTCTTGAACCCTAGAACTGATATATCAAATCAGCAAAGGAGGAGCTTCCATTTATGCCCACTCATCATCATCGAGAACCCTGCAACGCTGGAACATGGCCAAGGCCTGGCGAGCCCCCGGCGTACCCAGGGGAAACTGTCACCTGGGAGCATTCCCAAGCACACCAACTTACCGTTCGTGCGCACCCGGCCAACGAATTTCCTTTCGAGCAGCCGGATGAACCGCATGTAGTGGCGCCTAATCATCCGTTTAATTGCAGGATTAAAAACCTCCCGCCAGGGCCTTATATTTACAATGTAGATCCCTGCCCTCATCTAGGGCCCAGTAGCCCAAAAACCATTATCATCAGCTAGCCGCAAAGCTATGGAGGGTGGAAAGAAGCCAGAAGGCTGAAACTTCTGAATGGTCGTCAACTAGAAAGCGAAATTCAAATGACAGCTCACGCTCATTTTCCCCTCCAACAATACGGATATGTTGTTCTCGGCATATTGATCAGCGTCGTCTTGCTCCTCCTTCGAAAAAAAAGCTACCCACGGTTTTTGCTGCGACGCCACTGCCACAGGGTGTCGCGGCCCCAGCTAAAATCTACCTTTATGTAGGTCTTTTCTCGCTGGTGAGCGCGATTCTAATCGTCGCCTACGGTGGCTCTTCTCGCCTCACGGTCATATCGTCTACCTGAACGGCCTCTCGCCATCATATAATCCGCAGGCAGGTGGCGATGTGATTACGGCCACAGGCCAACCAGGCCGTTTCTTTCGGGTCAGAGATCAAAAATGAGAAAGCTGCCTATAAACTTTGCATTTGCTGGTGTCCTCGTGCTTCTTGGTCTTAACCATTTTCAATATCTTTACTATCTTCGGGAAACGCCTGAAGTCGAGCGATTTGCTAGGCGCCCCGACGCGATGCAGGTAACCGTGTCGTTGGCGGTATTGGGAGCCAGCTTGTTTGTTGTGCTTCCAAAAAGTATGAGTCGGTGGACAAACACTGGGCGTTTGGAATAATTGGGACAATCATTGGCTTCTGGCTAAGAGTAGGATGAGATGGCTCAGCACCAGATGTGAAACCGAAGTCGTATGGCGGTCTCACGACCTCGGTTGCTTCTTCCGACGTGATGGGTGTTTTGCGTGCACGGGGCGCGGCGCGTTTCGAATCCACTCGCTTACTTCTTTCCAGTCGAAGAGTAGGTGCCGCCCGAGGTTGTAGCACGGCATCTTGTTGGGGCATCTGTTGCGGATGTGCGCGTCGAACATCAAGTCAAAATCGCAGATTTTATGAAGTGGCTTGAACGACCGGGTCGGACGCCGCGCGATATCACCCAGCGTCAGAAAATTCGAGGAATTCTCGGGATGTCTGTGTCAAGGTGATCTCACGCGTCGGCGGCATGTTTCAGCACGACAGGCCGGGCGGATAAAGACCAGGAGTGTCTTCGGTGGAGGAGGCGTGTTCTTCGGCGGGCGATTCTGGTGTCGCACCAGCAACTGAAAGCACGTGAGGATTCCTATTGCCCCAATCGCTTGCGGATTTCCGAAAGCAGCGGGTCTTCGCCGGCTCGCCCGCGAATATTCAGATAATTGCGGTAAGATTCTGCAAAGGCTGGACTCTTTAATCCTTCGCGAACCCGACCCTGGTAATAATAGACCACCGGAAGATATGCATAGGTGGGCACGTTATCCATGAAAAGCTCGAGCGCTTCGCCGCGTCGTTTGAGGCAGCGGTCCAGCTCTGAATCCGCGTCTACGAAGAGCCCGGCTTCCAGATAAGCTCGGCCCAATTCCAACCTACCAATCCAGGTATCCAGCAGTTTACTAGCTTCAGTGAATGCTTTAATCGCTTGGCGGTTGTCTCCCTGCTTCAGCGCGGATTTTCCTTCAATGATTTTGGCATAGGCTTGAGGTTCGGCTTGCAGCTCGGAGCCGAGGCTGGCGGCTAGTTTTTGGGCTTTGGCGATTTCTCCAGTCTCCGCAAAGATCCGGCCCGCCAAGAATCTGACTTGTACCGACTGGCTATGAGCTAAGGCCTTGTCGGCAGCGGCCACTGCTGCTCCCCTCTGTTCTTGCAGAAGCTGCGTGTGGGCCAACGTGACAAACTTGTCCGCAGCGCTGTCGGGGCTCTTTGCTTCGAGGTCGGTGGAGGTGCCTTTTTCCAGGAGGCGCACGGCATCCGTGAAGCGGCCTTCGTACGCTGCTAAGTCGGCCAGCCCTACCACAGCCATGGAAGCACCCAGGGCACTGAGCTTTTCAAGCTGGTGGTAGCTTTCGGCAGCTTGAGACATTTGGCCTTGCCCCAGTTGCGCCTCAGCCAGGTTGAGGTAGCCCTGATCCGAGGACGGATTGATCTGCAGGGCGGCCCTTGCCTCACGCTCGCTGCCCTGGAAATCGCCGCCGAAAGAAGTTTGAAACGACAGATTCAACCGCTGAACCACGCCGTTCGGGACAATCTCGACGGCTCTCCGCGAGGCCTCAATTGCTCTTGGAATGTTGCGCAACTGGAGAGCGCATACGGCCAGATTTGCTTGTCCAACTCTGTCCCCGGGATATTGATTCACGAGGATACTATATTCCTCAAAACATTTTTGGTAATCACCCGTCAAGAGGTAAAAGGAAGCGCGGGTATGGTAGCGCTCCCGCTCGGTCATGCGGTCATCGTGTTGCATGGCCAGCTTGATGTACTTCTCGGCATCCGCTTGACGCCCAAGCGCTGCAAGCGGCCCAGACATACCGGCGTAGGCCCGCGCGAAGTTTGGATCAAGCTCTACGGCTTTTGAAAAAGAGCGCAGGGACTCCTCCATCTTCCCCGCAAACTGTTGTTCCATGCCGACGTTGTAGAGGTGTACGACTTCCATGGAGGCAGCGGTAAAGGGTCCTGAGGCGGCGAGTTCGACTGACACTGGGGTGCTATCGCCAAGCGCTTTCCGAATGGGGGCCGCCAGCTTGGGGATGGTGAGCAAGAGACCGTCTTTGCTCCCTGCGCTGACTTCCGCATTTGCGATACTCTTGCCCCTTCTGGCATCCAGGGCTTCGACCGAAAGCTCGTAATCGTCGCCGCGGCGGCTCAGGGAACCGGTGACTACTGCGCCTATTCCTTGGCTAACGGCAACAAGCAGTGCCGACTCCCCGTCGAGCCTTTCCGAGGGGTGGGGAAGCTCGTGGGCAAGCTTACGCGCGCTGCTACGGTTGTAGGCATTGATGAAGCTGGCGCCTTCGAGCGCGACATTGAACATCGGCTCCAGCGTGTCGTCGAAAACCGGTTCGCCGGTGTGGTTCGTGAAGTCCGCCACAAGAACACTCACCGGGGGGTGAACTGCTTTCGGCTGGGGATTATAGAAACGAAACGAGACCACGGCGGCCACCAAAAGCAACGCGGCTAAGCCGGCGACAGAAATCACAATTTTCAAGGCAGAGAAGCGCGGCTTTTTGGAACGTGCAGCTGTGTCCATTGCGTTCATCTCTGCCGAGCGCCCGGAGTCGGTGTCCCGCTTCAGACGTTGCAGGTCAGCCCGCATCTCCGATGCGACCTGATAGCGCAGATTCCGGTCCTTCTCCAACGCCTTGTTGATAATCTCCGCCAATTTGGGCGGAAGGTCAGGATTTAGCTGAACGGGAGACACGGGAACGCGGTTCAGAAGGGAGTCAAAAATCGTCGCTGTACTATCTCCTCGGAACGGCAACTGCCCGGTCGCCATCTCATACAATACCGTTCCAAACGAAAATAAGTCCGTGCGTGCGTCCAGTTCCTTGGCGCGAGCCTGCTCCGGCGACATGTAGGCAACTGTTCCCAAGGTACTGCCCGGACTCGTGAGATGGTCGCGGTCCACGTCTTGCGTCTCCAGCGTTTCGCCTTCACCTGACATCACTCTTGCGGAACTGACCTTGGCTAGTCCGAAGTCGAGAATCTTTGCATGACCACCTTCGGTAACGAAAATGTTCGCAGGCTTGATGTCGCGGTGGACAATGCCTTTCGCGTGCGCGGCGTTCAGTCCGTCCGCCACGCCAGTAGCCACACCCAACAACGCCTCTAGTTCCATGGGCCGACCCGCAATGGTGTGTTTCAGGGTCTTGCCTTCCAGATACTCCATGACGATGAAGGACTGGTCTCCATCCTTACCGATTTCGTGGATAGTGCAGATGTTGGGATGGTTCAGCGCGGATGCCGCACGTGCTTCGCGACGAAAGCGTTCTAGTGCGTGCGAGTCTCGGGCTAGTTCGTTAGGCAGGAATTTGAGGGCGACAAAGCGGCCAAGTTCGGTATCCTCGGCCTTGTAAACCACACCCATCCCGCCACCGCCGAGTTTTTCGACAATGCGGTAATGCGAAATGGTTTGGCCGATGAGCCTGTCGGACTCCGCCATAGTGCCGCAATTCTAGGTTGCGACCTGAGGCAAGTCAACGAATCGAAGTGTTTTGGCGACAAACTAAGCACTAGGTCCTGGAACTAGTAGGCGGAACGTGGAGGTTTTGCGTCGAGTTACGCTTCACACTGCACCCCCTCATGGCGTGAGCCACCAAATCGCGGGCCCGAAGATCACTCCATGTCGATCAGGCGCAACGAGAGCACGACTTGCCGATTAGCCGGGACCTAATCGCTCGCTTTGCACGCTCCTGTTTCCCGTATCTCACAAACGTGGTATTGTTCGCCACAATCAGTAAGCATCTTCGTGTAGCACGGAACCACCGCACCACGATATTGCAAAACCCGGAAATTGGAGGGGATACAGACATGTCAGCCATTCCTGCACCGCAGCGGATCGAACTAAGTCCGGCAGTCAAAGCTATTCTGGATGCAGATACCCCAAAGTCTCAACTCCTCAGACACTACCTGCGCTTCTCAGATGCGATCATCGCGTCAGACCCGGCTGGCATAGATGGAGTCGTGACCCCCGATGCCCGCTTTCATGAGCTCGAAGCGATCGGATATCCACGCGGACCAGAAGGGTTTAAGATTTTCCGGCGGCAGGTGAATGCGGCTATTCCCGATGAACACATTTTTTTCAACGCTGTACGCTTTGAGGGAGACGACATCATAGAAGCAGATCTGGATATCAGCGCAACCCACACGGGAGAAGACTTCATGGGTATATGCGCGACAGGGCGGAAGATTCGCTTCGACGTCCTCGCCCGCGGCCGATTTGTTGATGGCAAGATGGCCGAACGCTGGGACCGAGCCGATTTCGAAGATATCAAGCGCCAGCTCTCTGGACCCACTCAGTAGAATATTGCCCCATGAAAAGAGCGAAATTTCCGGATCGCATCCGACTTGCTGACCGGACCGCCGAGTAGACTTGCTCTTCCACTGGCACGACCGGTAAATCGCCCATGACGCGATTCCTATGATTCGTGTTTGATTGTTGTTTCGATTAGCAAGTAGTCCATAGGTTCGCAAGCGTTTGAACATATTCGAAAACTTGATTGACATAGTTATGTCCGACGGTGTCCTATGACCCCAACGCTGGATTAATTTCACCATTCTCAAAACACTCAGGGAGAGGCGCTCAATGAAAAGAACCTTGACACGGTCGTTGCTCGGTTTGGTTTTGTTGGTGAGTGCCGCATGGTCGCAAGACGAGAAGCGCGGCGGTGAGACTGAGAAAGAGGTAGCGGCACTGGAACAACAGTGGCTTCAATCGCAAAAGGCAAACAATCCTGACCTGATCGCCCCGTTGTTGGCCGAGAAGTTCATAAACACGGGGGACGATGGAAAAGTCACCGGCAAGACCGAGTCGCTTGCGGATGCGAAAGCGACCAAGTATGACAGCGTCACCTACGACGATGTGAGGGTAATCGCATACGGCGGTACGGCCATCGCGACAGCCGCCTTCAAGGCTAGGGGGGCACTGATCCCTCGGGCAAGCCTTTTGATGTTCATTTGCGGTTTACTGATACCTGGGTGAAGATGCGCAACGGGCAATGGCAGTGTGTTGCGAGTCATCTGTCGATGGTAAAAATGTGAATCCCGCACAGGGGTGAGGTTGCGGCCGGGACCAGAACGATCCACGCATTCGGAGGCCATCGGGCCGATCGAGTGCAGAAACGCTGAGATCCGATGCTCAATTTGATCCTGCGAACACTGGCGGCAAGTTTCGCTTGACGATGGCTAGCGTGGAGCGCCAATCGCGCCAGAAACGCGACAGAGAAACCCAGAGGCCCTTTGCCTCAGATCTTTCCGAATTTTCGAGAGGGACTGTCAGATGCTCGACGAATTGTTGAATATAATCTGAAGTGCGTTGAGTATGCAGATTGAGCCTGCTGATACATGAATGTTTCATGCCACCGTTTAGACGATGAGGACTTCCCACTATGGAGCTTCACACCCACCAAAGTCGTCGCCAGTTCATCAAGCGCGCCTTCGCCATCGTCGGAACGTTGGGGCTGACGACAGCGCCTACTCAACTCGAAATCCGAGACGGAAGCCAAATCGATTCTGACGCACTCAAGAGATTCCGCGCACAGCTCAAGGGCGGTCTCATTCTCCCCACAGACCCCGGCTATGACGCAGCACGACGTGTCTATTTTTGGAATCCCGAAATAGAGAGACGACCAGCGCTCGTTGCACGGTGTGTCCACGCTGACGACGTTCGGTACGCGATCGAATTCGCCCGCAGACATGGACTGGAAGTCGCCGTGCGCGGCGGGGGCCATAGTCACATGGGCTGGGGCACCTCCAACGGCCTCGTCATCGACCTGCCCGGGCTAAACCGCGTGACTATCGACCCCGACAAGCGCACTTGCCACATCGATGCGGGACTGTCGAATGGTGAAGTCATACGGCTGGCGGGACGCTATGGGCTTGCTCCGGTACTCGGGCAATGTCCCGGTGTTGGAGCTGCCGGGCTAACTCTCGGCGGGGGCTTGGGCTGGCTTTCCGGACTTCATGGAGCGGCCTGCGACAATCTGCTTTCCGCTGATGTGGTCACCGCGGACGGTCGGATCCTGTCTGTGGATGCGGAGCGCAACTCGGACTTGTTGTGGGCCCTCCGGGGCGCCGGCGCTAATTTTGGCGTCATCACAAGCGTTGAGTGTCGACTCCAGTCTATCGGGCCTGTCACGGCTGGTGAACTTTACTACTCGATTCGAGAGGCTCGACCGGTTCTACGATTCTTCCGCAGCCTCATGGCCGAAGCGCCAGATTCGCTTCAAGCTGCACTCAACCTGACGACAGGAGAACGCGGAGTCTTTGTCCATCTCTGTCACGCCGGTGAGTGGTCCGAAGCGGAGCGATTACTCCGAACGTTCCGAACCGTGGCTACTCCTGTGAAAGACACCGTTAGGCGTCAGGAATTCGCGCAGTTCGCGGGCGGCCTGCCGGCAGGCAGACCCGACACCAGCTTCAGGTGCGTCGCGACCGTTTACCGGAATGAGTTGTCAGACGAGGTGATGGACAAGGTCCTCGATCGCTTTTCTGACGCCCCTCCTGAGACTAACCTTGGAATCGACCATTACATGCACGGCGAGGTTTGCCGCCCAAGGTCAGACTCGACGGCGTTCCCGCTCCGCCAATCCGGAGGCATTCACATTCGTATTAGCTTGGCTTGGAAAGATTCGGCCGAGGCGCAGCATCGCATGCTTTGGGCCGACGAAGCCCGTAAGCTACTACGGCCCTCGTCCGGGGAGCGCATCTATGCCAACTACCAGAGCTATGTCGGCAAAGGAACGGCTGAGGCAGTCTTTGACGCCAACCTTTCGCGCTTAGTCGTCTTGAAGACCAAATACGACCCCACCAATTTCTTTCGGCGAAACTCGAACGTGGAGCCGCGGCATGCTTGAATCAAGATGCGCCGGGGCCTGACGCGCCGCTCGTTCCGCAGCGCCAACGGTTGCCGCCGCTTAACTGCTGCAAACCTCGATTAGGCTCAAAACCCCCGGTCGAAGTAGAACAGGGCAGTCCAACGCGAAGCTTGCCCAGCGGACATCCCTCAAGGCGAAACTTATTTCGGACACAAGCCAGTCGGCTTCCAATCGCTGATCTTGGTGACCCAGGGTCGCGAACTGTCGTGAAGGACGAGTAAGACGGAACGTCGTGTCTCGGTGCCGACGCCTTGGATATTCATCGATGGGCCTTCCCGCACCATTGCGCTTTCGCCTGCGCGCGCAACTATTATGCCTTCGGGCGTCTCCAAGCATTGCGTCCCCGATAACACATACCAAGCCTCGGGTCCCGAATGCCGATGCGGTGCTCCCGCCATGCCCGGAGGGAACAGTGCCTCCATGTACCGGGCTGTATATTTCTTGCCGGGGGTTATCGGGAGCGGACCAATTACTGCGACGCGTTGACCGCCAGATGGCCTCCACTCGGCCTCGGCAATGGTATAAAGCCAGACCTTCCCAAACGACTCAACTACAGTCCCACGAGGTCCTTTGGCCGCCTCCGCCAAGGATCGGGTCGGATAATTGTACAAATGCCAATGCAGCGGAGTTTGAGGCAATTTGCCCAAATCCTCGCTGGCCACAAAGTAGCACCCCGCTTCACTGGTTCGCTCGCTGACTGGAGTCTCGCAGTGGCCAGGAACCTGCGCCAACAAAGGATTCGTCACCGCGAGCATCATCGACCACCAAACAATCGCAACCGCAGTGCAGCTTGCAAGCCGCGTAGTTGTCGTTCGGGTAGTCACCAGACCCTCCTTCGAGGCAACAACTAGATTTTGAATGAGAGCCGTAAGCAGCCGTTTGATTTCCGCCTGGACAGTGTCCCCTAACTGTTCACGACTATATCAGAAGGTTACGACATCAGGTAACTCAACGAATTGGCTACTGCAACTTCGCGTACTCCGCTTTGGCTTGTTTCAGGATAGGGATGTCGGGGTCGGCGTCTTTCCAGAACGTGAGGAAGCCCTGATAAACGCGCCTTTTCACATTGTCGAAGATTTATTTCTGGCCCAGAAGATACAGGTCGGCGTGACCGCCGGGACGCACATAGACGATTGTAGAAAGGTCGCGTGAAAAATCATATGTCCAACCCCATCCGTACAGCAGTGGAAAAGTAAAGGGGAGCTTCAGCGCGACCTGGGGTGTTCCGATGACCTTGCCGTCCTTCAAAGGCTGACGATAGATAGTGACTTCTCCCCGAGAGCCAACAGGATACAACAACGACTTACCACCTAGGGCGAAAATAGCGCCGCTCGTAACGCCTGGAAGCAATGGTATACATCTCCTTTCGGAAATGGGCACCTCAGAGACTCCAGCTTGTTCTCCGAATTGGAAGAGAGCGAGCAAGTATTTGCCGCCGGGGTCGATATCGTAAGCAAATCCGCATCCTCCCACTAACTTCTCGGGGTTCGAGCCGTCACTCCATTTCCAGATTGTATTGGTAGACCCCTGCGGATTCTCCGCTGCACTCACGTAAACAGATTTCTGGTCAGGACTCCAGACAGCGTTGGATATGAACATTTCTGCCATCGAGGGGAGTTGACGAAGGCCGTTGCCATCAGCCCCGACGATGAAGAGTTTGGGCCCTTGAGAAAAAGCCAGATGGAAACTGTCCGGCGCCCAATTGTGTAAAAGGAGATTTTCTCCCTGGGTTTCGTTGGTGGCGATTTTCACTCTGTTGCCACCATCGATGTCAGATGTCCAGAGTTCGAACTTCCCGAGTGTGGGCACAGTGGTGTACATCACCCGCTTCCCATCCCGCGAGATGAAGGGTTGTACTGCGCCGTCTGGCACGATGTCCGTCGATTGCTTTGAGTGCACGTGATACGCGGTCAGGGACCCGGAGAGTCTACCATTGACATAGTAAATTCCTTTTCCTCCCGGGTCTGGCATGGGTGAGACGTCCTCTCCGGTTCCGAAGGTAATCTGCGTCAGACTCCGGTCCTGCAAGCTGTATTTCCAGATGTTCGTCAGCCCATTTACTGTACGGCTGATAAGTATAGAATTCCCCGGTTCGGCCCACGCAACGTCACCAAGCAGTTGCTGGCCGGTAGGTTTCTCCCCCAAATCGACGGCCTCGTGGCTGGTCAAGCTGATTCTGAAAATGCGTGGATTCGACGAGTTCTGTCTCTCAGCAACAGCAAGCAGGTCATTGCCACCAGGGAACAGGAGAAGTGGGAAGAAAAACAAGCTATTATCTTGAGGCTTGTATACTAATTCTTCGTTAAGGCCAGATTTTCCCACACGAAATATTGCAGGGTTATCAGACTTCACATAAAAGAGAGAAGAGCCATCCAGCGATGGCAACACATAGTAAGCGGATGCCACACGGCGCGGACTCCCTCCGAGGGCAGGCACAGCCCAAGCCTCATCGCGACCGACAATTCTCCTGTAATAGACCTCCTTGCCGTCGGCCGAGAAATTGTTCACGAATTTGTCGCCTTCGTCGTTCGTAAGTTGAAGAGGCTCGCCACCAGAGGTGAGCATGAGGAATACTTGATTGATGCCGCTTACCGTGGAAGCAAACGCCAAGGCATGGCCGTCGGGAGATAGCCTCGCGCCGTTCATCGGTTTGTTCCACTGGCTGATTTGCGTAATCTTTGCGGGGCTGCTCGGATTGTTCGAGCGTGGCCAGAAATGATATACCGCAAAGGTTATTGCTAGAAGTGCGAAGCAAGCGGCCAAAGCAACATACCGCTTCGCTGTAAGCCCCATTGATGGTCGGGTCGATTCGACCAATTGAGTCCGCGGTTCCGCATGAGCTGTCCTACCTGCTGACGACGAAACACGTCCCGAATCCGTATCCCGCTTCAGGCGCTTCAGGTCAGCGCGAATATCCGAGGCGTGCTGGTAACGCAGGTCACGGTCCTTCTCCAGAGCCTTGCTGATGATTCGCTCAAGCTCCGCTGGGACGGAGGGATTTAGCCGTACAGGAGCAACGGGCGTCTGATTCAGAATCGCCTCGAAAATCGTCGCTGAAGTGTCGCCTCGAAATGGCAAGCGTCCAGTTGCCATCTCGTACAACACGGTTCCGAACGAAAACAAGTCCGTGCGTGGATCCAGTTCTCGGCCCCGAGCCTGCTCCGGCGACATACATGCGACCGTGCCCAAAGTACTGCCCGGACTCGTCAGATGGTCCGGGTCGACTTCCTGTGTGGCCAGTGTTTCCGCGTCAGCGGACGCTTTTGCAAAACTTATCTTCGCAAGGCCAAAGTCCAGAATCTTGGCGTGGCCATTCTTCGTCACAAAAATGTTTGCCGGCTTGACATCCCGATGGACGATCCCCTCGCTGTGCGCTGCATCCAGTCCCTCGGTCACTTCGATGGCGAGATCGAGAAGGCGCTCGAGTTCTATCGCCTGGCCATTGATTAGGTGCTTCAGCGTTGCTCCGTCCAGATATTCCATCGCGATGAAGGCACGCCCATTTTCTCCACCGATGTCGTAAATCGTGCAGATGTTGGGATGGTTTAGTGCCGAGACCGCCTGCGCTTCTCGCTGGAAGCGCGCCAGTGCCTGTGGGTCTTTTGCGACATTGTCCGCTAGGAATTTCAACGCCACGTTGCGGTGCAGCCGCGTATCTTCGGCTTTGTACACGACGCCCATTCCGCCACCACCCAGCTTTTCAATCACGCGGTAGTGGGAGACGGTCTGGCCGATGAGGGCGTCGGAGTCCGCCATAGTGTTGTCATGTTAGGTTGCAAACTGAGGCGAGTCAACGAATCGAAGTGTTTTGTGTCGAAGTGTTTTGGCGACAAACTGAGCACTAGATCCTGGAACTATTAGGCGGAACGTGGAGGTTTTGCGACGGTCAGCAATCCTCAACCCTCACCACCATGTTCTTTAATCACCGTGCGTGCGTCCTTGTCCTCTCGTAGCCCCGCGAACTTGGAATGCCGTAGATGGTTCGATTCAGTCCATTCTAGGAATTCGATCCGGGCCACAATCTCAGGTCTGACCCAAATGCATTTGTCCATGTCAGCCGCGGTTAACCCTTCACCCCAACGCCCCTTATGTCTCTCCGGAAGATTGACGAACAGACATTTTGAGATGATTAAGGGCTTGAGCTTAGCGAATATGTGGCGTCTGGAAGCCGGCACAAAGCCGTTCCGAACTCGCGCGACATAAATCAGATCGTCTCCCCGGTAATACCCGACAACGATGGCGTCCACTCCATGTGCGCCCGGAATGTAGCCTCCGATCACAAATTCTTGCCCGCTGTTCAATCGATACTTAGCCCACGCGCCGCTGCGTTTTCCAGCTTCGTACCGGCTGTCTTTTCTCTTGGCAACGACACCTTCCAACCCCTGGGCGCGAGCGGCAGTGAGCATGTCCCCAGCGGACGCTTCAAAATAGTCCGTAATACGGATCCGGGGAGACTCAAACTTCAAAACAGCTTTCATGATCTGGCGCCGCTCGACAAGTGATAGCCGTGTGAGGTCGCGATTGTTGTAAACAAGAAGGTCGAAAACAAAGTAATGAATGCGGACAGCTTCTGCCCGGTAGTGTTGGAGGAGATTGAAGTCGGGACGCCCCGATTCGTCCATTGCCACAACTTCGCCGTCAATGACCGTGTTGTCATGAAGATCTGCGAGAGCTTCGAAGACCAGCGAATACTGGCCATTGAAGGAATTTCGCCGTCTGGAAAAGAGGTTCAGCCTGCCTCCCGATTTCACGGCTATGGCGCGATATCCATCGAACTTGATTTCGTAGAGCCAGCCTAAGCCGCCTGGGAGCGTCGGGACCGCGAGACACTCCATAGGCTCTCTGAACGTAGCAGAGCACACTGGTAGCGAATTCAGTGTTCGTTCGAGGTCGGTGGATGTCATGCGGAAAATAAGGACGGCTGGCGATGAGACGGCCGCGGCGCATCGAGCGGAGGGAAACCCTTGCTTTGCCAG
>Ga0306921_10002743_pt1 | contig 17695 bp, 25 predicted proteins | sample sta12Cox44000080_FD_203760 | JGI IMG/M metagenome (GOLD analysis project Ga0306921, IMG submission 203760) | Lab enrichment of tropical soil microbial communities from Luquillo Experimental Forest, Puerto Rico - statoxic.12C.oxic.44.000.080 (v2)... | ecosystem: Environmental > Terrestrial >... | reverse complement strand
ACGCAGGTCGCAAAGCTCTGACGCACGTAGACCATGTCGAAAGGCGATCAGGATCATAGTGGCGTCCCGGTGCCCATGGCGGTTATCGCCCACGGCTTTGATTAAGCGTTCGACCTCCTTCTCGGTCAGGTGCTTCCGTGTCCGCAGCTCACTATTCTTCAAACGCCGCGGAACTGTTCGATTTACGCTCTTTGGCGCGACCAGCTTGAGGCGTCGCTTGGGCATATAATCTCGCGATTCGGGAGGTTTAATTGTTGCAAGTATACGCCAAAAACGAACAGTTGTCGAGAACGACGCTGTGAGTTTGCCGTTCGAGGCCGCTAAACATCATCAGCGACTGCCGGCGACCAGCTTGCTCTGCCGTCGTTATGTCCGTTAAGTGAGGCGAAGCGGTTGTAAATATTGCAGTGCGGTAATCTCGGCTTTTGACCCCAACCGGACGTTAGCCGGATCGTAATCCCGCCGTGCGGCATTCGATAGTGTGCTATCCTCCGATCACAAGCAATGGAGGCACTGCGCAGTGCGCCGGTCAGATTGCCGGCTGGCCGACTGAAGCTTTCGACCAGTCCCTCGGCGACCGGATCGGTCCCGGTGAAGAACACGATGGGGATGTCCGATGTCGCAGATTTGGCGTTGGCGATGGCAGAGGAGGTGCAGTTTTTTTTGCCGAGCGAACCTATGCAGGGGCTTGCGCGACTAATGTGATGGTGCCGCTGACAAGAAACGGCGGCGTCGCGGGTGGGGCTGCCGCCATTTCCGAAGCATCGTGGCGGCACCCTCACCCCTGCTTGCGCTTCAAAGTCCGTAGTTGTTACTGCAAAGAACTTTCAGTCCGAAGGGATTCAAGCAGTGCCTTCGGTCCAAGCATGTGCCCTTCAGGTGGATCAGACTTGATTACCACATCCGAATTACCCGCGAAGTCACTTGCCTGGACCCCCGGTGATCCAACCACAACAACTTTGCGGATGCGATCGCGCTCGGGTGTACTCAGTTGTGCCCAAATTAGCCGAGCGTTGTACCCGCCGCCTGAAAAGCCGTAGATTGCTTTTATGGATTGGTCCTCGTGAATGCGGTCTCTCGCAATCTGGACTTGTGCGCTGTTGAGACCTGGGGTACCAGCAACATCGAGTACTTCGCCTCGAAACCCAAGCTGCTGCGCGTACTCCAGCGCGGCTCGGTCATCAAGTTGGCCACGCGGCTTTTCTGAACTCGCTACGCCTCTCAGGATCAGCATCACTGGTTCAGCGGAAACTTGCTCTCTCACATGCCGCTCTGGTTGCGAAGAGCACCCCGCCATACTGAGTAGCATCGCAGATAAACCTGAGAGCCAAAGCAATTTAGAATGCATGTCGACCTTCTACTCCTTGAAGAAACGTGATTCGATCGGCGCAGAGTTCCTGGCAGCCGATCCTAAGGGCTAAAAGCGTTTTGGTGTCCGGGGCCAGTTTCATTCCCCCTCACCTTCGCACCTACAAATCGCACTCGATCAGAGACTCTCCAGAGAATCCGAGAACGGTAAGCGGAAAAGATGATTAACCTGTTGATGCGCCCGCAAGCGGGATGACCCACGACAAGCAGCCTGAACTCGAAAATCCCAGCTGTTGTATTATTGCAATACTCCGCAATGCTGAATGTGCCGCGACACAGGTTGTGTGAACTACCTCACATAGGCTTGCTTGCGCTGGCTGATAGCCTCCCTCTCCGTGATTCCCCACAAAGGGAACCGGAGGGGTTACATGCAAAAACGAACTGCAATCGCAGTTGCGATAACGAGCTTGTTTGCTCTGATACTCTGGGACTTCGGAATAAATGCAACGGATGCTGCTGGCGCGCGGCCGGAACCCGTGTATGCCGTCGCCACTGATCCGTACCTACCATTCCAGAATCTTGAACCCGTCTACTGACCTACGGCCCTTGATCCACGATGTGATCCCTGCATGGCGTCTTGAGAAGCGTAGCACGCAGCCGCGAGGGAGAGAGCCCCAGGCCAGAGGAGGGTCTGCCGGGGCTCTTGATTTTTGGTTCATCTGAGCGGCCGCATACCAGGGCCGGGCGGCATGGCCGGGACCGGCGCCAACGCCTCCCTTGCGGGCGGTCGGCCCGGCAGCACCACCACGCGCGTGCCCACCTGAACCCGGCGATGAAGGTCCATCACGTCCTCATTGGTTAGCCGGATGCATCCAGAGGAGACGAAAGTGCCGATGGTCGAGGGCTGATTAGTGCCGTGAATGCGATAGATTGTGTTACCGAGATAGAGCGCGCGGGCGCCGAGCGGATTAGTTTCGCCACCAGCCATGAAGCGCGGCAAATACGGCTGGCGCAAGATCATCTCTTCGGGCGGCGTCCAATCCGGCCACTCCAGCATCCTCGTGACCCGTTCCACACCGGACCAAGTAAAGCCCTCGCGGCCGACACCTACGCCGTAGCGCAATGCTTTACCGTTGCCGAGCACTAGGTAAAGGTAGGTGTTTGGCGTATCGATAATTATCGTGCCTGCCGGTTCCTTGGTGCGATAATCAACGACCGTGCGACGAAACTGGGGTGCCAATTCCTTCGCCGGTTTGGTCTCGGGCCGTACCTCGGGTGGCAATGCGGCCATATTGCCAGGGTCGCCGCGCGGTATTGACCCGGTTACATCCGCACCGACTGATGGCGAACCGACTTGACCGGGGCTGTTCCGCAACCGCGATCGCATCGCCTCTTCCCGAATTGCATCTTGTTTGAACGATCCAGGCGGGCCCGGCGGAACGGCGCCGCGGTAAGCATCCGGTACGGCTGGCCCGTCTTGCGGCTGCTGGTAACCGGGACCAGTGGGCGGCAGCGGTGCGGCATCGGCGCTTCCCTGCTGATACCGCCCACCGGGGGCGGGCTGATAAGCCGGTCCCACTCCGACCGGCGGCGGCAGCGCATCACCTCTCACGACAGGCGCATTGAGTGGCGGCAATTCCTCCGTGCTGACCGCAGGAGGAAGCGGCTGGCGCGGATAAGCCTGAGTGGGAGGATAGTATTGCGCCACGGCCTGGTTGAGGCCGATTAACAGCGTCGCGATTCCAGCCGCTGCGCGGAAAACCATTCACCCCTCCCCTTCGGATCTTGGTCAAGCTGTTGAGCAGAGGCGGAGGGGGGGGTGGGCCTCGGGTCCTTAACACCGGAGGCCCAGACCGACAGGATGCTCTCTCGCATCAGCCGCCCCTTCAGCTTCGAGCCGATAGGAAAGAAGGCCCAAGCACGCGCAGCAAGCGCGAACGTCGGTCGCGTAGCCGGGACGGAATGGTAAGTCAGTGCGGAGGTGTGCGACGTTTCGCATCGAGGGCGGAACGCCCGGGGAGCGGGTCCCCAAGGACCGCCATGTTCGGCGTCAACTCCGCCCTCCACGCCGCTTCCCGCTCAGCCCAAACCTCGTTCGGTGCCGTACGAGACAGCGCAGCCGTGTGCCTAAGCTCCGTCGGTTCAACACCCCACTGCTGAAATTTGGCCATCCGAATCCCCCTCCCGCTGCCGCCATTCCCAAGCATCCTGGCGAATTTGGGCTCGATTGTGCGAAAACCCAGGCTGGGAAAGAACGAAAGCTGGATCGTTTTTGGGCGAATGCGGTAGCCAGGTGCTTGAGTACATTGATCTGTCGATTGGCCAAACCGTTGGGTATCGTCGCATCACTTCGTAATCTTGGCCTTCCGGATTAATCCCCAATGAGGCGGCGAGAGTTCGTCACCTTGCTCGGCGGCGCAGCGACGGCGTGGCCGCTCGCGGCGCGCGCGCAGCAGGTGACGATGCCGGTGATCGGGCTCCTCGATTCTCGACCGCTTGACGCGATCACGGATCGGCTGCGCGGATTTCGCCAGGGCCTCAAAGACACTGGCTACGTCGATGGGGAGAACGTGGCGATCGTGTACCGCTTCGCTGAAAACCAAGATGACCGGTTGCCGACGCTGGCGGCGGAACTTGTTAGCCGCCACGTTGCCGTGATCGCCACCTCAGGTCTGCAGCCGACATTGGCGGCTAAGGCGGCAACCAAGACGATTCCCATTGTCTTTCTCGTCGGCGACGACCCGGTGCGGCTTGGCCTCGTCCCAAACCTCCCGCGACCGGGCGGCAACATCACGGGAATCAATGTTCTCAGTTCCGAGCTGGCGGGAAAGCGGCTGGAACTCCTGCGTGAGCTGGTACCGCAGGCTGCTCGCATCGCTGTGCTCGCCAATCCGGCCAATGGGGCGGCCACCGAGACTCAATTGAAAGATGTTGGCGCGGCTGCTCGTGCCATCGGAGTGCAAATTAAGATCCACAACGCCAACACCAGCGCTGAGATCGACGCTGCTTTTGAAACGATGAGCCGTGAGCGGGCCGATGCCGTGTTCGTCACGGCCAGCACGTTCCTCAATGGCAGGCGCGTCCAACTGGCCCAATTGGCGGCGTTCCACCGGCTACCCGCGTCCTATGGGGATCGTGACTACGTCGAAGCCGGTGGGCTGATGAGCTACGGAACCAGCACTGTGGATGGGTATCGCCAGGTTGGCATCTATACCGGTCGCATCCTCAACGGCGCTAAACCCACGGACTTGCCGGTCCTGCAATCGAGCAAGATTGAGCTAGTCATCAACGCCCAGACCGCCAGGATGCTCGGCCTCACGGTGCCCGACAAACTACTCGTGGCCGCCGACGACGTGATCGAGTAGGTTTCTTTTTGCTGCACCTGCTCACGTCCGGTTATGGCACCAACCGGAAGGCCCCGGAGTGCACGAGTTAATTCCGGTTACCGAGGTCTTGCGGAAATAGCGCGCTTGCCGGCTGGCCCGAGCTGGACCGCTGCCTGTGCACCCAAAGCCAGCATTAGGTCACCGCGGACGATGGCCTCGTTCGCGACGAGCATGGCTTGGGGAAAACGGGCGGCGAGATCTGCCTCCAGCTCGTCGCGATCGGCACCGATCACGACCGGGCCGCCTTGATCAGCTCAAGCTGGGTCAGCGCGGTCACGCCATCGTCGAGGCCGATCTCCTCGACGATCTTGCCGCCGATTACCTTCAGCACCGTCGTGCCGGTAAAGTGCATCTTCCGGCCACTCCCGGCCGGGAGGCCGCCGATCAGGAAGTCATTGAAGGCCGGACCCGTATGGGAGCCACCACCTTCCCACTGACCGACGACATAGTCGCCCTCCGCGATAAGATCCGCCGTGCCCCAGAAATTGAGGTCGGGGAATGCGGCACGGAAATTGGTCATGAACGCCTTGATGTCGTCGTGGCCGCGGCGGGGTTCATGCAACGAATATTTGAGCAGCATGTTAGACGCGGCGATCTCGTCGACGACTCCGAGATTGACGCGCTTGCCCCAGAATTCCGTAAACCAGCGGCCGACAACGGCCTTGTTATCTTCTTCCTTGCTCATTGGAATGGCTCCTCCTGATTTGTCTCGTCAAAATCACCGACATCCGCCGATGATCCGAAACGACCACTTACACTTGAACTGAGTGAGCCACACTCCGTTTCTTGCCACTAAATCGAAAACAGAGGTCGTGCGACCACCGACCATGTCGGAACGAGATGCCCCATCGCGGCAGTCTTTCCGTGGGCGCGCGGAGGTGTGCTATCCTTTCTGTCGGAAGCACGGGAGGCATCGGGCAGTGAAACGGCGCGAGTTCATCACGCTGGTGGGCGGCGCCGCCGCTCCCCTTTGGCCGTTGGCGGCGCGTGCGCAGCAACCCGCGGTGCCAGTGATCGGATTCCTGCGGAGCACGTCGCTCGCCGACGCCACGCACCTCGTGACGGCGTTCCGTCAGGGCTTAAAGGAAGCGGATTTCGTCGAAGGTCAGAACGTCGGCATTGAATTTCGCTCGGCGGAAGATCGGGTGGATCGGTTGCCGGCTCTGGTCGCCGATCTGATTAGCCGCAAGGTCGCTGTGATGGTCGGGAACCACAATGCGGCCCTGGCCGCCAAGAGCGCAACTATAACGATTCCGATCGTCTTCGTGACTGGGGCTGACCCGGTCAGGGACGGTCTGATCGCCAGTCTCAACCGGCCGGGCGGCAATGTCACGGGCGTGAGCTTTCTCGGCATCGAGTTAGGGCCAAAGCGATTGGACCTGCTGCGGAAGCTCGTGCCCAATGTGGCTACGATCGCCATACTCGCTTATCCGGGCACTCCTGACACCGAGGCGGAGCGAAGACAGGTGAAAGCCGCGGCACATGCTATCGGGCAGCAGCTCATCGATCTCTACGTTAAGAGGGACCAGGACATCGAGGCTGCCTTCACAACGTTGGTCCAGCGTGGCGCTGGTGCGCTGCTCGTCGGTACCGGCGCGTTCACATATTCCCACCGGGAACGGATTGTCACCCTGGCGGCCCGGCATGCAGTTCCGGCGATATATAACTTGCGCGAGTACGTCGCGGCCGGCGGTCTGATGAGCTATGCAGCCAGCATCACCGATGCCTACCGCCAGGCAGGCATCTATACCGGGCGGATTCTTAAAGGTGAGAAGCCAGCCGATTTGCCGGTGACCGAGCCCACCAAATTTGAGCTGATCATCAACCTCAAGACAGCAAAGGCGCTCGGCCTCAAAATCCCGCCAACGTTGCTCGCCCTCGCCGACGAGGTGATCGAGTGAATCGCCGCCAATTGATCGCAGCGCTCAGCGGCGCGGCGGCGTGGCCGGTGACGGCGCGTGCGCAGCAGGCGGCGATGCCGGTAGTCGGCTTTGTTAGCGGCATGTCTTTCAGTGCGTCCGAGCGCCAAGCCGCTGCGTTCCGTAAAGGGCTCAGCGAAACGGGTTATCTCGAAGGCCAAAACGTGGCTGTGGACTACCACTGGCTCAACGGTCAGTACGATCAGTTGCCGTCACTTATGGCTGACCTCGTGCGCCGTCGTGTGGCCATCATCGCAACGCCCGGCAGCCAACCTGCTGCGATTGCGGCCAAGGCCGCAACAACGACAATTCCGATCATCTTTGGCGTTGCTATTGATCCGGTCAAGCTTGGGTTAGTTGCCAGCCTCGCCCGGCCGGGTGGTAATGCGACCGGCATCAATTTTTTTGTCGCGGATATCGCAGCCAAGCGGCTGGGCCTGCTGCACGATCTAGTCCCCAAGGCCGTTCGGATTGCATTGCTTGTCAATCCAGCAAATGCCTCAACTACCGAGGCTACCTTGCGAGACATACCGGATGCAGCGCGCGCCCTCGGACTGCAAATTCAGATGCTCAACGCCAGCACCAGCCGCGAGATCGAGGAGGCCTTCGCCACTCTCATGCGAGACCGAGCCGACGGTCTCTTTGTCGCGCCCGATTCGTTCTTCGAAAGCCGGCGCGTCCAATTTGCGACGCTTGCAGCGCGCCATGCGATTCCCGCCGCTTATACCGTTCGCGAGTATGTAGAGGCCGGTGGACTGATGAGCTATGGGACCGATCTTGCGGACACGTTCCGCCGAGTGGGCGTGTACACCGGTCAAATCCTCAAAGGCGCGAACCCTGCTGATTTGCCTGTCATCCAATCGACCAAATTCGAATTCGTCATTAACCTGCAAACGGCGAGAGCCCTCGGCATCGAGGTGCCCAACGCGCTGTTATTAGTCGCTGACGAGACGATCGAATGAGAAGGCGCGCGTTCATCACGCTGATTGGCGGCGCGGCAGCATGGCCGCTCGCAGCGCGCGCGCAGCACGCAGGCAAGCTGCTGACTATCGGCGTCCTGGGCTCCGACGCTCCGTCTTGGACTGCATGGACTGCCGCCTTTGCGGAGCGGCTGAGGCAGCTCGGCTGGATCGAGGGTCGCACCATTGCGATAGTGTATCGTTGGTCCGAGGGACGGCCCGAGCGCGTGGCCGAGGTCGCGAACGAGTTCGTGCGACAGAAGGTCGATATTATTGTCACATATGGAGGCGCGGTCGCCGCCTTCAAGCAGGCCACGCGGGACATACCTATCGTGTTTGCAATCGCGGTCGATCCGGTAGGCATCGGCCTCGTAGATAGCCTTTCGCGCCCAGGCGGCAACGTCACCGGATTGTCGCTTGAAGTGACCGACATTGCCAGCAAGCGACTCGAGTTCTTGCTTAATGTTGTTCCCAGTCTTCGCCGACTGGCAATTATGGGTGACGTAAGCTATCCGGCGTCTGCCTTGGAATTGGGCGAGGTACAGGCGACCGCCCGCAACCTTGGCCTCGCAGTCGCGCCATACAACATCCAGCGGGAGGGTGATATCGCGCCCATATTCCAGGCTCTAAAGTCCCAAGCGGACGCACTTTATGTCGTGGAAAATGCTCTGGTAGCTGCCAACATCAACCGTATCATCGCGCTCACGCTCAGCTCTCGGCTGCCCAGTATTTTCAATACTCCCGATTTTGTTCGAGTTGGCGGCCTCATGTCCTACGGACCGGACTACCAAGCTCTTTTTTCGCACGCCGGCGATTACGTTAATAGGATTCTACGCGGCGCAAAACCTAGCGACATCCCAGTCGAGCAACCGACCAAATTCGATCTTGTTGTCAATCAAAAGACTGCCAAGGTGATTGGCCTCGCTATTCCAGATAAAATAATCGCGCTGGCCAACGAGGTCATCGAATGAAACGCCGCGCCTTCATCACGCTGCTCGGCGGCACGGTCGCATGGCCGCTCGCTGCGCGTGCGCAGCAGGCCGAGCGCGTGCGACACATCGGCCTCCTCACGAACAAGGCTGCAGACGATACCCAGAGCCGTGCGGAAGCCTCGGCTTTTGAGGGTGCGCTGCAAGAACGTGGGTGGACGCTCGGGGGCAACTTGAAGATCGACTATCGTTGGGGTGCGGGCGATACCAGCCGTTACCCCGCATACGCAGCGGAACTTGTCGCGCAAGCGCCCGACTTGCTGCTGGCCGTCGGCGGAACGGTGGTTGGGGTATTTCAACAATTGACGCACGAGCTGCCAATCGTGTTCGTCGGGACCACCGATCCCGTCAGCCGCGGACTGGTCGCGAGCTTATCGCGGCCAGGCGGCAACGCTACAGGATTTCTGCTGTTTGAATTTGGCATCAGCGGGAAATGGCTGGAACTGCTGAAGGAAATCTCACCTCACGTGACACGTGCGGTAGTCATTCGTGATCCCAGCGTATTCTCCGGCGTCGGTGAATTGGCCGCCATTCAGGCTATGGCGCCCTCGCTCAGGGTAGATTTAAGCCCGGTTGACGCGCGCGATGTCGCTGGGATCGAACGTGCGCTGACGGATTTTGCCCGCCAACCCAACGGCGGCGTCATTGTTACGCTGGGTTGAGCCTCGATCAGGCATCGCGAACTAATCATCACTCTCGCAAACCAGCATCGACTACCCGCGATCTACTCCGATCGGTTCTTCGTCACCGGCGGCGGCCTTATCTCCTATGGGCCAGATGGGATTGACCAGTGGCGCCGCGCGGCCGGTTACGTCGATCGCATCCTCAAGGGCGAGAAGCCGGCCGACCTGCCGGTGCAGGCGCCGACAAAATACGAGCTGGTTATCAACCTCAAGACGGCCAGAGCCCTCGGCCTAACCGTGCCGCCGACGTTGCTCGCCCGCGCCGACGAGGTGATTGAGTGAGCGCGGGCGTGAAACGCCGTCAGTTCATCACGCTCCTCGGCGGTGCGGCGGCGTGGCCGCTTGGGGTGCGCGCGCAGCAGACGGCGATGCCGACGGTCAGGATACTCAGCGGCGCAGCGCCTGGAACGTTCACACCGTTTGAAGCGGGATTTTACTTGTTCACATACCTACCGATGCAAATCGACTACGCCAATTCAGCGTAGACCGCCTTCTCGAACCTGTCATAAAGCTCAAGTGCCTTGGCGTCAGCGAAGGGTACGAGCTGCATCAGGATTACGCCAGCGATGTGCTTTGTCGGGTCAATCCAGAAATAGGTATTGCCGAGACCGGCCCAGGCGAGGCTGCCTGCGCTCCTGCCGCCGGGCACGCGCTCGGTATTGATCATGAAACCCAGGCCCCATTTCTTGACCATGCCGGGGAAGAACTCGGCGTCGTTTGAATAGGCTGGGATCATCGTCTTGAGCAGCCGCACATTGAGTGCGCCCATTTGATTCTCGCGCATTGCGCGGATGGTCTCGGGCTTCAGCACCTGCCGGCCGCCGGTGGCCCGGCCCTCGTTGAGGAACATTATCTCGAAGGCGAGATAGTCGGCGGCCGTGCCATAAAGGCCACCGCCACCCATCTGAAACTCTGGTTCCTGCGGAATCTCGAAGGGCATCGGCGCGAGACTGCCATCGGTCTGTCGCGTATGCATGCCGACAAGCCGGCGGCGCTGGGCGTCGTCGAGTTTGAAGACGGTATCCTTCATGCCAAGCGGCTCGAACACGTTCTCGCGGAAGAAGGCGCCAAGCATCTGGCCGCTGACCCGCTCCACTACCTTGCCGACCCAGTCGATATTGATCCCGTAGTCCCACCGGGCGCCCGGCTCGAAAGTAAGCGGCATGGTGAGCGCCTTGTTCTCGCAGGAAATGATGCTCGGCGTACCAGTCTTCTCCTCGTAGCGCAGGAGGTTGGCATTCCAAATGTCGTAGCCGAAGCCCGCAGTGTGGGTCAGGAGATGTCGCAACGTGATCGGCCGTGCTGCCAGTCGGAGCTTCGGTTCACCGGCCTCATCGAAGCCTTCGAGCACCCACGGTGAGGCAAGCTCCGGCAGTACCTCGCTGATCGGTTGGTCGAGCTGAAGATCACCACGCTCAACCAGTTGCATCGCGGCGGTGGATGTTATCGCCTTCGTCATCGACGCAATCCAGAATACTGAATCAACGGTCATATCCGGGCCCGCCGGCAGCGCGCGTTTGCCCGCCGCACCCTGATAGGTCGGTCCCTCCCGCGTTGCCGCGAGGGCTACCACGCCCGGCAGGTCGCCCGCTTCGGTCGCGCTGCGAAGAATCTTGTCGATGTTCGGCAGTACAGTCATGGCCCAACCTCCCTGATTTAAGCGCCTCGCCTGGAAGACCCATTGCTGAGGTCCGCGATGGCCGGTCGGGCGCGTCTCACACGATCGGGCGGCAACATCACCGGTCTGTCAAGCCAGACATCCGACACTGCTGGCAAGAAACTCTCCCGGTAACCCTTCATATTCGCTGACTGGCCCCTGCCAATCCGATATGATGAAACCGACGCACACGCACGGCGCAGGTTGAATTGATGGATCAATAGATGCGTACACATCATCACACCCCATGGAGGTAGCAATGCCCACATTCCTTTGCTTCCTGAACTGGACCGACCAAGGCGCCAAGAATGCGAAAGACGCTAACAAACGATTTCAAGCCTCAAAAAGCTTGGCCGAAAAATTGGGCGGAAAGCTACAACACGCCTATGTGACGACCGGCCAATACGACGTTGTTCTGACCTTGGATATGCCTAATGGCGAGGCAATGGCGAAGTTCGCGAGCGCTATCTCCGGGTCAGGCAATGCGCGGACCACGACTGTGCGCGGCTACGCGCCTGATGAGTTCAGCAAGCTTGTTGCCGAAGCCCCGAAGTTCTAGCCAGAGGTTGGTATCAGCGGCTTCTCGTCCACGAGCCGGCTGCCCCGCGACTTAAAGACAGAACCCGCTGCCGCTGATCTTGCAGAAAGCGACGCGCGCAGGGAAGCGCCTATTCCTCATCTGTCCCGAGCACCTTGCCGTTCGAGTTGACTAGGTGCAATTGTTGGCAGGCGAGGCACCTGACCGCCTGATATGCGTCGTCACGGTTCTCGGAATCGTCTGCAAACCATTCGTGCGAATGAAGGCCCGTATTGGGGCAGAGGAACATCACGCTCGCCATGGTTCAGCATATAAAGGAACCAGCCCTGTTTTTGCGCTAACGCAAAAAGGTAGGGGTGAGCGGCGCGAGATGGCAACGCCAAAAACGGTTCTGATCGAGAAGGCTGTCGCCGTGATCGCATGATGCATGACGCGGGACCTCAGCGCCCTCGCCGGGGTGGATGGCGTCGGCAATGGCCCTGATAACAACGATGGGAAACGGGGCAGCTTAAGGAGCAGTCGGCGCTGGCGATTGTTAATGAAGCCGGCGTTCTAATCGTCATCGTCACGCCGATGGCGCCTGCGTTGCTTGCGCCTGGGCCGCTCCTCGTCGTCTTTGCGTACCTGCTTGATCGCTTCCAGCTCCTTGATCGTATAATGGTGCCTGCCGGTGACGACACCTCCCTCGTCGAGTTCGCGAGGCTCGTAGCTCCAAATGAGGTCCTCTTTCGGCAGCAGCTTATCGGCGCGGAACCAGCATTTGCGCCCATCGATTATGCGCCAGTGCCATTCAAGCGGCCCGGTGGCTTGCGGCTCGGGCGCAGCCGAGCAAAATGCGGCGGGCATGATCGCGAGCGGAGCAGCGAGGAAAGCAACCAAGATCATTAGCTATCAGTTTAAATCACGGAGCAGATGGCGCCAACGGTGACGATAAACGGACAACGCTGAAATTGGCGACGGCACTGGGATGGCCTCCGATACCAGAACGAACCCTTTGTCCGCGATAACCGCGAAAAAGCGCCCGCCAAATGGGGCTTTCGGGCGAGGGCTCGCTCGGGCTTTGGCTGAAGCGCGCCCCGTAGCTCCTCCATAGTCGGTACATCTGCGGGGAAATTTCGACTCTTTTACAGCAAACTGCGGCTCGAAAAATGCGCCAGGGCAAAAATCCCCGCCGGCAGCTCCAAAACGCCGGTTTTCATGCAGCTCGCGCGAGAAACATAGCCCGCTGACCCCACGGCTGAGCCGTGCTACCGTCTCCGCGCCCTCGCACGGGAGGGGCATATGAACATTCATTACGCCGGGCGATCCGGTGAAGCAGGGTTTGGTGACAAGCCTTAATCGGCCGGGCGGCAATCTCACCGGATTGACCATGATGAACACGTCGCTGACGGCTAAGCAAATTGAGCTGATGGACGAAACTTTACCAGCTGGGGCTGCGATTGCCATTCTGTCTGATCCGAATACGGAAGGCCAAGAACTCGAAAGCACCGCGCGACAGGCGGGGCAGGCACTCGGCCGTCGCATTCTCATCATCCCAACTGCAAGCGAGGATGACTTCGAAACGGCAGTAACCTCCATAGCCAGCCAGGGGAAGGTGGGCCTCGTGATCCCAGACCGGCCGCTGTTCGTGTCTCGTCACAACCAACTCGCCGCTTTGGTGGCGCGCCATTCGATTCCAGCCATCTTTCCTCCAGCGGACCTCGCGCCTCCGGCGGGTTGATGAGCTATGGTGCGAGTACTTTTGAGATGTTTCGTCGTGCTGGGGTGTTTGTCGGTAAAATTCTTCAGGGCGCCAAACCGGCCGAGATGCCGGTCGAGCAGCCAACGAGGATCACGCTAAAGATCAATCTAAAGGCTGCGAAATTACTCGGGCTGACAATTCCACCAGCGCTGCTTGTGCGCGCCGACGAGGTCATCGAATGAATCGGCGCAAGATCATCAACCTGCTCGGAAGCGCGGCGGCACTGCCGATCGCGGCGCGGGCATATTGGCGTGCTCACGAACCTTCCTGCTGATGATCCCGAAGCATAGTGGAGATGGTAGCATGTTAAAAACGCCGCTCTGTCATTTGCTCGGTATCGAGGTGCCGATCATTCTGGCGCCCATGGGCTCTTGCACGTCAGCGGAACTTGCCGCTGCCGCGTCAAATGCAGGCGGGCTTGGTAGCATCGGATCGCTTTTCCGAACCACTTCCGCCATCAAGCGTGACATAGACGAGATCAGAAGCCTGACAAGGCGGCCTTTTGCCATCAACCATATTCCGCAAACTCTCGACGCCGAGGTATTTCGCCATTCACTGGAGGCACGGCCCGCGGTGATGTCATTTGCGCTCGCCGATCCAGGTGATCTGGTGCGGCAAGCACAAGATGTCGGGTCCCTGGTGATGTTACAGGTCACTACCGTTGCGCAAGCAGCCCAAGCCGCAGAGCGTGGGGTCGATGTTGTCATCGCACAGGGTGGCGAGTCAGGTGGCTATTGTGGCGAGGTCAGTACGATGACACTCGTACCGCAAGTAGTTGACGCCGTGTCACCCATTCCCGTCGTTGCGGCCGGCGGCATCTTTGATGGGCGCGGTATTGCGGCCGCTCTGATGCTTGGCGCGGTTGGCGTCAATCTTGGCACGCGATTCATTGCCTCTACAGAATCCCCCGCCCCGATGGAGTGGAAGCGGGCGATTACTGAGGCCAAGTCAGAGGACTCGATAAAGGCTGATGTTCTCAACGACATCAGTCCGCTTCCAGGAACAGCCGGATTCGGCACCGTTCTACGTTCTCTTCCAACCGCTTTCTTGGATGAATGGAGTGCCAAGCGCGAAGAAGCACGTCGTGATCGCGATCGCTTGCGAAGTGAGATCGTCTCCACGACCCAGGCGGGTCGACCGCATGCCTGCTTGCTCACGGCGGGCCAGACTGCCGGAGGTATCCGCAACATCCTGCCGGTTGGCGAGATCATGCGGCAACTGATGGTCGAAACCGAAGCAGCCTTATCGATAGCGCCGAACTTCGGCGAGGCGGCTTCCCAGCGCCGCGAAGCTGGACGAGCGCAGGGTTAGGAGAGCGTCGCGCTATCGGTTTTGAAGAGCGAAATCTCAGTGTGATTTTGGGTCAATAAACACGCTCGTTAGAATATCGAGGAGAATCCGCATGCCGACACCAATTGTGTTCGAGAACGTTGCACCCGTGGTGCCCGTGCGCGACTTGCAGGCGGCCCTGGAGCGATACCGTCAACTCGGCTTCGACGTGCGGGCTTACGATCACGATACTGGGTACGGCTTTGCCCAGCGGGGAGCAGTATCAATTCACTTGAGCGAGTGGGAGGAGCACGACCCCAAGCGTACGGGAGCAGTCGTTTATCTTTACGTTTCGGATGCCGATGCCCTCCGTGCGGAATGGGCCAGTTGCGGAGTTGAGGGTCGTCTCGGCGAGACGCGCAATACTGAGTACGGAATGCGGGAGTTCGGTTTTGTAGATTCGGATGGCACCCTGCATCGAGTGGGCTCAAAGTCGCGTTGAGGGGGCACTGCGCAGGTCCTGACATGGTCGTGGCCCTCCGGTATGCTGCCAAGCTTCCGGCTGGTGGCGACCTAATGCAACTCAATCAATTGATACGACGCGATTTCATCACGCTCCTCGGCGGCGCGGCGGCGTGGCCGGTTGCGGCGCGGGCGCAGCGCGCGGCGAAGATCCTGAAGGTTGGAACTGTCGTTGGTGCCGGCAACCAGAGATCATCGCCGCAATGGACAGCTTTTGAAAGGCGTATGGGTGCGCTCGGTTATCAGGAAGGAATGAATTTCTCCTTTGATTTTATGGAGGCTGCGAGCGGGGACGAGTATGAAGTCGGCTACCGGAAGCTCGCAGCCCGCGCGTGCGACGTCATTCTAGCTATTGGCCCGGAAATCGCTCTGAAGTCCGCGCTTGCGGCTACGCGGACGCTGCCGATCGTGGTGATTGCCATCGACTACGATCCACTCGCCCGCGGCTACGTGGCAAGCTTGGCACGGCCCTCCGGCAATGTTACGGGAGTCGTGTTTCAGCAGGTCGAACTGGCAGCAAAGCGGATTCAGCTCATTAAGGATGGCTTTCCGGATAGGTCGGCTGCGACCATGTTTTGGGACCAGTACTCTGCGGACCAATGGGAAGCCGCGCGGAGCACCGCCGTCAAGCTCGGCTTGCAGCTTTTCGGGATTGAACTGCGCGAACGACCTTATGACTATGAGGCGGCGCTCGATCAGGCACCGCTCGATCATCGCGGCATGCTCGTAGCCCCAACATCGCCGGTTCTTTTTTAGCGATCGTGTGCGCCTTGCCGAATTCGCGCTTCGGCATCGGATCTTGTCGATGTTTGTATTCCGCGAATGGGTGGATGCCGGCGGGCTGTTGTCATACGGGCCCAGTATAACGGCGCTCTTCGCGCGCGTTGCTGAGTTCGTTGATCGGATCGCTCGCGGCGCCCCGCCCGCCGATTTGCCTATCGAACAGCCGACGAAGTTCGAGATGGTGGTGAATCTGAAGACCGCCAAGGCAATCGGGATCGAGCTGCCGACCGCGATCCTGCTGCGCGCTGATGAGGTGATCGAATAGTGACGTTATGTCCACAGCTGGCCACAGCTGACACTATAAGCCAAAAAGGATGGATTCGGGTTTTGATCCTAATGGGGAGTTTCAGATTGGAGGGGCTCTCATGATTGACCTCTACCATCACGGCTCATCAGTCTGCGCCGCCAAAGTGCGCCTCGCGCTCGGTGAGAAGGGCCTTGCTTGGGAGGGCCATTATCTCGACATCCACAAGGGCGATCAGTTCGCGCCAGAGTATCTGAAGCTCAATCCCAAAGCCGTAGTGCCCACGCTGGTGCATAACGGCCGCGTGATCCTCGAATCTACGGTCATCAACGAGTATCTCGATGAGGTTTTTCCCGAGGTGCCCCTCAAGCCGAACGACCCGCAGGCGCGCGCCTCGATGCGGGTATGGACCAAAGCGGTGGACGAGGTCCTACATCCGGCGTGCGCTGAAGTGACCTTCTCGGCATGCCTCCGCCACCGCGTCAAGCGGCTGCCGCCGAAGGAATACGAGAAATTCCTGGCCAGTACGCCATCACAATCGGTGACGCCGCAGTGGCGCGAGCGCCGGAAGGACCTAGTCACGCTAGGTTTTGATACGCCGGGGCTGGGCGAGCAATACCGGCTCTACGACAGCTATCTCGACAAGATGGAGAAGAGTCTGGCGCACCAATTGTGGCTGGCGGGCGACACATTCTCGCTCGCTGACATTGCGATGACGCCTTATGTCAACCGGCTCGACATGCTCGGCTGGGGACAGATGTGGGAACAGACGCGACCACAGGTCACCGCTTGGTTTGAGCGCATCAAGGCACGCCCGACGTTCAAGCCAGCATTGCTCGACTGGTGTCCACCTGATCTTACAGCCGAACTCCTGACCTTCGGGCGGCAGAGCTGGCCGAGCGTTGAGCGGCTATTGTCACAAGCGAGTTGAACATCACCTATGTGAATTCATGGCATGGTGGCTACCGCCGCAAGCGCGAACGGTGTGCTAATTTGCGGCCTCTGCTCTGAGGGCGGCCCATGAGGCGTCGCAATTTTCTCGGCGTGCTCGGCAGCGCGGCAACGTGGCCGATCGCAGCGCGCGCGCAGCAGCCCGAGCGGATGCGGCGCATTGGCGTGCTCATGAACGTCTCCGAGAGCGACTCGGCAGGACAGCGATTTGTTGCGGCGTTCCGGCGGGGGCTAGACGAATTGGGTTGGGTGGACGGTAGGAACGCGCGGATTGATATACGATGGACCACCGGCGATCCTAATCAGTACCGCAGGTACGCGGCTGAATTGGTCACGCTCACTCCGGACGCGGTCTTGGCCGCCACTACCCCCGTAGTGGTGGCACTAAAACAGGCGTCCCCCACGGTGCCGATCGTGTTCGTTGGCGTCGTCGATCCAGTGGGCTCCGGCTTGGTTGCGAGCTTGGCGCGGCCGGGCGGCAATGCCACCGGCTTTTCTCTTTTCGAATACGCGATCAGTGCCAAATGGCTGCAGCTTCTCAAGGAGATTGCGCCCGGCGTGACGCGAGCCGCGGTACTGCGGGATGCGACCATAGCTGCCGGGATCGGCCAATTTGCCGCTATCCAGACCGTGGCACCAATCGACATGGAATTGAGTACGATCGACCCGCGCGACGCCGCCGAGGTCGAGCAAGCCATCGCTTCATTCGCACGCGATCCGAACGGCGGGTTGATTGTGACAGCAAG
>Ga0306921_10002738_pt1 | contig 17720 bp, 15 predicted proteins | sample sta12Cox44000080_FD_203760 | JGI IMG/M metagenome (GOLD analysis project Ga0306921, IMG submission 203760) | Lab enrichment of tropical soil microbial communities from Luquillo Experimental Forest, Puerto Rico - statoxic.12C.oxic.44.000.080 (v2)... | ecosystem: Environmental > Terrestrial >... | reverse complement strand
TTATAGGTCAAATAAATTTGGCGACGGAGCTGCAACGGACGATTAGGCGGAGCCTGGCGGCTTCCAATGTCAGACGAGAAGGAACTCTCGCGTCCAGTCAAAATGTTATCGGTGAAATAAATCTCTGATTCCCAAGTCTCGCGATTCCCGTGAGGACGCATCGCGGCGGGCATGAGACGCCAAGTAATCAAAATTATTGGGTTAGCCTCACGAAAGAAGATTCGCCGCTTCGCGGTTTGCCGCAAAATCCACCAACTCACAAATGCAAAAGAACTGCTTCCGGTGTAGTGTTTGCGATCGGAAGGTGGCCGACGTGTTCTCGTCTGCAAAGGAACTCGCTGCGAAGCTGCGCTCGGCAAGCTACGTCATCGATCCCGTCACCTTGGAAGTGGTGTATCTGGCAGCCCGGATGCGCAAGCCACTGCTGGTGGAAGGTCCGCCAGGATGCGGCAAAACCGAGCTGGCCTATGCGGTGGCCACGGCAGCCAATACGGTGATTGAGCGGCTTCAGTGCTACGTGGGAATCACCGAAGAAAAGGTCATCGGCCAATTCGACGAGGCGCTGCAGAAGCTCTACCTGGACACCCAAGCCGCCAACCTCGGCCACGACTGGAACCAAATCCGGAGCCGGCTGCACTCGCTGGACTTCTTTGCGGAAGGGCCGCTCTTACGCGCTCTCCGCTATGAAACTCAGCCGTGTGTGCTTCTGGTCGACGAACTCGACAAGGTCGACCACAACATCGAAGCCCTGTTGCTGGAGATTCTGAGCGCCTGGCAAATCACGGTCCCCAAGCTGGGAACGATTCCAGCCACAACCATCCCCTTTGTTGTCCTGAGTTCGAACGAAGAACGCCGTCTGGGCGACCCTCTGCGGCGACGCTGTTTCTATCTGCGCTTTGAATACCCAACGGTAGAGCGCGAACGCGAGATTCTCGCGATGCGAAGCAGCAGTGAAAGCCTGCAGCTGCGCGGGCAGCTTGCCGGGTTGGCGCACGCTCTACGCGGCTTTAACTTGGAAAAGCCGCCATCGATTGCCGAAATGCTCGACCTCGTTCAAGCTCTGGAAATCCTGGGTGCCGAAGAGATCTCGCACGAGCAACGGGATTTACTGTTACCGCTCTTGGCCAAGACCGAGGCCGACCGGAAACGCCTGCTGTTGCGCTCTGGTTTCGAGGGTCTGGTCGCCGATTCGAAGCGTTATCGCGATGAATTGTTGGCGGGAGCGGAAGAGAGCTCGCCAGCCCATGTAGAGGCTGCCGCATGAACTGGGCCAGGGCGTGTTTCCTGGTGCTGCTGGTGGGAACGGCAGGAGCGCAAGTGGCAGATTCACGCCTGTTGCGAGACGTATCAGCACGGTGGGCCGAGTATTACTCCGCTGCGTACTGCGTGCCGATCGAGTTGGTGGCGGCGATTATCGACGAAGAATCGGGATGGAACCCGTACGCAGTATCGAACAAGGGAGCGGAGGGGATCATGCAGTTGACGCCGGCAACGGCGGTGCGGTTCGGCGTGCGCGACCGGTTTCTGGTGCGAGAGAACGTTCGCGGCGGCGTCGCGTATCTTGCCTGGCTCAAACAGAAGTTCGACGACGATCTCCGGTTAGTTACCGCGGCCTACTACGTCGGCGAGAATACGATCGCAGCGCGGGGACTGAAGTATTTCTCGCCTGATGTGCAGGGCTACGTCAAACGGGTCGCGCAACGTTATCGCATGAGACGAGTGCTCAGGGCACGGAGCCAGCTGGCTCGGCAGAAAGAAGAATTGAGGTGACGGATGAGAAACACTCTACTTATCGGTTGGCTGTCACTGGTATTACTGACCGCGACAGCGGAATCACAACAAGCAAACATAGTTCCGCAGGTTCGTACCAAGTCCACAGCGGACAGCAAGATTATCGCAATCGAACTTGCGGCGCATTTCGTGACCACGATCCGCGTGCCGGAGTCAGTGAACTCAGTCGTGGTGGGAGACCCGGCGTTGTTCCAGGTGGAGCATTCCGAACGGGAGCCGGAACAGGTGTTCGTCAAGGCCCTGACCAACGAACACGCCGAGAGCAACCTGCTGATTTCCACGACTCGTGGTCACCAGATCAGTTTTCTCCTGGTCAGCCGCGGCGAAGGCCAAGATGCAGCGAAGGTTGATTTCCTGCTGCGATACCAGCCCTCCGGCGGTTTTCTGGTCGAGCCCGATGCCGTTCCTTTCGCACGAGTAGCACAAACCGCCAGCCTATCGAAGGCGCAGGCTGCAACCACTTCTTCAGCCGCGAGTCCGACAGGGATGGGCGGCGCGGTTGTGCTACCAGCCTCACTCACGATCGCCAACTCCCCGTTGGAAACGGTGCCGACCCAACCCAAACCTGACTCTCTCGACAGCTTGCTGGAACGACAGAAGCAGGCTCCGTTGCCAGAGCTCTACGGCGAACGACCGGAAGGCGACGAGGTGAAAGGTAACCGCCTGAAGGCAGGCATCAGCGAGGTGCTCGATGACGGTCAGCAAGTGATTGTTCTGTTCTCGGTGGTGAACGCCAGCAAGCACGCCATCCTGTTGATGCCTCCACAGATCCAGTTGGGCGGCCAAGACAAGTCAGGAAAGGTGATCAAGCATGAACACTGGTCTACGGCGGAGCAGTTGGCGGTAATCGATTTCCGACTGAGCCGACGTCGGATCGGCCCTGGAGAGCGCGCCGACGGTGTGGTGCTTTTTGAGCGCCCTCCCTATAAGCGATCGATGGAAACTCTGTTTTTGCAAATGGCAGAGTCAGGCGCCGTAGATAAACCTGCTTTGGCGCCCATCGGTTTTGGAGTCAGCACGCTGCGGGAGGCGGCGAACCATGCTCAATGAGGAAACGAACCAGGAACTGAACAAAGTTCCAACAAACCCGGAGGCGGAAACCCCAAACGAGGAGCCCGCCGTGCACGAACCTGTCAGAGGGAACTGGCGCGAGGCATTCGTTGCGGCCTTCCAGAAAGCGCGACAGGAGCAGAAGCCTACGGATAGCCGGCAGGAACTCGGGCGCGACAGAAGCAAGTCACTGTTCCTGCTGGCGGGAGTGTGCGGGGCGCTGCTACTGATTTTCTTCGCAGTGTTCTCCCACCCGAAGCAAAAAATTCCGCTGCCCGGAGAGAACCCGCATGGCCAGGCAAGTCTCGGCCGCAAGGTTACGCCAGGACAGGAGAACGACGATCCCACCAAGGCGGTCACTCCGATGTTGAGTGCGGATGTACGCTCCTCAGACCCAGCGTTGGATGTCCAGCTAACGCCGGAAGATATCGGCCGGACTTCGCGAACCGGCATGGCGCCCAAACCAACCGCAGCGACGGTATCGGCAACCAAGACGAATCCATCGCAGGATTACGCCCTGAGCAAGGTCGATTTTTCTGACCCTACGGTGGGACAGAGCACCACGACCCCCAATACGCCGCCGCTATCGGCTTCGGACGCAACCGCCGACCTGAAAAAGCCATCGCTGGTGTTCGTGCGTTCGGCGGAAACCAAACCCACGCTTAGAACGAATTCGCCTGAGGACACTGAGGAGACCCTGGCCCTCGCGCCGGGCACGCGGCTGGTGGCGCGGCTGCAAACGCCGGTGAGTTCAGCAGTACCAACGCCTGCCGTGGCGGTCGTGGAATACAACTACGAGCGCAATGGCCAGATCGTGCTGTCAGCGGGCTCGAAGGTCTTCGGCCGGTTAGCACAGGTCAATCGGTCCGGTTACATGGGCATCCAGTTCAACCGGGTGGAGATGCCTGATGGGACAGTGGAGAAGATCGATGCCTCTGCCATGAGCCTGAATTTCGGACCCTTAAAGGGTGAAGTCTCCGGCAAAAAGACCGGCACGAAGTTTCTGGTACGGTCCCTGACAGGGCTGGGGACAATGGCGTCGTATCTGGTTGGCCCACAGAGTTCAGCTTCTGAGGGAATGATCTCCCCCAACACCCTGATGCGCGAGCGCTTGGCGGATAACGTCGCGACCGCGGGGCAGGAAGAGCTAAACGGCCTGGCGTTCAATCAGAACCTTGTGGTGACCCTGGCAGGAAATACGCGCTTTTACATTGTCGTCCAGAAACCATCTTCGGACCACAAGGGCACAGCTCCCGGCGCACAGAATACCGGTACCAGCACCGCCGGCTTCACCGGCGGCGTGCCGACCCTCGAAGAACTGCGCCAACTGATGCAGTTACGAAGCGAAATCAACGAGCTGTACACCCAAGCCAGCAGTCAAGGGGCGATCCAGCCCCAATCCCAGCAGTGAGAAGAAAGGAGGTTTGCTTTTCGGAGTCTGGGGCGTTGAATTCGGCAAGACGGAGGCTTGCCTGGCCAGGCTGGATCCCAGCCTGGCCACCCCAGGCATTTCCGATGAGAGGCGAGGCCTCCCGTTGAATAGACTCCCGCTGACGGGCTGACATTCCGCGGGTCTGTACGCTGCCAACCCTCCCAGCATCGACCGCAATCTGCAGCAGCCAAGCCCCTTGAGATGGGCTAAATTAAAGCATTGTTAGGACGGCGCGGGGACGCACTCGATTGGACTCTGGTCTTCGTGCCGATTGGTGATTGGGTGGCGCGTTTGCCTCAGGAATGGTTCCTCAACACGCCCGTGCTGTGGCTGGGGGCACTCGTATTGATAAGCGCAATTCGAGGTCCTCTGTGCAACGCCCCGGTAGTCGTGAAGAAGCTGCTGCGCCTTGCAGTCGCGAGCTTAATCGCAATTGGCTTGTTAGTCCTGCTTGTTTGGGAACCGGTCATCAAGGCCAGCAAGGCGTCTCTAGCTTTCACCGCATTGTGGATCTTGCTTCTAGGACTGACCCCTATCGGTTTGATTGTTTCGTTTTTTAGGATTCTGGTATCAAAGCCAAATCAAAAAGGGACTCTCGCGACTGTCGGCAGCTCGGTTCGGACGCCAGCACCGAAACCCATCGAAGTGGTTCGCAAGGTGCCCGCGGAACGGTTCGGCGATATCGGTGGCATGGAAGAAGCAAAGGAACAGATCCGCCAAGTAGTGCAGGCGCATCTGGACCCGAGAAAATATGAACGTTATGGGCTGGTCAGAAACGGAATCCTCTTGTATGGGCCGCGGGGAACTGGGAAGACCTCCCTGGTGAGAGCTACCGCTGGCGAGTTCGGGCTGAACTTCGAATACATCTCCGCTCCAAAGCTGCTGAACCGCTGGATTGGGGCGACCGGAGAAAACATCCGGGGAGTATTCGAGCAGGCAGCAGCCCGCATGCCTGTCCTTTTCTTCATCGACGAGATCGACGCGCTTGGGACCGGGCGGCAGGACGCCATCAGCGACCCAGGCGGAGCGGGACGTGAGTTCAATAACATCACCATGACCCTGGTGAGCGCGATCGATCAATACCACACGATCAGCGGATTTGTGCTGATGGCCGCGACAAACCGTGTGGATGGCCTCGATGAAGCGTTAGTTCGAGAGGGGAGATTTGACATAAGAGTGCGTGTCGATCTTCCCGACGAAGCCACGCGAGTGAAGATTCTGGAAGCGCAGCTCAGCAAGAAACCGTGGAAACGCTTCGACTTGGAGGAATTCGCGCGCCGGACGCCGGGAGCCAGTGCAGCCAAGCTGCGCGCCCTGGCGGACCAGGCAGCGAATTACGCGCTGACGGGCAACCGAAAGATAGAAGCAAGGGACTTGCAGCGGGCTCTCGATGGGAACGGTGCTAGAGACCGGCCACAACTGGAACGTGTGGAATGGAACGACGTCGTTATCGCAGAGTCTATTAAGCGTGACCTTCAGTCCATCATTCGTCTTCTTGAAGACCCAACGCGCAGCCATTCTCTGGGGGTCGAGGTCCCGACAGGCTTGCTGTTGATCGGCCCGCCAGGTACCGGAAAGACTCTGATCGCAACTCTGATCGCAAGCCAAACCAAGCGCAGCTTCTATCCGCTAACCGCAGCCAGCGTTCTGGGCGGAGATGCCGGAGATTCAGTCAAGCGTGTGGCCGCCGCTTTCGCGCGCGCGAAGGAACACAGTCCCGCGATCATCTTCCTTGATGAAATGGATGGGCTGTTGCCTGCGAACAACCGCTACCTGGCCCAGCACGATGTCCAGCTGGTGGAACAATTCCTCACGGAAATCAGCAGCCTGCAGCCGGAAAACAATGTGTTTCTGGTGGGCACGACGAACCATCCGGAAAACATCGATCTGCGAGTACGCAGAGGCGGCCGGTTCTCCGAGAAGCTTCTGATCCCGCTTCCCGACACGCAAGCGAGAGTGCAACTGCTCAGTTGCTATCTCAAGGGCGCTCGACTGGATCCGGGACTTACCATTGAAGACATCGGCAAGTGGCTCATCGGATCGGCTCCTGCGGATCTCCAGGCGATATGTACTGCCGCAAAGCGCATGGCTTTCAATCGAACGGCCAACGCCGACCAACTGCCACCCCTGAATTGGTCTGATTTCGAAAGGGCCACCGAGCGGGTTCGCAGGGATATGGCTCAATTGGACAGCACCGGCCTGCAATAGCCCAGCACCCGGCACCCACCCAACGCCCGTCTCAGCACTTGTTAGTCTGCGCCCCTGTCACTGATCTCCGCTGAATGCGCGGCCGTTTGACAGCTTTTTGTTTCCCGTCTAAGTTCCCTCGCACATCGATCACTTTTCCGGCGCCAGTTTCGCGGATCGGGGAGGCAATCGACGACTTTGAGAAAGGAGAGGTCTTGGTGAGGAAATTTCAGGCAATTCCCGGACGGAAGAAACCTCTGGTTGTACTGGCGATTGTGTTGCTGGCCATTGTGCAGTTTGTAGCGGCACAGAACCTCGGAACCAATCCGCAGTTCAATGTGGCGGTTCAAGGACAGACCGGCGCACAACCAGAAGGCACCTTCCTGAACTTCATTAACTGGATCGGCAACGTGATCGCACCGGTCGGAGCCGGAGGTGCAGTCCTTGGCGCCGTGTTGTCGTGGCTGACAGGACGCGGCTTTGGGCGGTGGTTATTCGCAGCTGTCGCGCTGCTGGCCATCTCCGGTGTCACGCGGTTGATCGAGTTCTGGATCACGAATGGAACAGGAGGGGTGACATAACCGTGCGGCCTTCACACAAGGGGCGCAAACCAACCAGGCAGCCCGCAGCGGCTGTGACGCGATGCGGGCTGCGTGTAACCAGCATGGTTCTTCTCGATGTGGGTTCTGATTCGGGGAATACGAAAGATGGCAATTCCGCACCTGCTCAACGACATCATCTCGGTTCTGCTCTGGCTGGCACCGTCAGCCGCGCTGCTATCGCTGCTGATCGCCGGTATCAGTCTACGCCGCGAGGGAACGATGACGTTCACAATCGGCGGAGGGTTCACCAAGTGGATGTTCTGGGCAGTCGTGTTCTTGACGCTTCAGCCACTGCTGAGTTGGTTTACTTCGTTCGGAGTCCCCGTGCCTTTGCCGGGTGGAGGGATCGCAACCGGATGGCTGGCGAGCTTTCAAGCCGACTTGGCGCAGTTCGTAACCAACTTCGTGGTGCAGCGACTGGTGCCGACACTGGCGGCCTTCTTCGTATTGCGTGCCATTCTGGACGCTGCGTCAGGTCAGCATCCGCTGCCGTCGATCCTGGCAGCCATGTTCCTGCTTGGCACCCAGACCACCTACAACCTGCTGCGGAGCTACAACACCGGAACGCAATACGCGACTGTGGATGTATTAGACAGCCTGTGGAACCACCTGGTTGGTACGGTTATGCCGATCGCTGCCGTCCTGGCGCTGGTGGGGGCGATCTTAAACTTCGCAACCAGGAAGCCATTCCTGCAGTTGGTCGGTGTGGCGCTGGCGCTGCTCACGGTCTCCGCCATCTGGAAACTGCTGCTGTCGATGATGTAGGAGCGCGAATGAACCTAGGAAACATGTTCTTCGACCACGGGATGCTTCATCTGGCGAACTGGATGGGCAACGTAATCATGCCCACCCTTGCTGCTGCCTTCATCATCATCGCCATTCTGCAGTTCTCTAAAGGTCAGGAGTTCTCGCACAGCATGTATGGTGCCTTGGCTTGTCTGCTGGTGTCAGGACTGACAAGAGCGTTTGAGACGTTTGCTTCACAAGCGGCGTGGAACAACCCTGACTTGTACTGGATATCGATCAGGATCCTGATTGACTGGGTCGCGAACGTCATATTGCCGGTGTACGCGGCAGCCCAGGTCGCAGCGATGGCCTTGCGATTGGGCATCTTCTCGCTGGTCCATCCCACCGGCAGCTGGTTGCATCACCTCGTAACAGCTGCCCTGTGCCTGATGGTTTCGGGCCTGCTTCGTCTGGCTGAATTCTTCGTCGCCCAGGGGACGGGCGGAGTCACTTAGGGGACAGAAACAATGGCTCTCGATGTGACACCCATATACCGGAATTTGCGAACCAGAGTCACCTTTTTCGGACTGGAAGCGGAAGACCTGTTCGCCATCCTCGCGGTAGCCGTCGTGATGAACATCTGCGGCAGGTTCCTGAACCGCGAGATGTTCGGTCTGCCGATGAACATGGTGCTGCAGTACCTGGTTCCGATCCTGAGTGTGCCGGCACTCATGCTCTTCAAGTACGGGAAACAGCGCGGTTACTTGCTGGACTGGGTGTTGTTCCATACCAAGCCACACGTTTATTCGGCGCTGGAACGAGACCGTGAACTAACTCGCGAATACATCAAGGACTAAGGACGAGAGATGCCGTTGAAGATGGAACAGTACGAAAAGTCATTGGCCCAGCCACCGCTGTGCGAGCAACTGAAAGTCCGTGATCTTACCGACGATCTGCTGATCCAGCTCAATGGGGCATTCGTAGCCGGATACAGGTTGAGCGGCATTCACTCCTATTACGCGAGCGATGACGAGCGGAACCGCACCAAGCTGGCACTGGAGGCCCTGATTCGCTCCCTGCCGGAGCGATCCATGCGCCTGCAGGCGCGATTTGAGATTGCCGAAGGCGACGGGGGCCTGACCGCACGCTACAACCGGGAACAACAGAATCCCAACGCAGTCTTGCAGGCAGTCGACCGCGAACAGTCCGACGCCTGGTTGAAGAAAAACGCAGGGGGCTATTACCTGCAGCACATGCTGCACTTCTACTTCATCTGGGACCCGCGCATCCACCACCAATCACCGGAGTTCGAGTGGAAGAAGAAGATGCGCGGTGAGAGCTTCAGCATGTCCGCTAGCAAGTGCATCGAGCACAGTCGGCGGGAGCATGAAGACCTGGTCGCCGAGTTCAACAGCCTCATGTCCGGAGTGGAGGCTACGCTGCAAGCCACGGGCATGAAGATCGAGCGGTTGACACAGAACGATATTTTCCTTGAGGTCAAGCGAGCGCTCAATCCCCTGGTGAACGACGCACGGCCATTTCTTCCTCCAAGAGAATCGCTAGTTTACGAGAGTGCGCGGAGCCAGATGGCCAGCGTCAACATCGAGGACGAACTCGATGAGTACCTCAAGATTGGCGGATTACTTTACTCGTTCATCAGCCTGAAAGACCTTCCCGACGCGACCTTCCCTGGGGTTTTGCGAGAACTGGTGGTGATGGACTTTCCGATCATCATCAACACGGAAGTGGTTCTTCCCGATCAAGCTAAAGCCGTCAAGCAGTACAAGGGCCGCCTGCGCAAAATGACGGCTGCACAGAAGGACATCCACGGTGGGTTCCGCCTCAACGTAGACGCGCAGGTGGCGGAACACCAGCTGATCAAGGTCTTGCAGGAGTTGATCTCAAGCTCGCTGAAATCCTGTCAACTCAGCCTGACGATGGCCGTCCGCACTTCACGGCCGGCCCGCAATCGCTTCGAAGCGCAAGAAGCGGAGCGCACCCTCGCCGACCGCCGACAGCGGATACTGCACGCCATCGCGCGCATGAACGGCGCACGCGGTATTCCCGAGACACTGGCGCAAAAGCGTTTCTTCTTCTCCAGTCTTCCCGGACTCGGTGAGACCAACAAGCGGGAGAAAGACGTTCTGACCTTGCACGCGGCCGACCTGCTGCCAGTGGAGATGCCATGGAAAGGGACACCCAATTCTCCCCTGATGTTGTTTGAGACACCGTACCGCCAGCTGATACCGTTCTCGCCCTTCGATTCAGCGCTGGGCGACGCCAATATGCTCATCCTGGCCAAGAGCGGCGGAGGCAAGACGTTTCTCGCACAGCTCAAGCTGTTGATGATGGCGCGTGCCCGGCCGCTGGTGTCGATTCTGGAGCGCGGGGATTCTTACGAGCCGCTCGTCAATCTCATGGGTGGCCGAATTATCAATGTCGATCTGGATGGCCGAGAGACCTTGAATCCCTGGGACCTTCCCGAGGGCGAGTCTGCACCCAGCAACGAAAAAACCGCCTTTCTGAAGAACCTAACCCGCCACATGCTCGGCAACAGCCGCGACACCGACACATCGCTGCTGGACAACGTGCTCACCGATGCGATCGGCCGGGTTTACAAGCGCTGCTCCATCCGATACTCCAATCCGATTCCGACCTTTAACGATCTCCGGGAAGAGCTTGCCAACTGGCGGGATGCCGAGAAGATGCAGCGCACGATCGATGAGGCACACCTGGCGGCAATCAAACTGCGTTCCTGGACGGAAGGCGGCATCTACGCCAAGCTATTCGACCAACCGACCACGATGCGCCTGGACAGTGATTGGCTGTTCTTCAACGTCGAAGGACTCAGCTCCGATCCTCGACTGGAGACAGCGATGAGCATGCTGATCGCGAACGCCATGTCGGCTCGCGCCACCGGCAAAACCGGGCGGCCGAGCATCACAGTGCTCGACGAGTGCTGGTTCCTGCTGGACTCGCCTTCGCTGGCGCCTGAGGTGGTGCAGCTTTACCGCACCGCCCGCAAGCGCAATTCGAGTGTGTGGGGCATCAGCCAAACCGTCGAAGATTTCGTGGGCACGGAGTTTCAGCCTCGGGTTCACGGGCCCGGAATCCTGAAGAACGCCAGCACGAAGATCATAGGGCAGCAGCCCGGCGACCTGACCCAGATGGTCAACCACCTTGGCTTGAATCCCGTAGGAATCCACCAAGTGAAGGGATTTGGCGCCCCGCGAAAAGGGCGCAGCGCCGAGGTACTGTTGGTGATCGGTGAGAAGGCCGAGACGACCCAGACGATTCGGATCGTGCCCACGCCCTTGTCGTACTGGATATGCACAACCTTCCCGCGGGAGAGGAAATACCGCGCCTGGTTCCTAAAGAAGCATGGAAGTAGACCGCTATTGCAGAGCTACCAGGAACTGTCGAAGCGGTTTCCGCAGGGCTTGGCGGATGTTTCACCATTACCAGAAGAGGTCTCGGGCGAGGTGAATGGGGCCGCTCGAGTTGTATCGGGGACGGACAGAGAAATCGGGGAGCAGGCAAGGCCATAAGCCGCTCCCGGAGGACGAAGAGAAATGCAGCTTCTCATGTACACGTTATTCTTCGCAGCGTTGACCTGGCTGGTGGTGACAGGCCAGAACCGGCGGCGACTGGTGGCGGTGATGCTGGCTGGCGCCATGGTTGTGACGCTAGTAGGAGCGCCGCAACCAGCACAAGCGCAACTGGGCATATTGGGTGCTATTCAGGCGGTCCTGACGGTGATCAATGGGGCGATTCAGGCCGCGTTGACCGCGATCAACACGGTGCGGACCGCCATGAACAATTTGCAGCAGCTGGTGGTGTGGCCGCAGCAGCTGATCAATCAGGCCAGAGCACAGGTCACGCAAATGATCGGGCGGTACCGCAACCTGATGAGCAATATCTTCAACATCAAGCTCAACAGCGCCAACTTGCCCACGCCGCAAGCACTTGAGGCCGTCATTCGTGACCACCAGGTGGACAATTTCCCAGCGTTGACTGCGATGTTCACCAACAATTACGGTGCGATCCCGGTCCCGACGGCCGCTAATGCAGGTGACCGTGCCATGTCAGACATGGATGACGCCCTGGCGCTCGACAACCTGAAGACGTTAAAGGCTGGCGACCAGGCAACGGACATAGAACTGCAATCGGCGGAGGCGATTGAGAATTCATCCAGCCAGGCAGCGCCGGGTTCTGCACCCTTCCTGACCGCGACAGCGATTACCTCGGCCATTCACGCGCAGGCTCTCACCCAAAAGCTGCTGGCCGCCGAATTGCGCCAGGAAGCAGCTCGCATCGCACATCGCAACACGCTTCGCAAAGAGAACGCCGGCAACACCACGCAGCTGCGTGGGGTCCTCGTGAACCTGCTGCAGCACCAGTAAGAGAGAAAGAAGGTACGCATGAAGAGACTCACCACTTTGTTCGAGACCGCCGGAAACTGGATGGCCAGCCACAAACTCCGTACCGCCATTCTCGCGCTGGTGCTGGTGTTCACGGCACCCGCGCCGGCAAGGGCGCAAATCATTTCCCCGTGCTGCGCCATGCTAGTGGCCGGGCTGTCGAGCATTCATTCGCTATTAACGAAAGTGGTTGGAGGAGGACTGAACCAGATTCTGAGTGTGGACAAAGCCATGCAGCAGTTTCAGCAGGCCGTGGTGTGGCCACAGAATCTGATCAATCAGGCGCGAGGCCTCGTGGGCGCGCTTCAAGGGAACTTCACCCAGATCCAGAATCTGATGAAGATACCGGTCAACAGCGCCACTTTGCCGACCTCGCAACAGTTGGAGCAAGTGCTGCTTTCACGCAATCCGAATCAGATTGTGCAAACGTCCGGCGCCTATACAGCCCTGTACGGTCCGGTTCCGGCGCCCACCGCTGCCTCGCCGCAGGTACTGAACATGGTGGACATGACAGATGCGGCAGCTCAGGCAGCCATGAAGCGGGCCATCGAGATCGATGCCCTGGCGGACCTGGAACTTCAGGCTGCGAGTCAGCTCAACCAGAGCATTCAGAGTGCGGCTCCGGGCAGCGCCCCCATTATCGAAGCGCAGGCGGATGCATGGCTGATCCGGGCGAACGCCTACACACAGTCGGCTACGGCAGACCTCATGCGCTTGCGCTCGATCGATCTGGCGAACGCCAGCGCCGACATCAAGATGGGAGCAACCAACACAACAAACCTGCGGCAGGCCCTGGCCAATCTGCTGCAGCATCAGTGAGCTACCCCTAGAGGAAGACGTTATGCCTAGTTTCTATTTCGAGCAGTTGCTGCAAAACGGACTGAACGGGATCGACCAGCAGGGGATCACGGCAGCGGTTCTGCAGATCGCTGGGGTCATTCTCATCCTGAGTCTCTTGTGGGCGGTCTATGAAGCCTACGCGAGCGGAGGTGACGTTCGTTACCTCGGCGTGGCCGCTATTAGGTACCTGGTTCTGGGTTTGGTGTTTCTGAATTACCCGAGTGCTTTTCGTACCGTGAACGGCATGTTCAACGGTGTTGCGGATGGCATTTATAAACTGTCGGGCGGAGTGGACCTAATTAAGGCATGGGGAAACAGTCTCTCCGAAGCTTGGCAGACAAATCCTAACTGGTTTTCTTCCCTATGGAACTTGGTCGCTGGCGGTATTTCGGCCATTGTTGCCGGATTGATAACGCTGATCGGCTACTTAATTCTCCCCTTCACCTACACGTTGTTCACGCTGTTTTATGCCCTGTACGGGTCGATCCTGTACGTGGTCGGTCCGTTTGTGCTGGCCCTGATCCCATCGCGTGGACTTGGCCAACTGGGCAGAGCGTACTTCGTGAACATGATGATTTTCCAGTGCTGGGGCCTCTTATACGCAATCCTGCAGGCACTGATGACCGCGCTGCAGATTACGAGTCCTATGCAGTTCAACGGATCGTTTCTGCAGGCGTTCGTCGGCTCCAGCCAGATGGTCGTGATGAGCGTGGCCAGCGTCTTGCTGTCGGTCATGGTCGCCCTCATCCCTTTTATCGCCAGTCGCATCGTCCGTGGCGATATCGGCAGCACCTTGATGACCGTGGTCGATGGCGTCATGACTGCGGGAGCCGTGGCCTCGGGATTGGCGTTCAACGGCGGAAGTGGCTTGGCCGCAGGGCGACAGGTGCCATCCGGCGGGCCGCCGTCTCCTTCATCAGGTGGCTCCGGCGCTCTCAGTCAAGGCAGCGGACCGGCCGCCTCAAATCCCATTGGTGGCGCAGTCACCGGCGATTCGAGGCCGCCCACGCCGTCAAGTTCTGATGGAATTACCGGCACAGATGTTGCAACCACCTCTGCTGGCGGTGACGCCCCGTCTATTGGTGCAGTTCCTTCTACTGCACAAAGCGGCAATGAATCTCCTTCCATTGGCGCGCCTTCAGCCCGTGGCCACAACGGCCGCAGCCTTGCAGGTTTTGCGGCTTGGCACGCCGGCCATGCGATTGGCAGGACCATGCGCTGGGCAGGGATGGGTGCAGAACAATGAAAACACCCCAGTCGCCCAGAGAAGCGCCGGAGATCGCCAGCTTCACCCGGTATTACGAACATGACGGCATGCTGCGGGCATACGCCAATCGCGCCATGTTTCTGGCGATTTTGTTCGCGGTGATCGCACTGAGCTCGCTAGGCTTCGCGATTTATGTCCGCATTCAGCCTCCAACGGTGATTCGCGTCGACAAGGATGGAAATGCCATCGTCGTGGGTGGCGGCGCGAGACAGGACCGTATCACGCAGATGGCTATGATGCTGTCGGCGCAAGCGGTTAGCACGGACGATTCTGCATCCGCGGGAGTTGCTGCAACCGATCTGGAAGGAAGAGCGGTCGTGCGGCGTTTTCTGGAGCACTATCTCTCCTACACTCCGGATTCCGCACCCCGCAACCTGGCCGAGTCGCTAAACATGATGACGGCCAACCTTCGCACGTTCACCCTGAACAAGCTGCGCGATGACGACACGGTGGGCAAGATCCTGCAGGAGCACATCATCTCGGACCTGCGCATTCGCTCCATCGAACGCACCAAGAACGCGCCTTGGGACTACGTCGTTTTCGGGGTCAAGGAAGTGCACAAGGTGAAAAGTGGCGCGGAAATCACCGACCGCATCGTGGGCCAGTACAACTTACGGCTCGTCGAGGAGCGCCGCAGCGAATTCAACCCCAGCGGACTGCTCGTTGCCGAGTACTCCGAGAAGCAGATGGTGGGGGAGCGGGACAACGGGCTCGAACAGAAGAGCCAGCTTGATCACTAAAGGCGGAAACACCAGAAGGATCTACGCATGACAAACACTACAGCAGAAACCAGTACGGCGAAATCGTCCAGGACCGATGGCGGTGCAGACAAGGCGCCGACTCGAACCCGACGTGCTCGCACGTCTTCGGGCGAAGAGAGCGATGGAGGCGTGCGCTATTTCCTCGCAAAGCCGGAAGGCGACGACGGACTGCCAGCGCTGGACAGGGAGGTCGCCGACGAGAGTGAGGCGTTGGTGGAGGCCCTCCGGCTCAGAGTGACCTTCTACGCCGTTCAGGAGTTTCGTGTCATTCCTGATCTCTCCGGACGAAGACCGCAGCTCAATAAGGAGGAGGTCGATCTGTCGGCTGGTCTGGTTCGTTCGCGAACCTGGCTGGAAACCGAAAACGTTTTCAGCCAGGACGGCGAAGGGACCGCGCGAGCGCCCTCCTTTCTGTCCTGGCAATACGCAGACAGAAAAGGAAGAAACGATGGTGAAGAAGCGATTTCAGGTTCTGTTCCGGCGTTGGTTCTTCACTGTGGCAAGAGTCTGCGGACCAATTCTGCTGTACAAGCTGTTTGTGTTGGTCCAGCAGCACTTTCAGTACGCGCCCCTTGGCATGTCGGATTTGCTGATGGGAGCGTTATTGGCTTTCCTGCTCACGGCCTTGCTGTGCTGGCTGTGGGCTCTGGGAGAGTGGACATGGTCCAGGCTGCGAAGGTTACGGGGCTTCGTGAGCGAGCTACGGCAATGCTCCAGAAGCTACTGGAAGCCTGAGACAGTCAGGATCAACAAGGCGTAGCAACGACAACTCGTGGCCGGCGAATGGCTGCCAGGCCGAAATCATTGGGTTCGGTTTTCGGCAAGGGCAGCGAAGAGACTGGCACGAGGCGTCTCCTGTGGCTGTCCTTGCCCGACAGCATAAAGGAGATCAGCAATGCCAGATGCCACGATCTACTGCGCCAATCCGGTGTGGGCGCTCGAACTTGATCGAAACGGGAGGGTGTCAAAGAAAACCATGAATCTGGGCCGGGAAGCGCAGCTCACCAACAGCCTTTTGCAAGGGCTCTATCCGGGAATTCACGTCGCCACAGTTGATGTGCCGGCCGAACCTCTGGATCCCTGCGAGCAGGCCATGGTTGAGCAGGCGCTGACCCGGACTGAGGTAAATGGGATTCACTACAGCCTGATTGGAGCCAGCGGCAGCGCCAAGAACGGCAAGTTTTACGCGGTCGAGAGCTCCTTCGAAAAGACGCTTGCGGAGAGGTTTCGCTTCTCGCCGCAGGCCGCCATCACCTACTTCGGAATCCTGGTGTCTTCGTGCAAGGTGCTCGTTGAGGTCCCGGATTGCCGTGTGATGGTGGTGGATGACTATGAATTAGGTACCAACGACTGCCGTGGTTCGATCTCGCAGTCGCTGTTCCGAAAACTGCAACAGAAGCACCAGTCCGAACTTCTCGCCCGCGAAATGGAGAGACTACATGCGCAGAGGACGGCAAAGGACTCCGATACGCCCGACCATCCGTCGACCGAAGCAGAAATGTTGGAGCCGGTTGAGCAGGCGAAGCGCAGGATTCAAGGTAGGCGAATCGGGGCGCATCGCTTCTATCAATTTCGCCTGGCCTTCGACAAGACCCAGGCCAAGGGCGCATTCAAGGTCATGGCGGATGAAGTTGCCCGGCATTTTGAGGCAGGCATCATCCTGCCCAGATCGTGCGTGGAGCGCTCGTGCCAGGGAAAAATGTTGCAGACGGTTCGATCGGTGATGGGGGATCGTCAGGCACATACCCTCCGTGGTCCCGTCATGGTCGGTTTTTGTGACGTCTCCCGCAACCTCGAATTCAATTCGAGTTACATCCTGCTGGAGCGCGCCCCGGAAGACTCGATTGAACTCGAAATCAAGCCGTACGCTCTCAGCCAGATCGAGAAAGTACGGCAGGCATGCGAGGCGAACAACTCCGCGGAACTGTTTCAGTTGCTGGGCACGCGGGAGAGTCAACGCGTTCTGGAACCCGGCGAAGAAACCGATCCTGAATACAAATCGAACGAATACACGGTGGCGCAGGCAGCTCTGATCGCCGACGCTACTGGGTACATGCTGAAACATCCGTTCATTCAGCATCACCTCCAGCGGGTGTTGATGAAATGGGCGTGCCGGCTGTGCACCCGTGGTGGGTTCGCACTCGCGGACGATGGCTACCTCTTCCTTCACGAAGGACAAGTGGTCTGCGGTTCGGATTGGATTCCGAGGTCCAGCGCCAGCGCCCTATCAGATTGCCGGCATGGCTTGGCCGTGCGTTATCCCATCCGGACGAAGGAAGATTTCCTGCCGGTCGCAAAACTCTCGGCCCAGGACACCGTGCGACTGCTGGCCGAGCACCTCGGACAGCGCGGGTGCCAACTCCCAGCGGAGGGTGTCGCTGCCGTTGCTTCAGAGCAACTACAATTGAGGGGCACGCTGGTCCTTCATTCCGAGACGGCTGCCAGAAACGGCGGAGACTTTGACTTCGACGTGGTGTGTCTGGTCGAGGACAACCGTTTTCCTCGGTTCGTCGCCGACCGGTTCGCCTACGAGGAACAGCACTCCGCCACCAAGACAAAGAACCCCAAACCTCCCAGTCCCTGGTGGAACCTTCTGCAAGTTTCCATGCAGGCGCGCGGAAACCAGATCGGCGCCATGACCGA
>Ga0306921_10002735_pt1 | contig 17731 bp, 15 predicted proteins | sample sta12Cox44000080_FD_203760 | JGI IMG/M metagenome (GOLD analysis project Ga0306921, IMG submission 203760) | Lab enrichment of tropical soil microbial communities from Luquillo Experimental Forest, Puerto Rico - statoxic.12C.oxic.44.000.080 (v2)... | ecosystem: Environmental > Terrestrial >... | reverse complement strand
CGATCGCGGCGCTGCCGTTCTGAGCTGGCCTACACTCGCGCGCGTGAAGGTGGGGAGATCGCTCGCGGTCACTGTCGCGCTCGGCCTCGCGGCGGCTCCCGCGGTCCGGGCCGCGGACTGCACACCAGCGAGCATCCGCCGCGCGCTCGAACAGGATCATCCGCCCGGCCTGACTCGCATCGCCGACGTGCCCGCGGCGGTGCTGGACGCGTTCTGGCGCGCCTATGGCACCTCGGATCCCGATCACCGCATCGCGGACCACGGCCAGGCGTTCAACCCGGGCGACGTCATCACGGGCGACCTCCCGCAGCGGCGACTGATCGTCGCCGCTGCATCACCCCGCGCGGCGTTTCTGGTGTACGAGAAGGGCGGCAGGGCACTGACCCGCCACCTGTTCGCGGTCTGTCTCGCCGACGGAAGGGCGGTCGGCTCCTACAGCGCGCTGCGCGCGCCGAACAGCTTCGAGCGGCCCGCCGTGTCCGAGGCGATGCGCGATGGCTGCCTCGTATCGCCGCCGCGCGAGCACGCGCTCCCCGAGGACTGGACCCGCTGTCCACCGTTCTGAGAGCGACCGGCGTATCCTCGGCGCGTGGCGAGCTACCGCTACGAGCTGCTCTCGCCGCAGGACGCGGCGTTCCTCGCGGCGGAGGGGCCTTCCACGCCGATGCACATCGGTGCGGCGTTCGTGGCCGAGGCCGGGCCGCTCGCCACGCCGGACGGCGGCATCGACATCGCGCGCGTGCGCGCCTTCATCGCGTCGCGGCTGCACCGCATCCCGCGCTACCGCCAACGGGTGGTCTACACACCGCTGCGTCGGCGCCCGATCTGGATCGACGACCCCCACTTCCAGATCGAGTACCACGTGCGCCACACCGCGCTGCCGCGCCCGGGCGATGCCGCGCAGCTGCGCCGGCTGATCGGCCGCGTCGGCGAGCAGCCGCTCGCCCGCTCGCGCCCGCTCTGGGAGCTGTGGATCGCCGAAGGGCTCGAAGGCGGGAAGCGCTTCGCGCTGATCTCGAAGGTGCACCACTGCATGGTCGACGGGATCGCGGGCACCGAGCTCTTGACGGTGCTGATGAGCGCCCGCCCCGACGAGCCGCCCGAGCCCGCACCGCCCTTCGTGCCGCGGCCCGAGCCGCGGCCGGCCGAGCTCGTGCGCGACGAGCTGTTCGGAGGGCTGTCCGCGCCGTTCGAGGCCACGCGCAGCCTGCAGGCGGCGCTCGCGCGGGAGCGCCGCGGCGAGCTCGCAAACGCTCTGCGCGGGGTGGGTGCGCTCGCGCTCCAGACGCTCCTGCCCGCCTCGCGCACGCCGCTCAACCGGCCGATCGGCCCGCACCGGCGCTTCGAGCACCTCGCGCTCGACCTCGTCCAGGCCAAGGCGGTGAAGGACGAGCTCGGCGGCACGTTGAACGACGTGGTGCTCGCGGTGGTGACCGGCGCCGTGCGCCGCTTCCTGCAGCGGCGGCTGGTCGACGTGTCGGCGCTCGATTTCCGCATCTCCACTCCGGTGTCGGTGCGCAGCGCCAGCGAGCGCGGCGGAGTCCTCGGCAACCGCGTATCGGCCTGGATCGTGCGCGCGCCGGTGGCAGAGCCCGACCCGCTGCGGCGCTTCGACGCGATCCGCGCCGCGACCCGCCGCCTCAAGGAGTCGAACCAGGCGCTCGGCGCCGATCTGCTCTCGGCGGTGACCGAGTGGACCGGCACCACGCTGCTCTCGCTCGGCACGGCGTTCCAGAACCTCGGCCGTCCGCAGAACCTGATCGTGACCAACGTCCCGGGGCCGCAGCTGCGGCTGTACCTGGTGGGCGCGCCGCTGCTCGAGGCGTATCCGATCGCGCCGCTGTTCCAGAACCAGGCCGTGATCGTGGCGCTGTTCAGCTACGACGGCCGGCTGTTCTTCGGCCTGAACGCGGACGCCGGCCTCGTGCCCGATCTCGCGGACCTGCGCGGCGACCTGGCGACCGCGTTCGACGAGCTGGTGAAAGCTGCGGCAGTCTAGGCGCGTGGAGCTCGGCCGGCGCCGCTGCTGGATCTTCGACATGGACGGCACCCTCACGGTCGCGGTGCACGACTTCGAGGCCATCCGCCGGGAGCTCGGGCTCGAGTCCAGGAAGCCGATCCTCGAGCAGATCGCCGAGCTCGAGCCCGAGCGCTCGCTCCACGTGACCGCGCGACTCGATGCGATCGAGCTCGCGCTCGCCGCGCGCGCCCGCGCCGCCGCCGGCGCGCACGCGCTGCTCGAGCGCCTGTCCGGCCGCGGCGTGCGGCTGGGGATCCTGACGCGCAACAGCTTCGCCAACGCGTGCGAGACGCTGCGCGCGTCGGAGCTGTCGCGCTTCTTCGAGCCCGCCTGCGTGCTCGGGCGGGAGGCCGCGGCGCCCAAGCCCGACCCCGCCGGCATCCGCCGGCTGCTCGCGCACTGGCGCGCGGAGCCGGGCGAGGCGGTGATGGTCGGCGACTACCGCTACGACCTGCTCGCCGGCCGCGCCGCCGGCGCGCTCACCGTCTACGTCGACCCGGACGGCGCGTTCCCGTTCGCGGAGCTCGCCGACGTGTCGGTGGACTCGCTGTCGGCGCTCGCCGCGCGGCTGGGGTAGCCTCCGCGGCCCGATGCCGAGCGCCGACCCCAAGCACAGCTTCCACACCCTGCGCGTGGCCGAAGTCGTGCAAGAGACCGCCGACGCGCGCTCGTTCGTGTTCGAGGTGCCGGCGCCGCTCGAGCCGCTGTTCCGCTACGGCGCGGGACAGTTCCTGACCTTCGAGGTGCCGTTCCAGTCGATGCGGCTGCACCGCTGCTACTCGCTGTCGAGCGCGCCGGAGTGCGACGCGCGCCCGCAGGTGACGGTGAAGCGCGTCGAGCGCGGGCGCGTCTCGAACTGGTTCAACGACTCGCTTCGCAGCGGTGACGCGATCCAGGTGAAGCCGCCCGAGGGGCTGTTCGTGCTGCGCCCCGAAGAGGCGGGCCGCCCGCTGGTGATGTTCGGCGGCGGCAGCGGCATCACCCCGATCCTCTCGCTGGTGAAGTCGGCGCTCACCACCTCGCCGCGCCCGATCAAGCTGCTGTACGCCAACCGCGACCGCGACTCGATCATCTTCCGCGACGAGCTCGAGCGCTGGCGCGCGCGCTTCCCCGAGCGCCTGCGCATCGCGCACCACCTGGATGCCGAGCAGGGCTTCATGCACGCGGCCAACGTGAAGGACCAGTTCGCCGGCCTGGAACACGCCGACTTCTACATCTGCGGTCCCGCGCCGTTCATGGACATCGTCGAGGGCGCGCTCGAGGAGCGGCGCGTCGGCGGCGGCCACGTGTTCATCGAACGCTTCGTCTCGCCGACCGATCCCGACCGCGCGGCACAGGAGCCGGAGCCGGCCCCGGTCGCGACCGCCGCCGCGTCGCTCGACCGCTTCGTCTGCACGCTGGACCGCGCGCGCCACGAGGTGCCGGTGAAGCCGGGCGAGAGCCTGCTCGCCGCGGCGCGCCGCGCCGGCCTCGAGCCCTCGTTCTCCTGCGAGGAGGGCTACTGCGGCTCGTGCATGGCGCAGCTGCGCAGCGGCAAGGTGCAGATGCGCGTCCACGACGCGCTCACCGCCAAGGACCTGGCCAAAGGCTGGATCCTCGCCTGCCAGGCACGGCTCGAGGGCTCCGATCCGGTCGAAATCGACTTCGACGCCAGATACTAGGCGGCCGCCGTTGGTCTTCTCGAATGACACGACTGATGCGGCCAGGCCGAGCGAGGGCCGCCCCGAGCGAGGTCGCAAGGGCCGGAGGCGCGCGCAGCGAGGCGCAGCCGAGCGAAGTCATTCAGACTTGCCGGCGCGGAACCCAGAGCGAGCATGCAGCGTACTCGCGACCGCGAGCGGCGGGTTCTGCGCGGAGCGCGACGCGCCGAGCACCTCCGGATCCGGGGTCAGGCGACGTAGCGCTGCTTCGGGCTCGGGTCGGAGTACTCCATCAGCAGCCGGGCGAGGCGCTCCAGCAGCTCGCTGCGGCGGGCTCGCGCGTCGAGGCGCGACCACAGGTTCTGGAGCTCGCGCGGATCGCGCTCGAGGTCGAAGAGCTCGCCTTCGTCGCTGCCGTCGTAGAGCGTGAGCCGCGAGTCTTCGGTCACCAGCGTGCGCATGCGCAGCGGCCGGCCGACGCGCAGCATGTCGGCCATCTGCTCCTCCTCGATCAGCACGTGGTCGCGCACGACCGCGCCCGGGTTCTGGAGCAGCGGCGCGAGGCTCACGCCCTGCATGCCGTGGTGCGCCGGCACGTCGGCGAGCTCGAGCACCGTCTGCGCCAGGTCGAGCGAGCTCGCGAGCGAGCGAGTGACTCCTGGCGCGATGCCGGGCCCGGCGATCGCGAGCGGCACGCGAACGCAGCCCTCGTAGTGCATCGCGCCCTTCAGCATCAGGCCGTGGTCGCCGAACATGTCGCCGTGGTCGCTGGTGAAGACCACGAAGGTGCGCGCCGCCTGGCCGCTGCGCTCGAGCGCGCCGAGCACCGCGCCCACGCCGTCGTCGATCATCGCGATCATGCCGTACTCGGCGGCCGCCATCTCTCGGAACTGCTCGGGCGTGGGCGAAAACGGCGTGATGAGATTGCGCTCGCGGCCGCGCTCGGCCGCCATGCGGCGCAGGTGCTGCACCGAGTCGGCGTGCGCGTCGCCGAAGGTCTCCGGCAGCGGGATCTTCGCCGGATCGTACAGCTCGAACCAGCGGCCCGGCGGCGTGAACGGGTGGTGCGGATCGGGGTAGGAGCAGAACAGCAGCCACGGGGTCTCGGGCGCGCGCGCGCGCCGCTCGATGAACTCGACCGAGCGCTGCGTGGTGTAGGTCGTCGAGTAGAGCTCGGCCGGCACGCGCGTCTTCCACACCTGCTTGGACAGCGCCGCATGGGGCTGGGCGTTCGCGCGTCCCTGCAGCTTCGCCGGCTCGACGCCCTGCTCGAGCAGCCACTGGTAGTAGTGCCCGCCGCACACGTCGGAGTGGTCGACCACGAAGTCGACCTCGGCCAGGCCGTAGTAGTCGCGCGGGACCGCGACGCGCTCGCGCCGGTGGCGCTCCAGGTCCTCCCATTCGTCCCAGCCCGCGGGCCACGCCTCGCGCACCGCGTCGCCTGGCAGCGTGTTGCGCAAGAGGGTGTCGCGCGCGGCGCGCATGATGCCCATGTTCTGCAGGTGGCACTTGCCGATCTGGGCGGTCTGCCAGCCGCGCTCGAGCAGCGACCGCATGAAGGTGTGTGCGCCCCAGTCCAGCGCGATGCCGTTGGTGCGAGTCCCGTGCACCGACGGCACGCGGCCGGTCGCGATGCTGGCGCGGTTCGGCATGCAGATCGGGTTCGCCACGATCGCGCGGTCGAAGCGCACCCCGGCCGCGGCGATACGGTCCAGGTTCGGCGTGCGCAGCACCGGGTTTCCGCCGAAGCCGGTGTGATCGGGCCGGTGCTGGTCGGTGACGATGAACAGGAAGTTCGGGCGCTCGGTCATGCAGCGCATCTTACGCGGGTGTATCGTCGCGCGTGAAAAGCCAAGGAGAGCGGCGATGCGCCTGTCCGTCCCCCGATTCCGTCCGATCCCTCCCGAGGAGTGGAGCGGCGAGGCCAAGGAGGCGCTCTCGCCCGTCGGCGCCGGCTCGTTCCCCGCGCTCAACATCTTTCGCACGCTGGCGAACTACCCGAAGCTGGCGAAGCGCTGGATGGTGTTCGCCAACCACGTGCTCGGCAAGAACTCGCTTCCGCCGCGCGAGCGCGAGATCCTCATTCTGCGCATCGGCTGGCTCTGCCGCGCGGAGTACGAGTGGGCGCAGCACGTGGTGATCGGCAAGCGCGAGGGCCTCTCGGACGAGGAGATCGCGCGCATCGGCGCGGGTCCGGATGCGCCGGGCTGGTCGGAGCTCGACCGGGCCCTGCTGCGTGCGACCGACGAGCTGCACCGCGACGCGTTCGTGTCCGACGCGACCTGGTCCGCGCTGGCCAAACGCTTGAACCCGCAGCAGCTGATGGATGTGGTCTTCACGGTCGGCAACTACAACCTGGTGTCGATGGCGCTGAACACGTTCGGCGTGCAGCTCGACCCCGGTCTGAGCGGCTTCCCCGCGGGACGGAGTTGAAGCGGGCGGCGTGCGCGCTGGCCGCGCTCGCCTGGCTCTCGAGCGGCTGTCTCGCACCCCGGCCGATCCTCTATCCGAACGCGACCTCGAACGCGAACGGCGACGAGCGGGCCGAGCGCGACATGGACGAGTGCGCGGCGCTCGCCGAGCAGGCGAACGCCAGCGCCAGCCCCGGCGGCGAAGTCGCCGGGCGGACCGCCGAGGACGCCGCCGCCGGCGGAGCGGCCGGTGCAGCGGGCGGCGCCGTGCTGGGCAGCCCCGGTGCGGGTGCCGCGGCAGGCGCGGCCGCCGGTGCGGCGCACGGTCTCGTCCATGCGCTCTTCCACGCGCACCGCAGCCCGGCGCCCGCGTACCGCCGCTTCGTCGAGCGCTGTCTCGCCGACCGCGGCTACGAGGTGGTGGGCTGGGAGTGAGTGCCCGCTAGCGCGAGGGCCGCAGTCGGTAGCGGATCGGCATCGACTTCACGCCGCCGACGAAGCTCGAGCGCAGGCGGCGCACCGGCCCCACCAGCTCGACCTCCTCGAGCCGCGACACCAGCTGGCCGAACACCACCTCGAGCTCGAGCCGCGCGAGGTGCGCGCCCATGCAGAAGTGCTCCCCGATGCCGAAGCCCAGATGCGGGTTCGGGTCGCGCTCGACGCGGAAGCGGTCGCCGTCCGGAAACACCTCCTCGTCGCGGTTCGCCGAGGGATAGAAGAGACACGCGGCCTCGCCCGCACGGATCTTCACGCCGCGCAGCTCGGTGTCGCGCGCGGCGGTGCGGCAGAACTGGATCACCGGCGAGGTGAAACGGACGATCTCCTCGACGGCGCTCCCGAGCAGCCGCGGATTGCGGCGCAGCTTGTCGAGCTCGCCCGGGTTCTGGATCAACGCCAGCAGTCCCCCGCTGGTCGCGTTGCGCGTGGTCTCGTTCCCGGCGACGACCAGCAGGTAGTAGAACGACAACAGCTCGATCGGCGGCAGCTGCTTGCCGTCGATCGTGGCGTTGGCGATGAGCGAGACGATGTCCGCGGTCGGCTTCTTGCGCCGCTCGTCGACCATGCGCATGAAGTAGCCGAACAGCTGCATGCGCGAGCGCTCCGCGGTCTCGAGCGCGGACTGGCCCTGCTGGTATTCGGGATCGGTCGCGCCGATCGTCTCGTTGGTCCACTGCATCATCAGCTTCCAGTCGTCCGCCGGAACGCCCAGCATGTCGAGCAGCACCGCGAGCGGCAGCTTCACCGACACGGCCTCGACGAAGTCCGCCTCGCTCCACTCGCCGCCGCGGGCGAAGTCGTCGAGGATCGCGCGAGAAATCTCCTCGATCGCCTTGCGCTTGGCCTCGAGCGCGCGCGGCGTGAAGTGCGAGCTCGCGAGCTTGCGGAAGCGCCCGTGGTCCGGCGGATCCATGTTCAGGAGATGCCGCACGTCCGGCTGCTGGGGCTGCCCGCCCGCCTCGGCCATGCGCTCCTCGACCTCCTTCTCGAGGCCGGGAAAGACCGCCAGCCGCGGCGCGTTCTGCCACAGCCTGGGCTGGCGCGACAGGGCGACGATGTCGGCGTGCCGGGTGATCGCCCAGAACGGCCGCGCGTCCGGTCGCTCGGTCCAGTGGACGGGGTCCTCGCGGCGCAGCCGGGCCCACGCGGCGTGCGGATAGCCGTCGCTCTGGTAGGCCGCGCCGCTGATGAAGTCGAGCTCCGCCAGGTCCATGATCCACCTCCGTTTCGAGAGGCAGATCATACCGGTCCGCGTCAGCCGGGCGCCGACTTGCCCCCCGGACTCGCCCCGTTCACCAGACCCGCGCGCCGGGCCTCACGGGTCTTCGTCACCGCGCTCTGGATCACGTCCTCCCTGAGCTGCGAGTCCACGTACGAGCGAATTGCGCCCAGGAAGAACTGGTTCAGGCTCATGTCGAAGACGCGCGCGACTTCGAGCGCCTGCTCGTACGCTTCCTTGGGCATCCGGAGACAGAACTGCACCGTCTGCGATTTCATGCGATCCCCCCCTCGCCGTTCGTCCCGGCGACCGTCCAGGCCCCCTCCACTGGACGCGAAAAACATACAGCGGGAACAGACCCGGAACTTGGGATTTAAATGGGATCAACGAAAAAAAGTGCGTCGGCTCACCCCCCTCGGGACGATCGATCAACGTTGCGGGACGAGCGGTTGCACGAACTCGCAGAACTCCTCGTCCGGCTGGACCTGGTACTCGCCCGGGCCGCGGCTGCGGTGGCGGACGGTGTAGATCTCCTCGCGCTGGGTCGCGTGGGCGAAGTCCTCGGGCAGCTGGTCCGACAGGGGCGCGTTGGGCGTCAAGAACAGGATGGTGATCTGGCCCGCCGAGACGCACGAGACCAGCTCGACGTGCTCCACCCCGCACACCCAGTAGCAGTCGAAGCGCAGCGCCTGCGGGGTGCGGGTCGCGAGCCCGATCGCCTGGATCAGCCCGAGACGGATCACGATGTCGACGGGCTGTTCGGCCGGCCACCAGCTGCCGTACTCGTCGAACCAGTGCTCCTGGATGTGTCTCTTCTCCGCGGGAGTGAGTGGCAGCATCGCCGCTCCCACGTCGAGCAGCTCCTCGCTCCACTGGCCGTGCGAATCCTTGGCGCGAATGCGGCTCGAGAACTGGGTGCGGCGAGCCGGATCGTTCAGCAGCTGATCGAGCTTCCCGAAGATCGCTCCCTTGCCCACGGAGCCGGGCATCACTGGCGGCACCTGCAATCCCCCCTCGTCTTGCGATTTCAGTCCGCGGCGCGCAACCCGCGGCGCAGAGCCAGTGCGGAGCGGAGCGCCGGGCGCAGCTCGAGCTCCTCGGACAGGGCCACGGCCTCGTCCAGGTCGGTGCGGGCACGCGACGGGTCGCGGCGGCCATCGCGGCGCTTGCCGCGCACGCGCGCGCGATCGGCGAGCGAGAGCGCGAGCTCGACCCGCGCACCCGAGCCGCGCGCGACCGCGATCGCGCGCTCGAGCCACGACTCGGACTCGTCCCAGCGCGCGTCGAGCGCGGCCAGCTGTCCGATCACGCGCGGCAGCAGGGACGGCCATCCAGCCGCGAAGCTCGTCCCGCGGTCGTGCGCGATCCGCAGCATCTCCTCGGGGCGCTTGGCGAGCGAGGCGTCGCCGAGCGCGACACAGCACTCGCCCAGCGCGCAGACCGCGCCGAGCAGGTAGGGATCGAGGCGGCTGCGCTGGAGCGAGCGGATCATGCCCGCCACCTCGGCGGCGTCGAGAGCGCGCGCTCCCGCGCGTGCGGTCACCAGCGACCCGTAGGCCCCGGCGATGAAGCGGACCGCGGGGCCGGGCTCGGCGAACACGCGCCGCGGAGTCACGAGCTCGGCGAGCGCTTCACGCGCCTGCGGCCAGGCGCCGCGATGGGTCGCGGCGCAGGCGCGCGCGCACAGCGCGTAGATGCCCGCCCACGGATAGCCGGACCGCTCCAGCGCAGCGAGCGCGACCGCCGACCAGCGCTCGCCGTCGGCGAACGCGCCGCAGACGGTCTCGACTCCCGCCAGGTTCGCGCTCGCGAGACCCAGCTCGCTGTGGTTGTGCGCGCGCCGGGCGAGCTCCGCGGCGGCACGTCCGCGCTCGCGTGCCTCTTCGAGCCGGCCGAGGTGGAGCAGCGCGAGCGCGATCCGCGGCCCCGGGGTCGCCTGCAGCCAGGGGTCGTGCGAGCGGCGGGCATGAGCCGCGGATTCGAGCCAGCTCTCCAGCGCGTCGCGCGCGCGCAGCTGCGCGAGCTGTGCCAGCCCGAGCGAGATCAGCGCGTGGTGGCCGGCGACGGCGTCGTCGTACAGCTTCGCGATCGCGACCGCGCGCTCGGCGGCGGCCTGTGCCTGCTCGATCTGCCCGGCGCTCCAGTGCGCTTCCGAGATGGTCCCGAAGAGCAGCGAACGGAGCGACGGATGCGTCTCGCCGAAGCGCTCGGCCAGCTCCTCCAGCGGCCGCGGATCCAGCTCCACTCCGGTCTGTCGCGACGGGAAGGTGAGCTGCGCGCGCAGCAGATACATCAGCGACCAGGCCAGACCGACGTCGTCGCCGGCGGCGTCGAACGCGCGCGCGGCGTCGGCGTAGTGGGCGAGGCAGCTCTCGACGTCGTAGTCGTGGTTCGCCGCGAGGCCAGCTCGGAGGTGTCCCTGCCCGAGCTCGCGCGCCGCCAGGTGCGGAGCGTCCCGCACCGCGGCGGCGTGGAAGTAGGCGGCCTCGTGCCAGGCGCAGAGCGCGAAGGCTTGCTCGCCGGCGCGGCGCGCGTAGTCACAGCGCTGCACGGCATCGACGAGCTCGCCCGCCTCGACCAGGTGCTGCCCGATCTCCATCGCGTGCTCACCCGGCGACGTCGCGTAGAGATCCTGCAGCACGGCCGCGATGTCGCGGTGGAGCTCGCGGCCGCGGAGCTCGGGCGTGTTCTCCCGCAACACGTCGCGCACCAGCGGGTGATCGAAGCGATAGCTGTGCGCCTCGGCGACCAGGAGCTCCGCACCCACCGCCTCGCGCAGCGCAGCACGCGCCGCGGCCTCGTCCGTGCGACACACGCCCGCCAGCGCGATCGGTCCGAAGCGCTCGCCGATGAAGGCCGCGGCGGTGAGGGCGCTGCGGCAGGCCGGACCGAGCTTCTCGATCCGCGCGGCGAGCGCGCGCCGCAGCTCCTCCTGCCGATCGCCCGCCGCGGGGTCGCAGACGGGAACGGCATCGACGTCGCGCGCGAGCGCGCGGAGGAAGAGCGGATTGCCGTCGGTGCGCTGGTGCAGCTCGCGCGCCCGCGCCTCCGTCGAGTGGACGCCCATGCTGTCCAGGAATCGCCGCGTCGCGCCGACGCCGAAGCCCTCGATGGCGATCGTGGTCGCGATGGGCGCCTGCTCGAGCCGGCGGAGCAGATCGGATGCGCGCGCGCCCCCGCGCGGCGGCCGAGTCGTCACTGCGATCAGCAGCGGCAGCCCGCCCGACGCGGCCGCGTCCGATGCGGCGGCCACCAGATCGGCGAGCAGCGCGAGCGAGGCGCTGTCGGCGTGATGCAGGTCCTCGATCGCCAGCAGCGTCGCGCGCTCGCGTGCGAGCCGGCCGAGCACGCCGAATACGGCGGCGAACAGATCCGCGCGCTCGCGCTGCGCGTCGCCGGCGCGGAACGCGTCTTCCGGAGGCGCACCGGGCGCGTCCGGCTGGAGCAGCGGTCGCAAGATCGCGAAGTCGTCGCCTGGCGGCTCGCCGTCGCCGTCGCCCAGTCTCGCGTTGAGCGCCTCCGAGAAGGGCAGATAGGGAAGGAGCGCGTCCGCCTTGCAGCGGCCGACCGCCACCGCCATGGAGGCGCAGGCCGGGTGCGCGAGCAGCTCCTCGAGCAGCCGCGTCTTCCCCGCGCCGGACTCACCGACGAGCAGCACGAGCCGTGGACGCCCGCGCGACGCCTGGATCGCGGCGCTGGTCAGCACGCGCAGCTCGCGCGCTCGGGCGACGAAGGCGGGACGCTGTGGCTGCGCCGCGCGCCGCGCCCGCCGACGTGTGCGGTTCGACGTGGGGCGGCCCGGGTTCAGCTTGGCGACGAAGCGATAGCCGCGTCGTCGCATGGTGTAGACGATCTTCTGCCGTGCGCCGTCGTCGCCGATGGCGCGGCGGAGGTCCTTCAACGCGCTGGCGAGTGCGGCTTCGCTCACGAAGACGTCCGGCCATACCTGCGTGAGCAGCTCGTCCTTCGGCACCGTGCGCTCGCGGTTCGCGGCGAGGTAGGCGAGCACCGCCAGCGGCTTCGGCGCGATCGCGACCAGCTCGCCCGCTCGCAGCAGCTCGCCGCGGCCGAGGTCGAGCAGGAACGGTCCGAAGGACACCAACCCGCCGAGCGCGCTGGCGCTCCGCGTTCCGTCGTTCGAGGCCCCGTCGTCGGAGGCCGATCGCTGCGGTGGCCGCTTCGTGGCAGTCATTCTCCCACGCCGGATCGAGCCGTGTCGATGCACACGGAAACTTCCGACAGAACTCGCACCCACCGACCACGCAGACTAGTGGAGCCGACGCCGGCGCAACTTGGGGATAAGTTGGGATTTGGGCTCCGCGCTGGAGAAGACGTCCACGGCGGCAGCGGACGCCGCGAGCCGCCACTGGTGAATGCCCCTGTGACTCAGTGACTGATCCGTGAGTCTGATCTCCGATGACTCAGAAAAGCGAAAACCGCCGGAACGAAATGCTCCGACGGAGCGGAGCTTCTCGCGACCCACATACCAAGCCGGCGCCGAACTCCGGTCAGCGCTTCAAGTTTCTCGCGTGGAGTGAGAGAATTCGGCTCCGGAATCTCGCTGCGAGGCTCGGAGGGGGTGCTCGCAGGCGGTGGTCGGGGCAGACACCGGGCGGTCAGCGGATTCGGTCCGCCCGTTCGAGATACCGGATGGTCGTCGGTACGCGCGGCAGGAGGAGCCGCAACATCACGCGACAACCAGGCGATTAAGTAGGGATTCAACAACACAGGCCGCAAGAGGACTGGTCGTGCCGAAGGTCGTCGACCGCGAGCGCAGGCGCGGAGACCTGGCCCGGGCAGCCGCACGTGTCGTCGCGCGAATCGGGCTGGAGGGTGTGACCATTCAGGCCGTCGCGGCCGAGGCGGGCTGCTCCGCCGGATCGATCGCTCACTATTTCCGCAGCAAGGACGATCTCCTGGTCCACGCGCTGCGCGCGGTGACGGAGCCGCTGATCCAAGCGCTCCGCGAGGCGTCCAGCGGACTGCACTCACTCGACGGTCTGCGCGGGCTCGCCCGTCGCTCGCTGCCGCTCGACGCAGCGAGCGAGCGTGACTGGCGGGTCCGACTGGCGTTCTGGACGCGGGCCTCGGGTCCGCCCGAGGAGGTCCAGCTCGCGCGCCAGCATCTGACCGAATGGCGCGCTCTCTGGGAGGCCGTGATCCGCTCCGCCCAGGCCACGGGCGCTGCACGCAGCGACGTCGACGCGCGCGAGGCCAGCAGCGGTCTGGTCTCGATCATCATCGGGAGCGCAGTGCACCTGTTGTTGCGGCCGCGCAACTCGAACGGTCAGATCGCAGGCGCGGTCGAGTCGTACGTGCGGTCCTTCGCGCGCGAGGCGCCCCGCTGAGCGTGGTAGGCTGCGATTTGAACGAGGTTCAAACGCAGCATGTCGGGCCGGCCGCGACCCTCCTACCAGGATCTGCTCGACTCGGACTCCCGTCCGGTGCCCGCGCTGCTGCGGCAGCGGAGCGAGGCCGACTTCGGCACCGCCGAGGTCCCCGTCGCACGCTACGTCTCGCGCGCCGTGCACGAGCTCGAGGTCGAGCGGCTGTGGAAGCGGGTCTGGCAGATGGCGTGCCGCGAGGAGGACCTGCCCGCGGTCGGTGACTTCGTGGTGTACGAGATCGCCTCGCTCTCGGTGCTGGTGGTGCGCAGCGCGGCCGACGCGATCCGCGCCTTCCCCAACGCCTGCCTGCACCGCGGCCGGCTGCTCAAGGACCGGGACGGCAGCTGCCGCGAGCTGCGGTGCCCGTTCCACGGCTTCACCTGGAGCCTCGACGGGAAGTTGATCGGCATGCCGACGCCCTGGGACTTCGAGCACGTGGACCCGGAGAAGCTCGCGCTGCCCGAGCTGCGCGTCGGCCGCTGGGGCGGCTTCGTGTTCGTGAACTTCGATCCGGGCTGCGCTCCGCTCGACGAGCACCTCGCCGGGCTCGACGCGCACTTCGCGCGCTGGCCGCTCGACCGCCGCTGGAAGCAGGCGCACGTCGCCAGGCGCATGCGCGCCAACTGGAAGGTGGTGCAGGAAGCCTTCATGGAGGCCTTCCACGTCGCGACCACGCATCCACAGCTCCTGCCCGGCATCGGCGACACCAACTCGCAGTACGACGCGTTTCTGAACTTCTCGCGCGCGATCACGGCCAACGGCACGCCGTCGCCCGAGCTCGCGCGCGTGCCCGGCGAGCAGGAGGTCTTCGACGCCGTGACCGGACGCCGCGAGGGCCTGCCGCTTCCGCCGCTGCCCGAGGGAGCCAGCGCGCGCCGCGCGCTCGCCGCGGGAATGCGCGAAGCGCTGCGGCCGGTGTGCGGCTCGGCTGCAGTCGACGCGCTCTGCGACGCGGAGCTCGTCGACAGCTTCTACTACACGGTGTTCCCCAACTTCCATCCGTGGGGCGCGTACAACCGGATCGTCTACCGCTTCAGGCCGGACGGCGACGACCCCGACCGCTCGATCATGGAGGTGATGTTGCTCTCGCCCTGTCCGGAGGGCGAGAAGCCGCCGAGTGCGCCGCTGCATTGGCTCGGCGAAGACGACGACTGGACCCGGGCGCCCGAGCTCGGGCCGCTGGCGCGGATCTTCAACCAGGACAGCGCGAACATCCCCCAGGTCCAGCGCGGTCTGCACGCGCTGCAGAAGCCCGGAGTCACGCTGTCGCGCAGCCAGGAGACCAAGATCCGCCACTTCCACGCGCTCTGGGAGAAGTGGCTCGAGCCCGGGGCGCGCTAGCGGACCTTCGCGATCACCCGATCGGCGTACCCGCGCAACGCGTCGAGCTTCTGCTGCAGGGTCTGCGTGTCGCGCTCGTAGGAGTTGCGGAAGCCGACGATCGCGTCGGTGACTCCGAGGTCTTCGAGCCTGCGCACGCCGTCGACGCTGTACGCGTCGAGCGCGATGGCGTGGATCTCGAACGGCTCGCGCTCGCGCCCGTACTCGCGCCGCAGCTCGCGCAGCCGGGCGATCGCCGCGACCAGCGCGCCGCGGTCGCCGCCGGCGTGCATCCAGCCGTCGCCCAGCCGCGCCGCGCGGCGCAGCGCCGGCTCCGCGTGGCCGCCGACGAGGATCGGAATGGGCCGCGAGGGCACGGGGTTCAGCCGGATGCTCGGGACGTCGTAGTGCCTGCCGCGGAACGCGAAGAAGCCGCCGCCCGCGAGCCCGCGCAGGATCTCGATCATCTCGTCGGTCCGGGGACCGCGCGTCGCCCAGTCCGTGCCGGTCAGCGCGAAGTCCTCCGGCCACGGGCTCAGCCCGACGCCGAGGCCCAGCCGGTCGCGCGTCAGCACCGCGACCGAGAACGCGGTCTTCGCGACCAGCACCGGCTGTCGGATCGGCAGCTTCACCACGAAGGTGGTGAAGCGCAGCCGCTCGGTGATCGCGCCCAGCGCAGCGATCAGCGCGAACGGGTCGAGGAACGGCTTGTCGGCGAGGAACTCGCGGCTGCCGTCGGCGGTATACGGGTAGCGGCTGTCGGAGACCTCGGGATAGCAGACGCTGTCAGGCACCACGTACGAGTCCCAGCCCGCGGCCTCCGCCGCCGTGGCGAGCGGCGCGTAGTGGGCGGGATCGCACATCGACTCGGCGTACGAGAAGCGCACGCGCCTAGCTCCTCCGCGGCCGCGCGAACGGGAGCACCAGCCCCTCGGCGACCTCTTCCAGCGCGATCTCGATCGGGAGATCGAGCGCCAGCATAGCCGGAGCGAGCTCGCGCGTTCCGCTCACCAGCCGCACGCCGCCGTCGAGCTCCGAGACCACCACTGCGTAGGGAAGCTCGTGCGCGAACGCGGGCACGAACGCCTGGTGGGTGACCGTCCAGCTGTAGATGCGGCCGAGCCCGCTCGACGGCAGCCAGTCGGTCTCGCCCGAGCCGCAGGCCGGGCAGGCGAGCCGCGGCGGATGACGCACGCGGCCGCAGGCGCTGCAGCGCTGGAAGGCGAGCCGGCGCGTCGTCGCGAGGCGCCGGTAGAACTCGGCGTTGGGCCCGTCCGGCGACGGACGCGGCCGCTGCGGGCGCGCGTCGCCGCTCACGGGCCGCGCCCCAGGATGGCGATGCTGCCGTCGCCGAGATCGCCCCAGCCGGTGACCAGCGCCAGCTCGGCTCCGTCGACCTGCGCCGCGCCCGCCTCGCCGCGCAGCTGTCGCGCCGCCTCGACCACGTGGTTCAGGCCCCAGGCGTGTCCCTGCGCGAGCAGGCCGCCGTGGGTGTTGAGCGGGAAGCGACCGCCGAGCTCGATCTGGCCGTCGGCGACGAAGTCCGCAGATTCGCCCGGCCCGCACAGTCCCAGCGCCTCGAGCTGCAGCAGCACGACGTAGCTGAAGCAGTCGTACACGCCCAGCAGATCGGCCTCGTCGGCGCGGATGCCCGCCTGCGCCAGCGCGCGCGGCGCCGCGAACGACAGCCCGATCCGCGCGAAGTCCGGGCGGCTGGGGATGTCGTCCGCGGGAAACGGATGGCCTTCGGCGCCGCCGAGGTAGAGCACCGGGCGCCGGGCCAGGTCGCGCGCGCGCTCCGCGCTGGTCAACACCACCGCGGCGGCGCAGTCGGTCTCGAGCGAGCAGTCGAACAGCCGGAACGGCTCCGAGACGAAGCGCGAGGCGAGATACTCGCCGAGCGAGAGCGGCTTGCCGCGGAGCAGCGCCTTCGCGTTCAGCTGAGCGTGCCGCCGACAGGCCAGCGCGACCGCGCCCGCCGCCTCGTCCGGGATCCCGTACACCTTCTTGTGTCGCATGCACAGCCAGGCGTACATCTGCACCGGCAGCATCACGCCGTGCGGCAGGTAGAAATCGACGATCTGCTGTGCCGCGGCGGTGGGCGCGAAGCCCAGTCGCGGGCGGGGAGCCCCGGGCTTGGGGCGGAGCGCCGACCAGCCGTTCCAGCCCACGACCACCAGCACCGTGCGCGCGACCCCGCCGGCGATCGCCAGCGCCGCACTCTGCAGCGCTGCGACCGGGCTCGCGCCGCCCATGTGCACGGTCACGGCGTAGCGCAGCTCCTCGATGCCGAGGTTCGCCGCGAGCGACTCAGCCGTGGTGAAGCCGGAGGGCGGGATCAGCCCGTCGACGTCGCGAGGCGCGAGCCCCGCATCCGCCAGCGCCGCGCGCGCGGCCTCCAGCATCAGCTCTTCCGGCAGCCGCGGCGAGCCGCGCACGTAGTCCGTCTCGCCCACGCCGACGACGGCCACTCGATTCACTTCGATCGCCCGACAGCCCCGCCCGCGCTCAGCCGAGCCTCGCCGAGCAGAGTCGCCAGTTGCTCCGCGTGCTGCTTGAAGTGGTCGCGCTTGTAGCGCAGCACGCACACGATCTCGGTCGCGAGCGCCTCGTTCCACGCGCGCGCTCGGGCAGCGCCACGACGTCGGACAGCAACTTCGCCTTGGCCATCGGGGGGCCCTTCCGACGGAGAGTCTGCCACAAAGCACTCGGCCCCCCGGACCTTCCGATCCGGGGGGCGCTCGTGTCGGGAAGACTCTTTGACCGGCCGCGCCATCTTACGGGAGGGAGTCCGGCAGTACGGCCCTGAGCCGGTCACTTGCTGCTGCCGATCGTTGGTTGTGCAGGGTCCGTGCCAGTGCCGGGACACGTGTACGACGCAGCGCGTCTCGAGCCGTGCTCGCGGGCTGCTGCAGTCCGCAGCAAGGCTGCCCCGTGACCGATCAGGCAGTGCCGCGGGCCCAGCCGAGATGACCGCGCAGCGCCTCGAGCCACGCTGCGGGATTCTCGAGCTGCGGGCTGTGCGCAGCGTCGGGAATGGTGACCCTGCGCGAGCCGGCGATGCGCTTCTCCATCTCATCGCTGGGCGCAAGGAAGGGCGTGTCCTCGGCGCCGACCAGGATCGTGGTCGGACAGCGGATCTCGCCCAGCCGGTCCAACGACGACTCGAGCCGACCCATCTCCGCGGAGAGCGCGTCCCAGGCGACCGGGTCCATCGCTTCGTGTTTGCGCAGGAT
>Ga0306921_10002733_pt1 | contig 17734 bp, 15 predicted proteins | sample sta12Cox44000080_FD_203760 | JGI IMG/M metagenome (GOLD analysis project Ga0306921, IMG submission 203760) | Lab enrichment of tropical soil microbial communities from Luquillo Experimental Forest, Puerto Rico - statoxic.12C.oxic.44.000.080 (v2)... | ecosystem: Environmental > Terrestrial >... | reverse complement strand
GCGAGCGAAATGGATCCCGCGACTCAATCAGAAGTTGTCAGCAATTTAAAAAAGAAATACGGCAGCGACCTTACGCCTGAGTTTGTGATTAACCCTGAGCTACTTGGAGGAATGCGCATTCGGGTAGGCAGCGACGTATGGGACGGCAGTGTGCGCAATCGGCTGGAACGGCTACAGCAGCAACTCTAATCAACTGAAACCATGAGCAGCATACTCGAAGAAATCGAAAGTAAAATTGAAGGATTAAAGACCTCCGCAGGCAAAACGAACGTCGGAATTGTTCGTGAAACCGGCGACGGAGTGGCACGCATTGAGGGGCTAAGTGACGTCATGCTTAATGAGATGATCGAATTTCCGAACGGCGTGTACGGTCTCGCACTCAATCTCGAGGAAACTGAAGTCGGCGTGATTCTGATGGGCGATAACACGCTGATCGAAGAAGGCGACGAAGCCAAAACAACTGGCCGTCTCCTTTCCGTTCCCGTAGGCAAGGCGCTGCTGGGTCGTGTGGTGAATACACTTGGCCAACCCCTGGATGGCAAAGGGCCTGTCAAAAGCGAAACCTTTTATCCGCTCGAGAAAATTGCACCTGGCGTGATCAAGCGGCGCAGCGTCAATCAACCGGTGCAGACCGGCATTATGCCAATTGATGCGATGATTCCGATCGGACGCGGCCAACGTGAGCTGATTATCGGCGACCGCGCAACCGGCAAAACAACTATCGCGATAGACACCATCATCAGCCAGGCTCGCTTGAATAAGGCAGCTGAGGACCGCGGCGATAAGGAATATCGGCCGCTTTACTGCATTTATGTCGCCGTGGGTCAGAAGAACTCCAACGTGGCACGCGCGCTCGGTGTACTCGAGAACGAAGGCGCCATGCCTTACACGACAATCATCGACGCGTCTGCGTCCGACACGGCCACTAATCAGTATCTGGCGCCGTTCGCCGGGGCGGCAATGGGTGAGTGGTTCATGGATAACGGAATGGATGCGCTCATCGTTTACGATGATTTGTCCAAACACGCCGTAGCGTACCGCCAGGTTTCGCTGGTGCTGAAGCGGCCATCCGGTCGTGAGGCTTACCCGGGCGACGTGTTTTATTTGCACTCGCGCTTGCTCGAGCGCGCCGCGCGCATGAGCGACGAATTCGGCGGCGGATCGCTAACCGCTCTACCGATTATCGAGACGCAGGCCGGCGACGTCTCCGCCTACATCCCGACAAACGTGATTTCGATTACAGATGGCCAAATCTATCTCGAGACCGATCTGTTCTATCAAGGTGTACGGCCGGCGATTTCCGTAGGACTTTCCGTCAGCCGCGTCGGATCGGCCGCCCAAATCAAGGCGATGAAGCAGGTCGCCGGTAAGGTGAAACTTGATCTGGCGCAGTTTCGAGAGTTGGCAGCGTTTTCGCAATTCGGCTCGGATCTCGACAAGGCCACGAGGGCGCGACTCGATCGCGGTCAACGGATTGTCGAGCTTTTTAAGCAAAAACAGTACAACCCGATTCCGGTCGAAGAGCAGGTGGCCGTGATATGGGCAATGCAAAATGGGTACTTCGATTCGGTTCCCGTCGAGCGCGTCAAGGAGTACCAACTAAAGCTCCAAGATTGGCTGCAAACGCGCAAAGAAGGCCTCCTGACGGCGATTCGCGAGAAAAAGCAGCTCGACAAAGACACCGAATCTCAATTGAAGGCAGCACTTGATGAATTCAAGACGGCCTGGCGATGACAGAGCGGCTTGGCAATCCGCAGGACCGTAACCTATAAATTGTAATGGCTAACACGCAGGATATCCGACGCAGAATTAAATCGATCCGCAACACTGCGCAGATCACTAAAGCCATGCAAATGGTGGCTGCTTCCAAGATGCGTAAAGCGCAGCAGCATGCACTTGAGGGACGCCCTTATTCCGTACTGATGAACAAGGTGCTCGTTTCGTTACAACAACGGACCAATCCTCAATTGCATCCACTGTTAGAGGTTCGACCGCTGAAAAAGGAGCTCGTCCTGGTTATTGGCACCGACAAGGGGCTCTGCGGCGCGTTGAACACAAACTTGTTTCGCGAGGCAACAAATTTTGATCAAACCAAAACCGTCTTCGTGGTCACCGGAAGGAAGGCGCGCCAATTTATCGCACGGACCAAACGGGAGTTACTGGCCGACTTCGAATTGAAAGATTCGCCCAGTTTTGTCGAAACAAAACCAATCTCAAAATTTTGTATTGAGAAATTTCTGAGGCGAGAGGTGGATAAAGTTTCCGTGCTCTTTACACATTTTATCAACACGATCAGCCAGCGCGCGGTATTGCAGACTCTTCTGCCCATCAGCCCCTTTGATCTCCCGAAGAGAGAAAAGACGGAAGAGATGAAGCAAGATCTCGATCCTATGCTCGGATATGTTTTTGAACCAAAAGCCGAAGAGCTACTCGGCATCGTATTGCCGTACTACATCGAGTTTCTGGTCTTCCAAATGATCCTGGATGCGCGGGCCTCGGAGCACAGTGCCCGCATGGTGGCGATGAAAAATGCCACTGATAATGCTGAGAAATTTATCAAGGATCTCACGCTGGAATACAATAAGATGCGTCAGGCTGCTATTACCACTGAGTTGCTCGAGATCGCCACGGCGCAAATGGCGCTCGGTGGTTAACTGAGTTTTATGAATAAAGGAAACATAGTTCAAGTAATTGGTCCGGTGGTGGACGTGGAATTTCCCGATGAAAAAACAATGCCGAAAATCTACAACGCCCTCGAAATTGACTACGAAGTAAATGGCAACCCGACAAAGCTGACTCTCGAAGTACAACAGCATCTTGGTGAAAATTGGGTGCGCTCAGTCGCCATGTCTTCAACCGATGGCTTGAAACGCGGCATGGAAGTGGTTGATACTGGCGGCCCCATCAGCGTGCCAGTTGGAGAGGGTGTGCTTGGACGGCTTTTCAATGTGACCGGCGATACGATCGATGGTCGCGGCCCGGTAAAATTTGAAAAGCGCTATCCGATCCATCGCCCTGCGCCGGCGCTGATCGATCAAGACACAAAGGCACAGATCCTTGAAACGGGCATTAAGGTTATCGATCTGGTCTGTCCATTCTCGAGAGGCGGCAAGGTTGGTGCGTTCGGTGGCGCGGGCGTCGGCAAAACGGTTGTCATCCAGGAACTGATCAACAACATCGCCATGAAACATGGCGGAGTTTCAATGTTCGCAGGGGTAGGAGAACGAAGCCGCGAAGGCAATGACCTCTACAAGGAGATGAGCGAGGCGGGTGTGATCGACCAAAAAGATTTATCGAAATCGAAAGTGGGGATGGTCTTCGGTCAGATGAACGAACCGCCAGGCGCGCGTCTCCGGGTCGCCCTTTCCGCCCTGGCGATGACGGAGTATTTCCGCGACGAGAAAAACCAGGACGTGTTGCTCTTCATCGACAACATATTCCGATTTTCCCAGGCAGGCTCTGAAGTGTCAGCGCTTCTCGGCCGCACTCCTTCGGCAGTGGGTTATCAGCCGACGCTCGCTGCTGAGATGGGAGATCTACAGGAGAGAATCACGTCAACGAAAGAAGGATCGATCACTTCATTCCAGGCGGTCTATGTTCCAGCGGACGATCTCACGGATCCTGCGCCGGCAAACACGTTCGCGCATCTGGACTCAACGATCGTGCTCGAGCGTTCGATTGCGGAGCTTGGAATTTATCCAGCAGTCGATCCGCTGGCATCGACATCGAAAGTACTCGCCCCCGAGATTGTCGGCGAAGATCATTACAACGTCGCTCGAAATGTGCAGCGAGTATTGCAACGATACAAAGATCTCCAGGACATCATCGCTATTCTTGGGATGGATGAACTAAGCCCGGAAGACAAGCTCACTGTAAATCGTGCGCGCAAGATTCAGCGTTTTCTGAGTCAGCCATTTCACGTCGCTGAGGTCTTCACCGGTTACAAGGGGCAGTACGTACCCATTGCTGAAACCGTGCAAGGATTCAAAGAAATCCTAGAGGGGAAACACGACGATGTGCCCGAACAGAACTTCTACATGAAGGGCAACATCGGCACGATCAAAGAAGGCTAGCCTCCATGGCCACGCTAAAGCTCGAGATCGTTACGCCCGAAGAAAAAATTTATTCCGAGGACGTCGAAATGGTTACATTGCCGGGGTCAGAGGGCGAGCTCGGCGTTTATCCGAACCACGTCCCGCTACTGACCACATTGGTGCCGGGCGAACTGCGCGTCCTGAAAAGCGGTCGCGAGACCACCATGGCAATTGGCGAGGGGTTCGTGGAAATCAAAGGCGATGCGGTTTCGGTGTTAACCGACATGGCGCTCGAATCAGAGAAAATCGACGTCTCTGCTGCTGAAGCAGCAGTCGAGCGTGCTAAAGCGGCGATGAAAGAAGATCAAACTCCTGAACAGGTTGCCGCCATTCAAGCATCGCTGCAGAAAGCTTTAGCTCAGTTGCATGTAAAACGCCGACGCCGCGGGTAGATCTCTGGGGAGCGCGCGCGTCTCGCGTGCTCGGGATGGCATCCTCGCCATCGCGAACTTTTTCTGTTACATGCCTTCAATGCAGTCGCCACGGACGCTCGGAATAATCGCCGGCAACGGCGTGTATCCTCAATTGCTGGCCGATGGTGCGCGCAAGGCCGGCGTTGAGAAAATCGTCGCTGCCGCTTTCACGGACGAAACTGATCCGGTTCTCGAGCAACACGCCGATGTGCTTGAGTGGATGCGCGTTGGGCAACTCGGTCGTCTCCTCAAATTCTTTCGCGGGCAAGATATTCATCACGCGATCATGGCCGGACAAATTGCGCCGAAAAATCTTTTCGATCTTCGCCCGGATTTGAAGGCGCTGATGTTGCTGGGCAAACTTAAAGAGCGCAACGCCGAATCCATTTTTGCCGCAATCGCAGACGAACTCGCGAAAATCGACATCGATCTTCTTCCAGCGACAACTTTCCTCGAGGAGTCGCTGGCGCGGCCAGGACTGATTGCTGGACCGAAATTGTCACCTCACCAGGAGCACGACGTCGAGCTTGGCTGGAATGTTGCAAAGGAAATTGCACGACTCGATATTGGGCAAACGATCATCATTAAAAACGGGACGATCGTTGCTGTCGAAGCTTTGGAAGGAACAAACGAGGCCATCAAACGCGGTGGAATGCTTGCGCGTGAAGGCGCAGTCATGGTCAAAGTAAGCAAACCGAATCAGGATATGCGGTTCGACGTGCCAGTAATTGGGGTTGAAACCGTTCGTATCGCTGTAGAGTCCGGAGTACGTGTGATCGCTGTTGAAGCTGGAAAAACTTTGCTCCTCGAGAGGGACGCGATTGTGAATCTCACCAAGCGCGCAGAGATATCAATTGTTGCCAGATAATTTACGGCTTGTGTCGTTAGAATTAAAAACCACGTGTAAAAAATGCAGCATGACGCTCACTCCAGGCGGAGTCGCATACATTTGCAGTTACGAATGCACATATTGCACGAGTTGCGCCGACGAAATGAACTGCGTTTGCCCGAATTGTTAAGGTGAACTGGTTCGACGGCCCCGCCGAAGCGAGCCGTCTAGTTCCGCCGACGCGCCTGGTGTTTGATTCGATAGGTGAGAAAACATTCCTCCCCGACAGTGCGCATGTCGGTCAGGGAACACCGCACGCTCGCGGGAAGAAATTCTTTGCTCAGACCTGTCAGTGTAGGCGCGTTGCCTCCGCCGAACAAATATGGCGCGATTGTAAGATTGAGCTGATCGACCAAGCCCTGTTCCAACAAGGAGCGAAAGAGAGTCGGACCGCCTTCACACGCAAGGGTGCGGACGTTGTATTGATCACGCAACGTTTTCAGTATTGCAGCAAGATCGACTTCCCTGGAGTCGGTTAAGTGGAGTGTCGCCTTTTTGCGCAAAGCCTCCTGATTTTTCCGAGGCATCCGGTTGGTCGAAAAAATAATGATCGGCGAGATGTCGGATTGAAAAATCTTCAGTCGATCGTCGATTCTGCCTTTGTTCGAGACGATCACGCGAAGCGGCGAGCGACATTGACCGCGCTGGATCCTCAGTTCCTGCAGCTCCGCCGGCACTCCAAGCCGTACGTTGTCGCGTTCTAGGCTTGTGTGACCAAGCAGAACCGCATCGGCAAGGGCGCGCTGGCGAAACAAATGCAGCTTGTCTTCGCGCGAGGTGAAATCTACCGGCCCGAAATTTTTCGTCGTGACCTTGCCGTCGGCGGTCATTGCAAAAGTGGCAATGACGAATGGGCGCCTGCGAATGTGGGAGCGGCCTTTGCGACGCGATGGTCGGGACACTAAGGTCCCTCCCACACTGCTACTCCGGTTCGCCGAGCTCATGTTCGAGCGTGACAACTTCCTCTTCCATCTCGCGGAGTTTCACGCGTTCTGCTGCACCACTAGGCTTGTAAAACAGGTAAACGAAAGCCCCCGGAAGGCAGCAAACGAGAATTATAACAAAACTCAACGACCCAATGAGAATGGCTTTTGCCTCTGGAACGCCGCACAGCCCGTTGAGCATGATCTGCAAAACTTTTTCACGCAGTCCGATTCCGGCGAAACTAATCGGCAACGCCGAGATCGTTCGTTCAACGGGCATGATGGCAAAAAAATCAAGCAGCGGCACCCGGACACCCAATGCATACGCGGAAAACAGGAAAGCTGTAAACGTCGCAAGATGCGCCACGATCGACGCGCCAAACGCAACGAGGGTTGCCCGCCAATGACGCGCATACAGATGATAGGCCGCGAAGATCTCAATCAGTTTGTCGCGTCCCGGAAAATGTGCTGGAAAATAATGGAACAGTTTGAATCCACTGATGACGAACGTCGCAACCAGGAAGGCGACCGATGCGCTCAGAAGAACGAGCAACAGCCAGAGCAAATTTCGGGTGTCTGGTTTCTGGGCAAGAAAATCATATCGCAACGCGATCAGGGTGGCCGTGAGGGCAACGAGGGCAACGAGTCCGATGAATCGATCGAACACTACGGCTAGCAGCGCGCCCGCTTTCTTGTTAGGCGTTTCCTTCAGCAGGTAATAGCTTTTGATGATGTCGCCGCCGGTGCCCCCTGGGAGAAATTGGTTGTAAAATAACCCGATGAAAAACAGTCCGAGCAGGCGCGGGACACTGAGGTGAATGTTTTGGACTTTCAACAAAACATTCCAGCGAAATGCGGCTGCTGCCTCCACCACCAGATAGGCCAACATCGCCATCAGAACCCATCGATACTCCGCGTTCCGGAGCGCCTCGACCATCTGGGCGCGACGATTTGGGTCATGATAAACCCAATACAGCACCCCAATGGTGACGCTAAGTTGGAAAATCGTAACCAGAACCTTCTTCATTCGCCAAAGCGTTCCTTCCAGATTCGAACCGAGTGACGAATCGTATCCGCCGTTTTGTTTGGGCTCATCTCCCAGACAAATAAGCACTTTGCGGGAAGAAGTGGAACAAGCTTATCGAAATCTATCGCGCCCGTAAAAGGAGCTTCATGATCCCTGGCTGGCCACACACAATCCTGCACGTGACAGCCAAACGCCCGGGAGCCGACCGCGCCTAACCACTCAGCGTGATCAATGAATCCCAAGTTCTCCTTAATTTGTGAGTGACCGAAGTCGTGCCAATAACCAACCTGCTCCGAATTCCATTCGTCCAGCAAGCTGGGCAACTCGCGTTCGCTTGGAATTTCTTCGTAACCGCGCCGGCTTTCCAAAGCGATCCGGACATTCTTCGAAGCCGCATGCTCAACGATACGAGCCAGGCAATCCTTCACCCGCTGCAAATGAACGGTGGCGCGTCGTTCGCGCGTTTCCACCCCTTTTAGTTTCGCTCGTACGTATCTGCGAGAGAGGTGCTTACCTGCTTTCGTCATCATGATCAATCGATCGGTAATTGGCTGCATTTTCACCTGCCCCAAATGCAACACGACAAACGGCGCGTTAAATCGCTCGGCGAAATCAATTGTTTGAAAAGTCTGTCTGACAGCACGGTCACGTTCCTCGGGAGAAACAGCAGAAAATTCGTAACAATCCGGCGAAGCCACCATCACTTCGACGGGCAACGGACAAAAGTTATGCAAACTGCTGACGCGAACCTGGCCTGAATCGAACATTTTCTGAATCCCCGGCATCAGCGACAAGCGTATTCCATGGCCTAATTCGATTGAATCAAAGCCCAGTTCGGTTTTGATCTCGCGCAGCATCTCATCTCCTGCGGTATGCCGCCCAGAGTTCCAGCAAGTGGAAAAGGCAATCATCGGTTATCTGGGTGTTCGCTACAGCGAACGCCTTGCTTCAGCAGACCGGCTCAATTTCAGGCTCTGGCGCTGGCGACACCGGTTGATCACAAACGTGGCGTCCGGCAATACTCAAGACTGAGAAAGCGGCGATTCCATAGATCACAGACGCAATCGTCAAAATCGCTCGCATTCCAATGAGATCAGCGAGTCCGGGGATGATCAGACCGGCGATGGGCATCAATCCGAAAAAGCTCATGCCCAGAACCGCCGATACGCGGCCCCGCAAATGGGGCGGCGCGTGTTCCTGCACGATTGTGTTCGTAAGGCCAAAGTTCATTGACAGCGCAATGGCGATGGCGCCCATCGCGCACGCAGTCAGCAAAAAACCTTGCGACACCGACATGAGAAAAACACCCACTGCAATGGCTAGTACGTTTCCGGTCATGAATTTCAGCCGATGCTCACGCGCAACGCTGAGCAGGCCAATTGACCCAAAAAAGGCGCCACTGCCAGAGATTGCCATCAGTCCACCCATGCTGGTCGCACCAAGATGAAGAATATCCCGCACATAAAGCGGGAGCATCACTGAGATCGCCGGGAAAACAAAGATTGTGTTAAGAGCAATCAACGTGATGAGGGAAACAATGATGCGATGAGAGCGAACATATCGAAATCCCTCCAGGATTCCGCTGCGGCGTTGTTGTTCTTCTTCCGGTGTGCCCATCGGCCGTTTTGGTAACGAGATCAGTGCTGCGATCAATGCAACGAAAGAGAGGGCATTCGTGAAAAATGCCGATGCCGCGCCCCACCATCCAACAAAAAGCCCAGCCAGCGACGGACCGATCAAACGCGATCCATGAAACACCGATCTATCAAGGGCAACCGCTGCTGCGATTTCATCGCGCTTCACCAACTCCGGCACGAGCGCACTAATAGCCGGCATTTCGTAAGAGAAAGCAATCCCCAGAAGTAGTGCGAAGAAAATAATGTGCCAGACGCGGATGTGACCGCTCATCACCAGGAATCCCAATGCCACAGCAAAGATGATTTGCGCAATTTGCGTTGCGACGAGGATCTTGCGTTTGTCCAGCCGGTCAGCCAATGAACCCGCTATCGGAGCAAGTATCAAAGCCGGTAAACCCGCAGCGAAGTTCACCAGTCCAAGCAAAATCGCCTTGGTGGTAAGTCCGCTCATCACCCAGCTTTGGGCCATCATTTGCATCCATGTGCCACTGTCGGAAATGAGCGAACCGATGATATACCGCCGAAACGGCCCTTGCCGCAAAAGCGCCAGCGACTTCAATCCAACCTGCTTTTCCTGCTCGCTCATCGCAATCACTCATCGTTGTAGAGGCGTTTGTGTCAAACGCCTTAGTATGCAGTGAAGCGAAGCTCAACGCCCACAGAAATCTCCCTACAATTGTTAATTTAAGCGACAATTGCCGAGAGAATGCCGTTTGGTATTTTGAATCATGCGCATCGACAGATACACACAGAAAATGCAGGAGGCGCTGCAAGCGGCGCAGGATCTCGCGTCGCAACTGAACAATTCCGAAATCACGAACGAGCATTTTCTCTCCGCTCTTCTGGAACAAAGCGATGGAATAGCTCGCCCGCTCCTGGAGAAGATCGGGGCAAATGTTGATCAGTTGCAGGAACGGCTTCGCGCGGAACTGGAGCGTCGCCCGAAAATCCACGGTAGCGCTGCCGATCTGCGGATATCGAACGAACTGCGCACCGTGCTGGACAATGCCGAGAAGGAGATGTCCAAGCTCAAAGATGAATTCACCAGCGCTGAGCATTATCTGCTTGCGCTATCTGGCTCGAACGTTCCCGCGTCAAAATTGCTGAAGGAGCTTGGCGTCACGCGCGACAAGCTCATGCAGGGACTCCAGCAGGTGCGCGGCTCGCAGCGGGTCACCGATCAAAATCCCGAGGGCAAGTTTCAGACGCTCGAAAAATACGGGCGCGATCTTACGGAGTTGGCGCGGCGCGGCAAGATCGACCCGGTGATCGGACGGGACAACGAAATTCGCCGCGTAATGCAGGTGCTTTCGCGCCGGACAAAAAATAATCCGGTGCTCATCGGCGATCCGGGTGTCGGTAAGACGGCGATCGTGGAAGGCTTGGCGCGCCGCATCATCAGTGGCGATGTCCCCGATTCGTTAAAAAACAAACGGATTATTGCGATGGACATCGGCGCAATGGTCGCGGGCGCAAAATTTCGCGGGGAATTCGAGGATCGGCTCAAAGCGTTCTTGAAAGAAGTGACCGATGCCCAGGGCCAAATCATTCTTTTCATTGACGAATTGCACACCATCGTCGGGGCTGGCGCAGCCGAAGGTTCGGTCGATGCGTCGAATATGCTTAAACCAATGCTGGCGCGCGGCGAGCTGCGCACCATCGGCGCGACCACGATTGATGAATATCGCAAATACATCGAGAAAGACGCGGCGCTGGAGCGGCGTTTCCAGCCCGTGTTGGTGAACGAACCGACCGTTGAAGACACAATCGCGATTCTTCGCGGCTTAAAGGAGCGATACGAAGTCCATCATGGCGTGCGTATCACCGACGGGGCATTGGTCGCTGCAGCGGTGCTGTCGCATCGCTACATCACCGATCGGTTTTTGCCAGACAAGGCGATCGACTTGGTTGATGAAGCGGCGTCTCGTCTGAAAATCGAGCTCGATTCAATGCCCACAGAAATCGATGTGATCGAGCGCCAGATCATGCAGCAGGAGATGGAACGCCAGGCGCTCAAGAAAGAAAAAGATCCTGCGAGTAAGGAGCGTTTAAAGAAACTCGAAAAAGAATCGGCTGGGCTAAAAGAAAAATCGAGTGCGCTGAAAGCCGAGTGGCAAAAGGAGAAAGCGCTCATCGATGAGCAGCGGAAAGTGAAGGAGGAGATCGATCGACTGCGGACTGAATTAGAACGTGCGCAACGACGCGGTGAATTGAGCAAGGCGAGCGAGATTCAATATGGTCGCATCCCTGAGCTGGAAAAGAAATTGGCCGATCTTACTGCGAAATCGGCCAAGACTAAAAAACGTTTGCTACGCGAGGAAGTAACAGAGGAGGACATCGCCGAGGTCGTTTCGAGCTGGACGGGGATCCCCGTTTCGCGTTTACAGGAGGGCGAACGCGAGAAGCTCGTAAAGCTCGAGGGGCATTTGCATCTGCGCGTCGTCGGTCAAGACGAAGCGATCAAGGCCGTGGCAAACGCCGTCCGTCGCGCCCGAGCAGGTTTACAGGACCCGAATCGACCGCTGGGTTCATTCATTTTTCTCGGACCTACTGGCGTTGGCAAAACGGAATTGGCCCGCGCGCTCGCTGAGTTTTTGTTCGATGACGAGAATGCATTGATTCGCGTCGACATGAGCGAATACATGGAGAAACATACGGTGGCGCGCCTGATCGGCGCTCCTCCGGGGTACGTCGGGTACGAGGAAGGCGGCCAGCTTTCCGAAGCAGTGCGCCGGAAGCCGTATTCGGTCGTGCTCTTTGATGAAATCGAAAAAGCGCATCCGGACGTGTTCAACGTGCTGCTGCAAGTGCTCGACGATGGCCGGATCACGGACGGGCAGGGGAGAACGGTCGATTTCAAGAACACGGTTGTGATTATGACTTCCAACATTGGCTCGCAGTACATTACGGAGGAAGAATCTCCCGAAGCGCGCCGGCGATTGGTGATGGACGCATTGCGCGCGCATTTCCGTCCCGAGTTTTTGAATCGTGTCGACGAAATCATCATTTTCGACCGGCTCAGTGAAGAAGAGCTAAAGAAAATTGTCGAAATTCAACTTGGCCGATTGTCGAAACGCCTCGAGCAACAAAAGATCAGCCTAAAGCTGTCTGATTCGGCCAAGGCACTGCTCGCGCTCGAAGGCTACGATCCCGTTTACGGCGCGCGACCTTTACGGCGGGCGATTCAAAGAGAAATTCTCGATCCGCTCAGCATCGACATTCTGGAAGGCAAAGTCCGCGAAGGTCAGACTGTTCACGTTGACGCCAAAGACGGCGCACTTGAATTTCGCGAAAAATAGTCCTCACTACTGATCCTTGTAGTGAATGCGAGGACCAAGACGAATATCAGGTTCAACGGCCGCGAGTATGCGAATGCCGACGAGATGCCGGTGGACGTCAGGGCGGCATATGATCGCGCTGTGGAGGAGATGCCGCCGCTTCATTCCGGGGCGCGACTGGCTGCGAAGCTGAACGCGAAAATCATCGTCAACGGCAACGAATTTAATAATGCCGGCGAAATGTCAGTAGACGATCGACATTTGTATCACGAAGCGCTCGAGGCGCTCTTCTCGCCGGATATTGCGGTATCCACCGGTGAGCCTGCCCAAACCAACGGCGAAGAACGCTCGTCGATCATGGGTGCGATGAAGAAACGCTTATCGCAAGCTGCAAGAGTTCTTCGGCTAAAACGCTGATGCTATATCGTTACTCCGTGTGGAATGGGCTCCATGTCCATGCTCGTCTCACAACTTCGGATGGGCGATCCTCCTTCACAATTTTCTCACCGGCGACAGATAGACCCGTTTCACTTAATCGACAGAGATTGTTAGTGGTGGCGGGCGGTCAGGCCGTCACTTGTTTGAACGCGCTGACAAAACTTTCCATCTCGTTTTTTTTCCCGATCGTAACGCGCATGTGATTTGGCAAAGCGGGGAATAACCGGCCGACGTGGACGTTTTCCTGTTTCATTGCCTGGATTAGCGGCACGACAGGACGTTTGCAGTCGAACATGATGAAGTTGGCCTGTGACGGAATGGTTTTGTAACCCAGCTTCTCCAGCTCGCCGATCGTGAATGTTTTCGCTTCCTTGTTTAACCGGTGGCCGTTTGGAACCTGATCGGGATCGTCCAAACTCGCACTCGCCGCCGCCAGAGCCATGATATTGACGCTGTCCCACATCTGACGCGCGCGCATGCGATCAATCGCCTGTTTTTGCGCTACACAGTAACCACATCGTAGCCCTGCCATTCCATAAATTTTCGAGAACGTGCGCGCGACGAGCAGATTCGGATATTCCTTCACCAATGGGATCACGCTTTCGTAATCGGGGCTGTCGGCGAAGTGAAAGTATGCTTCGTCCACGAGGAGCATTGTTTCGGGCGGTGTTTTGGCGATGAAATCGCGAAGTTCGTCCTTCGGCGTGATGCTCGCTGTAGGGTTGTTCGGGTTGCAGATGTAAATCAGACCCGCTTTCGCGGAAGAAAGCATCCTTGGAAGATCGTGTGCATAGATTGAGGTCAGCGGCACTTTGACGACCTCGGCGCCATTAACTTTTGCTTGCTCTAGAATTGCTTCAAAAGTTGGATCCGCCGCGACAAGTGAAGCGCCCTCTTTGTCGGTGAACGTTTCGGCGCAGAGTTTCAAAATTTCACTGGAGCCGTCACCGAGCAAAATCTGGTCGCGGTCTACGCCGTTAAGCTTTGCCAGTTTGTCGATGAGCACATTGTTGTGTTCATCGGGATAACGGCAGGCAATGCCATAGGAATCAGTGATTGCTTTCAACGCTTTTGGCGAAGGACCGTAAGCATTTTCATTCGCGCTCAATCGCACAACCTGGCCATCTGTCGGAATGTGCTCGGGCTGTTTTCCAAACGATTCTGCCGGCCTAACTAGAGCCGCCGCCGCGCCGGCACCGAGCAGGCGTGCAAAATCGCGTCGGGAAATCGAGATCGTATTCATGGGAATCACCCATACGGCTTTTCGCCGTTAAAGCGAGACCGAATTGCGTTGGCTGCCCATGTGCGGCGATTACAGTTGCGCAATGATCTTTACGCTACTGAAACACCGCAGGCGACGGCGCTTGCGAGCCCGGCCGTTCCCAAGAAAATGGCTGACGCTGATTCAGCGCCACGTTGTGTTTTTCCACAGACTGTCGGCGAGCGACCGCGCGGAACTACTTGGTCATGTTCAGGTGTTTCTTGCCGAAAAACGCTTCGAGGGATGTGGTGGTTTCGAGATCACCGATGAGGTCTGTGTCACCATCGCGGCGCACGCTTGTCTTTTATTGTTGCACCGCAGAACGGATTATTTCCCCATGCTGCTCACGATTCTCGTTTATCCATTGACGTATATGGTCGAAGAAAAACGACAGGTTGGAGAACATCTTTGGGAAGAGGGGATTGTGAGTCGCCTTGGCGAGACTGGCCGCAGAATGGGATCGCTGGTTTTGTCCTGGGGTGCTGTCAAACATGGCGCAGCAGATCCCGCCGATGGTAAGAACGTTGTTCTCCACGAATTTGCTCACCAGCTCGACTTCGAAAATGATGCGGCCGACGGGGTGCCGGGATTGGCGACGCGCGAACAACAATTAGCCTGGGCTGACGTGATGAGATCCGAGTTTGCGTCGCTGCGCGCTGCCGAGGAGAGCGGCGTTCCCACGCTGCTTAACACGTACGGAGCCACTGATCCTGCTGAGTTTTTCGCGGTATCGGTAGAAGCATTCTTTGAGCAGCCACTGGCGCTGCGCACTCATCATCCAAGACTGTATGCTGAGTTGCGAACGTATTTTCAGCAGGATCCTGTGGAATTTTCTGCGGAGTAGAAGGTCCGTAATTGCCCACGCGAATCGCCCATGGTTTCGCACCAGATTGTAGGGCGTCTGTGTCAGACGCCATTTCGTCGCCAGGCGTTTCACAGAATGGAGGCACCGGGCGCCGAGCGACATAGACGGAGAGCCCGAAGGGTTAGCGAGCGGGCGCGAGCGAATCAAACGCCCTACAATTACTGCGGCTGTGGGACGATCCGAAGATATGGCCTTGGCGCTTTCCAGCCTTGCGGGTAACGTCGCTTTGCCTCTTCGTCCGATACAGAGCCGGCGATGATAACGTCTTCCCCGGGCAACCAATTAACCGGCGTAGCCACCTGGTGCTTCGCAGTCAATTGCAGTGAGTCGATCACTCGCAGCACTTCATCGAAATTCCGACCGGTTGTCATTGGATAAACAAGGATCAGCTTGATCTTCTTGTCTGGCCCAATGACGAAAACGTTCCGCACAGTCGCGTTATCGGCTGGCTTTCGCGCTTTAGCTTCCCCTTCGGTGTCCGCGGGAAGCATCCCGTAGAGTTTTGCGACGTTGAAATCGGCATCGCCGATGATCGGGTAATTTGGCGCGTGACCCTGAGTTTCCTCGATGTCCTTCGCCCATCCTTGATGATCGCCGGTCGAATCGACGGATAACCCGATGATCTTTACATTTCTCTGGTCGAACTGCGGCTTTATTTTCGCCATGTATCCGAGCTCGGTCGTGCAGACTGGAGTAAAGTCCTTCGGATGCGAAAATAAAATCGCCCACGTGTCGCCGATCCAATCGTGAAAACGGATCCGGCCCTCAGTTGTTTCTGCCTCGAAATCAGGTGCTGTTTCGCCAATTTTCATTTGTTCTTCCTCCTTATTTGTCTGCCGCAATCTTATTTCAAACGCGGACGCAGAAGTCAATCGTCACATTGCGAGATCAACTCGAAAAATTTTGGCAGGTCGATGTTGCCGCCTGAGATAATCGCGACGATCGGCCCTCTGCCAGCTTTCCCACTCAACGCCGCAGCCACCGGCAAAGCGCCGGCACCCTCAGCAATGACACGTGCCGTTTCAGCCAAGAGTCGCATCGCATTTTTTGTGTCCTCGAGAGTGACAACAAGGCATCCGTCCACAAGCGGTTTCATTCTTTCCCACATGCGAGGGAACATGCTTTGACCGCCGGCGCCATCGACGAACGACGCTTTCCAGTTTGGAAAAACCTGCGGCGAACGTTTTTCGAATGAAAGTGCCGCCGGCGCTGCGGTTTCCGGTTCAACACCGAAGATTTTGGTTTCTGGCCTTAGCGCTTTGATTGCGCTAGCGACGCCGGTGATTAAGCCGCCGCCACCAATGCTGGCGATGACAGCGACTACGTCTGGAGCGTCTTCGAGAATTTCCAATCCCATCGTGCCATGACCCGCAATGAAATCATCGTCGTCGAATGGATGAATAAATGTTCCGTTAGCTCCCGGAAAAAATCTTTCATCGAGCGTTTTCCAAGCAATTTCGTACGGGACTGGAATGAGTTTCGCGCCGAGCGCTCTCATTCGCTCCAATTTGGATTTCGGCGCAGTCTCAACAACTACAACTGTGCACGGCACGCCTGCCGCCCTCGCAGCATAGGCAACGCCCTGGCCGGCATTCCCTGCGCTGATTGTCCAGACGCCACGTTTTCGATCAGCTTCGGACAAAGCCGCGACGGCGTTGGCAGCGCCTCGCAATTTGTAGGCGTTGATCGGTTGCAGGTTCTCCAGCTTTAAACGGACGTCTGGAAATTCCGGTCTGGGCTCGAGGCGAATCAGTGGCGTCCGTACGATCGTCTTCGCAATTCGCTGACGCGCTTCCTGGATCTCCTCCAGTTGGATTGGACGAATGGGCTTAAGGGCCGTCGACATGCAACATTGTAGAGGTCACTGCGTCCGCTGCAATCTAACACACGCCGCCCCGTTTCTTCGCGCCAGCCAGGGAATCACTAAGGTGCGACTCAGCTCCACCCGGCATTGAGAGTTGAGCCAAGCGCCCATCTGAGGCGTTACTTTTGGTTCGAATCCAAGCGGGGTAGTCACCCTCTCATGCGGTGATTTCCCTATGAAAATCGGTAATTTGTCGAACGCGCAACAAGGCGCACCAAAACGCACGAAAACACCATCTATTTGTCAAGTATTTGTCAACATACTTACAAAGGTGTCCCCTTTTTGGAATTTTCCGAGCAGCCATCGTGAATGGATTTCACGCGCGAGTCGAATCATTCCCGGTGTGTATCTTCGAGCGCGTGGATTCTACGGGGCAATGCGGCGTCTAGGATTTGCTGCCAGGAGGACTCTGTTATGTGGGCGTGGATGTGCTGGTGAGAGTGATCGAGGGCGATGCGCAATTGAAAATCGCCGCGAAGGGCGAGTAGTTTATCCACAGAAACTCCCGCGATTGGCACGAGCTGGTTAACTGTGATCTTCTCGCCATCGGAGTCTAATTTCTGGTTGAGTAAATCGAATGCTTTAGTCGCAGCACGTTCAGCTTGCGCCGCGATACGGGCTTTACGTGCGTCCACTCGCGTCCACTCTTCTTCGGCAACCGCTCTCACGGTGTTGGGCGAGACCCGAAGGTGACGGGCTATTGCCCGTTGGCTGTCACCGTTTGCCAGAGCGTTGACAATGCGCTCCCGGATCGCCAGCGAACAGTTTTTTGCGTTATGGCGTTTTGGTTTGGGTTGCGCGGGAGCAGCGATCATTGCGTTCTCGGCAGTGAGAGGATCTTGGCCGTTATTCGCCTCGCTCATGCTCAAATGAACGTGTAAGCTTTCGGCCAGAGAATGCAAAGGTTTGATAGAGGCGATTGATCTCAAAATCGCCCGGACAATTGGAGTGAACCGGCCCTTACCGATGTCCGTGTTCCGTTGAGATGCGGGCTTGCTCTTCACGCCGCTTGTTGTTTGAATCGCGAAGCGATAGATGGTTTGAC
>Ga0306921_10002732_pt1 | contig 17739 bp, 18 predicted proteins | sample sta12Cox44000080_FD_203760 | JGI IMG/M metagenome (GOLD analysis project Ga0306921, IMG submission 203760) | Lab enrichment of tropical soil microbial communities from Luquillo Experimental Forest, Puerto Rico - statoxic.12C.oxic.44.000.080 (v2)... | ecosystem: Environmental > Terrestrial >... | reverse complement strand
CGCGGCCTCGATCTGCTGGACCGCGCGACCGATCGCGATCCCCAGCAGCCGCTCGCACTGGCGCTGTCGGCGTGGGCACACGTCCAGCGGGTCACCTATCACTTCACCTCCAAGCCCGAGCAGGAGCGCGCCCGCGCGATCGAGATCGCGCGCAAGGCGCAGTCCATGGCCGACGAGGCAAGCGCGCTCGCCGTGCTGGGCAACGCCTTCACCCTGCTGCACGACCTCGACGCGGCGGAGCTGGTGGTGCGCAAGGCGCTGGCCATGGATGGCGGATCGGCGTGGGCGTGGAGCCGCCAGGCCTGGATCGACTTTTACAAGGGCGACGTCGATGGCGCGATCGAGCGCTTCAAGGTGGCGCTCGACATCGCGCCACAGGATTCGCTCGCCTTCAATGCCAAGGTCGGCATCGGCTGCGCCCACTTCGAGGCGGCGCGCTATGCCGAGGCGGCGCGCTGGCAGGAGCGCGCGCTGCTGGAGCATCCCTCGTCGGTGTGGATCCATCGCACGCTCTGCCCGGCCTACGTGCTGGGCGGAGAGCAGGACGCTGCCCGGCGGAGCATCGGCGCGCTGCGCGACCGCTACCCCGACATGACCCTGTCCGAGGTGCAGCACAACCTGCCGCCGCTGTCGCCGTCCTATCGCGCGCGCATCTCGGAAGGCTTGCGCAGCGCCGGCCTGCCCGACTAGCCGGACGCAGCGTCCATCCCGGCCGCGACCAGCAGCACGCGGGCGGCTTCGCGGGCGGCACGCGCCACCGTCGGGTCCTTGCGCACCAGGGCGGCGGCGATGGCGCCGTCGACCAGCAGCATCAATTGTAGTGACAGGCCGTCGGGATCGGCGACGCCGGCGCGGCCGAGCAGCTCGCGGAACCACTGCCGTCGCATCTCCTTGAAGGCGAGCGCGATCTCGTTGGCGGCGTGCTTGGGGTCCTTGAGCTCGGCCACGGCATTGACGAAGGCGCAGCCGCGGAAGCCTTCGTTGGCGAACGCCCGCTCGAGCCGGTCGAAGTCGTCGAGGATCTGCTGCGCCGGCGGCTTGGTCGAGGTCGGGATCAACCGCAGCCGGCGCTGCAGGTAGGCCACGATCAGCGCATCCTTGGACGGGAAGTGGTTGTAGAGCGTGCGCTTGGAGATGCCGATCTCGGCCGCGATGGTGTCGACCCCCATCGCCCGGATGCCCTGGCCGTAGAACAGCCGGTCGGCGGTCTCGAGAATGCGGTCGGCCATCGGCCTTCGTTTCGGGGAGCGAACCAAACTACACAGACCCGTTTACATCAATCATAGGGTCTGTATTGTATTACACAGATCGGTGTAATGCGAGCCCCAATTCCCATCCTTTCCGGCGCCGCCCTGATGCTGAGCATCGGCATGGGCCTGCGTCAGAGCCTGGGCCTGTTTCTCCAGCCGCTGACCCGCGACCTCGCGCTGGCCGTCGCCGATTTCACTGTCGCCATCGCGATCCAGAACGTCACCTGGGGCATCCTGCAGCCGATCGCCGGCGCCGTGGCGACGCGCTGGGGCTTCCGCCCGCTGATGCTGTCGGGTGCGGCGCTCTACACCCTGGGGCTGGTCGTGCTGGCGACGGCGCAAGGCCTGCTCGGCGTGGTCATGGGTGCTGGCGTGCTGATCGGCGCGGCTCTCGCCTGCACCGCCTCGGCCATCGCGCTCGCGGTTGCCTCGCGAGCGGTCTCGGCCCAACGGCGCAGCACGGTGCTCGGCCTGGTGACTGCCGCGGGTTCGCTGGGCTCGGTGGTGGCAGCACCACTCGGTCAGATCCTGTCCGACAGCGAGGGCTGGCGGGCGGGTGTGGTGAGCTTCGCCGTGCTGGCGAGCCTGATGCTTCCCGCAGTCTGGCTCGCCGGTCGGGTCGACCGGTTCACTGTGCCGGCGCGCGTCGGCGATCCGCTGGCCGGCGGCACGGCCCGCACCGCCATCGCCGCCGCCTTCCGTAACCGCTCGTTCCTGATCATGGCCGGCGCCTACTTCGTCTGCGGCATGCAGCTGATCTTCATCGCCACCCATCTGCCGTCCTATCTCGCGCTCTGTGGCATGGACCCGATGCTGAGCGCCGAGGCACTGGCGGTGATCGCCGGCTTCAACGTCGTCGGCAGCCTGTTCTTCGGCTGGGCGGGCGGACGCTGGTCCAAGCAGGCGCTGCTGGGCGGCATGTACGTCGCCCGCTCGATCGTCCTTGGCTTCTTCTCCTACCCGCCAACGCCGGCAGGCACGCTGATCTTCGCCGGCTGCATGGGCTTCCTGTGGCTGGGCGTAGGACCGCTGATTGCAGGCTCGGTCGCCGAGATGTTCGGACTGCGCTGGCAGGCGATGATCCAGGGGATCGCCTTCATGAGCCATCAGGTCGGCAGCTTCGTCGGCGCGCTGGGCGGCGGCGTGCTGTTCGATCTTTTAGGCTCGTACGATCTCGCCTGGCAGCTCGCGGTCGGCATGGGCCTCACCACCGGCATCACGCAGCTGATGTTTGCCGCCCCTCCACCACCTCAAGCGCGTCCACCGCGGCTCGACCCTGCGATAAGTGCTCGCTAAAGTGGCGTAATGCGCGTCTTTCTCATCACCGGCGCCTCGTCCGGCATCGGCGCCGCGGTGGCCCGCGCGGTAGCGGCTCCCGATACGGCAATCGTCCTGCACGCCCGCAAGAACCGCAGCGGCGCCGAGCGCGTGGCCCAGGCGGTCGGCGCCTCAGGCGCGCAATCGCTGATCGTCGAAGGCGATCTCGGCGTGGCCGGCACGGCGACGCGACTGGTTGATGATGCGACCAAGCGCTTCGGTCAGCTCGATGCCGTGGTGAGCAACGCAGGCTTCGCCGACCGTCGCCTGGTGGGTGAGGTCGATCGCGCTGCCTGGGACGCCTCGCTCGCCGCCATGACCTCGGCCTTCTTCGAGCTCGCCACGGCGGCCAAGCCCTGGCTGGTCAAGGCGGGCGCGGGCGGGCGCATGATCGGCGTCTCGTCGTTCGTGGCCCACGCCTTCGCACGTGGCCTCATGAGCTTCCCCGCCTCGGCTGCCGCCAAGGCGGGCATGGAGGCGCTGGCCAAGGCATTCGCCGTCGACCTCGCCCCGAGCGGCGCCACGGTGAATTGCGTCGCTCCCGGCTTCGTCGAAAAAGATGCCGACGGCCATGCCGCCGTGCCGCGCGAGCGTATGGCCAAAGTGAGCGAATCGATTCCGATGCGCCGCTACGGCAAGCCGGCCGAGGTGGCGGCCGTGATCGCCTTTCTGTGCTCGCCGGCGGCGAGCTACGTCACCGGCCAGACCATCCACGTCAATGGCGGGCTGACGCTCTAGATGTACTTGAGGAAGGCGGCCAGGCTCTTGGCCGCGGGCTTCTCGCCATTGGCCGCGACGTAGTCGGCCAAGGTCCGCTTCACGGCCGGGAAACTCCGTGCGTTGGCGATCAGCGCCAATTCGGCGGTCGATGCGTAGATCATCCGCACGAGCGTCACCTGATCGTGACGGGATTTTACCTGCTGGAGATCGTCCTTGGCGCCGCTGCTCATGGCGACGGTCAGCCGGGTGATATCGATCGCCACGGCGTCGGACTGGTTGGCGACGGCGGCGAAGAAGTCGAGGATCGGCCGGACGTAGCGTGTGTCGCCCGTCGCGAAGAAGGCGCCCCACAGGATGTCGAGATGAGTAGGGAAGGCGACCTTCAGGTCTTCGAGCTTCGTCGGCAGCCCGGCCAGCTCGGCGCCGAGCTTGGCGTCTTGCCCCGCGGCGCTCAGCCGAGCGCGCAGCGTGGCGGCGGGCGGCGGCTGGCCGGAGAGCTGCAGGGCGGCCAGGACGACGTCGGCGGTCTTGGCATCGAAGCGGGCGGGGAGGAGCTTGTCGATCCAGTCGGGATGGCGCTGGAAGGTCGCGGCGAAGAAACCCACCAATACCGGATAGTCGTCCCAGTCCATCGGCCGGTCGGCCAAGGCTTGCAGGTATCCCTCGAGCCGGGCCATGCGCGGGTCGTCCTGGAAGCGCGTGATCACCAGGCTCGCTTTGGGAAAGGGTTGCGTCGGGTCGGCGCGTTGGGCGAGCGACGGCGCGGGCGTCGCAAGGCCCAGCGCCAGGCCGAGCGCGAGCGCGCCCATGACGGCGCGAAGGACCATCATGAAAGCCCCGTGAGCTTGAGGCTGAGATCGCGCAGCTGCTTGCGTGCCTTGGCGTCGTAGGCCTGGGCGTTGGCGCGCGCCTCGTTCATGACGTTGAAGTAGAGCCCGCTCTTGCCGTCGAGCTTGGGCGAGACGGCGAGCTGCAGGATGGCCGCGGCGCCGGTCTCGACCTTGCTCATGGGCGTCACGCCCGACTGCTTCACCATGGTCGTGTTCATATAGGTCGAGGGATGCAGCGCGTTGGCGATCACACCGCTGCCAGCGAGCTCCCCGGCGAGGTCGATGGTGAACATGATCTGGGCGAGCTTGCTCTGGCAGTAGGCCGCGGACCCGCTGTAGTGCCTGGTGAGCATGACGTCGTCGAAATCGATGGCTTGCTGGCCGGCCGACGAGACATTGACGATGCGTGCGGGCTTGCCCGCTTTCACGAGCGGCATCAGCAGGTTGGTCAGCAGGAAGCCCGCGAGATAATTCACGGCAAAGCGCAGCTCGTGGCCGTCCTTGCTGGTCTGGCGTCCCGGCCGGTCGCCGGTGGTGCCGATGCCGGCGTTGTTGATCAGCAGGTCGAGATGGTCGGTCGTCTTGTTCACGGCCTCGGCGAGCTGGCGCACCTCGGCGAGCGACGAGAGATCGGTCGCGAGGAACGCGGCCTTGCCGCCGGCCTGCTCGATTTCGCGCACCAGCGTCTCGCCACGCTCGCGGCTGCGCCCGTGCCCCAGCACGCGCCAGCCCTGCTTGCCGAGCTCCCTGGCGACCACGCGGCCGACGCCGTCGGTCGCGCCGGTGATGAGTGCCGTCCGTTGCCTGCCATCAGCCATGTCGGGCTCCCTTCAGGGGATGGTGCGCACCAGCCGCACGATGTCGATGCCTTTGCTGTCGATGCCGAACCAGTCGAGGTAGTGCGGCACCTGATGGTCGAGCATGTGGCGGCCGTGATGGATGCGCCGGCCATGGGTGCGGGCGCGCTGCAGGAGCGCGGTCTCGACCGGGCTCATGATGACCTCGGCGACCACGGTATCGTGGTCGAGCGTCATCGGATCGAACGCCAGTGGATCGCCCGGCCTGAGACCGAGCGGCGTGGCGTTGATGGCGTAATGGATGCCCTTGGGCGGGGCGATGACGTTTGCCACCGGCACGTCGGGGTAGAAGCGCGACAACCGGTCGATCGCGGCATCGGCGCGCGCGTCATTCAGCTCGCTAACCAGCAGGCGGCCAACGCCCGCCTCGCACAGCGCCGCCGCAATGGCGCCGCCGGCGCCGCCCAGCCCGACCAGCCAGACGCTGGCGCCCTTGACCCGGTGGCCCTGCGCCTCCAGCCCCTTCACGAAACCCAGCCCGTCGGCGATGTCACCCGCCAAGGTGCCGTCCTTCTCACGCTTGACCAGATTGACGCTGCCCGAGGCCTGGGCGCGCTTGGTGAGGCGCCCGAGCAGGGGCAGGATCGCCGTCTTGTGCGGGATGGTGACGGTAAAGCCGCCGAGATTGCGCATGTCGCCCAGCGCCTTGAGCATCACCGGCAGCAGCGCGGTTCCGCCTTCGAACGGCAGCCACACGGCGTTGGCGCCGACCGCGGCGAAGACCTGGCTCATGACCGTGGTGGCGCGCAGCTGCCGGATCGGGTCGCCGATCGTGCCGTAGAGGCGCGTCGCGCCATTGACCGAAAAGAGTCCCGTGAAGAGCTGCGGTTCCGTCGTCGCCATGGGGTGCAAGCTTAAACGAAAACGGCGGGACTTGGTCCCGCCGTGATCATTGGCCTAAGCCTCGGTCAGAGGTGCTTCAGCACGTTCTCGGCCGAGGACACCTCGAAGGCGCCCGGCTTCTCGACGAACAGGTCCTTGATGACGCCGTTGTCGACGATCATGGCGTACCGCTGGCTGCGCGTGCCCATGCCGCGCTCGACCAGGTCCATGGGAAGACCCATCGCCTGGGTGAACTTGGCGCTGCCGTCGGCCAGCATCTTCACCTTGCCATCGGCCTTCTGCTCCTTGCCCCAGGCGCCCATCACAAAGGCGTCATTGACCGAAATGCAGGCAATGGTGTCGACACCCTTTGCCTTGAACTTGTCAGCGTCGGCCACGAAACCGGGCACGTGTTTTGCTGAACAAGTGGGGGTGAATGCGCCGGGCAGCGCGAACGCCACGACCTTCTTCCCCGGCGCGAACAGCTCTTCGGTTTTTATCGGTTTGGGACCCTCTGGGCCCAGCTCGTACAGCGTGGCGCTGGGCACCTTGTCGCCGACCTTCGCCATATCCACTCCTATGTTGAGTGTGTTGTTGACGGGGCGACCCTAGGACGGGAGCCCCCAGTCTGTCCATCCGACCTTGACCTTTGACCGGACAATCCCCATGGATTTGAGAGATCATCACACCATGCCCGAGACCAGCTCGTCCGCTGCCTCCCTGGTTGGCCGCTTCCTGGTGGCCGCGCCGTCCATGCCGGATGAGCGCTTCCAGAAAAGCGTGGTGTTCGTGTGCAAGCACGACGACGACGGCGCGCTCGGCATCATCGTCAACAACAAGGTCGAGGACCTGCCGCTCGGCCAGGTCTACAAGCAGCTCGGCATCACTGTGCCGAAGACCGCGGCCGAACGCCCGGTGCTGTTCGGCGGTCCGGTGGAGACGTCAAAGGGTTTGGTGCTGCATTCCGCCGACTACAAGCGCGAGGGGGAGACGCTGCTGATCGAAGGCGGCATGGCGCTCACCGCTTCGGTCGAGATCCTGAAGGACATGGCCGATGGCAGCGGGCCCAAGCAGGCCTGGTTGGCGCTCGGCCATGCGGGCTGGCAGCCCGGCCAGCTCGATCGCGAGATGCAGGACAATGCGTGGCTCGTCGTCGATGGCGACGCGGCGCTGGTGTTCGACGCCGATTTCGACGCCAAGTGGCAGCGCGCGCTCGATCGCCTGGGCGGCAAGGGCGGTCCGGGCGGCAAGTTCGACCTCGCGTCGTTTTCGCATCAGGCGGGACGCGCCTAAAGCCAAACCCGCTTCAAGCGCAGCGGCTCTGCAAGATACGACTGCTGATTGTAGTAGGTTTCCCCAAGCAAACGGGCCTATAGGCGAAGAGCGTCGTTCGCATCCCTCCCTTCGCGAAGGACGCGTGTAATGCGGGACGCCGTTGCTCCTTCCCCAACCCTATTCGGGAGCGATGGCGTCCCGTCGTTCGTCCGCCGCTCGCGTCAGCGTCTGAAATAGGCGGCGAACTCCTTCACGATCAGCGAACGTCGACTTACTCGGCGGCGGCCTTCTCGCTCGCAGGCGCGCGATAGGCGGCGAGCAGGGAGGCTTCGCGCTCCTTTGCCGCCTGCACGTTCTTCTCCTTGACGTGGCCGAAGCCGCGCATGCTCTCGGGCACGGTGGCGATCTGCACCGCCATCGCATGGTTGCTCTGGTCGAGCGTGGCCAGCACCGAGTCGATCGTCGCCTCATACTCGCCGATCAGCCGTCGCTCCATCTTGCGTTCGGCGGTGTAGCCGAAGAGGTCGAACCGCGTGCCTCGCAGGCCCTTGAGCGAGGCCAGCAGGCGGAACAGCGGCATCACCCAGGCGCCATACTCGCGCTTCTTCAATTGCCCGCTGGTCGGATCGCGGTCGGCGAACAACGGCGGTGCGAGATGGAAGGTGAGCTTGTAGTCGCCTTCGAACTGGGCGCCGAGCTTCGCGAGGAATGCGCCGTCGGTGTAGAGGCGGCCCACCTCGTACTCGTCCTTATAGGCCATCAGCTTGTAGAGCGACTTGGCGACCGCTTCGGCGAGGCCCGAGCGGCCCGGCGCCTTGGCCTTTTCGGCCTGCGCCACCTTGTCGACAAAGGCGCGGTAGCGCTCGGCGTAAGCCTTATCCTGGTAGGCGGTCAGCAGCTCGACGCGCTTGGCGACGATCTCCGACAGCGTGCGCGCGACGGTCTTCTCGATCCGCAGCGTCGGCTTGGCGGCAGCCTGCACCGCGCCGAGATTGTGGGCGGCCAGCCGGCCCCAGGCGAAGGTACGCTTGCTGGTCTCGACCGCGACCCCGTTCAACTCAATGGCGCGCTCCAGCGCGGCGAGCGACAGCGGCACCAGGCCCTTTTGCCAGGCATAGCCCAGCATAAAGAGGTTCGTGGCGATCGAATCACCCAGGATCGCGGTCGCAAGACCGGTGCCGTCGACGAACGTCGTCGCCTCGTCGCCCGTGGCGTCGCGGATCGACTTCATCATGGCCTCGGCGCCGAGATCCATGTCGCCGTTCATGACGAACGCCGCGACCGGCGTCATGTAGCCATTGATCACCGCCTTGGTGACACCGGGCTCGATGCGCGACAACGCGGCAGGCGAGGCCGCCACCACCATGTCGCAGCCCAGCACCAGGTTGGCGCCGCCGGCGGCGATGCGCACGGCGTGGAGGTCCTCAGGCGCCGGCGCCAGCCGCACATGGCTCATCACCGCGCCGTTCTTCTGGGCGAGGCCGGTGAAGTCGAGCACCGTGCAGCCCTTGCCCTCGAGGTGGGCCGCCATGCCGATCAGCGCCCCGACAGTGATCACGCCGGTGCCGCCGATGCCGGTCACCAGGATGCCGTAGGCTTCGGAAAGCGGCCGCATGGTCGGCGGCGGCAGCGCGGCGAAGGGATCGTCCTGCACTAGCTTGAGCTGCGGGCGCTTGGCCTTGGCCGGTGTGCCGCCATGCACCGACACGAAGGACGGGCAGAAGCCGTTCAGGCAGGAGAAGTCCTTGTTGCAATTGCTCTGGTCGATCTGCCGCTTGCGGCCGAGCTCGGTCTCGAGCGGCTTGACCGACACGCAGTTGCTCTTGTCCGAGCAGTCACCGCAGCCCTCGCAGACTGCGTCGTTGATGAACACGCGCTTGGCCGGGTCGGGGAAGGTGCCGCGCTTGCGCCGGCGGCGCTTCTCGGCGGCACAGGTCTGGTCGTAGACCAGCACGGTGAGCCCGGGGATCTCGCGCAGCTCGCGCTGGACGGCGTCGAGCTCGTCGCGATGGCGGATGCTGACGCCATGGGCGAAACCGGCATTGGTCGGATACTTGTTGGGCTCGTCGGTGACCACGACGATCTTCTTGGCGCCCTCGGCTTCGACCTGGCGGGTGATCTCGGGCACCGAGAGCGGGCCGTCATGCGGCTGGCCGCCGGTCATGGCGACGGCGTCGTTGTAGAGGATCTTGTAGGTGATGTTGATGCCGGCCGCCGCCGACTGGCGGATCGCCATCAGGCCGGAATGGTAGTAGGTGCCGTCGCCGAGATTCTGGAAGACGTGCTTTTCGGACGTGAACGGCGCCTGGCCGACCCAGGTCACGCCTTCGCCACCCATATGGGAGATCAGCGCGGTGCGCCGCTCGGGCATCCAGATCGCCATGCCGTGGCAGCCAATACCGGCCATGGCGCGGCTGCCTTCCGGCACGCGCGTCGAGGTGTTGTGCGGACAGCCTGAGCAGAAATATGGCGTGCGCGCGACCTTGGGCGGCGGCGCGGCCAAAAGCTTCTCCTTCGCTTCCAGCCGGGCCATGCGCTGCTTGAGCTCGGGCGAATCGCCGGTGTGCTTCATCAGCCGATTGGCGATCACCATGGCGACGCCGGTCGGCGTCAGCTCGCCTTCGCTCGGCAGGATGATGCGACCGGTCTCGTCGCTCTTGCCGATCACCACCGGCCGGCGGTCGGCCGGCAGGTTGTAGAGCAGGCGCACCAGCTGGTCCTCGAGGTTGGAGCGCTTCTCCTCGATCACGATCACCTCGTCGAGACCTTCGGCGAAGCGCCGCGCGCCTTCCGGCTCCAGCGGCCAGGTCATGCCGACCTTGTAGAGGCGGATGCCGAGCTCGCGGGCGCGCGCCTCGGGGATGCCGAGATCCTCCAGCGCCTGGCGGGTGTCGAGATAGGCCTTGCCCGTGGTCATGATGCCGATGCGCGCGGTAGGCGGATCGATCACGATTTTATCGAAGCCATTCGCCCGCACGAACGCCTTCACCGCTTCCATCTTGGGCCCATGCAGGCGCCGTTCCTGCTCCATCGGCGCGTCGGGATTGCGGATGCCGAGCCCACCCGGCGGCAACTGGAAGTCGGTAGGCAGGTTGATCCTGATGCGCTCAGGATCGACCCACACCGATGAACCGGATTCCACCGTCTCGGAGATCGCCTTGAAGCCGATCCAGCAGCCCGAATAGCGCGACAGCGCGAAGCCCAGCATGCCGAAGTCGAGATACTCCTGAACCGTCGCCGGATTGATGACCGGGATCATCGCCGCCGCGAACACCTGCTCGCTCTGATGCGGCAAGGTCGAGGACTGCGCGCCATGGTCGTCTCCCGCCAGCACCAGGACGCCGCCGTGTGGCGAGGTGCCGGCCGAGTTGCCGTGCTTCAGCACGTCCATCGAGCGGTCGACACCCGGCCCCTTGCCGTACCAGATGGCGAACACGCCATCGACCGTGGCGCCGGGGAACAGGTTGACCTGCTGGGTGCCCCACACCGCCGTCGCGCCCAGATCCTCGTTGAGCCCCGGCTGGAAGTGGATGTTGTTGTCCTTGAGGTACTTCTTGGCGCTCCACAGGGCATGGTCGTACATGCCGAGCGGCGAGCCGCGATAGCCGGAGATGAAGCCGCCGGTGTTGAGGCCCGCCTTGAGGTCGCGCTGGCGCTGCATCATCGGCAGGCGGACCAGCGCCTGGATACCGGTCAGGTACACCCGGCCCTTGTCGAGCCGATAGCGATCCTCGAGCGCGTAGTCGCCGAAGACGAGGGGAATGGAGGTGTCGGCGCTGCTCATCGCTCAAGCCCCTCCCAGGGCGCGGCGTGAATGATCGTTCACGGCCGAGCATAGCCCGCCGTCACCGTGAAAGAAGCGGTGAATTTCGCAGCTTTTGCCGGGTCTCGACGTTGTACCGGCCAGCGGGAGGAAACCATGGGCTACAAGACCATCCTGGTTCACTGCGACGCCAGCAAGACGACACAGGGCCGGGTCGCGATCGCCGTGGAGCTTGCCGGGCGTTCCGACGCCCATCTGGTCGGCCTACATGTCCGCCAGCGCTTCGAGGCGCCGATGTTCAGCGACGCGACGGTGGCCCTCGATGCGCTCTACCGGACCTACGAGCAGGCGGTGAAGACCGAGGAGACCGCGTCGTTGGCCGCCTTCCAGGGCGCGCTCGCCGGCAAGCGGCGCTCGAGCGAATGGCGCGTTGTCGACGGCTACGCCGAGGAGAATCTCACGGCGGCGGCGCGCTACGCCGACCTCGTGGTGGTCGGCCAACCTGAGCCCGAGCCTGTCCCTGAATCGACGCCGTCCAACCTGCCGGAAAGGCTCGCGCTGCACAGTGAGCGGCCCGTCCTGGTGGTGCCGCATATCGGCGCGGTCCAGCCGGGCCGCACGGTCATGGTGTGCTGGAACGGTCGGCGCGAGGCGTCACGGGCCGTGACCGGCGCCCTGCCGCTTCTGAAGGCGGCCGAGCGGGTGATCGTGCTCACCATCGATGCCGAGAAGACCGACGAACCGGAGGCCGGTAAACGGGCCGGCGAATGGCTTGCCCGTCATGGCGTGAAGGCCACGACGCAGAGCGACAGCGCGACGGCGACCGACGTCGGCAACGTCATCCTCTCGCGCGCCGCCGACGCTGCGGTCGACCTGATCGTCATGGGCATCTACGGCCATTCGCGCATGCGCGAGTTCGTGCTGGGCGGTGCCAGCCGTACCCTGCTCGCCAGCATGACGGTGCCGCTCCTGATCGCGCACTAGCGTTTACCCCGAGCGGAGCGAAGCGAAGTCGAGGGACCTTATTCTTCGGTTGGCAGGCCCTTCGACTACGCTCAGGGCGACGAACTGACTTCGTCAGTTCGTCGGCTTCTTGCCAGCCTTGTAGTCGGCGATGGCGGCCTTGAGCATGCGGTACTCGGTGCAGCCGAAAGTGCAGAGCGAGTCGAGCCGGGCCAGGTGCTGCTGGGCTTCCTGCGGGCGGTCGAGCTGCAGATAAGCCTCGCCGATATATTCGTGCGCGCCGAGGTGCTTGGGATCGATGGCGAGCGCCTGGTTGTAGTACTGCAGCGAGCCATTGGCGTTGCCCGACTTGCGGGTCGCATAGCCCATCAGGTTGTAAGCGTCGGCGTTCTTCGGGTCCTTAGCGGCAGCCTGCTGAAGATAGGGCATCGCCTCCTGGTAGCGCTTGGCTTCGACCAATGCCTTGCCTTGCGCAAAGCTCGGATCGACCGGCTTAGCGGGCGCGATCTCGGAGCTGCCGCCCCCGCCGCCACCGCCGCCCGCGGCCAGGGCCGGGCCCAGAACCGGGCTAGTGAGGCCGAACGCGAGGGACGCTACGGCGAGGATGAAAGTGGTGCGCATGGGACGCCTCCTGTTTCCGGGATTCTTAATGCCATACCGATCCGGGCAACGAAATTAAGATGACAAGGTCGTGAGTTCGGCCGCCCGCTTGACGGCGCGCACCGCCAGCCGTCCCTGGCGACCGCGGATTTCAACTTCGTGACGTGGGGCTGCGGAAAGGTCGATGCCGGCCCGGTCGACCAGTTCCTGTGAAACCACCAGCTCGACGGCATATTCCTTGGTCAGGGCTTCGAGGCGGCTGGCGATGTTGACGGTATCGCCGATCGCCGTCAGCGAGGTCGCGCGCTCGTAACCCATCTCGCCGACGATGGTCGACCCGGCATGCAGGCCGATGCCGATGCGCAGCGGCTGGTCGAGGTCGCCGGACAGCGCCTCGTTGAGATCGTCGAGCGCCAGCGCCATGCGCCGCGCCGCGTCGAGCGCCTGACGGCAGGCGACCTCGGGCTCGCGGTCGAGGCCGAAGATCGCCATCACCCCGTCGCCGATGAACTTGTCGAGCCTCCCGCCGGCGGCCTGCACGGCATGGCCGGTGGCGCGGAAATATCGATTGAGCAGGAACACCACGTCGTAGGGCAGCCGGCCCTCGGAGATCGAGGTGAAGCCGCGCAGGTCGCAGAACAGGATCGCGACGTAGCGCTCGCCGCCATGGGCCTGCGGCTGGCGGCGGTAGGCCTCGACCGGTCCCGCCGTCGGCGGCAACAGCGGCGTGACGCGATAGTGGCCAGGCGGCGGGCGAAGCTGGCAGGCCAGCCGCACGTTGTCCGGCGCGCCGACACGCGTCAGCACTTTCTGCTCTTCCGGCGCGGGCGCCGGCAGCTTGGCGCGATCCTGTCCGCCGACGCGCACGCGGCAGGTCGAGCAGCGGCCGCGCCCGCCGCACACCGAGGCGTGCGGGATGCCGCCGATGCGGCTCATCTCCAGCACGCTGAGGCCGGTGGGTGCCGACACGATCTGGCCTTCGCCGTAGGTGAGTTGCACGACGCCGGCGCGGCGCTCCCAGAAATCGCGCACCGGCCGGGCGGCGAACGAGCCGAGCAGCAGCATCACCGCCGCCACCGCCAGGCTGTTGGCGATCATGTAGATCTCGGCAGCGCCCGCCGCATCGGGCGCATTCACCTGGTCGAAGATGTCGCGCAGGAAGCCCGGCTGCTGGGCAAGCTCGGCGAAGTCGCGCAGCGCGATCGCCGCGCCGCCGATGCCCGCGGCCGGCACCAGCAGCGCCACGGCGTAGAGCACCGGCAGCCAGGTGCGATACCAGGGCCGCAGGCGCCAGGCGAAGTGGATGCCGATGCAGGCGTGGATCCACACCACGAAGGGCAGCGCGAACTGGCGCACGACGCCGAACCAGCCGCCGATGACCAGCGAGCCCAGCACCCAGGGATAGCCGCTATGGACGTCGAAATAGTCGTGCGCGATGCGGGTGCCGACGACATGCAGGGCGCCGAGCGGAATGATCGACCAGCCGAGCACGAACTGCGTCCACTCCCAACGCGAGAGGCGTAGCGTGCGTCGGCGCAACAGCGCCCACATGGCGAGCGTGAAGTGCACCAGTAGCGCGCCGTACAGCGCGATCTGGCCGGGCAGACCCTGCCAGATGAACACGAACCAGACGCGGCCGGCTTCGACCACGCGCAACGAGATCAGGCCGAGCGCGTGATTGAGCAGATGCGTGGTGACGTAGAAGAGAAGGACGTAGCCCGACCAGAGGCGGAGCCGTCCGATCATTGTCCTACTTCAGGAGCGGCAGCACCGCTTCGGGTGGCCGTCCAATGGCCGCGCGCGAGCCCGCCACGACGATCGGCCGCTGCAGCAGGATCGGATGGGCGGCGATCGCCTTGGCGATGTCGGCCTTGCTGAGCTCGGCCTTTTTCTTCTTGAGTGCCTTGAACTCGGCCTCGCCATCGCGGATCAGGGCACCGGGATCGCCGCCCACCAGGTCGATGAGTTTCTCCACTTCGGCCTTACCGGGCGGCTGCTTGAGATATTCCCGGATCGTCGGCTCGACGCCCTTCTTGCGCAGCAGCTCGAGGGTTTGTCGCGACTTGCCGCAGCGCGGGTTGTGCCAGATGGTGATCGTCATGGGCCGATGATATCCCGTTCCTCAGCATCGATCACCTTACGCGCCAGGTCGTAGTCGAAGCCGCCGCGCGCCATCGCCGCGAGGTCGCGGTTGCGATGCTCCTTGCGCTCCTTCTTGCGGAACGGTCCGAGGCGCCGGCGGCGAGCCAGCGCCACCGCCGCCTGCCACTCCCGCTGCTCAGGATCGGTGTCGAGCTCCTGGTCGAGGCCGTCCATCGCTTGGTCGAGCGTGTCCGCATCGATGCCGGCGAGGCGGAGCTTCTGGCGGGTGAGCCGGCTCGAGGTGCCGCGCCGATGCAGCGCGCGCGCCTTGGTCTGGGCAAAGGCCTTGTCGTCGATCACGCCGGCGGCGACGAACTTCGCCACGATCTCGGCGATCACGCGCTGGACGTTGGCGACGATCGGCGCGTCTGCCGCCTCCGCCTTGCGCAGCCGCCGCTCGAGCACGCGGCGCAGTCCTTCGGCGGTGCTGGGATAGCGCTCGAGGTAGAACGTGGCGGCGTTCTGCAGGTACTTGGCCGTGATCGGGCGCCCAGGCCGCTTGATGCTCGGCCGCTTCACGCGTCAGCCTCGCAATGGAATGCCGACCATCGCCTCAAGCTCGGCGATGGCGGTGTCGGGATCGCCGACCTTTATGGTGCGCATGCCCATGGCGCGCGCCGGCTTCAGGTTGACGCCGAGATCGTCGAGATAGATGCAGCGCTCCGGCGCTACGCTTAAGAGCTCGCAGGCGTGCCGGTAGATGCGCGGATCGGGCTTGCGCCAGCCGAGCTTGCTCGATTCCACCACGTACTCGAACAAGGTCATGATTTCGGCAACGGCGGCGGCCTTGTCGGCGCTGCGCGCCATGCCGGGTCCTTCGCCGTGCTTCATGTTGTTGGTGATGCAGGCCACCCTGAACGCCGCTTTGCAGCGGCGCAGCGCCTCGACCATCTGCGGCCGAATGTCGCCACTCAGCGCCTGCAGCACGCGCCAGCCGTCGAGCTTGTGTCCCCGAGCGAGAGCTTCCGATTCGAAGAGTGCGACGAATTCGTCCAACGACACTTCGCTTCGTTCCATTTTGGCCCACGCATTGGCGTCGGCGTTGCGCGCATTGAGGCCGCGAATGAAATCTTCGGGAAGCCCTGCCTCGCGCTCATAGCGGCGAAAGGCCTCGAAAGGGCTCGTCAGAATCACCCCACCGAAGTCCCAAAGGACCGCGAGGGGACTATTTGCATGGCTCGTAATCATTACCCTGCGACTGTCTTTACCTTGTTCCTGCCGCACTCGGCTCTTATTTCACGCCCTCCATAGGCGACGGATCGGGTGTCTGACTACCGTTAGCCTTCACTCCGGATAGGAATTGGAAATGAGCGAAGCAGCGGTAATGCCGCGCGGCAACGCCGTGGCAGAGGTGAGTGGGATGGTCCGAACGGACGGGCGTAATCGGCGCGCGGCGGAGACCCGGCGCAAGATCATCGAGGCTGCCAAGGCCATGATCGAGGAGACCAGTGTAGCCCCCACCGTGGTGGGCGTGGCCCGCCGCGCCGACGTCTCGGTGCGATCGGTTTTCCAGCATTTCGGCGACGTTGAGTCACTTTTCGTAACCGTGGTCGATGCGATCCGCGAGGATCTGGTCGTCCCGCCGCCCACGCCGTCGACCAAGCCCCTGCAAGCCCGGATCGAGGCCGTAGTGGCTGGTTTGGCCGAGGTTTTCGACAAAATCGTCCCATTGCGGGTCGCGGCAGGCCAGTTCGCCGGGCACCCCGCCCTGATCGAGCGCGGCCTGACCTCGCGCCAGGAGCTCCGGACGGCCACTTTCGAGGTGTTCGCGCCGGAATTTGCCCAGTTGAGCGAGCAGGCCCGCGAGCAGCTGGCCGATGCCATTGGCGCGGCCCTGTCGCTGGACGCCTGGGTCGTGCTCCGCCGCCGCGACGGCATGTCGGTCGAGCGGGCCCGGGCGGTGTGGAATCTCACCCTGTCGGCGCTGCTGGCCCATGAGCTGGGGACAGCCCGGGCCTGAGGCGCGCTCGCCAATTGACTTGGCGTTTGCGATCAGGGACTTAAGAGCCCCCAAGGCAGCCCAATCATAGCGGACATGGCGACCAGCCAGCTTCATGAGGATTTTTCGCGCGAGGAGCACGTCAAGGCGGGCTCCGACCGCGGATTCGGCCAGGTCTTCGCCGGCTTCTTCGTATTGATGAGCGGGCTGTCGTGGTGGCGTGGGCACACGGCCTGGCACTGGGCGCTGCCGGTCGCGGCGGTGTTCCTGATCCTGGCCTACGCCTATCCCAAGGCGCTGAGCCCCCTGAACCGGCTGTGGCTGAAATTCGGCCTGCTGCTCTACAAGGTGATGAACCCGCTGGTCCTGGGGCTGCTGTTTTTCATTACCATCACGCCGATCGGCCTGATCATGCGGGCCTTCGGCAAGGACTTCCTGAGGCTCCAGCTCGACCGTGGCGCCAAGAGCTACTGGATCGAGCGCACTCCGCCGGGGCCGCCGCCGCAGTCAATGAAGAACCAATTCTAAGAGGACGGACTCATGGGCTCCATCATCGTCGAACTCTGGGCTTTCATGAGAGAGCGCAAGAAGTTCTGGCTGCTGCCGATCGTGATCATGATGGTGATCTTCGGCGGCCTGATCGTGCTCACCAAGGGCTCGGCGATCGCGCCGTTCATCTACACGCTGTTCTGAGCGCGCCATGCGGGTTCTGGGGATCTCCGCCTTCTATCACGACAGCGCCGCGGCGCTGATCGAGGACGGCCGCCTGGTCGGCGCCGCGCAGGAGGAACGCTTTACCCGCAAGAAGCACGACTCGGGCTTCCCCGAGCACGCGCTGCAGTACTGCCTGGACGCGGCGAGCATCAAGCTCGCCGACGTCGACTACGTCGCCTTCTACGACAAGCCGTTCCTGAAGTTCGAGCGCCTGCTCGAGACCTATCTCGCCTTCGCACCGCGCGGCTTCAACTCGTTCCGCATGGCCATGCCGCTGTGGCTGAAGGAGAAGCTGTTCCAGAAGACCCTGCTGCGCGATGAGATGAAGAAGTGGCAGCCGGACTTCGACTGGCACAAGCGTCTCCTGTTCGGCGAGCATCACCAGAGCCACGCCGCCTCGGCGTTCTTCCCGTCGCCCTACGAGGAAGCGGCGATCCTGTGCATGGACGGCGTCGGCGAATGGGCGACCACGTCGCTCGCGTGGGGCCAGGGCAACAAGCTCGAGATGCTGAAGGAGATCCACTTCCCGCACTCGATCGGCCTGCTT
>Ga0306921_10002731_pt1 | contig 17740 bp, 14 predicted proteins | sample sta12Cox44000080_FD_203760 | JGI IMG/M metagenome (GOLD analysis project Ga0306921, IMG submission 203760) | Lab enrichment of tropical soil microbial communities from Luquillo Experimental Forest, Puerto Rico - statoxic.12C.oxic.44.000.080 (v2)... | ecosystem: Environmental > Terrestrial >... | reverse complement strand
ATCCGCGATCTTCGGGTCGACGTGGTCGATCAAGACCAGACGCGAACATCGTTGACCTACGTTCAGGCCATCAACGCCGCGCCCGGGCTCAGCGTGACCCGCCGTTCGACTGACCTGAACGATGCGATGCACGCCGTCCGCTCGGGCGAGGCAATCGCCGCGGTCTATATCCCGCGCGGCCTCGAGCGCGACATCGATGCCGGCAAGCGCCCGCAGATCGTGATCTTCCACAACAAGCAGTATTTCACTCCCGGCAACATCGCGTCGGGGGCGCTCACCTCGGCGGTCTCCGCCGCGACTGCCGACCTGCCCCCGTCGGGCGTGGGCTCGGCGGGTTATCGGCCGGGGCCGTTGGTCGTCGAGCAGTACGTGCTGACCAATCCGGCGCTCAACTACGTCCAGTTCCTGCTGCGCGCGATCCTGCCCATGGTCCTGCACGTCGTCATGGCGATCACCGGCGGCTACGCCGTCGGCTCGGAGTTCGGCCGCCGGGACATGCGCGACTGGATGGCGGCCGCCGGCGGCGATCCCTTGACTGCCCTGGTCGGGAAGCTCGTGCCTTACCTTGGCATCTTCCTGTTGCTGATGGTGGTCATCGCGTTCGTCATCCATGGCGCGTTCGAGGTTTCCTTCCGCGGCGATTCGTTTCTTCTCGCTGTCGCTGTGACCTTGCTGGTCTGGTCCTACCTCTGCATCGGCGCGCTGTTCCAACTGTTGGTGCGCAACCTCGCTTTCGGCCTGTCGCTGACCGGCATTCTCTGCTCTCCGGCCTTTGGTTTCGTCGGTGTCGGCTTTCCGCTGTTGGCGATGAGCGGCTTCGCCCGGTCGTGGGGAGACCTGCTGCCGCTGCGCTGGTACATGCAGATCCTGTCCGACCAGGCGGCGCGGGGCGTGCCCGCCGTGCACTCGATCGAGCCTCTGGCGATCCTGGCAGGCTTGACGCTCGTCTACTTCGCGCTGGCGCTTCTCCGCTTGCGAGTGACCGCCCGCAGGGCCGTGCCGTCAGAGGCCGCTGCGCCAGAGCCGCCGGCCCAGCCTGGCCTCGCCGCTGCCTTTGCCGGCGAATATCGCCGCGCCTTGCGCGATCGCGGCGCCTTCGGCCTGCTTGTCCTGGCGCCGATCATCTATGGCGTCCTCTATCCTCAGCCCTATCTCGGGCAGCTCATCCGCGCCATTCCCATTGCCGTGGTCGATGAGGATTCGTCCGAGCTGAGCCGCCGCCTCGTCCAGGGCCTCAATGCGCACGAGGCTGTGCAGGTGACGGCCCGCCCCAACACGCTCTCGGAGGCGCAGGCCGCGTTGGCGCGGCGCGAAGTCTTCGCCATTGTCGACATACCCGCCGGAACCGAGCGCGAGGTCCTGGCGGGCCGCAAGGGGCGTATCCCGACTTACGTCGATTCGGTCTATTTCCTGCTCTACAACCGCACCCTCCAGGGCGTTCTGGAATCGAGCGGCGCGGTCACCGCCGAGCTGCTGTCGGGCGATGCGCGGTCCGATGGCAGTCTCTATCGCATGGCGCTCACGCATAGCTCGCCGGTCGAGGTGCTGAACCAGCCGCTGTTCAATCCAACCGGGGGCTATGCGAGCTACATCGTGCCGGCCGCCTTCATGCTGATCCTGCAGCAAACTCTGTTCATGGGCGTGGCGACCCTGGGCGCCGCACGCCGCCGCGCTTCGGCGCTCGCGGTGCTGGGGCAGGGCCTGGCGCATCTCCTGCTGGCGCTGCCGGGCGCAACTCTTTTCCTGGTCGTCCTGCCTCGCCTCTACGGATTTTCGGCCACCCTGCATCTCGGCGATCTACTGGCGATGTTGCTGCCCTTCATTCTGTCGGTCAGCTTCCTGGGCCAGTTCGTCAGCACGTGGTTCAAGCACAAGGAGACGGCGGTGCTGCTGTTCATCGCCACCAGCCTGCCGCTGTTCTTCCTGGTCGGCGTAGCCTGGCCGGTCGAGGCGATCCCGCCGCTGCTGCGTTCGGTAAGCTTCGTCTTTCCCAGCACTTCGGCGATCGACGGAATGGTGCGCATCAACCAGATGGATGCGACGCTCGCAGACGCCTCCGCCGACTGGGCGCGGCTCTGGATCCTGACGGTGCTCTATTTCGCGATGGCGGTTGCTGCAAGGAAGCTCTTTGTCCGGAAGGGGCCAGCCGATGCGCATGCCGCCTAGAAGGGCTATCCTGATCGGGGTGGCCATGGTCGCCGTGGCCGCGGTCGCTATTGCGCTTGCCTTCGATCGGCCGCGTGCGGCTCCGCCGATCGCGGGCATGGTCCGCCAGACCGAGATCCGGATTGCGCCGGAAGTGACGGGACGACTGACGGCAATCGGCGTCCAGACCGGCCAGCCTGTGCGCAAAGGCGACCTGCTGGCCACGCTCGACAATCCCGAATTGGCCGCGTCGCTCGGCGAGGCCAAGGCGGCACTTGCCGCGGCGCGCGCCGACCGCGACAACGTCTATTCGGGCATGCGCGCGGAGGAAGTCGCGATTCTCGCCAAGGCCGTCGATACCGCCGAGGCGAACCTAGTGCTGGCACGCCAAGAGATCGCGCGAACGAGCGCGCTGGCGGCACGCAACTTCGCCAGCCGCCAGGAACTCGACGACCGGACCGCGGCGCTGGCCAAGTCCGAGGCCGACCTGGAGTTCAAGCGTGCCCAGCATGCCGCCGGCAAGGCTGGCCCGACCGCCGAGGAGCGGGCGCTGGCCGATGCGCGGGTGGCACTTGCCGACGCCGCCGTCGCCGAGCTGCAGGCCAAGCTCGACAAGACACGCCTCGTCGCCCCTGTCGACGGGGTGGTAGGCGTGATCGTCGGTGAGCGGGGCGAGATCGTTCCGGTCGGCAAACCCATCCTGACCATCGACTCCGGCCGGCCGTGGTTTGCCTTCACCTTGCGCGAGGATGCGCTCGGCGGATTGAGCATGGGCCGCGACGTCGAATTGACCACGGCAAGCGGCCAGAAGATCGCCGCACGGGTCACCGAGCTGCGACCGCTCGGCGAATTCGCGACCTGGCGCGCGGCCCGCGCCGTGGGTGATCACGATCTCAACAGTTTCAGGTTGAGGTTCGACCCGCAGGGTCCGGTGAACGACTTGCGGGCGGGCATGACCGTATGGTTGTCGCCGCAGGGCAGCTGATGACCAAACCTGGCCGTCGACTATACGAATTACGTTGCAATTTAATCTTAGTTCGTATATATTGACTGGTTATCAAAACCGCAGGAGTTGAACGCTGTGCGAACCAAGGTCATAGGCCGCGTGAAGGGGGCACCGCATCAGTCCCTTGCCGCAGAGACCCCCCCCGTGTTTTTCCATTATTTTAAGCGTTACCGCGCGGTAACCGCCGTCCCAACCCATAGCGCCACGAGATGTGGGGGCCCTTATTTTCCCGTTATTTTAACCGTCACTTCCGGTAACCGGCACGACAGATGGTAGTCGCATCGGGTTCCGGCTCAGGCTGCACGGCTCCCCACCGGCCCCGGCCGGTCGAGGCCGACGCCGGTCAGGTGGCCGAACGAGGCGTGCAGCCGCTCGATGATCGGCAGCGCGAGCGGCGGGCGGAGGATCGAGGCGACGTTGTCCTTCACGTGCGCCTTGTCGCCGGTGCCGAACAGGACGACATCGACCCCCTGCTCGTGGCGGGCGTAGCGATAGGCGGCGTCGGTGATGCTTTGCGCGCCGCCTTGGGCCAGCAGGAACGCGAGCGGGTCGCCCTCCGACAGGATCTTGGCGTCGAGCTCGCCCTGCTCGACCAGCTTGGCGAAGACGTCGCGGCGGTAGTCGGGCTGGCTGAACATGTTGCGCACGACGAACATCAGCAGGGTGCCGATGCCGCGCTGCTGCGTTTGCGGAAAGACGTTCCGGCGCGCGCCTTGGTTCATCAGGCTGTAGGCCAGCATGGTGACCTCCCATGGCGCTTCCTGGATCGCCTGGGCCAGCATCTTCTGCTCCGGATCGTTGGGGCTGGTCTCGGTGATGCCGACATGGCGCACCTTGCCCTGCTCCTTGAGCTTCACCAGGGCCGGCGCCAGCACGTCGCGATGATGGTGATAGGCGGCCGGCGCGACGGCGTGGAAATGGAAGACGTCGACGTAGTCGAGGCCGAGCCGTTTCAGCGCCGCCTCGACCTTGCGGGTCACGCTGTCGGCCGTGTCGCCGGTCCGGAAAATGGCCTTGGTCGAGATCACCAGCTTGTCGCGGTCGTAATTCCGTGCCGCGGCTCCGACGATCTCCTCGGTGCCATAGGCCTCGGCGGTGTCGAGGAAATTGACGCCGAGATCGACCGCGGTGCGCACGACCGCCACGCAGTCGTCGACGCTGGCGCCGCGCCCCAGGCCGAGCCGGCTGTTGCCGCCGCAACCGAGCCCGGCGACACTGACCGTGAGGCCGGTCTTTCCGAGTGGCCTGTAGTCCATCATCCCTCCTTCTTGTCCTTGCAGAGCCTCACGGAGACTTCGGCCGCATGACCTACCGCATCAATCTCAATGCCGACATCGGCGAAGGCTTCGGCGCCTACGACATCGGCAACGACAGCGACCTCATGACCGTGATCCGCTCGGCCAGCGTTGCCTGCGGCTTCCATGCCGGCGACGCCAACACCATGCACAGCCTCACCCTGCTGGCCAAGCAGAACAATGTCAGCCTGGGCGTGCATCCCGGCTTCAACGATCTGTGGGGTTTCGGCCGGCGCAGGATCGAGATGGACGTCAAGGACCTCGAGCTGATGGTCGCCTACCAGATCGGCGCCCTGCAGGCGATGGCGCGCTATGCCGGCCTGCCGGTCACGCACCTCAAGCCGCACGGCGCGCTGAACAACATGGCGGCGGTGCGCGAGGACTATGCGCTGGCGATCGGCCGGGCCATTCAGACGGTCGACGACCGGATCATCTATGTGGCGCTGGCGGGTTCGGAGATGGAGAAGGCCGCACGTACGCTCGGGCTGCGGCTGGCGCGCGAAGGCTTCGCCGACCGTCACTACGAGGACGACGGCAATCTCAGCCCGCGCTCGATCCCGGGCACCGTGTTTAAGGACCCCGACAAGGCGCTCAAGCAATGCCTCAGCATGGTCAAGGACCGCTGCCTGACCTCGCGCCAGGGCAAGCGCGTCAATGTCGAGGTCGAGACCATCTGCGTGCATGGCGACGAGCCCACCGCCGTCGGCTTGGCACGCCATGTGCGACAGGGCCTCGAAGCCGCGGACTGCCGCGTCGTCACCTTGCCGGAGATGTTCAACTGATGTTTCGTGTCCTTTGCCTGCTGATGGCGCTGGTCTCGGCCTCGGGAGCCGCCCTGGCCGAGTATCCCGACCGGCCGATCACCATCACGGTGGGCTTCGCGCCGGGCGGCACCAGCGACGTCGCCGCCCGCATCCTGTCGGAGCGGCTGACCAAATCGCTGGGCGTCGCCGTCGTGGTCGACAACAAGCCCGGCGCCGGCGGCTCGATCGCCGCTGCCGCCACCGCCGCGGCGAGCCCCGACGGCTATCACATCATGCTGTCGGATCCCGGCGCCTTCGCCATCAACCCGATCATGCAGCCGCAGAACGCCAAGTACGATCCGCTAAACGACTTCACGCCGATCGCGCTGGTCGGACAATCGCCGCTGATCGTGGTGGTGCCGTCGAGCAAACCGTTCAAGACCGCCAGGGAGCTCAACGACTACATCAAGACCAGCGCTGGGCGCGCCACCTATGCCTCGTCGGGCCCGGCCGGCATCACCCAGTTCGGTGCCGAGGTCTATCTCAAGCGCGCCGGCGATCTTTCCGCCGTGCACGTGCCCTATCGCGGCGGCGCACCGATGATGGAGGCGCTCAGCAAGGGCGAGGCCGATTTCGGCGTGGCGGTGCTCGCCTCGGCGGTGCCGCTGATCAGCTCGGGCGCGGTGCGGCCGCTGGCGCTCGCCGCGCCCAGCGCCACGCCGCTGGTCGCCAAGGTGCCGCCGCTCGATCAACTCGGCATGAAGGACACGACGCTCACGTCGTGGGCCATCATGATCGGGCCCAAGGGTCTGCCAACCGATGTCGTCAAGCGACTCAACGGCGCGATCAACCAGGCGATCGCCGAGCCGGAGGTGAAGGAGCGGCTGCTCAAGGCCGGCATCGAGACCTACGCGCGGGCGTCGCCGGCCGGCACGGCTGCTTACCTCAAGCAGGACGTCGAGCGCTATCGCACCTTCCAGAGCGAGCTCGGCGACCGGCTGACCAAGTAGAGGGGCGGCTGCCGCTCAGGCGACGGCGGCGGCCAGCACTTCCTCGATTTTCTGGGCGAGCTGTTTCTTGCGATAGGGCTTGGCCAGGAACTGCACGTCGGTCTCGAGCTGTTCCTTCTCGACCAGCGAGCCCTCGAAATAGCCCGAGACGAACAGCACTTTTAGGCTCGGGCGCATCTTCAGGGCCTTGGCGGCGAGCGCCCGGCCCGCCAGCTCGCCCGGCATGACGACGTCGGTGAACAGGAGGTCGATGCTCTGGTCGCGCTCGAGCAGCGCCAGCGCCTCCGCTCCATTCGACGCCGCGATGACGTGGTAGCCGAAGCTGGTGAGCAGCTCCGCCGCCTCCCGCAGGACGCCCTGGTTGTCGTCGACCACTAGGATGCGGGCGTCGCCGCGCAACGGGCTTGGCCGTTGCGCGTTCAACCACTTCTCGGCCTTCTTGATGCTGGTGAACAGCTTGGCCGGCCGCTGGCCGGCCGACAGATGGATGTAGCGGCGCGCCATGGCGGTCGCCTCGTCCGATGTGGCGACCACCGCCAGCGGACCCAGGACCTCGAGGGCGCCCAGCCCGCTGATCGCGGCGGCGAACTGCATTACCTCTTCGGCGCTGAAGCCGACCTGCAGGCGGCGGGCGTCGATCAGCTTGGGATAGGCCAGGGCATTTTCCAGCTCGAGCCGGTTGATCTGCTCGAACACTTCGCTGGCAACCACCCGCCCATTCACTTCGATTTCGACCAGGGGCTTGCCGTGGTCGATCACTAGGCGCAACACTAGATCTGTCTCCCCCAAACACGCGCAGAATCGCCTACGTACGTATATTAGTTGCAAGGCGATCTATGCGTGCCACGCAAGCCTGCCATCCCGCCGCGACGATCGCAACGCTTCGCCACCCACAAAGGAGCCTAGCCCTTGACCTGCGCGTTGCCACAAGGCATGCGCGTCACCTTGGTTTCCTTGTTCGCCACGACCCTTTTTGCAGGGTTGGTGATCGGCCATGAAGGCCAGTCGCAATCGGGCAAATATGGCGATGGGCACGCCGACCTGCATCACATCTACAAGGGCTGGCACTCGCCGACCAACCCGGGCGTCGACTGCTGCAACGACGGGGATTGCCGCCCCACCCGGGCCAAGCAGGACGAGGGCGGCAATTGGCTGGCCTGGAACGGCTACAAATGGCTGCGGGTCCCGCCGCGCGCCCTGATGCCGCCGGACCTGGCTGGTGACGGCCGCTCGCACATCTGCGAGCGCCAGGAGTTCATCTACTGCTTCACGCCGGCCCAGCCGAAGATGTGACCGGACTGGGCCTGGCCCGCGACAGCATGTCCTTGAGCAGGGACTGCGAGCGCGTGCGGTCGAAGAAGCGCGAATGCAGCAGCTGTTTGTTGCGTGAGGCCGACGTCAGATAGAAGCGCTCGTAGAGGAAGCCGCGCCCGGCAAGGGATGAGCCGACGAAATCCCAGGCCAGGCGGAACACCTGGGCGCGCTCGTCGGCGGTCGCGCCGTCGGCGCCGTGCAGCATTTCGTCGAGCAGCGGCCGCAGCCGGGCATCGGCCAGCTGCGAGCGGCTGGGTGTCGTCAGCAGGTTGTGGCTGCCGATCAGGGTGATGATCTCGGCCACCCGCGGCATCCACATGGGCAGGATCGAACGCATCGGCTCGAGCGCCGCGCCATTGGGAAACCACACGCCGTCGGCGCGCTCCGAGGCTTGTTCGAGCGACAGCTCCAGCGCATTCGCCGTCAGGCGGACGTAGCAGGCCAGCTCGCCCAGCATTTCGGTCGTCGCCGGCGAATAGTCGCCGATCAGCTCGGCCATGCGGCTCGCCAGGCCATAGGCGAACTCGAGCTTGGTCAGCGCTCGTGTCGTCGATTGCGTGGTCATGTTGATGGCGTAACCGGTGTCGCGCATCGAGTTGTAGATCTGCACGTCGCCGTCAATGAACACGCGGTCCCACGGCACCAGCACGTCGTCGAAGATGCAGAAGGCGTCCTGCTCGTCGAAGCGCGACGACAGCGGCTTGTCGAACGGATCGGCGCCGGGCGACGAGGTCGAGTCGCGGCACAGGAACCTGACGCCCGGCGTATCGATCGGGATGGCGAAGGCCAGAGCGTAGTCCTTGGCGTCGGGCGGAATCGGCTGGCCGGGATAGACCGTCTGCTCGTCGGCGTAGGGGGCGAGGGTGGCGAGCACCCGGGCGCCGCGCACGATGATGCCGTCGGCCGTCTCGCCCACCTTGCGGATGCTGACCTTGTTGCCTTTGAGTTGGCCGTCGGTCCGCTTGTCGATCGTCGGCTGGATGATGGTATGGGTGAGCGAGACGTCGTTGCGGCTGAGATGGCGCTGGAAGGCGACGATGTTGCGCGCGCCGCGCTCGTTGCGCCCGTCCGCTCCGGCCCACACCTTGGGCGCCGAGGCAAAGGCTGCGAACTTCATGTTCATGTAGTCCGGGGTGCGGCCCATGATGCCCATCGAGCCTTCCGACAGCCGCACCAGCCCGGCATGGCGCCGCCACAGGTCCTCCTTGGACCGCGGGATCATGTGGCTGATGTTGGTCGACTCGCCGCTTTCGGGATGGGCGAACAGGCAGTCGCTCGCATAGGCGTGCTGTCGGTCGAACATCGCCGCCAGGCTTTGCGCGCCGCCGCGCAGCTTGGGATGCGTGGTGACGTCGTCGATCCTTTCGCCGTCGACCCAGATCTCGCGTTTGGTTTTGCGCAGTCCCTCGAGGAACTGCGATCCGGTTCGCGCGCCCATGCCATGCCCTCCAGCTTTCGCGGACCGAAGCATGTTCCATCTGGGCGAAAGCCGCACTATCGTCGTGTGCCCGGCGGGAGGGCACGCAGCAGAGGGAGCGAGTCATGCCCGATCGAGTGGAGCGCACCGCGCCGACCTACCAGGTGCTGGTCGACGACATCAAGGCACTGGGCGTCGAGCAGGTGTTCGGCCTGATGAGTGACGACACCGCCGTGTTCGCCACGGCGCTCGACAGCGCCGGCATCCGCTTCTACGGCGCGCGGCACGAGAACAATGCCGTTGCCATGGCCGAGGGTTTCTCCTACGCCACGGGCGGGCTGGGTGTGGCGGTGATCGGCCGCGGCCCCGCTACGGCCAACGGCCTGCATGCCTCGACCTATGCCAGTCGCGCCGGATCGCGCGTGCTGATCATCTCGGGCGACGCCGCCACGTCGTCAGGCCAGGCCAACGGCATCGGCCCGGACTACAAGTCGTTCAGCGCCCAGAGCGTGCTCGCCGCCGCCGGCATCCGCACCTTTACCGCCACCAGCCCGGCGACGGCGCGTGGCGCCCTGGCCGACGCCGCCGCGGCGGCGCTGCAGGGCGGGGCGGCGGCGTTGCTGCTGCCGGTCAACGTTCAGCTCGCCGACATGGTGCTCAACGGGGACGGCTCGCCGTCGCCCAAATCGGACCGTCCGCCCCAGGCGCCGCAGCCCCAGGCGATCGAGGCGGCGGCCGCGCTGCTGCGCCAGAGCCGCAAGCCGGTGATCCTGGCCGGGCTGGGGGCGCACCGCGCCGGCGCCAAGGCGGCCCTCGAGCAGCTCGCCGACCGCACTGGCGCGCTGCTGGCGACCTCGGCACGGGGCAAGGACATGTTCCGCGGCCATCCCTGCAATCTCGGCATCGTCGGCTCGTTCTCGCATTCGGCCGCCCGCCGCCTGGTCGCCGAAGCCGATTGCGTGCTGGTGTTCGGCGCCAGCCTCAACCTCCTGACCATGAGCTTCGGCCATTCGCTGCCCAAGGTGCCGCTGATCCAGGTCGACGCCCAGCGCGGCCATATCGGGCGCTGGCATCCGGCCGATGTCGCCGTGGTAGGCGATGCGCGGCTGGCGGCCGAGGCGCTGGTCGCGGCGCTGCCCGCCGGCTCCAATGCCGAGCGGCCGTTCCGCTCGGATGAAACGCTCAAGTTCCTGCGCGAGTTCGATATCGCGCGCGACTTCCAGCCAGCCAACACGCCGCGCACCGTCGACCCGCGCTCGCTCGGCGTGGCGCTGGAGAAGCTCCTGCCGGCCAAGCGCAACCTGGTTTACGACGCCGGCAACTTCCTTGGCATCGTGCCCTATCTCTCGGTGCCCGGACCGGGCCATTTCAAGCTGACCAGCGACTTCGCCTCGATCGGCCTGGGCTTCGGCACCGCGCTCGGGGTCGCCAAGGCGCGGCCGGACGAGACGACCGTGCTGGTGATCGGCGATGGCGGCTTCCTGATGACCATGGGCGAGCTCGAGACCGTGGTGCGCGAGGACCTGCCGCTGGTGATCGTGCTGATGAACGACTGCGCCTACGGTGCCGAGCTGCACTTCCTCAAGATGCGCGACCTGCCGGTCGCCAAGTCGGTGTTCCCCGACGTCGACTATGCACCGGTGGCGGAAGCGTTCGGCTTCCGCGCCGCCACCATCCGCACGCTCGATGACCTGCAGAAGGCGGCGTCAATGCTCGCCCGGCCCGACGGACCGGTGTTCCTCGACTGCAAGCTCAATGCCGCCGTCGCCGCGCCGTTCATGAGTGAGTTCCACGAGTTCGAGACCCGGAAGCACTGACTAGCCGGGAATGACGACGTCGACGTCGAACTCGACCAGCATGTCGGCCATGGCGAGGCCCGAGATGATGAGGCCGGTGCCGCAGGGCGCGACGCCCTTCAGGTGGCGCGCCACGGTGTTGTAGACCGGCTCGCGGTCTTCGCGACGCAGCAGGTAGGTCGTGACCTTGCAGACATGCGCCAGGGTGCCGCCGGCCTCCTCGACCAGGATCTTCAGGTTCTTCATCGCCTGATCGGCCTGCGCCGCGGGGTCGCCCTTGCCGTGGAACTTGCCGTCCAGGTCGAAGCCGGTCAGGCCACCGAGGAACAGGCTGCGCCCGGTGGCGCGGACCATCAGCGACACGTCGTAGTCGATCGCCTGGTTCGGCCAGCGTCCTTTGGTGTTCACCTTGCGAAAGCGCTCGTGGACCATGCTCGTCTCCCCTTCGTTCAGTACACGCCCTCGAGGATGGGCACGATTTCCTGCGCGCCGTGGATCTTCCGCGGGTTGGAGAAGGTCCAGTCGTCGAGCATGCAGTTGGTGGCGATGCGTTGCAGGTCGTCCTGCTTGACGCCGACGTCGCGCAGCCGGCGCGGCAGGCCGAGCCCGCCGATGAAGCGGTCGAGCACCTGGGAGGCGGGCTGACCGGCCTGGTCGAGCGCGGCGCTGATCTCGGCCTGGCGATCGGCATTGACGTCGGCGTTGAACGCCAGCACCGCCGGCAGCATTACGCACGAGGTGTAGCCGTGCGGCACGCCGGCGCTGCCGCCCAGCACATGGCCGATGGCATGGCTTGCGCCCATGCGCGTGCCGCTGACGATGCCGATCATCGAGATCCAGGCGCCGATCTGGCAGTCGAGTCGGGCGGCGAGATCGGCGGGGTTGCGCTTCACCGCCGGCAGGCCGCACCCGAGCAGGCGCAGCGCCTGCAACGCGGTGCTATCGGTATAGACGTTGCCGTCGATCGAGCAGAAGGTCTCGACGGCGTGATCAACGGCGCGGATGCCGGTCGAGAGCCACAGCCATTCCGGCGTGTGCTGGGTGATGGCGGGATCGAAGATCACCGACAGCGGGATCAGGCCGGGATGGATGTAGGCCTGCTTGAGCCGTAGCCGCGGCTCGGTCACCCCGGCGCGGGCATTGAATTCGCCGCCGCTCAAGGTGGTCGGCACGCAGATCTGCCGCACCTTGGGCGCGCGGTATTGCGGGAAGCTGCGTTTGCCGGTGATCTCGTCGACCACGGTGCGGAAAGGCTCCAGCCCGTCGGGCTCGCGAATGTCGTGCTCGAGGCAGATCGTGACCGCCTTGCCACCGTCGGTCGCCGATCCGCCGCCGACGCTCAGCAGCAGGTCACAGCCGGCCTCGCGCGCCTTGTTGGCGCAGGCCACCACCGCGTCGCGCGGGCTGTGGCCGGGCATGTCGTCGTGCACGCCGGCGTAGCGCGGACCCAGCGCCTCGGCGATGCGCCGGACCACGTCGGTCTTCCGGTTGAGCGTTGCACTGGCGAGGATGAACACCCGCTTGGCCCCCAGCCGGTCGGCCGCCTCGACCACCGCCTCGGCGGCCGGCCGGCCGAACACCACGCGGTCCATTCCGGTGAAGACGATCTCGCCTGCGCGCATGGCTCGGACGCTATAGTCTCGCTTCCTGGAGGGGAAGGGCCGGAGGACCGCCATGGACGCCAAAAGCCTGCGCGCCGAAATCAGAGCCGGTCGCCACACCACCGTGACCACCGGCATGGCGCGCGGCCACCTGCAGGCCAACCTGGCGATCCTGCCGGCCGACTGGGCCGAGGAGTTCGCCGCATTCTGCGCCGCCAATCCCAAGCCGTGCCCGTTGATCGCGCAGAGCGGGCCCGGCGATCCGAGGTTGCCGGCGCTCGGCCGCGACATCGATGTCCGCAGCGACCTGCCGCGCTACCGGGTGTTTCGCGATGGCGTCGAGGTGTCGGAAGAGACCGACATCAGCGCGCTGTGGCGCGACGACCTGGTGGCCTTCGCGCTCGGCTGCTCCTATTCGTTCGAGGCGGCGCTGCTCGACGCCGGCGTGCCGATCCGCCACATCGAGCAGGGCAAGAAGGTCTGCACCTACCGCACCGGGCTCGACACCGTATCGGCCGGCCGCCTGCATGGCCGCATGGTGGTGTCGATGCGCAACTTCACCGTGGCCAATGCCATCCGCGCCATCGAGATCACCGCGCGCTTCCCGCGTGTGCACGGCGCGCCGATCCATTTCGGCGATCCGGCGGCGATCGGCATCGCCGACATCGATAAGCCCGAGTTCGGCGGCGAGCCCGACATCCGGCCGGGCGAGGTACCATTGTTCTGGGCCTGCGGAGTCACGCCGCAGACGGTGATCGAAGCCGCCAAGCCGCCGTTCTGCATCACCCACAAGGCCGGCCACATGCTGGTGACCGACCGGCTGAACGAGGAATTCCGCCAATAGTGGAGAACCGGAAAGTATTGATTTCAGGAGCGGGGCCGGCCGGGCTGACTGCCGCCTACTGGCTGCGACGCCATGGCGTTACGCCGACCATCGTGGAGCGGGCGCCATCGCTCCTGACCGGCGGCTACAAGATCGATGTGCGCGGAGCCGCGTTGCAGGTCCTGCGGCGGATGGGAGTCCATGACGCCGTCGTTGCCGCGGGCACCGATATGCAGGGCGCGGTGCTCGTCGATACCAGCGGCAACGTCGTCAACAGGATGAGCGGCGACGCCTTCGGACATCGTGCCAGCGAAGATCTGGAGATCGTGCGTGGGACTCTCTGCCAGATCCTGATGAACAGCGTTCCGGGTGCGGAATTCATCTTCGGCGATTCGATTCGGGCGATCTCGCAATCGCCTGAGCGCGTTCAGGTCGAGTTCGCGAAAAACGGCCCGCGCGACTTTGATCTGGTGATTGGCGCCGATGGGCTTCACTCGACGGTGCGGAGCATCGCCTTCGGCGAGGAATCGCGATTCTTGCGCGAGCTCGGTCTTTATTTGTGCGTGTACTCGGTGCCGAACTATCTGAACCTGGATCGGCTTGAGATGCAGTACACCGAGCTCGGACGAGTGGCTGCGCTCTGGAGTTCGCGCGGCGACGCCAATGCAAAAGCCTGTTTTGGCTTTGCCGCTCTGGCGCGGATCGAGCTGCACGACAGAGCCCAACAGCACCAAGCGCTCACAAGCGTCTATCAAGGTATCGGCTGGGAAGTTCCCAGGCTGCTGGAGATGATGCCCGATGCGCCCGACTATTACTTCGATGTCGCGGCCCAGATCTCCATGCCGCGCTGGTCCGAGGGCCGCGTAGTCCTGGCCGGCGACGCCGGTTACTGCGCGTCACCCTTGTCCGGTCAGGGCACCAGCCTCGCGCTGATCGGCGGCTATGTGCTGGCCGGGGAACTGGCCGCGGCATCCGGCGCCTATCAAACCGCCTTCGATCGATATGAGGCGGCCATGCGCCCGTTTGTTGCAGCCAATCAGGCCCTTGGCATCAGGTCGGCAAACTTGATGAAGTCCAAAGGAGGGCTGATCGGGCTGGTGTTGCAGAAGGCGCCCGGCTGGATGACGGAGTTTTTGATCAATCGGTCCACGCGGCGGATCCACCGGGCCGCCAATGCCATCGCGCTCAAAGACTATTCATAGCGGCGCAGACATTGTCGACCGACTCGAGGCGATCGACCGTCTCGATGAGCCGCGCAGGCACATCCGAAGCCAGCGGTGACGCAGCGAATTCGACGCAGCGGTGAAACTTGGCGAGGTGCTGCTCGCGCGACAGCGGCCGCGCCGGGTTGGCGAGCATGGTCTGGCACGACCAGCGGTGCTCCGTGCCGTCCTTCAGCCGCACCACCACACGCTGCGGGGCCAGCGCATTGGGGTCGGGGTTGCCATCGCTGGCGAGCATGACGCGGCGCGCGAGGTCGTGCGTCGCGGGATCGGCGAGGGCGGAGCCGCGGAAGTCGGCGAGATCGATCTTGCCGTTCAGCAGCACCTTGGCGACGGCGTAGGCCATGCAGAGCCGCGCGTAGCTCGCTCCCATGCCGGACCGCGGCGGGCGTCCGACCAGGCGGACGATCAACGGTGGTGCCGCGATCTCGACGGCGGCGACCTGGGACGCAGCGAAGCCGTGCTGCTGCTGCAAGACGCTCACGCCCTCGATGCCACCATGCGTGGCGCGCCCGGCGGGAAAAGGCTTGTGGCTGAATTCGACGATACGCCAATCGCGGCCCAGGCTGTGCAGCACCGGCTCGAGCGCGAACTCGCCTTCGAACAAGCGAAGGTAGCCATAGTCGCCCTCGAACACCGCCTCGGTCGCGGCGAAGGGGAGTTTCGCCAAAGTGCAGGACTGCAGCGCCGCCCGGGCGTTGAAGGCGACCTGGACGGGCAGGATGGGGCTGCCCTCGACATGCGCCTGCATGGTGCCGCTTGCCTGGGCAAGCTGCCAGGCGAAGGCGCGCCTGAGCGCCGCCCGGTCGAGGCTCAGCAGGCGAGCCGCGGCAGCGGTGGCGCCAAAGCCGCCGGCGGTGGCGGGCCGGAAGAAACGGAAGCCCGATTTGGAGGCGAGACCGAGGCCCGCGGCGATGTCGACGCCGACGGCAACGGCCGCGATCAGCTCGGCACCGCTCGCGCCACCGGCCAGCTCGGCGGCGGCGAGCGCGGCGGGCAGGACGCTCGCCAGGGCGTGCACGACCGCGCCTTCATGCAGGCAATCGTATTCCTGGTTGTGCATCTGCCAGGTATTCAGGAAGACGCCGGCCGGCGCGGCGAGCCGCAGCCCGCGGCCCCAGACGGGAACAGCCGGCGAAGACGCCATGGCTGCATTCCCGCCGGCGGTGACCTCCAGCAACTCTTGGCTACCCTCGGCCGAGGAACCGGCGATGCCGACACCGAGGCTGTCGAGCACGAAGACCTTGGCGCGCTCGACGGCGGCCGGCGGCAGATCGGCGAAGCGCGTGCCGAGCGCGTGGTCGGCGAACCGGGAGGCGGCGGACTCGCTCAAAGCGCCGGCGCTATGCGGTGGGTTGGCCGTGGTGCGCGGCCAGCAGGCTGGCCACGACCGAGGTCACGCGCTTGCCGGTCGGGATGTGCAGGAATTCGTTGGGGCCGTGGGCATTGGAATGCGGCCCCAGGACTCCGGTGATCACGAACTGGGTGTTGGGGAACTTCTCGCCCAACATGCCCATGAAGGGAATGGTGCCGCCCTCGCCCATGTAAGCGGCCGGCTTTCCGAACGCCTGCTCCGAGGCGCGCGCGACCGCCTTCTCGAGCCACGGCGCCAGCGGCGGCGCGTGCCAGCCGCTCTGGCCGCTGCCTTCCTGGAACTCGACCACGGCGCCATCGGGCGGGTCGGCCTCGAACGCCTTCTTGAGCGTCTCGACGGCGCTCTTGCCATCGAGTGTCGGCGGCGTGCGCAGGCTGAGTTTGGCGGTCGAGAACGGCAGCAGCACGTTGCCGGCGTCAACCGGCGCGGGGTAGCCATCCATGCCGACCACGGCAAGCTGCGGCCGCCAGGTGCGGTTGAGTACCAGCTCGCTGGTGTCGCCCGCCATCGGCTTTGTCGATCCGGCAAACGGGAAGCGGTCGTAGACCGCGTTGCCCAGCACACGCGCCGCCTGCTTGGCCTGCTCGATGCGCTGCGGCGGGATCTGGACGTAGAGTTCGGGCAGCTTGACCTCGCCGGTGCCCTCGTCCTCGAGGCGCGACAGCAATCCGCGCAGGAGGCGGAAGGAAGAGGGCACGACGCCGGAAGCGTCGCCGGAATGCACACCTTCCGTCAGCACGCGCACCGTGAGGGTGCCTGCCGCGATGCCGCGCAGGGACGTCGTGAGCCACAGCCGCTCGTAGTCGCCGCATCCTGAATCGAGACACACGACCAGCGAGGGACTACCGATGCGGTCGATGAGATGATCGACGTAGAAGGGCAGGTCGTAGCTGCCAGACTCTTCGCAGGCCTCGATCATGATCACGCAGCGAGCCCGCGGCACACCCTGCTCCTTGAGTGCGCGCAGCGCGGCCAGGCAAGCATAGATCGCGTAGCCGTCGTCCGTGCCGCCGCGGCCGTAGAGCTTGTCGTCCTTGCGCACCGGCAGCCACGGGCCCAGCCCCTCTGACCAGCCCTTCATTTCGGGCTGCTTGTCGAGATGGCCGTAGAGCAGCACCGTGTCCTTGCTGTCGCCCGGCACCTCCATGAACAGGAGCGGCGTCCGGTTCGGCAGGCGAACCACCTCCAGCGTCGCGCCGGCAAAAGCATCGAGCTGCGGCCGGGCCCAGCTTTCCATCAGCGTCACGGCGGCTTCCATGTAACCGTGCTCGACCCATTTGGGGTCGAAGGCGGGCGATTTGTTGGGAATGCGGATGTATTCGGTGATCGAAGGCAGGATCGAATCGTCCCAGAAGGTGTCGATGAAATGCTGCGAGCGGGTCGTGTCCATGGCGGCATTCTATGCTTGAAAGTTCCGTCGCGTATCGTCTGATAGTAGTCCGTTAGGAGAAGCGTCAGATGTCTCAAACTCATGGCCCCTTGCAGGGCGTCAAGGTCGTGTCCTGTTCGACGGCGCAGGCCGGCACCGTGCCCTACATGCTGATGGCTGATCTCGGCGCCGACGTGATCAAGATCGAGACCCCCAAGGGTGGCGACGGCTCTCGCCGCATGACGGTCCTGCCCGGCAAGGGCAGCACCTTCTTCGAGACCAACAATCGCGGCGTGAAGAGCGTGACCTTGAATCTCAAGGAGCCCGAGGGCCGCGCCATCCTGCACAAGCTGGTCGCCCAGGCCGACATCTTCGGCCAGAACTTCCGCCCCGGCGCCGCCGAGAAGAACGGTTTCGGCTGGGAGGAGCTGCGCAAGATCAACCCGCGGCTGGTCTATGTCTCGATCTCGGGCTACGGCACCAAGGGTCCCAACGGCCATCTGCCCGGGACCGATTCGATGGCGCAGGCGCTGGGCGGCGTCGCCGAGGCCTATTCGCAGCCCGGGCAGCCGATGCGCACCGGCATCGCCTCTGTGGCCGACGAATCGACGGCCATGCTGGCG
>Ga0306921_10002729_pt1 | contig 17741 bp, 14 predicted proteins | sample sta12Cox44000080_FD_203760 | JGI IMG/M metagenome (GOLD analysis project Ga0306921, IMG submission 203760) | Lab enrichment of tropical soil microbial communities from Luquillo Experimental Forest, Puerto Rico - statoxic.12C.oxic.44.000.080 (v2)... | ecosystem: Environmental > Terrestrial >... | reverse complement strand
GACTTGATCTGGCGGAGGACTTCCACGCCGTCAATGCCGGGAAGAACGATGTCGAGCAGAGTGAGATCGGGCTTTTCTTCGTTGAAAGTGGTAAGACCTTCTTCGCCCGAGGGAGCGGTGAAGACTTCGAAGCCTTCGGCGCTTAGGCCGCGGCTGATGTTGCGAAGGGTCAAAGCTTCGTCGTCGATGACTAAAACAGAGTTGGCCATGGCTACTGAATGATGACCTCCTGGTGGCTGGCAGGTTCATCGACGGCGACGGCGAGCGGAGGATCGGCGGGGCGCAATGGAAGAGTGATGGTGACGGTGGTGCCTTTATCCGGAGTGCTGTCAATACGAACCTCGCCGTCGTGACTACGGATGTAGGTCTGGCTGATGCTGAGACCGAGGCCAGTTCCCTTCCCGCGTTTGGTGGTGAAGAACGGTTCGAATACGTGAGGCAGGATTTCTGGAGGAATGCCGCATCCAGTGTCGGCAACCTGGATTTCTACTGAGTCGCAGACGCGGCTCGCAGAGACCTCGATGTGGCCGCCTTGCGCGGTGGCTTGCGCGGCGTTCAGCAGCAGATTCATCAGCACCTGCGAGAGCTGGTTGGCATCGACGAAGATGGGCGGAAGGTCGGGCGGGACGCGGCTCTCGAGGACCCTGCCGTGCAGCATGGGCTGGTGGTAGAGGAAGTCTACGGTGTCGCCGACCAAGCGATACAGGTTGACCTTACTGAGGATAACGGGGTCGGGGCGGCGTAGTTCATCAGGCTACGCAGTGTGAGCGAGATGCGCTTCGCGCCCTCGATGCACTGCTCGACTTCAATGCGGGCGGCGCCGGTTGAGTCGCGCAGTTCAAGTTCAAGATGGGAAAGGACGCCGAGGAGCGGGTTGTTGATCACGTGGTTTACACTTCTGGCCTATGCAGAGAATCGCCTTCCGGTGCTTGTTCTTGTCCTGTGTGTCTCTGGGATTGCTCTCGACGGGTTCCAGGGCGCAAACCGTGCTGGTCGTGAATCAGGGCGATACGAACGTCAGCATCGTTGATCCGGTAGCCGGGCGCGAAGTCGCGAAAGTTCCAGAGAAGACGGTTGGGGTACATGGGCATGAGGTGGCTGCGTCGGCGGATGGGCGGCTGGCGTTCGTGCCGATTTATGGGAGCACGGGCGTGGGGAAGCCTGGGGTCGATGGGCGGGAGATGCTGGTCATCGATATTGCTTCGCGCGAGATCGTGGGGCATATCGATTTTGGGCATGGCGTGCGGCCGCACTTTCCGCTGCTCGATCCGGCTAGAGGACTCCTGTATGTGACGACCGAATTAGATCAGACGGTCACCGTGGTCGATCCGAAGGCCCAAAAGATTGTTGGGACCGTGCCCACGGGCCAGCCGGAATCGCACATGCTCGCGTTGTCGCATGACGGGAGGCGCGGGTACACAGCGAACGTTGGCCCGGGGACCGTGTCGGTGCTCGATATGGTGGCTAGGAAGACGCTGGCGGTGATTCCGGTGTCAGGCGACGTACAGCGGATCGCAGTTTCGGCGGACGACAAGCTAGTGTTTACCGCGGATCAGACCAAGCCGCAGATGGCGGTAATCGATACGGCCACCAACAAGGTGAAGACGTGGGTCGCGCTGCCGGCGGTGGGTTATGGCGCGGCGGCGACTGCGAATGGAGAGTGGCTGCTGGTGGCAGTGCCGTCGAAGGATCTGGTGGCGGTGGTGGATTTGGCAAGCATGCAGGTGGTGCGGAGCGTTGAGGTGGCGAAGAGTCCGCAGGAGATTTTGATTCGTCCGGATGGCAAGGTTGCTTACGTGTCGTGCATGGCGAGCGGGCAGGTGGCAGCGATCGATCTCGGGAAGTGGAAGGTTCAGCAGGTGATCGACGCGGGCAAGGGTGCGGACGGGTTAGGTTGGGCGAAGTGACGGTGGTTTCCCGTATCCGTGTGGGCGAGATACCGAATCTTTTTTCGAGCTGCCGAGGTGGACGTCAAGGTTTAAGGTTATCCAAGACCTTTGGCTCGAGGCGGAGTAGTGGGAACTGCAACGAGCGAGCCATTTCTTCCAAGCTCTGCGAGTAACGGCTGATCACTTCGACTGGTGCCATGGCAGTAATGCGATAGTGGTCGTCGCCAACACTGAAGAACTCCATAAAACCAGAGTAGGTAACGTCCCCTTGAGTCCAGCGAACTGTCCACCGCTCGCCGGGCACACCGTCGCGGACAACGGGCGCATCCGCGGTGCGCTGAAAGTCTTTCTGGCGAGCTAGGCCACTTTCCAGCGTTTTGGAGTAGAGGTCGGCGGGTGCCTCGAGATGCTCGCGCGTGAGGAGAAGGAAGGCGAGCGCTCCTTCCTTGCCGAAAAGAGCATTGCCGGGTCTGCTGAATGAGCCTTTCTCTTCCTTGACTAGCTTCCAGTTGTCGGCAAGCGAGATGCGCATTCCAAGAGCTAGATTGTCGTAGACGTGCGGGTCGACGGCAGCGCTTTTGGTGGTGGAGGCGGTGTCGGAAGCGGCCTCGCGGCTGGCAATGCGAGCGGCGTCACTGGCGGGGAGAAGTAGGAAGCGGCAAGAAGGTTGGTCGGCAGCGCAAGATAGCGTTCCGCGGCGGGGGATCTTGACTCCAGCCCCTTGCGGCATAGGCACGGGCAGCGTCAGAGACGACCAGGCCGGAACGAGAGGGTTCAGCGCTGTTTCCGAGGAGAGTTCATGCACGCCAGCAATCTTATCGGGATCTGCAATGACGATGTGGAAGTCACCGCTTCCGGCGGAAGGCGGCTTATTGGTAATGGTCAACGTGCGCGCGGCGGTAAGATCTGCCCGGCCCTGATCGATCAGAGCGGCAACGCGAGCGGGATCGCCAGCCTTAGCGAGACGATCGCGAACCTCAGCCTTGAGGATTGGATCAGGCGGAACGGCGTCGCCGCTCTCGGTGGACGCAAGAGCCATGCCGTAGAGGCGAACCGCGTCATTGTGGCGGCCGAGTCTTTCGTATGTCTGGGCGAGATGATCTCCGCACTCTAGCGAGGGGTTCAGAAACATCGCGGCCTCGAGATAGGTCTGGGCGCGGGCAGTGTCGCCGCGCTGGAAGTAGACCCAGCCGAGCGTGTCCCAATAAGACGCGATCGAAGTGGCGATCCGAAGCTGGGCCACCGAGATGTGGTTGACTGAAAGATCGCCGAGTTGTGCGGTTTCGATGGTAAGTGCGGTCTGGGCCCATTTCTCGGCACGATCCAGCTCGAGTTTATGCTTTGCGAGAACGTAAGCGGCGCTGTTCCAGGTTCCCGCTGATGCGGCTGCGCTGGTGGCTTGCTCGATCTCGGAAAGGCCTCTCGCCTGGTTTCCTGAATCGAGATCACATTCTCCCTGGGCCAGCATGACGCCGGCATTGTTTCGAGTGATGGTCAAAGCTCTCTGAAGTTCGGGCATGGCCGCTTCGCACTTCTTCGCGGAGCGCAGCATGAGGCCGAGGTTGGCGTGCGCGTAGTGATCCTCGGGATTGATGGCGATCTGCTTGCGGAACTCAGCTTCGGCCTCGGCGTATTTGCGCTCGCGCCAGTAGACCCGGCCGAGATTGTTATAGGCATTGACGCTCGAAGGATCGATTTCGATCTGGCGCTTAAGGGCGTCTTCAGCTGCAGGCAGTTCGTTGAGTTCAAGGAGGGCGATGCCGAGGAGATTCCAGGCGGAATAGTGGCGAGGATATTTGGCGGTGATTTGACGGGCGATGTTGGCGGCTGTTTGATAGTCGCGTCGACTGTAGGCTTCGTTGGCATCCACGAAGAGAGTGCGGGACTCGTCGGTGGAGGAAGCGGAGCCAGCATTTGCCGTGGATGGCAGGCCTGCGCCGGGGGAGAGGCGGAAACTCACTTCGATGGTGATTTCGACAGGCACCGGCTTATTGAGGTATTGGCCGGGCTCGAACTTCCATTGCTTGACCGCGTCAATGGCGGCTTGATCGAGATCCGGGGCGAGCGACTTACTGACTTGAATGTCGTGAGCAAAGCCGTCGTCTCCGACCACGACTTTGAGCCTGACGATCCCTTCGGTGCGTTCGCGGCGGGATTTTTCAGGATAGGTCGGATCCACTCGGTGGCTGATGTGAGGCGGAGTGGCACATGCGGCAGCGTTGGCTGCTTGATTGGAGGCGCAAGGGCGCATGGGCTCGACGGTCTCGGATTTAAAGTCGGGTTCCTGGGCAGAGAGTGACATTCCGAATAGGAAGAGAGGGGCCAGAAGATAACGCATAGAGGGTTTCACAAACCGCCTAGTGTAACTCGATTGCGCAGAAATCGAACAATGTTGTGGAGGCCGCAGCGGCTTTTGAACACCGCGGTGGTGCAACGGTCACATCCAACGGTGTGCTCTACTGCTAACTTCGGCTCGTGTGATCCGCTCCCGGAAGGAACTCCCATGAGACCGATTCGAACGTTCAAAGTTCGTCCTTCGTTGCCGCCGTCCCTGCTCCCCCTGTTGGAAATTGCTTACAACCTGCGCTGGAGCTGGGGTCAAGCTGTAATTGAGTTGTTTCGAAGGCTCGATCGCGATTTGTGGGAGACCTGCGCGCACGAGCCGGTGCTGCTGCTGGGCAGCGTCGATCAAAAGCTCTAGAGGCAGCCGGGGCCGACGATTCGTTTCTGGCCCACATGCGTGGCGTCGCGGAGACGCTCACCGCTTACTGCACGGGCGAGAGCAGCTGGTATCGGCGCGAACACCTCGACGACAAGGGAGTCCTGGTTGCCTATTTTTCTGCAGAATTCGGCATCACGGAGTGTGTGTCGATTTTTGCCGGGGGCTTGGGCGTGCTGGCGGGCGACCATCTCAAAGCCGCGAGCGACCTCGGTCTGCTGCTGGGGGGAGTGGGTTTGCTTTACCAGCAAGGTTATTTTCGGCAGTACCTCAATGCCGCAGGCTGACAGCACGAAGCTTATGAAGATAACGACTTCCATACCTTGCCAGTGAAACTCATCCCAGACGTGAAGGTGCAGGTCGAACTGTCGCAAAACTCCGTGGCGGCACAAGTCTGGTCTCTTCAAGTGGGACGGCTGCGGCTTTTGCCGTTGGACACAAACATTCCCGAGAATGCGCCAGAAGATCGCAAGATCACTTACCAACTCTATGGTGGCGATCTTGAGATACGGCTGAAGCAAGAAATCCTGCTGGGGATTGGAGGTTACCGGGCGCTGGAGCCCTGGGCATAGAGCCAACGGTGTATCACATGAACGAAGGCCACTCCGCGTTTCTGGGTCTGGAACGTATGCTGCGACTATCCAGGCATTTTCAGTCACGCCCATGCAGCGTCGCGAAGAATTGGACCCGGAAAGTATCGCTTTCAGGCGGAGATTCAGCGGTCGCACAAAGTGGCCTGTACGGCTATGCGATTCGAGTGCTGCCCAAGCACTCCGACGCGCTGACGCCGTTTATGCCGGGATTGAATCTGTGGGCGCGAGGCCGCACAGCGCGGCGCACGGATAAGCCAGGCCAAGGCGATCTAGCTTCGGAATTCCTCTCGGGCTACGGTGTAAGCTGAAATTCGTCGTGCAAGGTCGCGGTGGAATCTCCGCCAACCCAGACGTCGAATCGTTCCGGCTCGACCACCCAAGCTTTCTGCGCGGGGCTCCAGAATTCGAGCTCGGCTTTGCTCAAGACGAAGTGCACGGTGCGCTTTGAGCGCGGGTCGAGGCTGACCCGTTCGAAGCCTTTCAGTTGGCGCACAGGACGTGAGGCGCTGCCGGCGCGTTGATGAATGTAAAGTTGGACCACGGCATCACCGGAACGTTCGCCCGTGTTGGTGACATCAACGGTCACGTCGATCTTTCCTGCCACTTTGGCTTGTTTGCTGCTAAGGCGTAGGTTGTCGTAGGAGAAAGTGGTGTAACTCAGGCCATAGCCGAAGGGATAGAGCGGAGTGCTGGGGAGATCCCAGTAGCGCGAGAGGAAGTCTTTGTCGGTCTCGGGCTTCTGCGTGAGGTTGTGGTTGTAGTAAAGGGGCAACTGGCCGGAGTTGCGGGGCCAGCTCACAGGGAGATGTCCAGCGGGGTTGGCGTCGCCGAAGAGGACATCGGCGAGACCGTTGCCGGCTTCGACCCCCGGATACCAGGCTTCGAGGATGGCGGGGACGTGTTCGGCGGCCCAGGAAATGTCGAGCGGGCGGCCATTGACGAGCACCAGGACCACTGGCTTTCCGGTGGCAGCGACGGCTTCGAGAAGCTCCTGCTGGCCATTGGAAAGACGCAGAGAAGAGCGCGAGGCATATTCGCCGCTCATCAGATCAATTTCCCCCAACACCAGAATAGATAGGTCATTGCGTTGCGCCACACCGACGGCGTCGTCGATGGCTTTGCGAGCGTCGGCGGGAGTCTGCTCGGATTGCTCTTTCATTGGGGTCATGGCGATGTCTTCGAATGGGGAGCGAAAGAAGCGGCGCAGATTCGGGCCGTGTGCGTATTCGACGCGGACGCTGCTGCCAACTTTGTCGCGAATCCCTTGCAGAACGGTGACAGCGGGACCGGGCTTGCCGAGCGTGCCCCACATATCCAGAAGATCGTCGGGAGCGTCGGCCAGCGGGCCGATGACGGCGATCGAGGTCAGCGCCTTGCTGGATTTATCGAGCGGCAGCAGGTTGTTCTGGTTGCGGAGCAATACGACGGAGCGCTGTACCGCACGGCGAGCGAGTTGGCGGGATTTGGGAGCGTTGAGGATCTGGGCGGCTCGGGCTTCATCGGAATAGGGATGCCCGAAGAGGCCGAGGCGGAGCTTGGCCTCGAGGATGGGGCGGACTGCGTCGTCGATCTGTTGTGTCGTGACACGACCTGATTTCACTTCAGCAGCGAGATACTTCAAGTAGGTTCCGCTGGCCATGTCCATGTTGAGGCCGACGGAGAATGCGTCGTAGGTCGCGTCCGGATAGTCGCGAGCGTAGCCGTGAATTATCAGGCTGCGAATCGCGACGGCGTCGCTCACGACGAAGCCGGGATATTTCCAAGTGCTGCGGAGAACATCCTGGAGAAGGAAGCGATTGCCGCTGGCGGGGACGTCGTTGAGATCCATGTAAGCGCTCATGACGCTGCCTACGCCGGCGTCGAGCGCTGCCTTGAATGGCGGGAGATAGAGGTTCCACAGCAACTCTTCGGGGATGTAGGACGAATCGTAGTCGCGGCCGCCATCGGCTGCGCCATATCCGGCGAAATGCTTGACGCACGCAAGCACGTGATCGGGACTGCTGAGATCATTCAGTCCCCTGCCCTGAAATCCATAAACTTGGGCGCGGGCCATGGCGGCACCAAGGTACGGATCTTCGCCGGCGCCTTCGACCATGCGGCCCCAGCGGGCATCGCGGGCGATGTCGACCATGGGAGCGAAGGTCCAGGTGATGCCGGCTGAGCGTGCCTCACGGGCGGCGACGGTTTGCCCCTCTTCGATCATCTGTGGGTCCCACGAGGACGCGCCTGCAATCGGCGAGGGGAAGATCGTGGTGTAGCCGTGCATCACGTCGAGGCCGAAGATAATTGGGATGTGGAGGCGCGACTTCTCGACGGCGATGTGTTGGAGCCGGTTCATCTCTTTTGGGTCGGAGACCCACAAGACGGAACCGGCACCAACACGGGCGATGATCTGGTCGATCGATTCAGTGGAGTTCTCTTTGAATTCTTCTACGGGAAAACCGGGGAGTTGGCTGAGTTGGGCGATCTTCTCGTCGAGCGTCATCTGCTTGAGCAGATCGTTGGCGCGAGTTTCGACCTGGGCGGGAAGCAACCCGGCGCAGAGCAGAAGGAAACAGAGGGGAGCCAGGAATCGGACTGTGGAAGATGACCGAGCTCTGGAGACTGCACGAAGCATGATGGTTGTCCTTGGTCAGGGAGTTGAAGACCTGGATTTGGCAGTGTGTGCGTCGAGAAACTCGTAGCGCGGGCGAAGAGAATCGGGCGCTGCATGCGAGGTCTTGCCAGAAAGATGCATGACCTGATAGCCGTTCGCGCTGTCGGACTTCGGCCACTCGGGCAAGCCCATGCCGTTGGGGTCTCCGGTCTTGATGAAGTTCACCCAGTAGGAAGCCATTGTTTCCGAGACTTTGAAGTCATCATCGGTCCATGGCACTCCTTGCTGGGACTTCAAGGTTTCGAAGACGTACTCGATTTCGGCGGCATGCCGGGCCCCGGTCTCGCGGGCTGGAAGAGAATCGATGGTGGCGCCGGGCTTGCTCGCGGGAACCTGCTCGAAGCGATAGTGGTAAACGGGAGAGCCGGAAGTCTTGCGGTGGGTGTCGATCCACTTCCAGGTGGAGAAGGCGATGAAGTCGTCTCCCGCTAAGGCTTCGGCGGAGGCGAGAGCTTCGCGATTGGTAGCGGCCGGGTAGACCTTCAGGAACTGAGGTGCATCCTCTCCAAAACGAGCTTGGGCACGCTCGGAGAAACTCTTGGCAGTTGGCTTTTTGGGATTCAAAAGCACGAGCGTGGTGCCTTCGTCGGCATTCCAGCCGACGAGGAGTGGAGCGTGGCTCTGACGTCCCTGCTCGTAGATCGCGCGGACGGAAGACGGGAGAAAAAATCCGTCCAAGTTTGGGCCGAAGCGGGAGGCTCCGTTGCCTTTGGCGGCGGCTTGCAGGAGATCGTTGGCCGGCTTGGCGCGCATCTCTGCGAGAGAAGTTGCTCCAACGGACCTTGCAAATTCGAGTCCCACCTGTTCGCTTCGAGACAAGGGGTTCAGCTGCATACCAGATTCAGAACCGCTGGGGAAGAAGGCACCGCTTTCGCCCAAAGCTTTTTGAAAGAGGTTGCGGGACAACGGGGAAGCCATCAGGGCGCTCACTGAAAGGGATCCGGCGGACTCGCCGCCAATAGTGATGTTGTTGGGGTCGCCTCCGAAGGCTGCGATGTTCTTGACGACCCACTGAAGAGCAGCCACCTGATCAAGCAAGCCATAGTTTCCTGAGGAGTTGTGGACGGATTCCTTCGTCAACTCGGGGTGAGAAAAGAAGCCGAAGACGCCGAGACGATAGTTGGGCTCTACGACAATGATGCCCTTGGCGGCGAGCTTCTCGCCGTCATAGCGGGGTTCGCTATTCGCGCCGGCGACGAATCCTCCGCCGTAGAACCAGACAAAGACCGGGAGCTTCTCGGTGGCGCCCTTCGCGGGAGCCCAGATGACCAGGTTGAGGCAGTCTTCGCTCGGTTGATTGTCGCGGAAGTAGATGTCGCCAAAGACGTCGGTTTGAAGGCAGGCCGGACCGTACTTGTTCGCCCGCCGAACGCCCGTCCATTTCGGCGTGGGCTGCGGAGCTTTCCAACGAAGATCTCCTCGCGGCGGGGCGGCGAACGGAACGCCCTTGAAGATGCGGACGGTATGGTCGCGGTTGGTGGTTCCCAGGAGCTCTCCGCTTTCCGTGGCAACTTCGTCGGCGGCCATCGCGATGTGGGCGGACATCAGTCCCGCGAGCAAAGCCGTTACGACCAGCCGTAGAACGCGGGATGATCGGGGCATGGTTCTCCTTGAGAGTCGGCACGAACGCATCGGTCGCGAGCCTCTTGAAATATGAAGGAGGGTGACGGCGGGAACAAGCCTGAGACGGACAAATTGAAACCGATTGCGATATGTCGCATGGATTGAGGCACCTAACGGATCTCGCCCCGACCGGCTCAAGCCCCGTCCTATACCGTCCGGGACGTGGGGAAAACCAGGTTTCACAGGTTTTGGAGTGAGAGCGCCCGGTTTTGGTTAGAATCTGACCTGCATTGGGGAGGTGAAATGGCTCACAGCAAAGCCCTGAATCTGCCGGACCTGGAACGCACCCACTTCGTAGAGTTTGAGGCAAGTGCCATCCGTGCGCAGCTCGACCGCCTGCTTCTTCACCAGACGTTTCGTAACAGCAAACGCTATCCGGCGTTGCTCCGCTACGTGGTGGAGCAGACCCTCTCGGGAAACGTCGAGCAGCTGAAAGAGCGGACCCTGGGAATTGAGGTATTCGGCCGCGAACTTGACTACGATACGAACGCTGATCACATTGTCCGCAGCACCGCGGGAGAGATTCGCAAACGCATCGCGCAGTATTATCACGAGCCTGGCCACGAATCGGAGATTCGCATTGACTTGCCGGCCGGGTCGTATGCTCCTGAATTTCAGTGGCCTACTCCGCAACTGATTACTGAAAATGCAGTACAGCGATCGATCTTCTGGTATGCGCTCGGAATTTTCTGCCTCGCAGGTCTTTTAGCAGCGACTGTCTGGATCTGGACGAGTGGACACGAAACCGCACTTGATCGATTCTGGCACCCGGTCGTTGGCTCTTCGAATTCGGTGCTGCTGTGCCTTGGGAGAGCTCCGGGAGTGGAGCGGAGTGCTGCTGTCGACTCGGCGACTACGACGGTGGCGGACGCGCATCTGGACAAAGCGCACATGATCGGTCTTGGGGACGCGATCACCCTGGCGCGTCTGACTTCGCTGCTGGGGGCGAAGGGCAAGAGTTTTCAAGTCCGCAGCGAACTAAACAGCACTCTGGATGATTTTCGAAACAGCCCTGCAGTACTAATCGGTGGTTTCAACAATGAATGGACGATGCGACTGACGCAAGCCATGCGCTTCACGTTCGAAGGTGATCCTAAGACACTGGTGATGCGCATCAAGGACAAGCAAAACCCGTCCGCCAATTGGGTGGTTGACATGACGATGCCGTCCAGCAATCTGACCGCGGATTATGCGATGGTCTCTCGTGTTTACGATCCAACCACGCAGAGAATCGTAGTGGTCGCCGCAGGCATCGGCGTATTCGGAACTTTAGCAGCGGGCGAATTCCTGACGGATCCTCAATATATGGAGTTGCTGGCCAAGCAGGCGCCCGAAGCGTGGGAGCGGAAGAATGTTCAGATTGTAATTGCGACCCAGGTCATCAACCGTCATTCCGGCCCGCCGCAGATCGTAGCGGCTAATTATTGGTAGCTTACGATTTGAGGATCGGCGAAATTTTGAGAAGGGATGAGGACACCGACCGGATTTGTGTTCGAAAGTTTGACGGTGTATAAAGGCGGCGATCTCACGGGCCAGGGTGCCCGATCCTTCTAATCCAGGAGGCGGTTATGCGGCGATCTTTAGTTTTGACGGCAGTTTTGACAGCAACTCTTCCCTTCGGGCTGCTGCTCGCGTTGACTGCCTTTGCGCAGGACGATGCTAAGGCCGCGATGCAGGAAAAGCTAGCCGAGGTGAAGGCGTCGCAGGCGCAAAACAAGAAGAACATGGCGACCTACACTTGGCAGGAACAGGACACGATCAGCCTGAAGGGCGAAGTAAAGAAGGTGGAGAAATTCCAGGTGCATGTGGGGCCGGATGGGAAGCCGGTGAAAGCACCTTTGGACGCGCCGGCAGCGGCCGCAGCGCCAAGCGGCGGTGGGGGTCGCGGCGGACGACTCAAAGAGCATGTCGTTGAGAAGAAGAAGGAAGAGTTCGCGGACTACGGTCACCAGATCGCAGCATTGGCGCAGGAATATGCGAAGCCCGATCCAGAGAAATTGCAGCAGGCCGCCCAGGCGGGGAATGTGAAGATGGGGGCGGGGAAGATGCCGGACGAGGTCGCGCTTACCGTCACCAGCTACCTCAAGCCGAATGACACGATGACGATTGCGTTCAACAAGAACGAGAAAGCGATTCAGAATGTACAGATCGCGTCGTATCTGGATGATCCGAAGGATGCGGTGCGGGTCATGATCCAGTTTGCGAAGCTGCCGGATGGGACCAATCACGTGGCGAGCATGGTGATTGACGGCGTGAGCAAGCAGTTGAATGTGGCAGTGCAGAATTCGAATTACAACAAGATGTAAACGGCAGCGGAGTGCTTCGAGTTGCCTAAGAGTGAGGGCAGGGCCATGGCGGCTCTGCCCTTTATTTGTTGAGGTAATACTCGACGGTGGTGACGACGCGAACGGTCTTCATGAGACTGGCGTCACCGCCATAGACAGGGCCCCCTTCACCACCCTCCGTGGCGCCGCCTTGATCGGCGGGAAGGATGGTGAAGACACCTTGATTGGCCTGGCGAATGGAACCAACTTTGCTGCCGGAATCGGAGGCGAAGCGCTCGGCGGCTTCGCGGGCGTTCTTCGTGGCCTGGGTGATCATGTCGGGCTTAATCGAGTTGAGCGAAGTGAACTTGTAAGTCAGACCCTGGCCGGGCGTGCTGCTGAGGACAATTCCTTTCTGCAATAGCTGGATGGTTTTCTGCGCGGCGGCGGCGACTTGATCTACGCGCGTGGTGCGAACCGTTACTGGCGCCTCGACAATGTAGCGATGCGGAGCACGAGTGTTGCCGCCCCATTCGTTGGCTTGTGTATCGGTGACGCGGACCACGCCGATTTCAATTTCGTTGGGCTGGATGCCTTGGGCAGCCAGGAAGTCGAGGAGAGATTTCTTGTCGGCTTCGGTCTTCGCGTAGACAGAGGAAAGGTCGTCGCCGGCTTCTTTGTAGGTGAGCGGCCAGAGGGCAAGATCGGATTTGACGTTGCGCTCGACCAGGCCTTTGACGGTGACATAGCGGTCTGCGAGACGGGTGTCTTTAATTTCAGATCCGAGGAGCCAGCCGGCGAAGATCAGGCCTAGGGCCAGGAAGAGAGAGGGGAGAAGAAGCGAGTGGTTGGTGTCAGACATGAGCATGACTCGGTGGCCGGGAAAGTATAGCGCAGGGGGCAATCGAGAGTTCTGCGGCAGGCGGAGTTGGTCGTGTCTGCTTGATTCCTAGCGAGTGTTGCTCGGCCGGACCGCCGAGGGCGGCCGTCCTCACGTGATGCTTGCTGGAGTCGAGACCCGTGCCCCACACTGGCAATGATCTGCTCAGGAGTAGATCGTTAGAAGGTGAAAGCTACACCGCCGCGGACTGAGCGGGCGGATTGGACTAGGTAGACCGTCTGGCCGTCCTGGCCCATGACTGGGACGTAGCCCTGAGCGAGGAGGTTGCGCAGGTCGATCATCGCTTCCATCTTGACGGGAAGAAAACCCAGCGATGGTAGCGGCTGGCGGAAGTAGGCGTTGAGGTACGGGTCCGACTGGCCAGCCGACGAGTTGAACATATCGACGGAGGTCAATGCACGGCCGCTGGTCCAACCGTAGGACGTGCTCCACTGAGTTTTCGAACGCGGGATGCGGCCGCTGAGGCGACCCGCGACTGCGTGCCGCTGGGACGCGGTGAGCGATTGCCGGGCTTCCTTAAGCTGGACGTCGGGATGCGCCAGGTCGAGAACGCCGCCGTAACCGTAGTCGAGAGTTGCAGTCAGATCCGAGCGCAGCTTGCGCTGCAGCACCACACGTAGACCGGTCGTATCGAAGTCGTCGCCGCGGTAGGAGAATGTGCCGGAGTAGATATCCGGGAGTAACTCGCCGTTACCGCCGCCGACTTCGCCGACTCCGGTCAGCACAGTATTCGTGACGCGGTCCGAGAACATCGCGAACTGGACGTTGGTCTTGCCCATGCGATGAGAGAGCGAAATCTCCTGATGATGCGCGTGCTCCAGAGCCGGAGAGAAACTGGCGATGCTGATGCGTGGTCCGGTCTCGCCGAGGTGCGTGGCCATCGCACTTTCTCCATCTTCAGTGCGGCTGGGTGGACGCGAACTCGCGTAGGCGTATTCGAAAACGGTATCAGGATCGAGATGAAGGTCGGCGGTGCCGAAGGGACGAAACGAAGACACGCGTCCCATGAACTGAACGGTCTGCAATTCGCTGCCGAAGTGAAGCTCGAGAACGTCACCGATTGCGAAGCTGTCCGTGGTGGTCAGACCTATCGCTTGGAGACCCGAAGTCTGAAAACCGACGCTGGGCGGGGCGAGGCTCCGCACCGTGAGCGCGAGGGTGGGATCCGATCCGTTGGCGGCATGATGCGTGAACGAGGTACGAACGATCGCTGCCGGGGCAACACCGTAGCCAACGTTGCCGACGATGGACCAGAGATCGTCGCTGGAGATGGGGTGCTCGAGCGCAAAGCCGGTCATCATGTCTGACGCGCTGCCATAGCCATCGGATGCCGTACCCGCAAGCAGAGAGAGCGATGCCTTCACGTCGTGGTCGCCGGAATTTTCTGCCGAAGTGACAACCACCGTGCCATCCGGAAGGGCACGCAGAACCGGGCGGCTGGCTACCGAACGCAGCGTCCACTTCCAGTCGTCGTCATCGGCGGGAGTGCGTGCAGGGCCGAGTTGCAGCGCCTGGAAAAGCGTATTCAGAGTGAGGTTCACGACCGCGGCCGAACCCTCGCGCAAGCCAATGTGTTCACGCAAAGTCGGCATGAATGACGGGGCGCTGGCCATGATGCTGTAAGTGCCGGGGACAAGATTGGCGAGTCGGAAGAAGCCCTTTTCGTCGGTCAGGGCTTTGAACTGGAGGGCAGCGGTGCTGAGAACTTCAACCGTGACGCCCATTTGGGGGACGCCCTGGGAGTCGCGAACGTATCCGGACAGGGAGGCCGGCCTCTCCGCCGCCGCGAAGTTCGCGGCCAACCCTACCCAAATTACCCAGAACCCGAACCTACGGAGCATCCGCTCCACCACCCCCCGGGGAAATGAGCTGCTGTACTACTCGACTGCGAACGTTGCGGTCGGACCGACAGCTTGCTTGGAGATGTTGTCGTTCACTTTAATCGCTATCTTGTATACACCGGGCTGCAGGTTCGCGGCAGAAAGGCTCTTCTGTAACGTTACCTGATCCCCGACATTTCCCATCGTGTCTGTGGACTCGACCGCGTGGACGACTTGCTTATTGGTTGCGGCATCGGTGACGTCATACTCAATGGTCGCCGAGGCCTTGTGCGTTTTCTCATCGACGCCGAGATTATAAACCTGCATCCAGAAATTCATCTTCTGGGAGCGTTTGAAGCTGATGGGTTTGCCATCGGCCCCGGGCACCCGCGGACGGACTTTCGTTGTGCCGATCACGAAGCTGCCGGTGCCCACGTTCTTTGCGGCCACGGGCTCCATCTGGTCAGCAACAATCAACGACGAAGTGGTGAGGTGCTCGTCGCCAAAGTCGGGAACTTGCAGACTCTTGCTCCAAGTGCCTTTCCGATCGCCGTTTACGTCTTTCACGACTACATCGAGGCGGTAATGCCCTGGGCGCAAGGGCAGAGCCTTCCAGTAGATCTGGGAGTTCTCGACGACCTTAGCTAGAAGCTCGGCGGGGACGTCGGCCTGCACTGTGTCTTCGAAGGTCTGCGCGACCCGGCCGCTCAGGGTTGTGACGCGGCCAAAGATATTGACCACGCCGCGCTGAACGCCTTCCTTGTTCGCGAACGTAATGTCGCGGTTCTTGATTTGAATGGTGATCGGGGTTAGCACCGTGTCGCCCGTGACTTTTACAAAGTCCGCGCGGACGTCGAATGGCATAAGGTTGTAGGTGATCTTCGAGGTGACGACTTCCTCAAGATCCTTGAACTTTACGGCCGGCGGCTTGTTGAGCTTGGAAAAGGTCTCGAGGCGGTCAAACTCTTTGGCTCCGTTCTGGGAACTCATGGGGCCCGCGCCCAGACGTTCCAGCCCACCGTTGAAACGCGATGCCTTGGTCGACATGCCCATTTCTTCGTACATGGTGAGACCGGCATTGGGGGTGTACATGAGCGCGTCTTTTTCGCCGCGGTCGATGGTCATGTGGTAGTCGCCGCACATGCAGGTATCGACGAACTCGATGATGACTTCCTGGCCAATGCCCTCGATGTAGCGATACCGCCAATCCTCAAACGGGAAGGTCGAGGTGGTGCCGCCGCCTTCTTCCGTCGGCCGGTCATAGGTGCCGCCCGAGGGATGCGAGTCGATTTCGTCGGGCTTGCCGTACATGATGTACATGCGGCCGCGATCGGTCTTCCATCCCGGGATGCCGGCGGCGAAGTGCTCGTTCGCGTAGGCGATGCGGGCGTAGTGCTCTTCTTTATATTCGTTCTCGACCGTATCCGGAGTGGGGTCGCGGCGCTGCCAGAAGGCTTCGATGAACTGGTCGCGCTCTTCGTCGTTCGAGAGCTGCTTGAAAGCGGAGCGCTCTTCGTCGGTGATGATCCAGCGGACATCCTCATCGAGCCATTTTTTGTACGAACCGCTGACCTCCTGCTTGAAGCGCTTCTCGTTGGCCCTGCGCTCTTTGTCACTCAGAGGACGTTTGAGGGGATCCTGCTGAGGGTCTACCTTCGAGGGCGAATCTTTGGACTGGGACAGGGGCTGCGCAGCGGGCGCAGAATCATCCTTTTTGTCCTTATCGGTATCAGTTTGAGAGAGCGCAACTCCGGGCAGAGTTAGAGCAACAGCCAGACACAGCGCAGGCAGACGGAAATGTACGGACTCGGGGAACATCCTGGGGCACCTCACCAACGCTAGATGTTGATTTTACGAGGTCCCTGGCGGCAAGGCAAGGACAAGTCTCGCCGCGGGCACCATGTGAGAAGCGGTCCGATTCTGCCGGGTTGCCCTCGCCAGTGACAAAACTTTGCCGAACCCAACTCGGCAGGTTCGAGAGCGGGCAAGTCATACTATAATCGGTGGGTTAGCCCAGTTGTGTTGCCGTCCTTCAGAAGCTTCGAAGTGGCTTGAGCCTTCCGACGTCCGCCGGGGAACTTTCGCCCGGTCTGGACCGTATCTGATGACGTGCACCCCGTCGCCCCAATGAGTGCTGGGCTTGGCGAAGTCGCAGAAACACCGGTGTTCCGTTCGCGTGGTCCGAGCTTGGGGTTTGCGCAGGGACCGGTACGCATGAAAACTTGGAAGAAGATTGTCTTGGGGGTGGTTGCTCTGCTCGTGCTCTTGGGCGCGGTCGGCTATTTCCGCCACCAGGCCACCAAAGACATTGTCGTGGTGCAGACCGGGAAAGCCACGCACAACGATCTGGCGGCGATTGTGAGCGCCTCGGGGGAAGTCAAGCCCAAGGTCTACGTGAACGTGGGAGCGAACGCCTTCGGCAAGATCACGCACCTTTATGTGAAGGAAGGCGACCGCGTAAAGAAGGGCCAGCTGCTTGCGCAACTGGAGAACGTGCAGTCGGCGGCGGATGTGGCGGCGACCAAAGCCTCGCTGGATGCGGCCGAGACCGACGCAGTGGCGGCGGATGCAGCGCTGAATACGTCGAAAGCGGACTTGAATCGGGCCAAGGCAGACGTAGAAAAGATGCGCCTCGATTGGACGCGCGCTGAAGGGCTTTATAAGGACGCACTGATTTCAAAAGCCGAATACGAATCGAGGAAAGCAACCTGGCAGACGTCGGAAGCAGGATTGGCGCAGGCAGAAGCGCGGGTTGCGCAGGCCAGGGCGCAGCTTGATTCGTCGAACCGCCGCACAGCACAGACGCGGGCAACTTTGACGCGAGCTTCGGATGTACTGCAGAAGACGACGTATGAGGCGCCTTTCGATGGCGTGATCACCAACCTGCCGGTGCGCGAGGGTGAGACGGTGGTGATCGGAATCCAGAATTCGCCGGGCAGCACGCTGATGACCATCGCCGACATGTCGGTGATCACGGCAGAAGTGAAGGTGGATGAGACCGACATCGTGAACGTAAAGCTCGGTCAACCGGCCGAGGTTTCGATCGACGCGATGCCGAAGAAGACGTTCGCGGCGGTGGTCAGCGAGATTGGGGACAACGCGATCGTTCGCTCGTCGGGAGTTTCGACATCGCAGCAGACCAGTGCGAGTCAAGAGGCAAAGGATTTCAAGGTAGTGGTGACGCTGACCAATCCGCCGGAGGATTTGCGGCCTGGATTGTCGGCGACGGCGAAGATCACGACCGCCACCCGAAATCAGGCGATGACCATTCCGATT
>Ga0306921_10002727_pt1 | contig 17744 bp, 13 predicted proteins | sample sta12Cox44000080_FD_203760 | JGI IMG/M metagenome (GOLD analysis project Ga0306921, IMG submission 203760) | Lab enrichment of tropical soil microbial communities from Luquillo Experimental Forest, Puerto Rico - statoxic.12C.oxic.44.000.080 (v2)... | ecosystem: Environmental > Terrestrial >... | reverse complement strand
AGGCCTGCACGTCCAAGACCCCGGGTCTAAAGACCTGAGCCGAAGTGGTCTGTTTTTGACTTAGTGCTGCCCACTGTGGCCTGCGGCGTGCGCTCGCTGTGCCGCCGCTTTGGCTGCTTCCTGGGCCCGTCGTCCCATTTCCTCTTGCGAGACGTCTTCGATGTGAGTCGCGAGCGACCATGAATGGCCGAATGGATCGGTCAGGCGGCCATAGCGATCGCCCCAGAACATGTTCTCGGGCTTTTGCACCTCTTTCGCACCCGCCGAGACTGCTTTGTGGAAAGTAGAATCGACATCTTCAAGGTAGACGAAGATGCTGACGGTGGAGGCGTTCAGTGATTGTGGTGAACGGAGGCCGCTGTCGGGCGGGGCTGAGCCGAGCATGATGAGGGAGTCCCCGATCTTCATCTCTGCGTGCCCGACTTTTCCGTCGGGGCCGTTCATGCGCATAACTTCGGTGGCGCCGAAGACACTTTTGTAAAAATCGATCGCGCGAGCGCCGTCGTCGACGGCGAGGTACGGCGTTACTGAGCGGTAGCCTTCTGGGATTGGCTTCACCTTCTTTGCCATCGTATCTCTCCTGGTTGGACTCTCAACCTCGCTGCGGAAATGTTTGATTTCCGAACAGCGGGCCGAGGCTTGGGTGGAGTCTTATTCCTACCGCAGTGCGGGGTGGAAATCAAACGCAGGATCGACGTCCACGGGAATGTCGGACTGTTTGGTGAGCGCAGCAGAAAGCTGGGGCGGCATTACCGCGTATCTTTCAAACCAACTTTCGGCGCGGGCGCGATCGCCTGTGGCTTCCTGCTCGAGGAGCTCTTTGGCGAGCGAAGCCATGGCTCGGGGCATCTTGTCGAAGTCCGCCTCATAGAGTCCGGTGGAGGAGTCCCGCCGGATCGCGCCCTGTTCGGCGAGATAGCTGAACTCCATCATCGCACCCTGGCCATGCGCTTCCGCGATTCCAAAGCGAATCGTGCGAAATGTCTCGCCGAGAAACGAGGCGTAAATGTTGTCCAGCTTGTCCCTGGGAATGGCCCCGTGCTCGACCAGCCACTTCACACACACCATGCCGGTGATGTCGGCTTTGGCCTCTTCGAGAGCGGCATATTGATGGCCAATTGCCTCGCGAATGTCGGTTTTTCCCGATGCGCTGCGGGCGTAGGCAGGACCGAGGCCGTGAGAGATTTCGTGCAACGTGACGAAATCGAGCAGACCGTCGCCAGTGACGAGCTTCGCCTGATCGGCAGGCATCAGGCGTTGCGCGATGGGCAGAATGATGTCATTCACTCGCGCGTCCATGAAATTCTTCCAGAAAATCTTCTTCGAACCTTTTTGCTCGTGGATGCGCGGATCGTTCGGTAGATTATCGGCGACGGCTTGGTAGCCATGCACTAAATCCCCCGAGCGGTAGATCGCGTCGACGACCTCCATCGGAGATTGTTTGCCTCGTTTGGACGGCAGGTCAGCGGGCGGGAGGGGAAGCGACTCCTGCAGTTGCGGGACATATTGCTGAAAGACTTCGACTTTCTTGCTTTCGGCGTCATTGCGAATCATTACTGAGGCACCGAAGGAAGTCTTCACGCCGAGCAGACCGTCAAGATAAGTTTCGTAGGGCGCCAGGATGATGTCGAATTTCGGATGCTTCAGGTCGAGCCAGGCAATGTCGCTATCCCAATAGTTGTCCGTGAGCAGCGCGTGCGCGCGTAACTGGAGGAAATGCGCGAAGGCGGGATCTTCAGCCAGTTCGGAGGCTTCCCGCAAAGCGCGCGCCATTGGAACGAGAAACTCGCGGTAGGCGGTGTGATAGGGAATAGTGCCTTGCGATACGGACAAGTTCCCTAGGGGGAAATTCGTGTGGTCAGCAAGAGAAGCTAGAACGATCGTATGAGGGCTGTAATACTCGCTTTTCGCCCGCGGGTCCTGGGCCACGGCGTCGGCCGTTAGCTCGTCGAATTCCTTTTTGGTCATGCCCCAGGGAAGAAAGAATCCACGGCCGGGAGGCGCTGAGTCGGTGCCGACGAAGGGCCTGTTGTCATCGATCAGATCGAAGCGGCCGCCATTGATCTTCAGGTACTCGCCTAGCATTTGATCTTTCGGGTCTCTGCTGTTGGCGAGCGACAGATACAGCTTCAGGCCGTCGGGATCGCTCTGGCGCCAATAGATGCAATCGATCAGTCCGGCGGCCTCGACCAGCTTATCGACCATTTTCTTTTCCTTGTCCGTCAGGCCGCTCGAATCGAACCCAATGTGAATCGGCTTGAACTTTGCTAGGCGCTCAGCAAGGTCGGGTGCGACGACCAGCTTAAGAGGCGCGGCCTTCACAGGCCTGGCGACGTGAGGGGCGGTCGGCTTCTTTGGCGGCATAGTGTTGGATTGAGCAGAGGCGATGAATGGGCACAGGAAAAGAGAAAACAGGAAAAGCGCCCCGGTGGCGGCGGTATGAGCAACGAATAGGAAAGCGAAAAAAATCCCCGACGGCAAACCGCCGGTTCGCTGCAGGTTAGGAGCCACTCCACTCGGCACAATGGACGGACAGCAGTGGCCAAGATCGTCCGAAGTCACGAGCGGGAGGTTTGAGGCTCTTAAGAGGGAGGACACCACAGCGCTCCGCTTCGCGTTCCGGGCGATGATGCTCATCTTCGGCACGATTCAGGGACAGGCTAACAAAATCTGGGAAACGCAAGGGAAAAAAAATCCTGTGGACTCACGGGAACGCAACAGTAGGGAGCTGGTTTCACGCCATCAACGAGCACGGAACGGCCCGTGGGCCAGAGATCGGCGGCGGTAACTTAGACCTTACCTGTGGACGAAGGTGGATCCCGCGTGAGCAGCGGCGGGACTCCCAGAAAGCGCTGCTAACCGCCCGGTTGACGCCGACTCCGCAGTGCCTAGCGGCTGGCCAGCCTCGAGCGAATCTCCGGGATTTGGCAATCTACAGCAACGACCTTGCTCAAATCGGCGTCGCCCTTACGTCGATCGTTGTGCTCGGCGGAATGTCGTGGGATACGCCGTTGCTATGGCTTATTTCACCTGGTTCTAATCGACTTGACAAGGCGCGCCCGGAAGTCCATCTTGCTCCTTGCCTGAGAACTTTAAGTCGGTTCTTGTGGCGGGAGTTTCGCTCTAGCTCAGACGAACGTCCGTACGTGCGCGCCACGGTCTCTACGGTTGTCTGGCGACAACTTTACCCGCAGTCCGGGGCCTCCCAGCTCCGCCGCCTGGACGCCAAGCGTTAAGATCTATGCACGCCTCCGTCGAACCGCATAGCTCCCGGCCCGCATCGCCCCGAGTACCCTCAGTTTGGCTCAACTCGCTAGAAATGCGGGACACCGATTGGTTCGGCAGAAAATGCCGGCCAGCTCGGAGACGGTCATGACGAAATTCATGATTTCGCAAGCAGGGGGAATCGCTCAACGATCGCTGATTTGATGCTTAACACGATGCTTGAAAATTCCAAGGAGGCAATATGGCAACTGCAAAAGTCGGAATAGCACCCATGAAGGTCGCGCAGATCTCTGAGCCGGGCGGCGATTTCGAGATCGTCGAGCGCGAGGTACCAGAGCCCGGCGCCGGGCAGGTGCGCATTAAGGTTCAGGCCTGCGGTGTCTGCCATAGTGACGCACTCACGAAGGATGGTTCATGGCCTGGAATTCAGTATCCCCGAGTACCTGGACACGAAATTGCAGGGCTCATCGATGAACTGGGGGCAGGCGTCACCACATGGAAGAAGGGGCAGCGCGTCGGCGTTGGCTGGCACGGCGGACAGGACAACACCTGTCCTTCGTGTCGTCGCGGAGATTTTCGCAATTGCCGCAACCTGAAAATCCCGGGCATCAGCTATGACGGTGGATACCAGCAATACATGCTAGCGCCTTTGGAGGCGCTAGCCGCCATACCGGAGACGCTAAGTGCTCTCGAAGCGGCTCCGTTGCTCTGCGCGGGAATCACCACCTACAACGCGTTACGGCACAGTGGCGCGATGCCTGGCGACCTAGTTGCGGTGCAGGGTGTCGGCGGCCTGGGGCACCTGGGAATTCAATTCGCAAATAAGTTTGGCTACAACGTCGCGGCGGTCGGGCGGGGCAGGGAAAACGAGGCGCTGGCAGGGAAACTTGGGGCGCACGTTTACATCGACAGCAGATCGACGAAGCCGGCCGAAGAGTTGCAGAAACTGGGCGGCGCTCAAGTGATTCTGGCGACGGCGCCGAACTCGAAAGCAATGTCGGAACTGATCGACGGTTTGGGGCCAAACGGCAAGCTGATGGTGATTGGCGCAGCGTTTGACCCGATTGAAGTGTCACCGATGCAATTGATTGTCGGAGTCAAGAGCATTCAAGGCTGGGCCGCGGGAACGCCCGTCGATTCCGAGGACACCTTGCGCTTCGCCGAACTGAGCGGTGTGCGTCCGATGATTGAAACGTATCCGCTTGCAAAAGCCGCCGAGGCCTACGCGCGCATGATCAGCGGTAACGCCCAGTTTCGTGTCGTCTTGTCGATGTGAGCCGGCTAGACAGGCGAGAGCTGTTGTAAGTCCCAATGGGATCGCCAAGTCGCCACGTGGCTTTCCCAACGGCAAAGCCGAATTGGCTCGAGGAGAAGAACTCATGGCAACTGTACCAGTGGCCACCCGGCCCCCTGTGCCTCCGTTCACACGCGAGAGTGCCATTCAAAAGGTGCGCCTGGCCGAGGATGGTTGGAACAGTCGCGACCCAGGGAAGGTAGCTCTGTCCTACGCGATAAATTCACGATGGAGAAATCGCGCGGAGTTCATCAATGGACGAGACGAAATCATTGCCTTCCTCTCTCGTAAGTGGGCCAAGGAGTTGGACTACCGGCTCATCAAGGAACTCTGGGCGTTTACTGGCAACCGCATCGCCGTGCGCTTCGCTTACGAGTGGCACGACGACTCGGGTCACTGGTATCGCTCCTATGGCAACGAGAATTGGGAGTTCAATGAGGATGGGCTTATGGCTTCGCGCTTGGCGTCGATCAATGACCTTCCCGTGCTGGAATCAGAGCGCAAATTTCACTGGCCGCTCGGACGCCGCCCCGAAAACCACCCCGGACTGAGCGACCTCGGCCTCTAGTCGACGGCGAGGTTGGAGACGACTGACGGCTCTCAGAACTGGGGGGCCAAGATGCGATGGCGTTGGGCCTCAGTCGGGGAGAATACCGTCCCAAAGACCGCGGTGGGCGGAGGGACTTGCAAGCGTCGCGGCAGCAAGGCCGCGGGGAACTCCTCTATCCTAAGGCAAGGCTACTCAATAGCAGCCCTAAGAGGGTTCTCCCTACATGTTTCCGCGTGGATTTATCCCATGGCCTGCCGAGCGGGTCTAGCGCGAGGTGAGAGCGCCGAGGCGGGAGGCGAGGCTTTTCTGTTCGTCGCGGATCGCGGCGGGAAGGCGATCGCCGAATTTTTCGAAAAACCTAGCGACAGCCTGCTCCTCTTCCGCCCAGTCGTCTGGATTTACGGCAAGCAATTCATTGAGCGTGTCGCGGGAAATCGACAGGCCATCGAGCGTGAGCGAAGACGGAGTCGGCACGCACCCGATGGGCGTTTCCGATGCGCCGACGCGGCCCTCGATGCGATCGAGCATCCATTTGAGGACCCGAACGTTCTCGCCGTAGCCCGGCCAGAGGAACTGGCCATCCGTGTCGCGCCGAAACCAATTGACGTGGAAAATTCGCGGCGGATTCTTGAGCTTCGGGCCTATTTCGAGCCAATGGCGGAAATAATCGCTCATGTTGTAGCCGCAGAAGGGAAGCATTGCCATCGGATCGCGCCGGGTAACGCCGACCGTGCCGGTGGCCGCAGCGGTCGTCTCGGAAGCCATGGTGGCGCCGACAAAAACACCGTGCTGCCATTTGTACGATTCATAAACGAGCGGCGCGAGACGTGCCCGGCGGCCACCGAAAATCAGCGCAGAGATGGGTAGGCCGGTGGGATTCTCCCAATAAGGAGAAATCGAAGGCGACTGCGATGCGGGCACGGTATAGCGCGAGTTCGGGTGCGCGGCGGGAGTTTTTCCGCCGGACCATTGGTTACCCTTCCAATCGGTGAGGCCCGAGGGTGGCGTCGAATCGATGCCTTCCCACCAAGGCTCGCGCGAGTCGGTCATCGCCGTGTTGGTGAAAATCGTGTCGTGATGAATGGCGGTCATCACATTGGGATTGGTCTTGCCATTAGTGCCGGGGGCCACGCCGAAAAAGCCAGCCTCAGGATTGATGGCGCGCAGCGTGCCATCGGAAGCGATATGCATCCAGGCGATGTCGTCGCCGATGGTCCAGACGCGATAACCCTGCGAGGCAAGCGCGGAGACCATCATGGCGAGATTTGTTTTGCCGCAGGCGCTCGGAAATGCGGCGGCCATGTAGGTGACTTTGCCGGACGGGTCCTCCAGGCCGAGGATCAGCATGTGCTCGGCCATCCAACCCTGTTCGCGCGCCATCCAGCTCGCGATTCGCAGTGCAAAGCATTTTTTCCCGAGAAGCGCATTGCCTCCGTAGCCAGAACCGACGCTCCAGATCAATTTCTCTTCAGGAAAATGAACGATAAAGCGACGCTCGGGGCTGAGATCGCCGAGCGAGTGTAGCCCGGGAACGAAGTCGTCGGACCTTCCCAGGCGATCAAGGGCCACCCTCCCCATGCGGGACATGATGCGCATGCTCGCGGCCACGTAGGGACTGTCCGTGATTTCCACGCCGATCTTGCTATACGGTGAGGCGGCCGGACCGAGGATGTACGGCACCACGTACATGGTGCGCCCCTTCATGGCGCCATCGAAAAGCGGTCGGACTTTCTCTTTGGCTTCGGCCGGTGCCATCCAATTGTTCGTGGGACCGGCGTCGATTTTCTTCCGAGTGCAGATGAAGGTGAGGCTCTCGGTGCGGGCGACATCGTTTGGGCTACTGCGGTGGAGGTAGCAGCGAGGGTAGGTCTCTTGGTTCAGCTCGATATAACTGCCATCGTCAAGCATCTGCTCGGTGAGGCGTTCATTCTCGGCCTCCGAACCATCACACCATACGATTTTGGACGGCTTCGTGAGCTTGGCTGATTCCTCTACCCAAGATTCCAGTGACGTGGACACCCAACCTCCCCATGATTACCCTGTTACGCAGACCCTCAAAATTATGGCGCGTCACTTTGGAAAAAGAAACGCAATTCTAAAATGTAAGTCAGAGAGTACGGCATGGTTGCCGCGCGCGCAAGCAGCGCCGCGAGGAAAGTTGCAGAAGGCTCGATGCTATACTTCCGCGTACATGTACGCGCGAAAATTGCGGGCGGAAATGACCATCCTTGACGAACGCAAGGAAGTGCCACTCGACTGGCTGGACAGCTTTTGCATGAGGAATTTCACCCGCTCGGTGGAATTCGACGACACGTTGCCGATACGTGAGGGGCGACTGGAAGCGGGCCTGCGCGTTGATCCGGCGCGGCTCGCGGCCGCTATGAGTGAGGAATTTACCAAACGGGGGCGGGGAAACGGAGCGGCGGTGGTGGTGGAGCTATTCGAAGAAGTCTAGTGAACCGCAAGAAGTGCATCACCACTCAAAAACGAGGGCCGAACCATTCCCGCTCACGTTTGGGGCGTTGCAGCGACGCGTCGGGAAAGGTCCGGCCCTCACAATTACTTCGACGTGAAGCAGAACGTATGGTTAGCAGAGTGAACGCTGGGTCAAAGCTTCCCTTAGTGGGAGCCGCGCAGTTGCGGAAGCCAATGCGTGCGCGACGATTTGGCCACCCATCCGGCGAGCGCGGCGTGAATTGCAGGCAAAGCGGCGCGCGCAGCTGTTTCTCCCGCGATGACCAGTTGCGGCGTTTTCGCAAATTCGTCCCACAGAATGTGGTGAACGTTCGGCTCGATCAATACATCGGTCGCGGCACGCCAGGGTTGGGTGGCGGCCATCTGAAGAATGGAAAACGAGCGGCTGATCACCTCAATGGTGTTGCGCGGCCCGCTCCCGAGCAGTCCTGGCTCAAGATGCACGCTGATCACGACGTCGGCCCCCAGTTTGCGAACGCCCGGCGCCGGCACAGTTTCCGTGAGAAAACCATCGACAAGAACGCGGTTCCCATGATGAACCGGCAGAAAGAGTCCCGGATAGGCACACGAAGCACGCAACGCCGGGCCGATATCTCCGCTAGTAAAATGAACGGATTCGCCTTGCATCAGATCGGTAGCGACAATGCACAAAGGAATTCTCAGCTCCTCAAATCGCGTCGCGGACGTGAATTTGTGAAGAAAATCTTCCAGTCGCTCATTGGAGGCCATGCCCATCCGCGAGAGAGTCCAGCGTCCAAAATCGCGGAAATGGGTCTCGATACTGCGCCGCTCCATCTCCTCGGTCGAAGCGCCTCCGGCGTACGCAGCCGCAATCAAGGCACCGACACTCGTGCCGGCTATAAAGTCGATCGCAATCTCCTGTTGTTCCAAGAACTTGAGGACACCGACGTGGGCGATGCCGCGGGCGAAACCACCGCCAAGGGCCAGACCGATTCTCGGCCGTTCACCGCGCCCGGCATACGCGAAGGAGCGAAGGCCTTGGACGGCCCGTGAGAGCCATCTTGTTCCAGAGCCCATGTGGCACCTCGCCAGTCTGCACCCAATAAATAATCTACCAAACTTTGCGCCCCGGTAGCCTTGGGGGTTGACCCGATTTGACGGTTTTGCAACCATGTGCGGTGCTCGAGGTGGGAGCGACTCGTTTCAACAGGGCATCCTTCGACTCGGCCGTACCCCCGCTCAATAGCGCGGGAAAAAATCCAGGATGCGGGGTTCGCTCAGCAGGACAAGCCAGCACAACGGGCAAGGTGCGAACTGGGGATGCAGCGGCGAATCGAGAAAGCGGCGGTGCTCGGCGCGGGAACTATGGGCGCCCGAATCGCCGCCCATCTGGCAAACGCCGGCATCGCTTGCTACCTGCTGGACATTGCCCCAGCGCAGTTAACCGCCGATGAAAAACGCAAAGGACTGAGTCTCGAAGATCCCGCGGTGCGGAATCGCATTGTGCTTCAGGGACTCGAAGCGGCGAGGAAATCGCGGCCGGCGGCGTTTTTCACTCCTGAATCCGCACGGCTCATCACCATTGGAAATTTCGAAGACAATCTGGCGTGGTGCGGCGAAGTGGACTGGATCATCGAAGCTGTCGCCGAAAATCTCGAGATCAAGCGCAAGCTATTTGATCGCGTCGAGGGTGTACGCAAGCGGGGAACCATCGTTACCTCCAACACGTCCGGGCTACCGATTCGCTTGATCGCCGAGGGTCGTTCGGAAGATTTCCAGCAGCACTGGGCAGGGACGCACTTTTTCAACCCGCCCCGCTACATGAAATTGGTTGAGCTGATTCCCGGCCCGAAAACGCTACGGGAGGTGCTCTCATCGCTCGAGGAAGTTTGCGATGTGCGTCTGGGAAAAGGCGTAGTTGTGGGGAAAGACACGCCGAACTTCATCGCCAATCGCATCGGGACTTTTTCGGTGCTGATCGCACTCGAGCAAATGCAGGCGCTTGAAATGACGGTCGAAGAAGTCGATGCTTGCACCGGCCCGGCGATCGGCTGGCCGAATTCAGCAACGTTCCGCACGCTCGATATTGTCGGGCTCGACGTCCTGGTGCACGTGATTCAGAATCTCTACGAGAACGTAGCTGACGATGAGTCGCGCGAGCTGTTCCGCGTTCCCCCATTCATGGAAGAAATGATCCGACGTGGCTGGCTCGGCGAGAAGAGCGGCAGCGGATTTTACAGGCGAGTCAAAGGTGCGGCCGAATCGGAAATCCTGACGCTTGATTGGAAGAATATGGAGTATCGGCCGCGCCAGAAGGCGAAATTCGGTTCGATTGAAGCGGGGAAAGGCATTGAAAACACACGCGAGCGATTACCCCTTCTGGTGGGACCAGCCTTAGAAGGTCGAGGACAAGCGGATCGAGCGAGCAAGTTCCTTTTCTCGAGCCTAAGCGCGACCTGCCTGTATGCGGCGCGGCGAGTGCCCGAAATCGCAGATCGCATCGTGGAAGTGGATCGCGCGATGCGCTGGGGATTTGGGTGGGAGCTGGGGCCGTTCGAGGCATGGGATGCGATCGGGGTCGTGCGCCTGACAGAGGCTGTTGAAAGGAATGGATGGCAGAGACCCGCGCTCCTCAGCAAGGTTCTGGCCTTGCCGGAAAAGTCCTTCTACGTGACAGAAAAAGGCCGCCTGCGTTATTTCGATCTGCGGACAAGCGCGTTACAGCCGCTCGAAGAAGATCCGGGTGTAATCCTGCTGAAGTCACGAAAAGAGCGCACGTCAGTCGTGCAGGAAAATGCGGGAGCAAGTCTGATCGATCTCGGCGACGGCGTCCTCTGTTGCGAATTTCACGCCAAGATGAACTCCCTCGGCGGCGACACGGTCGCGATTCTGCAGGCGGGCGTCGCGCGGCTCGGGACTGAATTCGAGGCCATGGTCATCGCAAATCAGGGCCCGAATTTTTCAGCGGGCGCCAACCTGATGTTGCTGCTGATGATGGCCCAAGAGGGTGAATGGGATGACATTCACGCTGCGGTAGGTCAATTCCAGCGCGCAAACATGGCTATCAAGTATGCGCCGGGCCCCGTGGTGGCCGCGCCGCACGCGATGTCATTGGGCGGCGGCTGCGAAATTCCTTTGCACTCAGCGAGAATACACGCCGCGGCGGAAACCTACATGGGACTTGTAGAGGCAGGGGTGGGCCTAATTCCCGGGGGCGGAGGTACAAAAGAAATGCTCATCCGAGCGAATGAGCACGCGACCGGCACGGACAGCCTCGACCTCATGCACGCGCTGCGGCCCATATTCGAGAATATCGCCATGGCGAAAGTCTCGACGAGCGGCGAAGAAGCACGCTCTCTCGGCTATTTGCGCCAGCAGGATTCGATTGCGATGAACCGCGACCGTCAGATCGCCGATGCGAAGCAGACCGCGCTTGCGCTCCTGCGCGTAGGCTATCATCCACCCGCTCGGTCGGAAATTCGTGTGCTGGGGGAAGAATTTTTCGCCGCAGCCAAGCTCGCGATTCACATGCTAATTCGCGGCGACTATGCCAGCGAGTACGATGGCCTCGTGGCGCGCAGACTGGCGTACGTGATGGCCGGCGGCAATATCACGGCCGGGCAAGCGGTTCCCGAACAATACCTGCTCGATCTTGAGCGCGAAGCGTTCGTCAGCTTGTGCGGAGAACCTAAAACGCAGGAGCGCGTCGCCCATACCCTCAAAACCGGCAAGCCTCTCCGCAACTGAGGTTCCCCCTTCGGTTGACGAAGTGTTTCCTTGACAGTACCAACGTACTATTGCCGCTTCTTTTGCCACCCGCCGAAAATTGGCACTCCACGAAATTTCAATTGCTTACAGGGGGTCGGTGTTTAAACCGTTCGTACTATGCCGCCAACCAAAGAAACACTCGAAGCAACTGCAAACACCACAGCACTTTCACCGGTAGACAGCTCAGTCAAAGGGCCGGATCGCATGCGAGCCGACGCTGTCTCGCTCGAGCTGCCCGTGAGGGTACACGGTACACGAGTAGGCGCTGCTGCTGGCACCGCGAGCAGCGAACCTTTCGAGGAAAAGACATCGACGATGATTGTCTTTCCCCAGGGCGGCGTGCTGAGGATGGCCACCTTTGTAGCTCCGGCCCAAATGATCGTGATCACGAACCTAAAATCGGGGCATGACGCGATCTGTCGGGTTAAGAAAGTTCGGGCATTCGCACAAGGGCAGAGCTATGTCGAAATTGAGTTCACGCACCAGAAGCCGGGTTACTGGGGCGTGTACTTCCCGGGCGAGGGTCCCCAGGCGGGACAGGAGGCTGCCCCTGCAAACTCAACGCCGGCCATAGCGCCCCCGATTTCCGTAGAATTCAAAGTGGAGAAGACAGCGGAACAAACCGCCATCCAATCTACAGCCGTCAAGCCGATCCCGAAGCCACCAGTTTCCGAAACGCCGGAGAAGAAGCAAGGTTCCGTGTTCGCCCAGATCGGTTCGCAGGAGGAGGTACAGCCTCCCGCGGCGGCGACATCCCTGCGCACCATAGCCGTCCCGGCCCTCGACTCAACCAACAAAAGTTTGGGTTTAGAGTCCGCGATCAAGAGCCCGAGTCTAGATCTTGCTGTGGCTCAGTCTCCTTCGATTGACAAACTCCAAAACAAGGCAGACACGCTCTCCTTTGCAGGGACGGAAGTTCCGCATGAAGCGATCGGTGACCCGCAAAGTGAGGATGCGCGGCCTGCAGGAAAATCTTCGTCGCCACTTGGGCTTCTTGCTACGGCTAGGGGTTCTGAGGGCGACCAAGCCGCAGCCAGGGAGCCCTTTGGCGGTGGCTTTGGCTCGAGCACATTTGGACTCGGCGGAGAGGAGACGGAAACCAACCACGGCAAACGAAGCCGCCGTACGGTGATCGGGATCGCTGCAGCCGCTGTGCTGGCCTTGGCCGCTGGGGCTGCCTATCACTTCCAGTTTGGCGGCCAATCCGTAGGACAAACGGATTCCTCGCCCGCACCGGCAGCGCCGACGATCTCTGAGCAAACCCCGCAGGCACCTTCGAATGCGTCTGCGCAGGTCACTAGAGCGGAGGAGGCCAGGGGGCCCCGTGTGGCGGGCGCAACTCCAGCGCGAATCAACGCAGCAGCGTCCGAGTCGGCGACGTTGAGCAAGCCTCTCTCGGAAGCCGCAGCATCGCATGCGGAAGCGAGCGTCGTCCCAACAGAGAAGCCTGCGGCCCAAACGACGAATCTGCTGGCCGCACTCAAGGTGCATCCAAAGGCACGCAAGCATGTGCGTGGCTCGGCCAACGCGGATGCCCCCGACATTGAGGATACCTCCAGTCTGGACGGCGGCGCAGCGCTCGGGTCCATTACCGGTACCCCCGCGGTTGCACCTCCTCCCGAGGAGCAGGAGTCTCCAGTTCGCATCCGTGTGGGAGGCGCGTTAAAACCCCCACAATTGATATCCTCGGTCCTGCCGATCTACCCTGCCATGGCGCGTGAAACAGGAATTGAAGGCGATGTAGTAATCGACACGACCATCGACAAAACAGGGAAAGTTACCGGCACAAAAGTCATTTCCGGCACCGCAATCTTGCGCCAAGCGGCTCTCGATGCGCTACGCCAATGGAAATACCAGCCATCGCTCCTGAACGGCGAGCCAGTGCCAGTCCAGATGACTGTTACAATCAAGTTTCACCACTATTGATTTCGCTCGCAGCTTTGTTTGCTGCTCCGCGCCGGCCGTCCAGGTGGTTGCTTTTTTCTGCCCAGTAGCATCCAATGGAACAGTTTGAGGTAGTTTTTTCTGCGCTTTCGTTTGAGGTGGGCCATGCGAGAAGCCATTATCGTTAGCTCGGTTCGCACAGCGGTTGGCAAGGCACCCAAAGGCACGCTGCGCACTGCCCGGCCGGACGATCTGGCCGCGGTCGTCGTCAAAGAAGCGGCCGCCCGAGCCAAGGGCCTCGATCCAGCTGAAATTGAGGATGTAATCATCGGTTGCGCCACACCCGAAGCGGAGCAGGGAATGAACATGGCGCGAATCGCTTCTTTGCGCGCCGGCCTGCCGGTGAATGTTTCGGCGATGACCATCAATCGATTTTGCTCCTCAGGTTTGCAGGCCATCGCGATTGCAGCGCAACAGATCATTTCCGGACAGAGCGAGGTTGTCTTGGCAGGCGGCGCTGAATCGATGAGCCTGGTGCCGATGGGCGGGCACAAAATCTCGCCGAATCCCTGGTTGATGGACAATTATCCGGATACCTATCTCAACATGGGTCTAACGGCCGAAAATCTCGCGCGCAAGTATCATTTCACGCGCGAGGATGCCGACAGATTCTCGCTGGCGAGCCATCAAAAGGCTCTCGCCGCCATGGCTGCTGGGAAATTCAAGGACGAGATTGCGCCAGTCGAAGTGAGCTACACGTATCTGGAAAATAATGCGAATGGTTCGCCCCGGGCGGCCAAACCGAAGACGCGCAAGGTGATGTTCGAGGCCGACGAGGGTCCGCGCGCCGATACGTCGATGGAAGCGCTTGCGAAACTCAAGCCCGCATTTCACGCCCGCGGCGTTGTCACGGCAGGAAACAGCTCGCAGATGAGCGACGCGGCTGCGGCGGCCGTTGTGATGAGCTCAGAACGCGTACAGGCACTGGGGCTAAAGCCCATGGCGCGATTCGTTTCGTTCGCGACTGCCGGATGCCCTCCCGAGGAAATGGGCCTGGGGCCCGTTTACGCGATTCCCAAGGCGCTAAAAATCGCCGGACTCAAGCTCGAAGACATCGATGTTATCGAGTTGAACGAGGCCTTTGCTGCACAGGCCCTTGCAGTCATCAAACTAGCCGGGCTCGATCCAGCGCGCGTGAATGTCACTGGTGGCGCGATTGCGCTCGGTCATCCGCTTGGCTGCACGGGAGCGAAACTGACGGCGACGATCTTGCGCGAAATGGAGCGACGCGGCTCACGCTACGGGATGGTCACCATGTGCATCGGCGGCGGAATGGGAGCCGCGGGCATTTTCGAGCGGCCGTAGGCTGTGTGGCAGGTCTCGGTTTTCAGCCGACACGTTTTATGAACAAACGAATCTGGCCAGCCTTTCATGGTTTCCAGAGCACCCCCACCGTAATTAGGAATGGGCTGGCCCGAGCTGACTCGCCACGAAGGCCTTCGCGGCGAAGGGGGAGGGGGCGCAGCGCGTTTTGCCGAACAGGCGAGCTTTCCTCCTGCATCGGGAGCGCGCATAAACGGCGCAAAGTATTTTTTGGCGATGTTTGGGGGCTAGAAAGTAGGCCCGTGACCGTCCGAACCCGCCGGCAGATGAGGGTGCAGTACTGTTCAGCATAGCCGATTGTGGCCGGTGATTGTTTTCGGCGATCCGGCGCGCGAGAATCAGCTTGCGTTCGAGAATCAGACGAGCGGGGGGATGGTCATGGCCACAACCACAGTTTCTCAAGCACTGAACCGGGGCGGCGCATTCCTGGTGGCGACGACCAGCCCGGCGGAGGTCTTCACTCCCGCGGATATCGTCGACGATCAGCGGCTGGTCGGCCAAACCGCCGCGGAGTTTGTCACCAAAGAAGTCCTTCCGATGATTGCCGAACTCGAGGAGCACAAGGAAGGACTGATGCCTCAGCTGTTGAAGAAGGCCGGAGAAATCGGTCTTCTCGGCAGCACGATTCCTGAAGCCTACGGGGGAACAGGGCTCGACAAAATCTCGTCGACGGTGCTCACCGAAAAGCTCAGTGTGTATGCATCGTTCGCCGTCGCGTTTGGCGGAACTACAGGCATCGGAACGATCCCTATCGTTTATTTCGGAACCGAAGAGCAGAAAAAAAAGTATTTGCCGAAGCTCGCCGCCGGTGAATGGCTGGGCGCTTATTGCCTCTCAGAGCCCCAGGCAGGATCCGATGCGCTGGCCGCGCGCATGCGTGCCGAGCTCTCGCCGGATAACGCACACTGGATTCTCAACGGCCAGAAGATGTGGATTACCAACGGCGGTTTTGCTGACGTTTACATCGTTTTTGCCAAAGTTGACGGCGAAAAGTTTACGGCGTTCATCGTCGAGCGCGGCATGCCGGGCTTCAGCATCGGCGCTGAGGAAAACAAGATGGGCATTCGGGGCAGTTCGACCGTGCCGCTGTTTTTCGAAAACGCCCGGATCCCCAAGGAAAATCTACTGCACGAAATCGGTCGCGGCCATATCGTCGCCTTTAACACCCTGAACGTCGGCCGGCATACGCTCGGCGTTTCCTGTCTGGGCGGCTCGAAAAGGACGCTCGAGGAATCGTCGAAATACGCGAAGGAGCGAGTCGCCTTTGGGAAACCGATTGCTAGCTTCGGGCTCATCCAGGCCAAGCTCGGCGAAATGGCGATTCGGATCTATGCGCTCGAGTCGATGATCTATCGCACGGCTGGGACGATCGATCGAGCCATGGCTGCACCCGGCGCAGACAAAGTCAAAGAAGCCATGCAAGCGCTGGAGGAGTACGCAATCGAAAGCTCGATCAGCAAGGTGGTAGGTAGCGAGACACTCGATTATTGTGTCGATGAAGGCGTGCAGATCTTCGGTGGCTACGGCTTCCATGAAGATTATCCGATGGCACGAGCTTATCGTGACAGTCGCATCAACCGCATCTTCGAAGGGACGAACGAAATCAACCGCATGGTCATTATCCAGATGCTGATGAAGCGAACACTGGCCGGCGCACTGCCGCTCATTTCGGCGGCCAAGGAGCTGGCGGACGAGCTGCTTGCCGGCCCGTCATTCGCCGAAGGCCCCTCCGGCGATTTTGCCGAACAGGAGCGTTCGCTCGCGCAAGCCAAGAAGGTTTTTCTCCTGACGGCAGGCGTGGCGCTTGAAAAGTTCCGCGAGAAATTGGCCGATCATCAGGAGATCGTCGCGTCGCTCGCGAATATCGTGATCGAGATCTACGCGATCGAGTCTTCGCTGCGTCGGGCAGAGAAAGCCGCGGCAAGTCGTGCACCTGGCGCCTCCCTCCTGGCCGATGGGGCGCGCGCCTACACCTACGATGCGATCGACCGAGTTGAAAAAGACGCGCGCACGGCGCTAGCGGCGATCTCCGAAGGCGACCTGCTCGCAACCCATCTGGCCGCGCTCCGGCGTTTCGCCAAGCATGCGCCGGTCGACACCGTTAGGATCCGGCGGCGCATTGCCGAAGCCGTCCTGTCCCAGGATCGCTATCCATTTGAAGGGCGCTGACGCCAGCGTCTGGACGATCCTGGCTTGACTCGAAAGAAAATCGAATTACAGTATCTTGCTGAGACAAAGACTGGCGCACAAATTCCGCCCTCCGATTTGCGGGGTTTTCCTACCGAAAATGGAAACGCTTTTCCGCACCTTTCGCTATAGTTGACGCAAGTCTCGCCTCTTCAGATGATTACCCGTTGATTCTTTTGGCATTATCCGTGCATCTAAAGCCCCGGGGCTAAAAAGGGCACTCCATGTTCACTGTTCGTGCGAAGTTGAGCGAGTATGTCAGCTCCATTCAACCGCAGACTCGAAAACGAATTGTCTGGACGATCGCCATCTTGTTCGTCCTGCAGTTGTACTTCGTGCGCGAGCTGATCGCCGCCGAACTGATCTTCGGCGCTCTATTCGCCGTTTTGTTTGTGCTTGTCACAATTTGCTACCTGATCGGAAGCCTTTGGGAAAATGGCCTTGCGTGGGCCGATGCCGGCGTGCGCGCCGTAGTCACCTTCACGCGTCGCAGCTACGCCCTGGTCGAAGAGCTTAGTAAAAGACCATTCCGCCATCTACGTTCAGAGTCTGCCCGGTGATGGCGCGGGCCTGATCGGACACTAAGAATAGGGCTGCGGACGCAATGTCCTCCGCTGTCTGCGGCCTTCCTTGTAAGATTCCCTCAATCATTCGTTCCAAGCTTTCGTCGGCGCCGGACTGTAAGTACGCCGAGAACTCCCGGCTCAGTTCCTGCGACATTCTGGTTTCCGTGACAGGTCCCGGGCACAGCGCGTTGACGCGAACGCCTTTGCGCGCACCTTCGGCCGCGAGCACGCGGGTCAGTCCAATCAGCCCAGCTTTGGACGCCGTATAGGCACCACTCAAGGCAAAGGCGACCTTGGCCCCTACTGTCGAGATATTCAGAATCATGCCGGATTTTCGTTCATACATTTCGGGAAGGACGAGCTTTGCGAGCAGCATGGGGGCGCGCAGATTCACGGCCATGACCTGGTCCCAATCGGACGCCGAGAATTGTTCAACTGGCTGCACCGGTCC